>Ga0335080_10005198_pt1 | contig 13369 bp, 8 predicted proteins | sample Lox_Sample_34_FD_206720 | JGI IMG/M metagenome (GOLD analysis project Ga0335080, IMG submission 206720) | Soil microbial communities from Loxahatchee National Wildlife Refuge, Florida, United States - Lox_Sample_3.4 | ecosystem: Environmental > Terrestrial > Soil > Wetlands | place: USA: Florida... | reverse complement strand
CGGTCGAGCACGGAGGAGTCGAAGCACAGCACGACGGTGGCTTTCGCCTCCTTGCGCCCGCGCAGCGCGCTGATCACCGCGCGCTCCACGCCGTAGCCCGCTCCTCCCTTGATTTCCAGGTAGAGGCTCAGGTCCGCCTGCCCGGCCAGATCGAGCAGTTCTTCCACAGCCGGAAGTTTCTCTCCGGCAAAGTCCTCCCCGAACCAGCGGCCCGCATCGAGCTCGCGCAATTCGGTAAACGTGAAGTTCTTCACCAGGCCGTCGCCCGAGGTCGTGCGGTTCAGGGTGTTGTCGTGAATGATCACCAGCCGGCCGTCGCGCGAGAGGTGCAGGTCGGTCTCGATGCAATCCACGCCCATGGCCACCGCGCGGCGGAAGGCGGCCATGGTGTTCTCGGGCGCGACGGCTGGGGCGCCACGGTGTCCGATCACCCAGGGGAGACGCATTGAGCAGATATCCTAGTGTGCTTGGCCGCCTCGTGGAAGGGGTTGGCCCGGCGTCGTTGCCTGACGCGCGCTGGCGCCCGTTACCCGCGCTTGCTATGCTCCGTGCCGTCAATTCACGGAGATTTCGATGAGAGCAAGGACTCATACGGCATTGGCTGTCCTCGGTGCAGCCTCTCTGCTGTTTCCTCTGGCCGCTGCGCGTGCAGCAGAAATGCTGTTCGATGGCGCTTCCTGGTGGTCGCACGTCAAAGTGCTCGCTGCCGACAACATGCAGGGACGCGACACCGGCAGCGAAGGCCTGAAGCGCGCGCAGGCCTACGTGGTGAAAGAGTTCGAGAAGGCGGGACTGAAACCCGCCGGCATCAAGGGCTACTACCAGCCCGTGAAGCTCGTCGTGCGCGACATTGTGGAGAAGGAGTCAAGCCTGGCGCTGGTCGGCAAGGATGGAGCGGTGGAACCGCTCGTACTTGGAGACGATGCCTACTTCTCGACGCGAGTGCACCTAGCGCCGTCTGTGGAGGCCCCGCTGGTGTTCGCCGGCTACGGCTTGCAGGTCCCGGAAATGAATTACGACGACCTCGCCGGGCTGGACCTGAAGGGCAAGGTCGCGGTGCTGCTTTCCGGCTCTCCGGCGGATGTGCCTTCGGCCCTCGCCTCGCACTACCAGTCGGCAGGCGTGCGCTGGGCGGCGTTCCGCCGCGCCGGAGCCGTGGGCATCATCAGCATTCCGAATCCCAATTCGATGGACATCCCATGGAGCCGGATGTCGCTCAACCGCACCCATCCTTCGATGGACCTGGTAGAGGCGGAATTTCAGGACGCCGGGGGAGAGCAGCTCGCCGCGACCTTCAATCCGGCACAGGCCGAGAAACTGTTTGCGGGTTCGGGGCACACGTTCGCCGAGTTGGCCGAGCTGGGCAAGGACCGCAAGGCGGTGCCGCGTTTCCCGCTGACCGTCTCCATCAAGGCTCGTGCCAAAACCGTTGAGAAGCCCATCGAATCGGCAAACCTGGTGGGCGTCCTGCCGGGAACGGATGCGAAGCTCCGGGACGAGTATGTGGTCCTCTCCGCCCATCTCGACCACGTCGGCATCGGCGCTCCCATCAACGGCGACAGTATTTACAACGGTGCCATGGACAACGGCTCCGGCAGCGCGCTTCTCATGGACATCGCCGCGTCGTTCAAGTCGCATCCGGAGAAACTGCGGCGCTCGCTCATCTTTCTGTCGGTGACCGCCGAAGAGAAAGGCCTGCTCGGCTCGCGCTACTTCGCTGCACATCCCAGCGCCGGCGCGGGGGCGATCATCGCAGACGTGAACGTAGACATGTTCCTGCCCATCGTGCCGCTCAAGGTGCTGAAGGTTCTCGGCCTCGCCGATTCCGACATGGGCGACCGCGCGCGCCAGGTGTGCGAATCCTTCGGCGTGCGCGCCATTCCCGACCCAGAACCGCTTCGCAACTCCTTCATCCGCAGCGACCAGTACAGCTTCATCCGCCACGGCATCCCCTCGTTGAAAATGGACGTCGGGTTCGAGCTCGGCACGCCGGAACAGAAGATTTTCAAGGACTGGCTGACGAATCGCTATCACGCGCCGTCTGATGATTTGAACCAGCCGGTGGATTTGCAAGCGGCGGCGCTTTACGAAGCCATCGTCCGCCAGTTGCTGGTCAACACGGCCAATGCCGATGCGCGGCCGGAATGGAAAGCAGACAGTTTTTTCCGGCGCTTCGTAACAGAACAGTCCGCGAGCCTGCCGCCAGGCTACGGCGGCAGCCGTACCGGCAAGGCGCCCTTCTCCGCCAGTCGATGAGCGACAGCCGGATTGTCGCCGCTGTGTTCGGGGCTGCTGCGCGGCCTGACAAACGCGCCATCGTTGCGCCGCGTGAAGCACTGACCTATGGCGAGCTCGAACGGCGCGCCGGGGCTGTGGCAAAGCAGCTTGGCGCGGCCCCCGGCAACGTGGTCGGCCTGCTGTATCCAAACAGCCCGGGCTTCGCGGCGGGCCTGCTGGGCGCGCTCTGGGCAGGAAAAACTGCCGCACTCTTTCCATTCGTTGCGCCCCCGCCCGTTCTAAAGCTGATGGCCGCCGCAGCCGGCGTGCGAACCGTGCTGGCGGCTGAAGAACTGGCTCCTCGCGCGGCTGAAGCCGGCCTCGACGTGGTGACCACGGCGGCACCAGCGGCGGACAGCGGGCCGTCTCCCGCGGACCGCTCCCAACGGGAAGCGGTCCTGATCTACACGTCGGGGACTACCGGCATGCCGAAGGCTGTCGCGCTCTCTGAAGAGAATCTGCTCGCGAACGTCGAGGGCTGCCGCGTGGCCGGCCCCTTCAGCGGCGACGACGTGATGCTCGCCATCCTTCCGCTCTTTCACGCGTTCGGCCTGACGGTTACGCTGCTCCTGCCGCTCACGCTCGGCGGCACGGTGATTCTGGAAGACCGCTTCGTTCCCCGCACGTCGCTGCAATCTGTCGAGACGCATCGGGTAACCGCGATGATCGGCGTGCCGAGCCAGTTTCGCCTGCTGGCCAAAGAGCCCGCGGACGTCGATGCCGCGTCGCTGCGCCTGTGCATCGCGGGCGCGGAGCGCCTGGGCGACCAGACGGCTGCGGCCTTTGAGAATCGGTTCGAGCGGCCATTGCTGCAAGGCTACGGCGCCACGGAAGCCTCGCCCGTGGTGTCTTTCAACAGGCTTGGACGCAACCGCCCCGGCAGCGTCGGCCTGCCGCTGCCCAATGCGCGGGTCACCATTCGCGAAGATTCCCACGAACTGCCCGCCGGCGATCAGGGCGAAGTTTGCATCGAGGGCCCCAGCGTAATGCTCGGCTATTACGGGCAGCCCGAAGCGACCGCGAAGAAGATCCCCGCCGGAGTGCTGCGTACGGGTGACCGCGGCTGGCTCGATGGCGACGGCTACCTCCACCTCGCCGGCCGCGCAGACGACATGGTCAAAGTCGCCGGCGAGAAGGTCTACCCGGCCGAGATCGAGCGCGTCCTCGAGCAGCTCGAAGGGGTTGAAGAAGCCGCCGTGGTCGGCGCTACCAGCGAGGCGCGCGGGACCTCGCTGATCGCCTTCGTGGCGGCACGCTCCGGCGTGACGCTGGACTCCGCCGCGGTGCGGGCGGCCGCGCGCGAGCGGCTGGAGGCGCTGAAAACCCCGCGAAGCGTGCACATCTTGGAGCAGTTGCCCCGCGCGTTGGGCGGAAAGGTCGACAAGAAAGCCCTGCTCGAACTCGCCTCTGGTGAAGCCTGAACCTCCCGGACGGGCATTCGGTGCCAGTCCCGCGAGCTGCTGACAATCCCGTAAGCTGTTGATAGATGGCCCTTTGCCGTTGGCTCTCGATTTTCCTTGACTTTCATATCGCATATTGCTATATCATCATCGCAATCTGCAAGTTGGGGCTGACGGTGACCCTAGGTCAAAAAATTCGGTACCTGCGCCTCGTTGAAGGCCAGCTCCGTGCCCTCGACAGGCCCATGACTCAGTCCGAGGTCATTCGCGCCCTTCGCGCCGAGCTCGGCCAGTCCATCAGCCAGGCCTATCTCTCGCAGATCGAAAGCGGCGCCCGCCCGCACCTGACGCGCCAGACGCGCCAATTGCTGGCCCAGTTCTTCAAGGTGCATCCGAGCTATTTGATCGACGACCCGGAGGGCTATCACCCCGAGCTGCTCTCGCAACTCGGCTCGGGAGGCTTCACGCTGGAGGCTTGGCTGCGCGCCGGCGCGGAGCAATTCCGCCGCGATGCGGAGGTGCATGACGCGCTCGCCGCCCTGAGCGAATGCGGCGAGGCGCGTCGCGCGCTGCTGCTGCTCCACTCGATCATCGAAGTTCCCGGTCTCGCAGGCCGGCTGCAACACACATTGCATCCTTCGCGCCCCGCCGAGGGGCCGCGGAACGGCCATCCCGGCAAGCGCGAGTCGCGTTCCCGGAGGAAGTCGTCATGACACTCTCCAGCTTCTTCCTGGTTTGTTTTCTGGTGGGCTTCGCGCTGAGCCTGCTGTCGTTTCTTTCAGGCGCGCTGCACCTGCACCTGCCGCATCACGCCGGGCACGGCGTGTTTCATCATGGCGGCGGCCACGGGTCGATGCACGGGCCCGGACACGGGCCTTCGCTCGCGCGCGGCTCGGCCGGCGCATCCGCCGGAACGGCTGCTGGAAAGATGGCCGGGCAGGAAGAAGGCGGCGCGTCGCCTGTCAACTTCATGACCATCTGCGCGTTTCTTGCGTGGTTCGGGGGCGTGGGCTTCCTGGTCACGCGCTACTACGCGCCGGCCGCCGTGGCAGCCGTGAGCCTGGCGGTTGCCGGCGGGCTCGCGGGCTCGTCGATCGTTTTCGTCTTCCTGACGAAGGTGCTGCTGCCGCACGAGACGCGGCTCGATCCAGCCGACTTCGAGATGGTGGGCACGCTGGCCACGGTCACGCTGCCGATCCGCGCCGAAGGCGTCGGCGAGATCCAGTTCTCGCAGGGGGGCGCGCGGCGCTCCGCTTCTGCGCGCAGTGACGATGGCGAGGCGCTGGAAAAAGGCTCCGAGGTGGTCGTGGCGCGCTACGAACGCGGCGTCGCGTACGTGAAGCGATTCGAGGATTTGGTGAAGTAGGGAGTTTCAGGCAGCAACAAATTACATGCCGAAAGGAGGGAGTATGGAAATGGCACTGACTGTGTGGGTGATTGCGGGCCTCATGGTCCTCACCGTCCTGTTCCTCATGGTGGTGATGGCCCGGATGTTCCGCCGCGCCGGACCCAACGAAGCCCTGGTGGTCTACGGGTTTCGCGGGACGCGCATCGTGAAAGGCGGGGGTACGATTATTTTTCCGATGGTGGAATCCTGCCGGCAGTTGTCGCTGGAGCTGATGTCGTTCGACGTGGCGCCGCGGCAGGACATGTACACGCGGCAAGGCGTCGCTGTGACCGTTGAAGCCGTCGCGCAAATCAAGGTGAAGAGCGACCCCGAGTCCATTACCACCGCGTCCGAGCAGTTCCTCTCGAAGGACCCGAACCAGCGCGAAGGCCTGATCCGCCTGGTGATGGAGGGGCACCTGCGCGGCATTATTGGCCAGCTCACCGTCGAGCAGATCGTGAAGGAGCCGGAGATGGTGAGCGAACGCATGCGCGCGACGGTGGCCGAAGACCTGAACAAGATGGGCCTTGAAATCGTGTCCTTCACGATCAAGGACGTAAAGGACAAGAACGACTACATCATGAACATGGGCCGCCCTGACGTGGCCCGCATCAAGCGCGACGCCGAAGTGGCCGCCGCTGAAGCCGAACGCGACATCGCCATCAAGCGCGCCGAAGCGCAGCGCGCCGCGGCCATTGGCAAGGCCCAGGCGGACCAGGAGCGTGTGCTCGCCGAAACGCTCTCCCTCACCAAACAGGCCGAGTCGCAGCGCGACCTGGAGATGAAGAAGGCGAACTACATGGAAGACGTGAAGCGCCAGCAGGCGCGCGCCGACAAGGCGTATGAAATCGAGACCAACGTCATGCAGCAGAAGGTCGTCGCCGAGCAGGTCACGGTCCAGCAGGTCGAGAAGGAGCACCAGGTGAAGGTCCAGGAAGCGGAAATCAACCGCCGCGAAAAGGAGCTGATCGCCCAGGTGCTGAAAGAAGCCGAGATCGAGCGCCAGAAGATCGAAACGCTCGCCGCGGCCGAGCGCCAGAAGAGAATGGCGGAAGCGGAAGGCTTGGCCTCTGCCATCCGCGCGCAGGGCGAAGCCGAAGCCGAAATCATCTTCAAGAAAGGCGAGGCGGACGCCAAGGCCATGAACGTCAAGGCCGAAGCGTACCAGGAATGGAACCAGGCCGCCGTGGTTGACCGGCTGATCGCTTCCCTGCCCGAGGTGATGAAGGCCATCGCGGCCCCGCTCGAGAAGGTGGACCGCATCACCGTCGTCTCTACGGGCAACGGCGATGCCGCCGGCGTCAACAAGATCACCGGCGACATGGCCAAGATGGCCGCGCAGGTCCCGGCCATCTTCGAGGCGCTCAGCGGCATGCAGATGTCCGAGCTGTTCGCCAAGATAAAGCAGATCGGCGCGGCCACTCCCCAGCCTCCGGCCGCGCCTCCGACAGCAAGGTGAGCGATGCTTCCCGTCGCTCCATCACGCAGCGCACGGGCCCGGCACACGCCGGGCCTGTGCGCCGTTGGTTGCGCCTGGCCGCAAAGTTCGAGTAGCACGCATTTGCAAGGAGGAACGACATGGGACTCATGGAACGCGTCAGCACTCTGATTCGCGCCAATCTGAACGACCTGATCGACCGCGCGGAAGAGCCGGAGAAGCTTTTGAAACAGATCCTGCTGGACATGCAGAACCAGCTTCTCCAGGTGAAAACGCAGCTGGCCATCTCCGTGGCCGACCAGCACATGCTCGAAAAGAAGCAGAAGGAGAACCAGGAGAAAATGGCTGAGTGGATGCGCAAAGCCGAACTGGCCGTCGACAAGAAGCACGACGACCTCGCCCGTGGCGCGCTCGAACGCTACCAGGGCTGCAGCCGCCTGGAAGAGGGCTTCACCGAGCAGATCGAAGGGCACCGCGCCCAGGTAGAAACGCTCAAGAAGGCTCTGCACAGCCTGGAGCAGAAAATCACCGAAGCAAAGTCGCGCGCCGACATTTTGGCCACGCGCCACCGCCGCGCCCGCGCAGCCAGCAACGCCAACCGCGCTGAGCGCGCCATTCACGAAGGCTCTGCTTCGCAAGCCTTCGATCGCATGCGCAACAAAGTGGATCGCGCCGAGGCAATCGGTGACGCGGAGGGCGATCTGCTTCGCGACGACCTCGAGCGGCGCCTGCACCACCTGGGCCAGGAAGACGAACTCGAGAAGCTTTTGAACGAAGTCAAGGCCCGCCGCACCCACGCCAGTACGTGAAGCTGCGCGCCGAAGGCCTGAGGGCGAGGGGCGCCGCCTGTCAGGTGCCTCTCGTCTTTCGGTTTCTCTCTACCAGATGCGGCAGGCGCTTTCCCGGACCATCCCGTCGCCTTTCTTGCATCCCCAGGCCTGCGCGAACTCGGTCATGTTCGACGGCGCGGCGATGGCGCGGAAACGCGCCAGGGGATGCGGGTCCACATTCGCCAGCAGCCGCGCAAACTCCGGCCGCTCCACCTTCTGCCACATGCGCGCGAAGCCCAGAAAGAACCGCTGCTCCGGCGTGAACCCGTTCGCGTCCGTCACGCGCGGCTTCCCTTGCAGCGTCTTCTCGTAAGCCGCAAAGGCGATCTTCAGCCCGCCCAGGTCGGCGATGCTTTCGCCCTCTACCAGTTTGCCGTTCATGTGCAGGTCGCCTTCGAACTTGTACGCATCGAACTGCTTCACGATGCACTCGCCGCGCTCCCGGAAATTCTTCAGGTCCTGCGCCGTCCACCAGTTCGTCAAGTTGCCTTGCGGGTCGAACTGCGCGCCCTCGTCGTCGAAGCCGTGCGTGATCTCGTGCCCGATTACCGAGCCCACGCCGCCGTAGTTATAAGCGTCATCCTGCTCCGGGTCGAAAAACGGCGGCTGCAGAATCGCCGCCGGGAACACGATTTCGTTGTTCTGCGGGTTGTAGTAGGCGTTGATCGTCGGCGGCGTCAAGCCCCATTCGGTCTTGTCCACCGGCTGCCCGATTTTCGACAGGTCGCGCGCCCGTGCAAACTCCTGCCCGCGGACCACGTTCGCAAGATAGCCCGTGCGCTCGATGCGCAGTTTCGAGTAGTCGCGCCATTTGTCCGGATAGCCGATCTTCACCGTGAATGCGTCCAGCTTGGCGATGGCCGCCTTCTTCGTCTCCGGCCCCATCCAGTCGACCGTGGGAATGTCCGCGCGCAGCGCAGCAAGCAGGTTGCGCACCATCTCCAGCGCGTGCGCCTTCGCCTCCGGTGGGAAATGCTTCTCGACGTAGGCCTTGCCCAGCGCCTCGCCCAGCGTTCCGTCCGTGGCCGAAACGCACCGCTTCCACCGGACTCTCAGTTCCTTCGCGCCGGTCAGGATCCTGCCGCCAAACGCGAAGTTCTCCTGGACGAACGCATCGGAAAGCGACGAGGCCGCCGCGTCCAGCACGTGCCACCGCAGGTAAGCCTTCCAATCGTCCAGCGGCACGCTCTTCAGCATTGCGTTGAGCGCCTTGAAGAACTCCGGCTGGCCCACGTTCAGTTCGGCCAGATTCTTGCTTCCCGTCGTGGCTAGGTATCCGGCCCAGGAAATGTTGGGCGTCGCTGCCTGCACGTCCGCGATGGACATCATGTGGTAGATCGCGCTCGGGTCGCGCAGCTCCACGTTCGTCATGGAAGCCTTGGCCAGCGCCGTCTCGATGGCCATCACCGCTTTTGCCTCTGCCGCAGCCTTTTCCGGCGAGTCGCCCGCCAGCTCCAGCATCTTCGTCACGTGCGCCACGTACTGCTCGCGCAGCTTCACCGACTTCTCGTCGTCGCGCGTGTAGTAATCGCGGTCGGGCAGTCCCAAGCCGCCCTGGTTCGCCTCGCCGATCACGCGCGCGCTGTTCTTGAAGTCCTGGTCTGAGCCGAACGTGAACATGGCCTGCACGCCCTGCGACTGCAGCCGTGCCACGCGCTCCACCAGCCCGTTCGCGTCTTGGATCGCCGCAATCGCCGCGAACTCCGCCTCCAGCGGCTTCACCCCTGCGTTCTCGATCGCCGCCGTATCCATGCAGCTCGCGTAGAAATCGCCGATCTTCTGCTCGTTGGACCCCATCGGCGCGTTAGCTTTTCCTGCCGCCTCCAGGATTTCGCGCAGTTGCACCTGGATGGCCTCGCGGTTGATCGACCCGCGGCTCCATGCCGACTGGTCGGGCGGAATCGGGTTGTTCTTGATCCATCCGCCGCTCGCAAACTGGTAGAAGTTGTCGCAGGGCTTGCAAGTACGGTCCAAGCTGGTCACGTCGTAGCCGCCCTGCGCCGCGCCGCCCGCCGCAGACGCCGCCGGACCGCGCAGCCAGGCCGCCCCCACCGCAGCCACCGCCGTAAGACAAAGCACTCCCCGAGCCGCCATCCGCCTGAATTCCATCTCCGACCCTCCCTGCTCCGCCAAATTGGACGGCTGCAAGCCCCCTCAAGGTTTCGCTCGATTGCAGGGGTTGGCGCGCTGTGGCGCACCGGCATTCTTTCTCGCCCCACCGTTCCTCGCTACACTAGCCGCACGACTCGATGGCGCGGCAATCACTCGTCGAATTCATCCAGGAACTGGAGCGGCGCGGCCACGACCCTGCCTGGGCGCACCACCGCGGCTACCGGACCGAGCGCTGGAGCTACGCCCGCACCACCCTCGTCGCCCGCCAGTTCGCGCGCGAACTGGAAGCCCGCGGGGTGCAGCGCGGCGACCGTGTGCTTCTGTGGGGCGAGAACTGCGCCGAATGGGTTGCCGGGTTCCTCGGCTGCATCCTCCGCGGGGCCGTGGCGGTGCCCATGGACCGTCTCGCCGCTCCTGAATTTGCGCTGCGCGTCGCGCGGGAGACCCAGGCGCGCGTGATCGTCGCCGGCCGTGACCTCGCGCCGGTCCTCTCCGGCATTTCCTCCGCCGCCGCCGCTTCCTCCGCCTCCGTTACCTCCCTCTTCTTCGACGAACTCCCCGCCATCGTCGCCGGCCACGGCGACGCCGCCTATTCCCCTCCCCAGCTCTCTCGCTCCGACCTGGCGCAGCTTGTGTTCACTTCCGGCACGACAGCCGAGCCGAAGGGCGTGGCCATTTCCCACGGCAACCTGCTCGCCAACCTCGAACCGCTTCACGCCGGGATGCAGTCCTATCTGAAGTACGAGTGGCTGGTGCATCCTCTGCGGTTTCTGGATCTGCTCCCGCTCAGTCACGTCTTCGGCCAGTTCATGGGCATCTGGGTCCCGCCGCTGCTCGGCGGCACCGTGTTCTTCCACGACACGCTCAATCCCGCGGAAGTCGCGCGCGTCATCCGCCGCGAGCGTATCTCCGCGCTGATCGCCGTGCCGCGCATGCTCGAGAGCCTGCGCTGGCGCATCGAGCACGAAGAAGAAGCGGCGGGCCGCGCGGAACGCTTCCGCCGCGACTTCGATTGGGCCGGCGGTCACGTGCATTTCGCCCGCCGCTGGTGGCGGTTCCGCCGCGCTCACGACGAATTCGGCTGGAAGTTCTGGGCCTTCATCTGCGGCGGAGCGGCGCTCGACGCCCAAACCGAAGAATTCTGGCGCCGCCTCTCTTTCGTCGTCATCCAGGGCTACGGGCTCACGGAAACAACGTCCCTTATCAGCGTCAACCACCCGTTCCAGCGCTCCCAGGGCTCCATCGGCAAAGTGTTGCCCGGACGCGAAATGCGCCTGTCGGATTCCGGTGAGATTCTCGTCCGTGGAGACAGCATCGCCGCCGGTTACTGGCAGGGCGGCGCGTTCCACCCTGCCGCCGCCGGGAAAGGCGACGGCTGGTTTCATACCGGCGACGTTGGCGCTCTGGATGCCGAAGGCCACCTGTTCTTCAAGGGCCGCCAGAAGAGCGTGATCGTCACTGCGGAGGGCATGAACGTTTACCCCGAGGATCTTGAAGCCGCCCTGCGCGCACAGCCCGAAGTGCGCGATTGCGTAGTGGTGGCGCTTCCCCGCGAGCAGAACGCTGACGCGTGCGCCGTGCTGCTGCTGAATCCCAGCCCGCCCGCGGAGTTGACCGCCGCCGGCAGTGCAACGGCCCGCGCGCTCGCCGCCATCTCCCGCGCCAACGAACGCCTGGGGGCCCACCAGCGCATCCGCCACTGGAAGCTCTGGCCCGACGAAGATTTCCCCCGTACCGGGACGCAGAAGCCGCGCACCAACCTGATCCTCGAACGGATTCTCGCAGACGAGCACGCCGGCGCCGGGGCCAAGCCCGCCTCTGTCGGGCCGTTGGCGGAACTGGTCGCCCGGGTGACCGGCCGCGCGCCGCAGGCGCTCGCGCCCGACGCCACACTGGACCGCGACCTCGGCTTGAACTCGCTCGATCGGGTCGAGCTGGTTCTCGCTCTCGAGGACCGCTACCAGACGCAGTTGAGCGACGCCGGCGTCTCCGAAGCCACGAAGGTCAGCGACCTCACGCGATTGATCGAAGAAAAGCCCGCCGCTGTTCACGGTTACCACTACCCCGCGTGGACGCAGCAGGGCTGGCAGCAGGCCATCCGGCTGGCCGTCTACTATCTACTCGTATGGCCCGCCACGCATCTGCTCGCGCACCCGCGTGTGCGCGGCCGCGAGAAACTTGACGGCCTGCCGGCCAGCCCCGTGCTCGTCGTCTCCAACCACATCACCGAGATTGACATCGGCTTCATCCTGGCCGCGCTGCCCGCGCGCATCCGCCACCGTCTCGCCGTCGGCATGATCGGCGAACGCCTGCGGGACATGCGCAATCCGCCCGGCGGTACGGAATTCTTTCGCGCATGGCTCGACCGCCTCGAATACTTTCTGATCGTCGCGCTGTTCAACGTGTTCCCGCTGCCGCAGCGCTCGGGCTACCGCGAGAGCTTCGCGTATGCCGGGGATTCGGCCGACCGGGGCTATAGCGTCCTCGTATTTCCTGAAGGCCGCCGCACGCCCGACGGCAACCTTTCGCCATTCCGCGCGGGAATCGGCTTGCTGGCCAGGCGCCTGGGCCTTCCCGTCGTCCCGGTGCGCATTGACGGTCTCTATTCATTGCGCATGGAGAAAAAGAAGATCGCGGCACCCGGCGCGGTGCGCGTGAGCATCGGCGCGCCGCACGTCTTCGGCCCCGGCGACACCGAAGAAGCCATCACCGCTCAGTTGGAAGTTGCCATGCGCAACCTGGAATGGCCCGCGCAGGAGCACGGCCGTCCCGTGCCCTCCTGACTTCTACCGGCCCTGGCGATTTGGCTCTATGGCTTCTTTTGTTTGCCGAACAGGCCTTGCAGCAAGTCTTGCACTCCCTTGGTATCGCCGGCCGTGGGCAGCAGGTTCTGCAGCTTCAGCTTCGCGATCTGCGCTGCATCGGGTGCGAACTTCGGATGCTGCACGGTGCCCGACACAAGCACAGGCATCACCAGTTCGCCCTGTCGGTTCGCCAGTGCCGTATTCAGGTAGCCGCCGATTCCGCTGCCGCCCACGCTCTGGCTGATCTCCTTGGAGAGCACCGCGGTCATCTTCATGTCCAGAGCCTGGCTCACCAGGTTTACCGTGCCGGCGCCGGAAATCGTCCCCGTATCCAGAAGCGCCTTCAGATCGTCCGTCCGGGCCGTGCCATCCCTCACCACGAACTTCGTCGCGAGTTGCGTCACCTCGGTGTACGACTTCGCCGGCCCGGGAATCTTCAGGAACTTTCCCACCGAACCCAGTTCCTGCATCAGGCTGAATCCCTCGATGCGCCCGTTCCGCAGATCGAGCGCGATCGTTCCGTCCAGGCTGCGCATGATCTGCTCCGCCGGGCCCACGCGATACGCTCCGTTCACGTTTGCAGCCAGCGGCCCGTAGATGTTGCTCTTCGTTGTCGACACCGCGGAGAGAAGTTTGTTCGCATCCACATTCTTGAAGTCCGCCGCCAGCGTGCACACCATGGGCTCCTGCGTCGTATCCAGCGTGATCGAACCCGTCTCCAGACCTCCATAGACCTCCGTGGTCAGCGGCGCGAGGCGAATGACGCCGTGATTCAAGTTCACGTCTGACCGCAGGTTCGTGAGCGTGAGCTGATCGTTCACCACAGTGCCGATGGACACCTTCCCCGTGCCCGTGGCTTTCGCGAGCAGGCTATCGTTCGCGGCCGCGGCCGCATAGACCGTCCTGAGCAGGCTCCACCACCCTCCGGTTGCGGAGGCGCGCGGCGGCGGGCCGGCCGCGAACAGCTTCTGCACGTCCGCCACGTTCAGCTTGTCGATGTTCAGCGTGAACTGCATCTGGGGCGCGTTGAAGTTCTGCACCGTCACCGAGCCCGTCGTATTCGTCTGGTCCAGCGTCAGGCCCAGGTTGTCCAGCACCACCGAGTTCCGCGTGAACTTCAT
>Ga0335080_10005197_pt1 | contig 13371 bp, 8 predicted proteins | sample Lox_Sample_34_FD_206720 | JGI IMG/M metagenome (GOLD analysis project Ga0335080, IMG submission 206720) | Soil microbial communities from Loxahatchee National Wildlife Refuge, Florida, United States - Lox_Sample_3.4 | ecosystem: Environmental > Terrestrial > Soil > Wetlands | place: USA: Florida... | reverse complement strand
GCCGGGATTCATCGACGCCATCCAGCCCGGCGGCGGGGTCAAGCAGGATGTCAACGACGGCGACCGCACCGGAGCACGGTTGTCGCTGCTCATCAAGCCGACCGAGGCCTTGTCCATCACCCCGCGGGTGGTCTACCAGAACCTGACCACCAACGGCTATCCGCGGGTCGATCTGTACAACATCCTGGCCAACCCGTTCACCACGGTCGCCCCCGTCACCATCGGCGACCGCCAGCAGTACACGCAGCAGCGCGAGGGCCTGCTGGACCAGTTCTTCCTCGGCGACCTCAAGGTCGACTACAGCATGGGCGCAGCCACGCTCACCTCGATCACCTCCTACACGCATCGTAACGTGCGCGTGCTGCGCGATGCCACGCAGCTCACCGGCAGCGTCACCTACGATGCGCTGGGAATCCCCGACCAGGACAGCGTGCGCATCAGCTCGCCCCTCTACGACCGGACCGGTCTCAACGTGGTCTCCGAGGAGCTGCGGCTCTCATCCAACGGCACGCAGACCATCGACTGGCTGGTCGGCGGCTTCTTCCAGCACGTCGACCGCCATTACGGGCAGAGCCTGCCGACGCCCGGATACGACACGTTCATCGGGTTACCCAGCACCTCCTTCGGCGCGCCCACCGACGACATGCCGTTCTACTCCGACCTGAGCTACCGGCTCAAGCAATACGCCGCCTTCGGCGAGGCGACCTGGCACATGACCAGCCAGTTTGCACTCACCGCGGGCCTGCGTTACTACAAGTTCAACGAGGACCGGGACCTGGTGTTCGGCGGTGCTTTTTCCGCCCCGACCTGCGCGCCCGTTGGCACCAACGTGCCCTGCGTACCTCAGCCGGTGCCGGGCTCGACCGACTCGAGCGGCACCTCGCCGCGTCTGATCCTCAGCTACAAGCCCACGCCGGATGCGCAGCTTTATGCGCAGGCGGCACGCGGCTTCCGCCTCGGTGGCATCAACGATCCGATCAACCTGCCACTGTGCTCGCCCACCGACAAGATCGTGTTCGGCAACAATCCCAACTGGAAGGACGAGAAGACCTGGGATTACGAGCTGGGCGCCAAGACCGAGTGGCTGGACAAGCGCCTGACGCTGAACATCGACGTGTTTTACTCCGACATCACGGACCTGCAGGCGACCACCACCGCCGGCACCTGCTCCTCGCGCGTGGTCTTCAACGTGCCGACCGCACGCAGCGAAGGCGTCGAACTGGAGCTCTTCGCCAAGCCCAACATCAATTGGGACTTCGGCGTGTCGGCATCCTACATCGATGCCAAGCTGACCTCGTCCGTGACTTCCAGCATTCCGGCATCGGGGACCACCCCGGCCACGACGGTGGTGGTCGGTGGCCTGGCGGACGGCAACCGCTTGCCGACCTCGCCGCGGGAGCAAGCAGCGGCGTTCGTTGGCTTCACCCAGCCCCTCAGCAGCGGCAAGGACTTCTTCGCCAACCTCACGGTGCAGTACGTGGGCTCGTCATTCTCGCAGTTCGAGAACGAGCAGCCCGGCTTCGGCACCCTCTGCGCGGGCTGTCCCACGATGGGGAACCCCACCGACTATCGTGCGCGGTTGGATGACTTCGGCGGACCGCTTTCGACCAGCTCGTTCAGCTTCAATCCCGAGCTGCCGAGCTACACCATCGGCAACCTGCGCCTGGGACTGAAGGGCGATCACTGGCAGGGCGCCTTCTACATCAACAACCTGTGGGATGAGACCGCACGGCTGGCGCTCGACTACGAGCGCGGCCGCACGGCACGCGTGGGCTACCTGACTAACCAGCCGCGCACCTTCGGGCTGTACGGCAGCTACAGCTTCTGAAATCGAGCGTGTGGCGCGCGCGCTGCGCGCGCCACACGTCCGAGCCGGAACTCAGACCCGCGGCAGGCGGGACGGACGCTTAGGCCTTGGCGCACCGGGTATCATTTCACGATGCCCGCACCCACCGCGTCGACGCCGCCGCGTCAGCCATCGGACCTGCTGCGCAGGCTCGCACGCAGCGCCATGCTCGAGCGTGGGCTGCAGCCGGATTTTCCGCCGGCGGTCGCAACCGAACTGAGTCGCCCCGGCGACGCCACGCCGGCCGCTGAGGCGGGGGTGCGCGACCTGCGCGCGCTCCCGTGGTGCTCGATCGACAACGACGACTCGCGCGACCTCGACCAGCTTTCCGTGGCACAACCGGCAACCGGCGAGGCAGTACGCATCCTGGTCGCCATCGCCGATGTGAGCGCTTCGGTGGCTCCCGGCTCGGCGATTGATGCGCACGCGCGCACCAATACCACCTCGGTCTACACGGCTGCCCAGATCTTTCCCATGCTGCCGCCGCAGCTATCGACCGACCGCACTTCGCTGGTGCAGGATGAAGTGCGCTTAAGCCTCGTCATCGACATGACCATCGATGCCGGCGGCACGGTGACCGACTCGGACATCTACCGTGCCCTGGTGGTGAATCGCGCGAAGCTCGCTTACAACTCGGTGGCCGCCTGGCTGGACGGCCATGCTCTCGCCCCACCCGCGGTGGCGGCGGTAGCCGGGCTGGAGGCGCAGTTGCGCGAGCAGGACGCGGTCGCACAGCGCCTGAAGACCGTGCGCTGCCGTCAGGGGGCGCTCGGCCTGGTCACACTCGAAGCCCAGGCGATTTACCACGGCGGGACGCTCGCAGACCTGCGGCCCGATGAGGACAACCGTGCCAAGGAGCTCATCGAGTACTTCATGATCGCGGCGAATGCGGTGGTGGCGCGCTTCCTCGAGGCGCGCGGCTATCCCTCGCTGCGCCGGGTGCTGCGCCAGCCCGAGCGCTGGCCACGCATCGTGGCGCTGGCGCGCACGCTGGGTGCGTCGCTGCCCGCGGACCCGGATGCCCGGGCACTGAGCGAATTCCTGAGTCAGCGCCAGTCGGCCGACCCAGCGAGCTTTCCCGATCTGTCGCTGAGCATCGTGAAGCTGCTCGGAGCCGGGGAGTACGTGCTGAAGCTGCCGGGGCAGGCGGTGGCGGGACACTTTGGCCTCGCCGTACAGGACTACACGCATGCGACCGCCCCCAACCGCCGCTACCCGGACCTGATCACGCAGCGGTTGCTGAAGGCCGCGCTCGCGCGCGCCCCCGCCCCCTACGATGCCGATACCCTCACCCGTGAGGCTGCACACTGCACGCTGCAGGAGGGTAACGCCGCGAAGGTCGAGCGGCAGGTGCGCAAGTCCGCCGCCGCTTTGCTGCTGCAGTCGCGTATCGGCCAGCGATTCGACGCGATCGTCACGGGCGCGTCCGCGAGCGGCACCTGGGTGCGCATCGGCGCCCCGCTCGCCGAAGGGCGTCTGGTGCAGGGCTTCGACGGACTCGACGTCGGTGACAGGGTGCAGGTACAGCTGAAGCACACCGACGTGGCGCGGGGCTTCATCGATTTCGCGCGCAGCAGTGCCTGAAGGACGATGCCGACAGCGCCTGTGAGAATCGTCCGACGCCCACGGCGCACACGCGACTCCGTTCGCAGACAGATTGCCCTCACCGCATGACACACTGAATATGGTGTGGACTTCCCGCGTGGGCGGCCGTCGGACAAGGACGTGCAGCGGTTCCCACGCGGCGAAGTCCGGCCCCGACAGGAGGTCATGCCGGTGAGAACTGAGCGTCGGATTTTCGCCTGCATCACGATCCTGGGAGCCGGCATGCTCGCGGCGCCCCCGACCCACGCCGCGCCACCCAATCCAGGCAACGACGCCACGGACGATGCCCGACTGGCGGCCGTGCTGCCCGCAGGGATGTCCTCGCAGGAGGCGTGCCAGAATTTCACGAGCCTCGACCTGTGCGCCGCGACGCTGCACGCCGCGCGCAACCTGCGCATTCCCTACGCGGATCTCAAGCGCAAAGTGATCGCCGGGGAGGGCCTGGACGCGGCGATCCACGCGCTCAAGCCCGACGCGGATGCCAGCGCCGAGGCAACGCGTGCCAAGGAGGAGGCGCACCGGGACATGCAGGCCGTGGGGTCACCGCGGTAGCGGCTAGAGCCCAGGCACTCAGCCGGCGGGTACGGTAACTGCCGGCGCTGCCGCGACGGTCGGCTGATGCCAGTCGCCGCCCAGAGCGCGGATGAGGAGCACGGTGGCCGCGGCCTGGCGGATATCGATGTCGACCGCCGTCAGCCGCGCCGAGAGCGAGGCATTCTCGGTCGCGACGACTTCCAGGTAAGTCACGATGCCGCCCTTGTAGCGCAGGCGTGCCTGCTCGAGCGCGCCTTGCGTCGCCGTCACCGCCGCCGCCTGACTGACGCTCTCGAGCCGCAGCTGGCGCAGGGCCGCCAGATTGTCTTCCACCTCCTGATATGCGGTGAGCACGGTGCCGCGGTAATTGGCGACCTGCTCGTCGTATACGGCATGTGCCTGCGCGGACTGCGCCCGGCGCAGGCCGCCGTCAAAGAGCGTCAGCACGGCCTGAGGCCCGAGCGACCAGAACTGGCTCGGGGCCGTGAGCCAGTTGGAGGTCTGCGTGCTCTGGTAGCCACCCGAGCCGAGGAGGCTGAAGACCGGGAAATAGGCGGCACGCGCCACGCCGACGTTGGCGTTGGCGGCGGCGACGCGCCGCTCGGCGGCCGCCACATCCGGACGCCGCTCGAGCAGCTCGGAAGCCAGGCCGGCATCGACTGCCGGGAGGGAGGGCAGCTGCTCGGCAGCACGCGCAGGAAGGCTGAAGGTGCTCGGTTCGCGTCCCACCAGGACTGCAATGGCGTGCTCGGTCTGGGCACGCCGCAGGCGCGTGTCCTCGGCCTGGGTGCGCGCGCTCTCCAGCTGGGCCTGCGCCTGCTGCACGTCGGAGATGGGTGATGCCCCGCCCTGATACAGGTTCTGGGTCAGCGCCAGGGCGCGCGCATAGTCGGCGACCGTCTGATCGAGCAATTGTTGCTCGACATCCAGACCGCGCAGCGTGAAATAGTCGCTGGCGAGCTCGGCGTGGAGCTCGAGGTCCATGCTCGCCAGGTCCCCGGCGCTCGCCTGCTCGTTGTAGCGGGCGTTGGCCACGGTATTGCGGACGCGGCCGAACAGATCCAGCTCGTAGGACAGGTTGGCGCCGACGGTGAACAGGTTCGTGGTGCCGGGCTTGCCGGGTGCGTAGCTCGGGGAGTTCAGGGACACGCGCTCGCGCGTGGCGGCCGCACTGGCATCGAGCGTCGGGAAGTAATTCGAGCCGGCGATGCGCGTGGCCGCGCGCGCCTCATCCAGGCGGGCCAGCGCAGCCCGCAGGCTCTGGTTGGTGCTGCTGACCGCGCTCTCAAGCTCATCGAGATCGGCATCATGGAAGAGCTGCCACCAGGGCCCGCGCGCCCTGGCATCGGCCGGGACGGCGACCTTCCATTCGCCGGTCTCCTTGTAGCGCTGTGGAGGTGCCTCGGGCATCGCCGGCCGCTCGTAATGCGGTGCCAGCGAGCAGCCACCGAGGAGGGCCGCCAGCAACGGGCCGGCGAACGGGCGATCCATCACGAGCGACCGCTGGGTGCGCCCGCGCCGTTCTTGGGTGGCGGGGTTGCGATGCGCACCTGGGCGCCATCCGCGATGGAATCCGGGGGGTTGGCGACCAGCACGTCATCGGCGGAGATCCCGGAGAGCACTTCCACCTCGGTGCCGAAGTCACGTCCCTGCGTGATGCTCTTCAGGTGCACGCGATGCTCGCCGTCCACGACCGCCACCTGCAGGCCCTGCGTACGGAAGAGCACCGTGTTGACCGGAATGCGCAGAGTGTCGTCGGCGCCGGTGAGGGTGAAGTGCACCTGGGCATAGGAGCCGGGCAGCAGCTCGCCGCTGGCATTGTCGATCTGCAGCTCGACCTGCAGCGTGCGTGACGTGGCATCCAGCGCACGGGAGGTATTGGCGACCACCGCCTCATAACGCTTGCCCGGGCGGTCGGCGAACACCAGCGCCGCGGTCAGTCCCGGAGTGATCGCGGCGGCATAGGACTGCGGCACCGACACGTAGATACGCAGCCGGTGCGTGTCGGCCACCCGGAACAGCGCGTTGCCGGGGGTCTGGCCGGCATTGATCAGGGCGCCCACGTCGGTGTTGCGCTGGGTGACGACTCCGGCAAACGGAGCGACCACGCGCTTGAAGGACTCCAGCTCCTGCAGGCGTGCCACGTTGGCGGCCGCCGACTGGCGTGCCGCCGCTTTCGCCGCCGCATCGCCGGCGCGCTGGTCGGCATCCTGCTGCGAGACGGACTGCGTCGACAGCAGCCCCTGCCAGCGCTCGTTGGTGGTGCGTGCCAGCTGGTAGTTGGCCTCCGCCGTGGCCAGGTCCGCCTGCGCCTGGCGCAGCTGCTGGTCGACCTCCGGCGTCTCGATTTCCGCCAGTAGCTCGCCCTTCTTCACCGGCGTGCCGATGTCGGTGTACCAGGTCTTCAGGTAGCCCGCGGTGCGCGCGTAGATGGGCGCCTCGTAGAAAGCCTGCACGCTGCCGGGCAGCACCAGGGTGTCCGAGCCCGGACCGCGGTGCGGCCTGGCGGTGGTCACGGTCGCAACCGCCGCCTGCTCGGCCTGCTTCTCGAGCGCGTTGCGCGCGCTCAGGCGGCTGATGATGCCCCACACCGCAATCAGTAGCGCGACCGCACCCAGCACGAGCACGTAGCGGCGCGCGCGTGAGTCGGCAGTGCCGGAGGAATTCTGGGGCTGGACGCTCATTACAGCCTCCGGCGCGAGTGAATCAGCGTGAACACGGCGGGCACGAAGAACAGCGTGGCGACCGTGGCAAACACCAGTCCGCCGATCACCGCGCGGCCGAGCGGAGCATTCTGCTCGCCGCCTTCGCCCAGCCCGAGCGCCATCGGCACCATGCCGATGATCATGGCCAGTGCCGTCATCAGCACCGGGCGGAAGCGCGTGGTGCCGGCCTGCAGCGCGGCATGCAGGGCATCATCGCCGGCATTCATGCGCTCGCGCGCGAAGCTGATGACGAGCACGCTGTTCGCCGTGGCCACACCCATGCACATGATGGCGCCGGTGAGGGCCGGCACGCTGACGGGGGTATGCGTGATGAACAGCATCCACACGATCCCGGCGAGGGCTGCCGGCAGGGCGGTGATGATGATGAAGGGGTCCAGCCACGACTGGAAATTCACCACGATCAGCAGGTACACCAGCACGATGGCGCCCGCCAGCCCGAGGAGCAGCCCCGCGAAGGAGTCTCCCATGGTCTTGATCTGGCCGCGCACGGTCACCTTGGAGCCGCGCGCGAGCGAGTGCTTGGTTTCCGCCACCAGCTTGTTGATCTGCTTGGAGAGGTAGCCGAGGTCTTCGCCCGCGGCACTGCCGTAGATGTCGATCACCGGGGTTGCATCGTAATGGCTGACGACCGCCGGGCTCATGCTGCGGTGGAACGTGGCGAGATTGGCGAGCAGCTGGGCCGAGCTACCCTGTGCGCCGGTAACCGGCGTTGTCGTGAGGTCCATGAGGGTTGCCAGTCGGTACTGCGGGGTCTGCGCCACGACCGGGTACTGTGTCCCGGTCTTCGGGTCGATCCAGTAGGAGAGCAGTGTCTGCCCGCTGCCCGAGAGCGAAGTGAGCAAGTCAGAGGCCACGTCGGTCTCGGTGAGGCCGAGCAGCGCCGCCTTGTTGCGATCGACGTCAACGTTGAGCGTCGGATAGTCGAAGGCCTGCTGGATGCGCAGATCTGCCATGCCCGGGATCTTGTGCATGCGCGTCAGCAGGTCATTGGCGTACGCACGGTTGGCGTCCACGTTGTAGCCGGAGATCTGCACGTCGAGCGGCGCCGGCAGCCCGAAATTGAGGATCTGGCTCACCATGTCGGCGGGCAGGAAGGCAAACGTGGTCGAGGGGTAGAGCTCAACCAGCCGCGCGCGCAGCTCGCGCACGTAGTCTTTGGTCGGGTGGTGGTGCTCGGCGAGGCTTACCAGGATGTCGGCGTCACCCGATCCCACCGGGGCTGAATTCGAATAGGCTGTGTTGATGCCGCTGTAGGGCACGCCGATGTTGTCGACGATGGTCACCAGTTCCTTGGCCGGGATCACCTCGCGAATGGTCGCTTCCACGCGGTCGCACAGCGTCGCGGTCTCATCGATGCGCGCACCCGTGAAGGCACGCAGGTGCAGCTTGATCTGTCCGGCATCGACGCTGGGAAAGAAGTCCTGGCCAAGCCCGGGCAGCAGCGGGCCGAAGGGGAAGGCGAGCAGCGCCGTCAGGGCCATCGCGCCCAGGAAGGGCACGGTGAACTTGCGTCCGGCGTGCAGCGCACGTTCGAGCAGCGCCTGATAGCGCTCACGCATGCCGTGAAACCAGCGCTCGAATCCGTGCTGCAGGCGCTGCAGCGTGCCGGCGGCCTTTTCGTGTGACTGGGGATCGTGCTTGGAGAGCCAGTACTTGGCGAGCGTCGGCACCAGGGTACGCGAGAGCACGTACGAGGCGAGCATCGCGAACACCACCGCCTCGGCCAGTGGTATGAAAAGGAAGCGGGCGATGCCGGCCAGCATGAACATCGGCACGAACACGATGCAGATGGCGAGCGTGGAGACGAATGCCGGTACCGCAATCTCGTGGGCGCCATTTAGGATCGCCTCCTCGACGTCCTGGCCTTGCTCGAGGTGGTAGTTGATGTTCTCTATGGTGACCGTGGCGTCATCGACCAGGATGCCGACCGCCAGCGCCAGTCCGCCGAGGGTCATGATGTTGATGGTCTCGCCCAGGGCCGACAGGCAGATGATGGAGGCGAGGATCGACAGCGGAATCGAGATGGCGATGATCAGCGTGCTGCGCCAGCTGCCGAGGAACAGCAGAATCATGAGCGCAGTGAGCGCAGCCGCAATGACCGCCTCGCGCACCACACCCTCTATGGCGCCACGCACAAAGATAGACTGATCACCGACCAGGTCGATGTTAAAGCCGGTGGGCAGCTGCGCCAGGATCCCCGGAATGCGGGTCTTGATCTCCTTGATGATGTCGAGGGTCGAGGAGCTGCCGGTCTTCAAGACGCTCATGAGCACGCCGCGGCGGCCATCGCGGCGCACCATGTTGGTCTGCGGCGGGTACCCATCGCGCACCTGGGCCACGTCGCGCACGTAGATGATGTTGCCGTTGCGCGCGGTGATCGGCAGGTCGTTCAGCTCGCCGACGTTGCGGGGGTTGGAATTGACCGCGACGAAGTACTCCCGGTCGCCGATCTTCTGCGTACCGGCGGGCAAGATCGAGTTCTGCGCCCCGATGGCGTTCGTCACGTCATTGCCGGAGAGGCCCTGGGCCCGCAACGCGTCCGGGTTGAGATCGACCTGCACCTGGCGCTGCAGGCCGCCATAGGGATAGGGCATCGAGGCGCCCTGCACCGTGGATAGGCCGGTGCGCAGAATACTGTTGCCGTAGTCAAACAGCTGCGCCTCGGAGAGCGTGTCGCTCGAGAGTGCCAGCTGCAGGACCGGCACGGAGGAGGCGTTGAAGGCCAGGATGAAGGGCGGGGTGGTGCCGGGAGGTGCCTGGCGCAGCCCGGTCTGCGAGACGCCGGTGATCTGTGCGAACGATAGCTCCTCGTTCACGTTTGGCTGGAAGAAGTATTTGACGATCGAGGTGCCGCTTAGCGACTGAGACTCGACGTGCTCGACGTCGTTGACCGTGGTCTGCGCAGTGCGCTCGCTCGCCAGCACCAGGCGCGTCGCCATCTCATCCGGCGACAGCCCGGTGTACCGCCAGATAACCGCGACTACCGGGATCTTGATGTCGGGAAAGATGTCGGTCGGGGTGCGCAGGATCGAGAACACGCCGAGCAGCGTGATGAGGATGGCCAGCACCAGAAAGGTATACGGGCGCCGCAGCGCCAGTTTCACGATCCACATGGAGTCAACAAAGCTACCGCAGCGGCGCGCGCGCAGGATTACGGGGCGAGTGCCCTTTGTTACAGGTGAAATCAGCGCCGCAAGCGGCCTGCGACACGGGGGGGCGAGATTAGTCCCCCACGGCCGGCATGCGGCAGGGCAGCGCTGCGCGGCAGGAGCGCGCAACTCGCAACGATGGCAAAGGCAGCTTCAGTACACGGCTTCGACAGGCACGGCGATGCGATAGCCCACGCCACGCTCGGTGACAATGATCTGGGGGTCCGCGGGGTTGGCCTCGATCTTGCGCCGCAGGCGCAGTATCTGCACGTCGATGGCGCGGTCGTAGACTTCGTTGTCGTAGCGGCGGCTGAGTTCGATCAGCTGGTCGCGGCTCACGACGCGGTTGGCGGTGGCGAGCAGCGCCGCGAGCAGGTTGAATTCGCCGTTGCTCAGGGACAGCTCGGCGCCAGCACTGGTGAGCAGACGGCGGGTGCGCAGGTTGAGTTCCCAGCCGGGGATCCGGTAGGCCCGACAGACGCGGGTGCTGTGGTGGTCCTGGCCGACCTGGGTGCGTCGCAGCACCGAGCGGATCCGCGCCAGCAGCTCGCGCGGGCTGAAGGGCTTGGTCAGGTAGTCGTCGGCGCCGAGCTCGAGTCCCATGACACGGTCGGCCTCCTCGGCGCGTCCGGTGAGGATGATGACGGGCACCTGCGATTCGGCGCGCAGCTGCCGCAGCAACGTCATGCCGTCTTCGCCCGGCAGGCGCAGGTCGAGCAGCACCAGGTCAACGACGCCGGTGCGGCACAGGGTCATCAGTTCGGCGCCTGCCGCCGCGCCGGTGACGCGGAAGTCATGCTGACCGAGATATTCCTGCACCAGCTGCCGCATGCTGGCGTCATCGTCGACCACGAGGACATGGGGCACCGGCATGCTGCTCATGGGGTGCGCCCGTGAAGCGCGTGCTGCTGGTCGAGCGTGATAGCCTTCACCGCGACCTCATGCGTGAATGGCTGGAGGAGGGCGGAGTGCAGGTGCTGAGCGCCGCGGCGACGGCGCCGCTCGCGGGCGACATCGATGCGGTTCTGGTCGACGTGTCGTGTCAGCAGCAGGCTCATACGACTCTTGAAGCGTGGCGCCGCGCTTATCCGGATGCGGCCCTCGTGCTGGTCTCGGCTCGCTTCTGCGCCGGCGACATGGCAAATGATGCCATGGCAGCCCGCCTCGGCGTGACCGGAATCCTGGCCAAGCCCTTCACGCGCGCCGACCTATGGACCGCCCTGCGGCTGCCGGTCGCGCCCGCGCACCGCTGACCGCGGTGGCCGCTCCGCGCGATGGCGGTCGCGGGCGCGCGCTGCGCCTGCGCCTCATCCTGGTGTTCGTCGTGGTGTGCGCGGCGGTCTGGCTGTCGGCACTCTTCGATGCCCTGCGTGACCGTACCCAGACGCTGGCGCAGGCCGAACGCCAGTTCGACAACGTCGCCGGTGCACTGGCCGAGCAGGCGGCGCGGGCCTTGCAGGCAACCGACCTCGTTCTCAAACAGGCGGCGCTGCTGGATCCGGACGCCGGCGAGATCCGGGTGCCCCGATCCGCGGCGGTGGAGCTGCTGCGCGGCTACATGAGCGGGGTGCCGCAGGTACGCAACCTGTTCCTGTTCGACCCGGTGCGGGACCTGCACCTGAGCTCGAGCACGGCGCCGGGCGCGAGCGCCAACCTCAGCGACCGTTCCTACTACCTGGCCCAGCGCGACGATCCGGACCTCGGGCTGTTCGTGAGCGAGCCCTTCGTGTCGCGCGTGACCGGGGACCCGACCTTCGTGCTCTCGCGGCGCCTGCCGGGGACCGGGTTTCATGGCATCGCCGGGGCGGCGGTCGACGTCGCCTATTTCCGGCGCTTCTACCATGCGCTCGATCTTGGTACCGGCAGCAGCATCGAGCTGCTGCGCGCCGACGGTGCGACGCTCGTCAGTCGCGAACACGAGACGCGGGTACTGCAGACTTCGGCGTGGTCGGATGCGCTGCGCCTTCTGGGCGCGCATGAAGCGCTGCACCTGCGCTACCGGCATCCCGGCCTCGGAGCGGCGCTGCTGAGCCTGCGGCAGGTCCCCGGTTACCCCGCTACCGTGCTCGTAGCCCGCAGCGAGCAGGACATCCTGGAGGACTGGCGCGCGCAAACCTGGACCAGCGTGCTGCGGACCTTCGTGATCACCGCCCTGGCCACTCTGCTGCTGGTTGCCTTCCTGCGGCAGCTTGCGCGTCATGAGCGCGTGACCGCGCAGCTGCATCAGTCGCAGAAGCTCGAGGCGCTCGGCACGCTCGCTGGCGGTATCGCCCACGACTTCAACAACGTGCTCGGCGCGATCCTCGGCTACGGCGAGCTGGGTATCGAGCACACGCAGGCTGGAACGCCCCTGCGCCGCTACCTGGACAACATCGTCCTCGCCGCCAATCGCGCCCGTGCCCTGGTGGCGCGCATCCTGGCCTTCAGCCGCCCGGGCATGGGCAGCGCGGTGCCATTGCGGCTGGAGCGCATCCTCACCGAGGTGCGCAACCTCAGTGCCGCCGCCCTGCCTGCCGGGGTGAGTGTGCAGCTGCGCCTGCCTGGTGTCCCGCTGGTGGTGGAGGGTGATCCCGCGCAACTGCACCAGATGGTTGCCAACCTGGTCACGAACGCCGTGCAGGCGGTCGGGGAGTCAGGGCAGGTGGAGCTGCGTGCGACCTCGGTGAGGATCGAGGATGAGCGGCTCTGTACCGTGGGCCGTCTGCGGCCCGGCGCCTACGCCCGCATCGATGTCGCCGATACCGGGGTCGGCATGGAGGCGGCCCAGGTCGAGCGCATCTTCGATCCCTTCTTCACGACCAAGCGGGTCGGGGAGGGGACGGGGCTGGGCCTCTCGCTGGTGCATGGGATCGTGCTCGATCATGACGCGGCACTCGAGGTTGCGAGTCATGCGGGCAGGGGCACCACGTTCTCGATCTTCCTGCCACTGAGCGATGCGCCGCCGCCGGCTGAGCCAGCGCCGGCGGCCATCTCCGCGGGGCGCGGCGAGACCGTGCTGCTGGTGGACGATGAGGAGAGTCTGGTGCGGCTGGGGGAGGAGGTCCTCGCCAGTCTCGGCTACGAGCCGGTCGGGTGCGTGGGAGCCACGGAGGCCCTGGCGGTGTTCGAGGCTGCGCCCGAGCGCTTCGATGCCGTCCTGAGCGATGCCATCATGCCGGGCATGTCCGGCACTGAGCTGCTGGCACGCATCCGTGCGGTGCGGCCCGGGTTGCCGACCTTGCTGCTGAGCGGCTATGGCGGCCCTGACCTGCACGCCCAGGCTGCCGCCGCAGGGGTGCAGTCGGTGCTGAGCAAACCCCTGCAATCGGCGGAGCTGGCTGCCGCGCTCGCTGCGGCCCTGCGGCGCCCCGCGCACGCATGAGCGGCCGGCGCACCGTGGCGTGCAATTGGGTAGAGGAGTGAGCTTACACTCACTCCCCTCCCACACCACCGTACGTGCGGTTCCGCATACGGCGGTTCAACGAGCACACTGGAGCCGCTGCTGTTCATGCAGCAGCGAGAGCAGCCCCAA
>Ga0335080_10005196_pt1 | contig 13372 bp, 9 predicted proteins | sample Lox_Sample_34_FD_206720 | JGI IMG/M metagenome (GOLD analysis project Ga0335080, IMG submission 206720) | Soil microbial communities from Loxahatchee National Wildlife Refuge, Florida, United States - Lox_Sample_3.4 | ecosystem: Environmental > Terrestrial > Soil > Wetlands | place: USA: Florida... | reverse complement strand
GGGCGTTGGCGGAGCAACAACGGGTGCAGGCACACTCACCTTAGCGGCGGGTTTTACCACCACCGGGGGCTCAGGCGCCTTCGGTTGCGTTGGAGTCGTTGCCGCGGTTGTCGCCGGCGGCTTGATGACCACAGTCGGGGGAACAACCGTGACTTGACGCGTAGTGGCGGCTGTGGCAGGAGCCTTTGCTACGACCGGACCGGCCGGCGGCTTTGAAGCAATCGCCGGCGCGCTCGGCGGAACAATTGCAGGCGCAGGCCTGGGCTGCGGCACAATCTTGCGCGGCTCTGGCCGTGCAGGTGCAGCCGGTGGCGGAGCGACGCTGACCGCCGGGGGAGCTGGCTTCGCCGGCGCCTTTGTCACTACGGTGCCCGCTTTACTCGGCGGCACGTGGCTCTTGCGCGCCTCTGCTTCCTGTTCCTGCTTCTTAGCCAGGATGGCCTTCATCACATCGCCCGGCTTAGAAACGTGAGAGAGATCAATTTTTGGAGTGATTGCCTGGGAAGCGCGTGAAGACGCGCCGCTCGCGTGACCCGCCCCACGCGATCCATGTTGGAAGTGCGCGCGAACCTTCTCAGCTTCATGCTCCTCGATCGAACTCGAGTGAGTCTTGCCCTCGCCCAGACCGAGTTCCGCGAGTACGTCAAGAATCTGACGACTCTTGACTTCCATTTCGCGCGCGAGATCGTTAATTCGAACCTTGCTCATCCGCCTCTTTTCAGAATGTGCTGCCCAAGCCCCTTAGTCGCTCATAGCTACCTCATGGCATTGGCTGGTTGCGTTACCACCATTATCACTTGAATGGCGTTGAAGAGATCGGCGCATCGCTATGCGCCACCCTCTTCGTCGTCTCTCGTGTTCTCTTCCGTTTCTTCGTCCGGTATCGCAATGTTGTCGACCGCGAGTTCTTCCGCGGTCACGCCACCGTCTTCTGCTTCTTCGAGTACCTCTTGTGAATTCTCCAGCTCAGCTTCCGCGGTCCCGGCAACTGCCTCGGGGGTCTCGACTTCCGACTCGCCTTCTGAAATCGTTTCGGTGTCCGCCGCGGCAGTCAGAGCAGCAGGTTCATCAATACCTTCTGCTTCCGATGCACCCGCCACACCGATACCTTCCTCTGAAGCAGCTTCTTCGCCCTCTTCAAAGTGCCCGAAGTAGTGGCGAACCGCTACACTGATGCGCTCTAGTGTTTTCTCACCAATGCCTGGAATCTCCTCGAGCTGTTCCGGCGTCATATCCGCCAGGGCCTCTACCGTTGTGATTCCCGCGGCAATCAGCTTCTGGATAATGCCTTCGCCGAGCTCCGTAACCTGCTCGATCGGCGTCGAAGGACCGCCCGTGAGAGCCTGCATCTGCTGCTCGACTTCCTGGCGCTTCTCCTCTTCGCTCTTGATGTCGATCTTCCATCCCAGCAGTTTGGCGGCGAGCCGGACATTCTGTCCTTTCTTGCCGATCGCCAGCGAGAGCTGGGTGTCATCTACGATCACTTCGAGCTGTTTGTCGGTCAGATCGGTGATCGAGACGCGGCTTACCTTTGCCGGCTGCAACGCCTTCTCCGCAAAGGTCGTGATCTCTTCGCTGAATTCGATGATATCGATCTTCTCGCCGCGCAACTCGCGAATAATCGACTGCACGCGCATGCCCTTCATGCCGACGCACGCGCCGACCGGATCAACATCCTTATCGCGTGACTGAACTGCGATCTTTGTCCGTTCTCCCGCTTCCCGGGCGATGGCACGGATGACCACCGTGTTGTCATAAATCTCCGGCACCTCTGACTGGAACAGGTTTTGCACCAGTTCGGGAGCGGCCCGGGAGACGATCACCTGTGGACCCTTGGCGGCGCGATCTACCTTCAGCAACACGACGCGCACACGTTCGCCGACCGTGAACTGCTCCAGACGCGACTGCTCCCGTTTGGGGCAACGAGCTTCGGCCTTTCCGAGGTCGAAGATAATGTCCTGACCCTCGATCCGTTTCACCGTTGCGTTCAGCACTTCCTTTTCGCGGTGTGCATACTCGTTGAAAACGGTGTCGCGCTCTGCCTCGCGAACTTTCTGGAAGATCACCTGCTTTGCGAGCTGAGCAGCGATGCGTCCCAGGGGTGTGGTGTCGCGGTACAGGCGGATCTCGCTGCCCACCTCGACTCCGGGGGCGAGTTCACTCGCCTCTTCCAGGGTGATCTCGTTCACCGGGTCTTCAACTTCGTCGTCGTTTGCCACCACGGTCTTATAGACATAGGCTGTAATTTCGCCGGTGTCCTTGTTCAGTTCTCCGCGCATGTTCTCCTGCGTCTTGTAGTACTTGCGCGTGGCCAAGGCGATCGCCTCTTCCACGGCACCCACCACGATCTCGGGCTCAATGCCCTTCTCGCGACTCAGGAGTTCGATACTTTGATACAAAGCGCTGGCCATTCTTTTCTTACTCTCTTGAATTGTTCGGGCGACCTGCCTCGCAGCGAGCCGCACCAGTGATTTTGTTGTTCAGGAGTCTCGGGAGTGCCAACTACCCCTGCAGTTTCGCGTTTGAGAGGGTCTAGATCTCCGGGATCAGTTCCGCCTTCTCGATGTTCTCGAGAGGGATCTCCACTTTGTTCACACCTGTTTTACGACTCTTGCTGTTCTGATGCGTGGCGGCAAGATCAAGTGTGACGATTCTGCCGGAGCCAGTCTCCAACCGGCCTCTCCAGTGCCGGTTATTGCGAATTGGTTCAAATGTCTGCACCTTCACTAGGCACCCTGCAAACCGCTTAAACTCCTCTGGCTTTCTTAATTTCCGATCCAACCCCGGCGAACTCGCTTCGAGGGTGTATTCGCCTCCCGGGAGCAAATCCTCAACATCCAGCAGCACGCCGAAATCCCGGCTAAAAGCCTCGCAATCCTCGTGGGTCACCCCGGAAAGCTGTTCCACGCTCAACTTCCCTTCGACCAGCCGTTCCGGTAATCCCTCGGCTCCCGAACTGATCCGGGCCTTCAGCCGCTCCCGGCCTTCCGCGTTCTTCTCGAGGAAAACCCGCAAAACCCGTTCCTTCGCCGGTCCCGCGAGTTCAACGTCGACTACATCAAGCCCGTGCGATGAGGCTACCCGTTCGGCGGCCCTTCGAATTTCATCCAGCTTTGCTGTCATCTCGTGCGAGCCGCTCTCTTCCTCTCATTTCAAAAGAGTTCCCGGTAATTCCGGCGGCTGTACCCAGGAAAAAATGGACGCCAAATAAAAAGTGGGCTCTAAGCCCACTCATCTCTCCGCCAGCCGGCTTACCCACGGGCAACTCAGGCGGACAAACTCGTTCGCCTCTCTAGCATACGGCGTTTCTGATCGAAATTCAACGTGCGCTGCTCCGAGGCCCATGCTTTCAAGCCCTTGTGCACCTGCCAACACGGCAACCTGCCCGGTCCTCCTGGGCATGTGGAGTACACACGACCCGCGCATAAGTTGTAATCGTATTCCTGAACCGGCTCGGTCACTTCGGGAAACCCCGGGGGCCATTACTCGTTTATCGTTTAAAGTCATTGACTTAGGCGATTGGTGCCCCCGCGTCATGACGTTACCACTATCGAGGAAGAGCCATTGTCAGTTGCCCGGGGAAATAATGGCAGAGTCTACCGCATGCGCACGCTCTTCCAGCGCGTACTTGTCACCCTCGTGTCGGCGATCCTGCTTGCCGCGGCCGGCGCGGTCAGCGGATATCTGCTGGGTCACAATTACGTCCTGCGCCAATCTGAATACCGGCTGGATCAATACGCGAACCGCTTGCTTTTGGAAACCATTACATCCACATCGGAATCGCGGGCCATGCTGGCCACGATGAACGCGTCACCCTACTCGTATTGTTCCGACAGCGAGATCGAGTACTTTCGACAGCTCATCTTCCAATCCCAGTTCCTGAAAGCAGCTGGCCGGATGCGTGACGGGCAGATTGATTGTTCAACGACGTCCGGTAGAGACGTGCTGGCATCAGCGCATTATATTCCAACGATGACGCGGCGGGACGGTACGAAGATCTACAAGAATCTTCCACCGTTTCGTGTGGACGACCAGGATGTGATCACCGTCCAATCTGGAGATTCATTCATCGTCTACAACCCCTACAACATGGCGCAGCTCGCTGCGTTGCCGATGCACTTCATGGCGACCGCAGTCGACGCATCGACGCGCGAGTCGAAGCCAATGATTGGTGAGTTCCCGGGGGTCTCCGCGGCTGTTCTGACGCAGAACGGCAAGACGAAGCTCGGCAACACCCTCTACGCGACTCGCTGCTCCAAAGATTACGCGAGCTGCGTGACCGCCTATGTTTCGATCCCCGACGCTCTCATGATCACCCATGGATACTCGATGTTGTTCATCGTGCTGGGCGGGGTTTCGGGGGTCTTGATCGGCCTGTTGTTCCCAATGCTCTACAGCCGCAATAAGAGTGTAGAGCAGCAGCTAATCCGCGCGATTCGCGCCGACGCCCTTACGGTGGTGTACCAGCCGATCGTAGATCTTGTCACAGGTCACATCGTTGAAGCGGAAGCTTTGGTGCGTTGGACCGACGAGTATAAAAACACTGTCAGTCCCGATGTCTTTGTAAAAATCGCCGAGGAGCGCGGCTTTGTCGGAGAGATCACCCGACTCGTGCTTCGTCACGCCCTGCGGGATTTCGGCGCCACGATGCGCGCTCGCCCAAGCTTTCGGGTGAATGTAAATATTGCTGCTGCCGACCTGGCCGACAATGAGTTCATCCCAATGGTCGAGAAGGCCCTTGACGATGCCGAGGTCCTGCCTCGCAGCCTCGGTATCGAGATCACCGAGAGCTATACAGCGCGCCAGGAGGTCGCCCGCAACACAATTCTCCGCCTGCGCCAGAGAGGCCACTACGTCGCGATCGACGACTTCGGGACCGGCTACTCCAGCCTGGCCTATCTGCACGACCTGTCGGTCGATGCCATCAAGATTGATAAGGCCTTCACCAAGGCGATCGGAACCGATGCCGTGACCGTCTCAATTCTTCCGCAGATCCTCACCATGGCAGATACGCTGAAACTGCGAGTCGTGGTGGAAGGAATCGAAACCAAGGTCCAGGCCGACTACTTTACCGCGAGCAGCCAGGCGATCCATGCACAGGGATGGCTCTTTGGCCGCCCGGTTCCGGCACGCTTGTTCCTGCAGATGCTCGATGAGGAAGAAGCCCGGCTCGTGAAGCAGCAGGAAGAGGAATTCCCCACCGGCGCCACTGTCGCAGCCTGCTGATCTTCCCACATCAGGTCACTCGCCTTTCGAACTCTCTTTGCGTACCTCGCCAGCGCGCGCAACAATGTGTCCATGAGACATGTTCGTCTTTCCGTCCTGGTTGTGTTCTTTTTAGTCGTGTCGTCCATCTCATCGGCGATCGAAAAGCAGCCGGCAAGCAGCTACCGTGCGCGTCGCATTGCGCTCGGGCATGAACTTCACAGTGGCGTGGCTGTTCTCTTTTCTACCGAGGAGCCATTGCTGGACTTCGATGCCTATCGCCAGGACTCCGACTTCTACTACCTCACCGGCTGGAATGAACCTGGGGCAGCGCTTCTGATTGTTGGACCTGCAAACGAACCGGAGCGTCCGGGACAACCCGTTCGAGTCCGCGAATACAAGGAGATTCTCTTCCTGCCGACGCGCAACCTGCGCATGGAACAGTACACCGGCGCGAAGGTGGATGCTTCGACACCAGGCGTTACCAAAGCCACGGGTGTGGACAATGTCGAACCCATGACCAGCCTTGCCGGCGATCTAAACAAGCTCATCGCCGACGATCGCCGTCTCGCTTTGAATGTCTGGGTTCAGCCCAATGTGAAGGTAGCGGAGTCGCTCCTCGAATTCACTGCAGCCACCCTCGGTGCGACAGCACCCGCACCAAAGGACGTTACCAGCCTTACCATGCCGCTGCGCGAGCTCAAGGACGCCGGCGAAATCGAATTGCTGAAGAAGGCTTCTGATGCTTCCATAGCCGCACAGAGGGCGATGATGTCCTCCGTAAAGCCGGGCGAAACCGAGCGAGCGATCGCAGGCGTGATGACGGCTGCCTGGTACAAGCATGGCTGTGAACGGCCATCCTATGCGCCGATCGTAGGAACAGGAATTGATTCAACCATCCTGCATTACTCCGAGAACTCCCGCACCATCGAAGACGGCGACATCGTTGTCGTCGATGCGGCATGTGAGTACTCGATGTACGCATCCGACATCACCCGTACCGTTCCCGCGAATGGCCATTTCACCGCACGTCAACGCGAGATCTACAACGTCGTCCTAGGAGCTCAGAAGGCAGCGATCGACGCATTCGTCGCCGGCAAGTCGAGGATCAATGACTTCAGCCACCGCGATCCGGACACGCTCGACCTTGTCGCCTACAACTACATCAACACCCACGGGAAGGATCTGCACGGCCAGTCGCTCGGCAAATATTGGCTGCACGGCCTGGGACACATGGTCGGTATCGACGTACACGATCCTGCGCAGTATCCCGCAGTGCTGAAGCCCGGTATGGTCTTCACGATCGAGCCCGGCGTGTACATCCCTGAGGAGAAGCTTGGTGTGCGCATCGAGTGCGACTTCCTCGTGCTGCCTGACGGCAAGCTTCTCGATCTCGATGCCGAACTGCCGCACAGTGCAGAAGAAGTCGAAGCTGCAATGCGCCAATAGAGAGAGCATGGACCCCCGCGACGAACTCGCTCCCGACCAGCTCGAATCTTTGAGCTCAGTCTTTTATGACCAGTTGCTCGCCTGCCTCGAAGAATGTTCGCATGGGCGTAGAGGCCTGTTCTCAGGTTTTGAGTTCACCGGCGACGGAGAGATGGATCGAAGCTGGCCCGAAGCAGCCCGCCTGCGCGAACTCGCCCTCGCTCTGCAAAACGTGTTTGCGCAACACGAACAGCGCAACGCCCTTTGCGATGAATTTCTCGATCTGTGCTCGATGCATGGCGAAAGCCATCCCGGTGAATCCCGGCTCGCCCGCATCTTTCTGGCCCGCATTGAAAGTGGTGAAGTCGGCACTCCCACGGAGGAACCGAGGAAGCCATGGTAGTACTGCCCGCCTTTCTCGCGTTGGTCGCCGGATTCGCAACCACGGCGTTGCTGATTGCAATCGCAACCGTCCTTTTGCAGAGGCTCACGCCGGGATGGGTCGGCGGCCCAGGAAGGCCAAACCCCGGCTATGTCTTCGTGAACCTTGGGTATTCGTTTCTTGCTGCGGTGGCGGGCGGATACGTTACGGCGTGGATCGCACAGCGCAATCCGCTCATCCATGCACTGGCGCTTGCCATTGCTCTGTTGCTCCTGGCTGCACTCAGCGCACTCCAGCAACGCGGCCAACAACCGGTCTGGTACCTTCTCGCACTTGTGGCGATAACACCCATCGGCGTTCTCGCCGGTGGATTCATTCGCCTGCGCGTTCTGGGAATCCTGTAATGAGCAGGATCAGAGACCCCCACGAAAAACAAAGGCCGCGCTGCGATTGAGCAGGGCGGCCGTTGCTGAGAATGGAAATGAGCCGATTACCAGCGCAATCCGATTGTCACCGGGATGATCTTCGTATTTGCACCAACGGTGGTGGTTCCCAATCCATTCGGCTCAGTCGTCACCGCCGGCGAGAGCACATCAAGATAGCGAACTTCAGCAAAGACCTTCATTTTGCCATCGCCGTTCCAACCCCTGAAGCGATGTGCGACACCGCCTCCGACGTTCCAGCCACCCTGGTTGCTTGAGAAATGTCCAACAACGACGTCCTGGGTGACGATGCCGCAGTAGAAGTAAGTGCAGTATTGCGCCAGTTGCGGATCGGTAAAGCTGGTCACCTTGCGGTAGAATCCGCCGCCGCCTACAGCGTAGACCTCGACGGCACTGTGCGGATTGAAGTCATACATGGGGTCCACTGTAAACGACCACATGTGAACATACCCGCCTGTCGCACCGGCCTGGGCGATGATTGCGCCTGGCAGCTTGCTGTGAACAAAATCGTACTGGATCATCGCGGAGAAGTTGCGGTTAAACCGGTATCCACCCCCCAGCATGAAGTTCCAGCCCCACGTGATGTAGGGTGAAGAGTCGCTCGTCGGAGCGTTGAATCCGCCACCAACCTGATAGGTGAGGTGGCTCATGATTCCGCCGCCTCCTCCTCCGTGCGACCGGTTGTCATATTGGCCGCCGGCGGATGGAGCGGGAGCTGCAGGGAGAGCGGCGAGGTCCGCCACATCAGCGTTATCAGCCAGCGCGGGAGCGTTCGAACTTGACTCGGTTGCAGGATTTGCAGCCGAGCTTGAATCGTCATGAGTAGTTGTAATCTGGCCGCTTGCAGCACTGACGGAAAAGGCGAGTGCGGCGCAAGCCAAGGTCGCATGTCTGAAATATGACAGACATCTCAATGAAGTCATTTCCGTACCTCACAAATGAAAAGGAGTGCTCTTGATTTGGGATAGAAACAGTCCCTGTAAGGACTTAGACTCCATTTTAAAGTCAAAGTTGCTTCACGCCCGCCGATAACGAATGGCCGGATTTGATCCGGCCATTCTCGTCTTTGCCCTGAGCCCCTGATTTAGCCCTGGATGTCGAATTGCTCTGGATGCAGGGTGGCGTCTGTCTTGATCAGGATGTTTTTGCCCAGCAGTTCCTCGAACTCATTGATCCAGGTACCGCCATTTGCCTTCAGCACCTTTACCGTCTCCGGATGCACCCGCAGCATCACGTCCGATCCTTCCAGGTGCCGCTTCATCTTGCGCAACTCGATGTAGATCTCGTTGCAGATGGTGGTTGGGCTTTTCACCATGCCGGTCGCCTGGCAGGTGGGGCAGGGAACTGACAGCGTGCGTTCCAGGGACTGCTTCACGCGCTTGCGGGTAATTGCAACCAGCCCGAAGTCGTTGAACTGCAGCACCTTGGTAGGCGCGCGATCGGTCTTTAGAGCCTCCTCAAGCGCAGCCATCACCTTGAAGCGATTTTTGCGTTCATCCATGTCGATGAAATCGATCACGATGATGCCACCCAGGTCCCGCAACCGGATCTGCCGAACGATCTCGGGAATTGCGTCCAGGTTCGTTTTCAGAATCGTGTCCTCAAGACGGGCTGTCTTGCCAACATACTTGCCCGTGTTGATGTCGATGGCGACGAGTGCCTCAGTCTGATTGATTACGATCGATCCTCCGGATTTCAGCCAGACCTTGGAACGCAGAGCCTTTGAAATCTCATCCTGGATCCCGAAATGCTCGAACAGCGGCGTCTCCTTGGTGTACAGCTTCACGCGCCGCACCAGGGAGGGAGAGAATCGGTTGAGGAAGCGCACAATCCTCTCGTAATCCGCTTCGGAGTCTACCCAGATCGAGGAGAAATTCGAACTGACCTGGTCACGTAGAATGCGCTCGATCAGCGACAGGTCGTGATAGATCAGCGCCGGCGACTTCGAACTGTCCGACCGTTGCTTGATCTCGTTCCAAAGATGGATCAAGAAGCGAAGATCCGCGCGTAGCTCCTCTTCTGACGCACCTTCCGCGGCAGTGCGAACGATGAAGCCGCCGGATGCCTCTCCGCGCTCATGAACGAGAATCCTCTTGAGCCGGTGGCGCTCCTCATCCGACGCGATCTTACGGCTCACACCCACGTGTGAAACCGTAGGCATGAACACAAGGAACCTACCAGGCAGCGCGATGTGACTGGTGATGCGTGCGCCCTTCTTGGCGATGGGCTCCTTTGCGATCTGCACCAGGATCTCCTGCCCGGGCTTCAGCAAATCAGAAATGATCGGTAGATCCGAAGTCTGTGCTGCACGCCTCGATGGCCCGCGTCGCTCTCCCGGCCGATGTGAGCCGCGATCACCGCGATCGCCGCGCCCACGTCGTCCGCGTCCACCGCGCTCGCGGCGCTGCGGAGCATGACCATCTCCCGAAGGCTGGCTTTCGGCCGAGGTTGTTTCCTCCTCCTCTCCGGTCTCTTCGCCGGCTTCCTCGACGTCTTCTCCGTTCTTGTCGTCGAAGTTCATCTGGATACGGTGATCGAGATGCGCCTCCTGCAGCATTTCGCCAAGCTCGCCGGAACGGATCTGTGTATGAAGTTTCTCCTCTTCTTCGTAGTCGTCGAAGTCGTGCTCTTCGGTCTTGTGCTGGTGATGATGTGATACGTCGAACTCTTCGCCTTCAATCACCTCTTCTTCCACCAGTCCGCTTCCCGGTGAAAACGCTGAGACTGCCGGAACGGTCGCAGGTTTTGCTTCGTCGACTGGCGGCTGGGACGGTGGTTCATCGCCCTTCTTCTTTTTGCCCCCGAGACCGAAGAGCCGGAACTCCGCTGGTGGCAACGGGTCGACCTTATGCGAGGCATCGCGATCGCCTTCGAACTCTGTGCTCTCGTTCCCAGAGTCGCTCTCGGCTTCGGTTCCAAACCCAACCTGCTGCTCTGTATGAACTCCCAACTCGGGTTCAACTGCTTCGCCATGTGAAGCTTCTTCTACTGGCTCTCCTGCGACTGCACGAGGTTCATATTCAGTCGATCCGGCCTCGAAGCTTTCCTCAACCATCTCGTCTTCAGCGGGAACCGATGCCGTGTCATCGAGCGTTTGTGCCACCGCGGGTTCCACAGCATGCTCATGTTCGCCCAGATGATCCGGGGCTACTTCTTCAACAAATGACTGTTTCTCAGCTTCACCCGCCAAAGTGTCTTCCGTCGCTGTCGATGCGGGAGCGTCCGGCTCGCGGTTTCCACGATGTCTGGAGAGCGATTCACCGGGAAGCAAGCCGCTTCCGTCCCACACGATCGGCGACTCGATCAGCGTCGCGGGCTTGAACGTAGATGTGGGACGCGCTGTCGCAGAAGCCTCAACCGGCGGCTTCACCGTGGTCTCTGTGGGCGTGCCGCCGTACCTCGAAAGCGACTCGCCTGGCAGCACAAACTTTTCCGGAGCCCTGTCGCTTCTGCCCACGTGCGGTGCCGCTGAGGCATGGATCTCCTCCGCAGCTTTCGGCTCAAATGGTGCGCCCTCACTCGTGCCGGTTTCAAGAAACTCTTCTGAAATCTCCGCCGGAGCCGCAGCCACATTCATGCCGCGCCCCCCGCGGCGCCGTCGGCGTCCTCTCCAGCGCTTCGCACCCGCGTCTTCGGCGTCCTGGATGTTTGCTCCGTGTTCCGTCGATTCCGTGGCCGCGGGAACCTGGGGTTCGCCGGACTCATCCTCTGCCGCCGGTAGACTCTCCCTCTGTTCGCGGCCACCCCTATGACCCCGGTCATGCCCGTTGCCGTGGCGAACCTCGCGTGGTGGTTGATGTCCACTGCTGACTGCGGCCTTCTCAAGCTCGTCCGACTCTTCCGGCTCTTCGAGTTCGAGGAAGTCTGTAACGTACAGGAAGGCGTCGCGCTCCAATCCGATGTCGACAAATGCCGACTGCATGCCGGGGAGCACGCGGGTAACGCGCCCGTTGTAAATGGAACCCGCCAGGGTGTACTCGTTTTCGCGTTCGTAATAAATTTCCGCGAGCTGATCGTCTTCTAGAATTGCAAGCCGCGTCTCATGCGGCGTGCTGGAAATACAAATCTCTTTTGCCATCGTGCCTTTCCGCCCAGCGGACTTCGCCTGCTGGGGCAATCGGCAAGGTGGTGTGGAGATGCGCGCGGACGGGGAGGATGGGATCGTGCCTGAGGGATGACCGATGCGTGACTCGCATTGACGACGGGCCGCGGGATCCTACCAGGCACCGGGGAGCCCGGCGACAGATCTTCGTCGCGGGGTTGGCTCCTGGGGGCGAACCTGAACGGCTGTCTGGCCACGCAAGTGTTTCGTAGTGGTGATCCGAAAGCAGAGAGTCTGTGGCCACCCAATCGAGTGCTCCGGGCGACCCTTCGTCGCCAGAGAACACCCATGCCCACGCCAACCGGATGATCGACATGAGCGGGGCCGTTAAGTCGCTGCTGAACCAGCTGCGACGCCGAACACCTGCGCGACCTGTCTTCGTCGCTGCGGTTGTCCGGCTTGCCCGTCTCTGCGTGCTCATTTTGAACCCAATCCTGCCCGGCGCTCGATCCACTGGACCTTGCCGGAACTGTCATCCTCAACCCATCCGAGTCGAGCTTGCCGGTTGAAGGCGCCTGCATCTCCTGATGCGGCTACCTACAACGGCACCGACGCCTAAGACATCGTTGCGGATGCTGTAAGTCCTTACAATCTTTGCTCTTGTGATCCGGAAAATCCCCGCAATCCTCAAGAGGGTGTTGCCGTGCAATCTTGCCTCCGGGAATCTTGGCCCGGAGAGCGCCCTAGTTTACGAACCGGCGCATGCGCACGTTCATGACTACGCCCAGCGCCAGGAAGGTAAACAACACCGAGGATCCGCCGTAACTCATTAACGGTAAAGGGATTCCGGTGACTGGCATGAAGCCAATGACCATGCCCACGTTGACCGCGATCTGGAAGGTCAACACAGCCACGATCCCCATAATAATCAGAGACCCGGGCAGGTCTGCGGCTGTTTGAGCGTTTTGAATCAAACGCATCAATATGAGGAAGTATAGCAGCAACACGAACACTGCTCCGACAAACCCATGTTCCTCGCTGAAAGCCGCGAAGATGAAATCGGCATGAGGAATTGGAATGAAAGCCCCCTGGGTCTGAGTGCCTTTTTCCGCTCCTTTGCCCCAGATTCCTCCTGCGCCGACTGCAATTTTTGCCTGAAGCACCTGGTATCCCGAGCCCCTGGGATCATTATCGGGATTGATAAAGCCCGTGAGCCGCGCCTTTTGATACGGCTTCAGAAGCTTGCCGCTGCTCCACCCTCCAACCACCAGTACGGCTGCCGCCGCAATCAAAATCGCCGCCTGTTTCAAATCGATTCCGCCCAGGAACATCCCGATCACCAGCACCGGCACATACGTGAGCGAGGTGCCAAGGTCGGGCTGCTTCAGGATCAGCAGCATCGGGATCCCAACCAGCGCGAAGCCCTTCCCAATCTCTTTCCATGTCAGGTTCCGCGCTCCGAGATTCGCGAAGTACCGGGCCACGGCGAGAATCATCACCAGCTTCATCCATTCGGAGGGTTGAAACAGTAGCGGCCCGAGCTTGATCCATCGCCTTGCGCCCAATGCCTTGTGGCCAATCCCAGGCACAAGCACTGCCATCAGTGCGAAGAGGAAGAACCCGTAAAACCATGGAACAAGGTCGATAAGCTTGTGGTAGTCGATCTTCGAGAAGATGAACATCGCCACCGCGCCGCCAATGATCCAGTAGATCTGTTTGGTGTGAAAGCCCACATACTTTGTATGCAGTGTGGCCGAGTAGATTTCCAGCACGGAGACGACGCACAATGCCGTTACGATTCCCAACAGCGTCCAGTCGAAATCGCGAAAGCTCATGAAGCGGCGCATAGGGCTCATTGCGATTTCACCGTTG
>Ga0335080_10005193_pt1 | contig 13378 bp, 13 predicted proteins | sample Lox_Sample_34_FD_206720 | JGI IMG/M metagenome (GOLD analysis project Ga0335080, IMG submission 206720) | Soil microbial communities from Loxahatchee National Wildlife Refuge, Florida, United States - Lox_Sample_3.4 | ecosystem: Environmental > Terrestrial > Soil > Wetlands | place: USA... | reverse complement strand
GGATAGCGAGGCAACTTCGTGCGAAAGAAGCAAATTGGCTGGTGTTGGAGAAACAGGACACCAGGCAACGGAAAGCACCGTGAAGAGGCGAGTCTTGGGCCGAATCACCATCTTGCGGTCAATCCACCCTCGGTTTGTTATGAGTTTAGAGTGCATGGCGTGCGACGTGAACTAACAGACAATAGACGCGGCACTTTGCAGCCTATCCTGTACTCCGGCTTTGTTCTCGACTTGGCAAAAGCGGCTTGCCCACAAATACTTTATCGGCGAATGCCCGAAGGTCATTGTCGGACCACGTCTGCCAGTTGTTCTATTCATGCTCATCCGCTGGGTATCGCCAATTTGACGCCGAATTTCTGTTTTCGTCAAGGCATGGACGTAGTCTGCCCAGACGCCAAATCCCGGACGCCAGACCCTGATTCATTAATCAGCTCATGACTAGCGCGGCTCGGACAATGCGGTCCCGGATCAGCCCGGCAAATTCGCCAGGCCCAGTGTAGTACCAACCCAGATGCGTGTGGCAACGGGTGCACAGGCAATACGACCATGCGTAGCCCGCAAACCATGTATGTTCCAGCGTCGGCACACCTGTCTGACAACAGCCGAGTGTCCGGGAGAAAGTGAAGATGTTAAACCGGATGCCTTCCGGATTCTTGAACGAAAACTCACTGGCGCCCCCGTGGGAAAAACGGTCCATCTCGCTCGCCACGCGGTTGAGGCACCAGGCGCAAAGCCAGTCGTCGGCTGCATCACCATGGCTCGGCTGCGTGCGGATTTGGATTTCAGGTTCCGCAGCCTTCACAACTCCCGGTGCGGTCCCGCTCATTGCTTGGACCAGCCAAGTCATCAACGCCATTCTGCCAGAAAACACGCCCAAGTCCATGCGTCAGCATTCCCGGCTGGCCACGCGCTGGCATTCAAAGTTTGACTCGTTTTCCCGTCCGCGCCGATTTGTGCGCCGCATCCAGGATTTCCATCACGGTCAAGTTCACATCCAGCGAAGCGAGGCCAGCAGGCTTGATTTCGCCGCGCACGACGGCGACCAGATAGGAAATCGGGTCGGCACCGGGACCGGTGAGGGATGGCGGAGTGATTTCAGTTTCACTCTGCATTTTCGCTGTCCGGACGCGCAACCGGTCGGGCCGCGGCACGAGCACATAACCGGTTTGGCCGTAAATCTCCAAATCCTTCCGGTCGAACGGCCAGTTCCACGATGGTTCCAGAATTGCCTGTGCCTTCGGATACGTCAGCACAATCGTCGCGTCATCTTCCACCTTCGGATAGATGTCCGGCTTGAGATGTCGGCTGACCGCAAAAACCGAAGTGGGTTTCTGGCCGTTCATGAGCCATGTGGCCAGATCCGCGCCGTAACAGCCGAAGTCGTTTATCGCGCCCCCGCCGTTTAACACCGGGTCGGTCAGCCACGCCAGGAAATTGGTCGAGCAACCGATTTCCTTCGGCCCGCGGTGGCCGTCATGCGCCACGATGCGCCAGATGTCACCGATTTGATGCTGGTCGTGGACCATCGTGTAAGCCGCCTGATTGCCCGGATACCAGCTCGTTTCGTAATTCACGATGACCTGGATGCCGCCTTTTTTGGCCGCAGCAGCGATGGCTCGCGCGGCCTTCATGTTTACTGCGAGCGGCTTCTCCATCATCACGTCCACGCCGTGCGCGGCGCAGGTTTTCACGACCTGCCGATGATCGTAAATGTCGGTGAACGTCGCCACCGCCTGGACATTGGTTTTGGCAAGGAGCTCGTCGAGACTGGGACAAAACAAATTCGATTTGAGATGAAACCGCGCCGAGTAACGCCCAATCAAATCCTGATTCGTTTCCACGATGCCAACCAATTGCACATCTGTGCGTCCGGCGAGCCGGGGAATGAAACCCATGGCGTGGTCATGGACCAGCCCGACCATGGCCAAACGGACCGGCGGTTTGGTGTCCTGCGCCGGCGATGAAAAAACAGCGACGCAGGCCAGACCACAGAGGAGTAAGATAATTTTTTTCATGACATTTGATTTTAATGGGCGCGAAGAAAGCAGAATTCTGCCCGGCAAACAACACCAATACTGACTCCAGGAACGGAATGAGATTCCCAGAAACGACAGCAAACTCTATCCATGTCTCAGCCGTTCTCGATGTAAGAAGGCGATTGCTGCTATCAGATGGAAACTATTGATGGTGGAATCCAGCCGCACGAACCAAATTCGGTGTTGCCAAAGTCTAATCAGAATCCGTCCACCGGTTTCCGATGTGCCTTTGAACCATACCGTGAAAAGAGGCATCGAAAACGTGCAGCGAAATCCATTTTCAAATTCTAAAAGGTAACTGGTAAAAAGAAAGGATCGTTGTCGGATTGTGCCAACCGTCTGATTTCCCTCCTTAATTTCATAGACGGCAAACGGGAATCGCTTGATTCTTTTGAAGACAAGCTGTTCGTGTCCTTCCAGGTCTTCAACCACGAAGGGTGGAAGTCGAAAGAAACCATAGACTGAACTATTCGAGAAGCGACCAACGGACATGTATCGCCAAAGTGGTTTGTGTTCGCCATCATAGATCTGCCCGTTGCCCTCCCAGGACGACTCGAGACGGTAATCTTTGTAATCGCCCGGCGGCGTTGTCTGCCCATCGTTCATTGCCTTCTGATCGAAACGCGGTCGTGAATTGGTTTTATTCCACTCTGATTTTCTGGTTAAGTCAAGGCATGGACGTTGTACTGCCGCCGCTTGTGCCGGGCACGCTTTACCTCGTGGCCACGCCGATTGGCAACCGTGAGGACATCACGTTGCGCGCGCTCCGCGTGTTGCGTGAGTGCGACGTGGTGGCCGCCGAGGACACGCGCCACACCGGGCAGTTGCTCAAGCATTTTGAAATTTCCAAACCGCTCCTGAGCTATTTCCAGTTCAACGAAGCCAAACGCAGCGAGGAAATCATCGAGCGCCTCCGGCGCGGCGAAAAAATTGCGCTGGTCACGGACGCCGGCAGCCCCGGCATCAGCGACCCGGGCGAACGGGTGGTCAAAGCTATCATCGCCGCCGGTCTGCGCGTCGAGCCGGTGCCGGGCGCCTGCGCACTCGTCGCCGCGCTCACGGCCAGCAGCCTGCCGACGAGTGAATTTCATTTCGTCGGCTTCCTGCCGCATAAATCGGGTCAGCGGCGTAACAAATTGGAATCGCTCAAAGCGGTTGCCGGCACTTTGGTTTTCTACGAATCGCCGTATCGAATCGAAAAATTGCTGGGCGAACTGGCCGAACTTTTTCACGAACGCGAAGTGGTGCTGGCGCGCGAGCTGACGAAAAAGTTCGAGGAATTCCTGCGCGGCAAACCGGCGGAGCTGTTGGAAATCGCCCGGAAACGCAGTTTGAAAGGTGAGTTTGTGGTCCTGGTAGCGGCGGTTTGCGACCGTCGCCAGCATCCATGAGGTGTTTGTTCGGCGTTCACAGAAGCCGCTACAAGTTGAATTCGGTTTGAATTCCGTTATCGGCGCAGGCAAATTGCGCCGCCATGAAATACGCTTTACTCCCGGCGGGACTGCTCCTGTTTGCATTCGTCGCGTCGGCGGCGGAGACTTCGATTTATCACCGCGACCCGTCTTCGCCTTCGGCCTCGACGCGGCAAGGCTGGATTGATTTGAATAAGAACGGCAAACGCGATGTTTATGAAAACCCGTCGCAGCCGGTCGATAAACGGGTCGCCGATTTGCTGAAGCGAATGACCCTGGACGAAAAAGTCGGCCAGCTCTGGCAGCCAAACTACGACGCGGACCCGGATCCGGACCGGGTGTTCGCCCGCCGCCTCCAACACGGCGAAATCGGTTCCTTCCTCGCCAGCTCCGCCATCATCGAGACGCCGGCGATGCGGAACAAGTTACAGCACATCGCAGTCGAACAAAGCCGGCTGGGCATCCCGCTGATTTTCGGGCACGACGTGATCCACGGATTCCGCACCGTTTTCCCGATCCCGCTGGCCCAGGCGTGCGCGTGGGACCCGATGTTGTTTGAGCGCGCCGACACGATTGCAGCGCGCGAGGCGGCCGCGGCGGGCATTGACTGGACGTTCGCGCCGATGGTGGACCTGGCGCGCGACCCGCGCTGGGGACGCATCGCCGAGGGCTTCGGTGAGGACCCGTGGCTGGGGGCGCTGGACGCCGCGGCATGCGTGCGCGGTTTCCAGGGAACGAACGTCGCCGACCCCGACCGCGTTGTCGCCTGCCTGAAACATTACGTCGGTTACGGCGCGGCCGAAGGCGGGCGTGATTACAACACGACGGAAATTTCCGAATTCACGTTGCGCAATTATTATTTGCCGCAATTCAAAGCCGGTGTGGACGCGGGCGCCAAAACGGTGATGAGCTCGTTCAACTGTCTCTCCGGGTTTCCGTCCAGTGCCAGTCGCCACACGCTCACGGATATTCTGCGCGGCGAATGGAAGTTCCCCGGATTTGTCGTCAGCGACTGGGACGCGGTCGGTGAACTGATCCCGCAAGGCGTCGCTGCGGACGGGGCCGCGGCCACGCGGCTCGCGCTGAACGCCGGCGTGGACATGGAAATGGTTTCATCCAACTACAGCGAAACGCTGGCGCAACAGGTCCGGTCGGGGAAAATTCCCGAATCGGTCCTCAACGAGGCAGTGCGGCGGGTGTTGACGGTGAAATTTGAAAAAGGATTGTTCGATCATCCTTACACGGACGAATCCCGCTGGGAAACCGCGTTTCTCCGGCCCGATGCGCTGGCGCTGGCTCGTGAGGCGGCGGCCCAATCATGCGTGTTGCTGAAAAATGATGGCGCCGCGCTCCCGCTTTCGAAACAGGCGAAAAGTATCGCGCTGATCGGGCCTCTCGCCGACGACGCGGATGATCTGGTCGGTTGCTGGAGTTCTCGCGCCCACGCCGATGACGTCGTTTCGCTGGCCACCGGTGTGCGGGCGAAACTTCCGGCAGATACGACCTTAACCGTTCTGCGTGGGTGCTCTTTCATCGAATCCGGTCAGGCCCGATGGCATCTGGCGGATTTCAGTCCCATCGAGGAACCGCCCACAGGCAGCAACGAGATTGCCGAAGCCGCGGCGGCGGCGAGCGCGGCGGACGTGGTAATCCTGGCGCTGGGCGAGCCGCGTGAATGGAGCGGTGAAGATTCCAGCCGTAGCAGCCTCGATTTGCCGGGCCGCCAACTGGAACTGTTCGAAGCCGTCGCCGCCGCGGCCGCCAACAAGCCGATCATCGTCGTCCTCTTCAATGGTCGGCCGCTCGCCCTGCCGCGGATCCGGGAAAAGGCATCGGCGATTCTGGAAGCCTGGTTTCCGGGCATCCAGGGCGGCAATGGCGTGGCGGACGTGCTGTTCGGCGACGTGGACCCGTCGGGCCGACTGACGACGACGTTCCCGCGCAGCGTCGGGCAGGTGCCGATGTATTACAACCACCTCAATACCGGCCGCCCGGATCCCGGCGAATACCGCGGCCATTATGTGGATGGTCCGAACAGTCCGCTGTATCCCTTCGGCTTCGGGCTGACCTACACGACGTTTGAATACGGCAAAGTCGAACTGGACGCGCTGGTGATGAAACCGGGTGGAACTCTCACCGCGCACGTGCGGGTCAAAAACACCGGTCCGCGCGCCGGAACGGAGACCGTGCAGCTTTACCTTCGTGATGTAGTCGCGTCGGCAGGGCCGCGACCGGTGCGGGAATTGAAGGGATGGCAAAAGGTGCAGTTGCTGCCGGGTGAATCCCGCGACGTGAGCTTCAATATTTCCGGACGCGCACTGGGCTATTACGACGAGAAAGGCCGCTGGCTGGTGGAGCCGGGCAAATTCCAATTGTGGCTGGCCAGAGATTCTGCTTCCGGCCAACCGGTGGAGTTTGAACTGGCGAAGTAAGCTGAAGGTGAGGCGAGCGTACCGGCGAACCAAATCTGTAGCGTCGGTCTGTGACCGACGTTGATAAACTTGCGCTGACACAGCGCCGGTACAATGCGGCTCGTCAGCCGCCTCGCCCCCCAAAACAGATCGCTCCGCGAAATTTCTACTTGGCCTTTTTCTTGGTTTTCGCCCAACGCGCTTTCTGGGCCAGGGAAATTTTCCGGCGTGCGGCGGCGCTCATTTTTCGGCGCTTGCGTCCCGGCTTGCGTCCCGGCCCGGGGGCGCCATTGCCGGCGAGGGACTCCAACTTGGATTGCAGGCGTTCGATTTGCCCTTTCAGCTTCGCCATGCGTTTCAACTGGGCGACCGAAAGATTCAGAAGTGATTTCATATTCATTGTGGAAGGATTCTAAAAATTTGTTCAGTTAAGGCAAGGTATTAAATTTATTGCAGGCTGAAAATGCGACCGATGGCACACCGTTGGTTCACACAAACTTACCGGGGTTCAAAATGCCCTTTGGATCGAGCGCGCACTTCACGACGCGATGAAGTTCGCGCAATTCCTTGGAAACTGCTTGTGGCCACCAGCGTTTCTTGGCCAGACCAATGCCGTGTTCACCGCTGATGGCGCCGCCCCAGGCAATCACTTGCGCGAACAATTCGTCCAACGCCGCCTCGGCGCGCTGGTCAGCGTGCGGCTGATTGAAATCCACCATCACGTTGGTGTGAATGTTACCATCCCCGGCGTGGCCGAAACACGCAACCGGCAGGCCGTGTTTCTTCTGCAACCTGGCTGCGAATTGGAACAGGTCTTCCAGCCGGCTGCGCGGCACGACGATATCTTCGTTTAGTTTGGTCAGCCCGGTATCGCGCAAAGCATACGAAAATTCGCGACGGATTTGCCAGATGGCTTCGCATTCTTTGTTGCCGAAGCCGCGCTCGACAAACAACGGTCGCTGCCTCCGAATAATCCGCTCCAAAGCCTGCAACTCCCGCCTGACGGAAGATTCCTGGCCGTCGAGTTCGGTGATGAGGTGGGCGCGGCAGCCGCGCAGGCGCTCGCTTTTGGTGCGTTGGTAAGCGGCGGCCAGCGTAAATTCGTCGGCGAGTTCGAGCGCACACGGCAGAAAACCGGCGGCAAAAATCGCTTGCAGCGCGCGCACGGCGCTGTTCATTGAGCCAAACCCGACAGCGAGATTGGCGCGGAACGGCGGGAGCGGAATCAACTTGAGCGTGGCTTCGGTGATGACGCCGAGCGTGCCTTCGGAACCCACGAACAACCGGTGGAGGTCGTAACCGGTCTTGTTTTTGTGCGTGCGGCCGCCGAGCCGGACGATGGTGCCGTCCGCGAGGACGACTTCGAGGCCGAGGACGTAATCGCGGGTGACGCCGTATTTGAGGCAGCGCGGCCCGCCGGCGTTGGTGGCAATGTTGCCACCGATGAAATTGTTCGCGCGGCTGGCGGGGTCGGGCGGGTAAAACAAACCGCGTTTCTCGACCGTCGCCTGCAATTTTTCCGTTACGACGGCAGGTTCGACCACGGCGACGAAATCCGCGGCATTGATTTCCTTGATGCGGTTCATGCGTTCAAGCGAAAGCACGATGCCGCCGCGCGCGGGCACGCAACCGCCGACGTAGCCGTGACCGGCACCGCGCGGCGTGACGGGAATCCCGTGCCGGTTGGCGAATCTCAGGATGGCCGAGACGGAGCGGGTGGAGCGGGGCAGGGCAACGGCGTCGGGCTGATGCGTGGCGAACCATTTGTCGCCGGCATATTTTACCAGCGTTGCTGAATCCAGGGCGATTTCGCCCGGCAACGTGGACTTGAGCCGTCGCAGAATTTTAATATTGGGGGAAGCCATTTTGAATCAGAGCCTCTTCACCTCGACTGCTACGGTGAATCGGCGGGCGGCGCATTAAGCAATTCTTTGGCGTCGGCGGCCTCGTCTTCGGGCACCTGCACGAGGATGCCCCCGACGGTGATCCCGTAGCCATCCATGCTCAAGGCGGCGTCTTCGTTGGTGACAAACGGATGAAAGCCCGCGGCGTCCAGCCGCGAACGCGCCAGTTGCGCGTCAGCGGGGTTGAAAGCGGTGAAAATTGTGACGAGGTTCATATTCAGTTGGGATTGGAGTTCAAGGTTCAGCTTGTATTTGTCCGGGCACGCTAACGTGTGAACGCCCGCCTCCAGCTACAACAAGTTTCATTTGCGAATGAACGTGGTCTCGACGGTTGGCACCGAACCTGGTCGCACTTCGGCGAAGACAATGATGCCCGCGCCGGTCTGGAGCAGGGTTTGGACCTGGGCTTCGATGTGCTGGCCGATGAGCGGCTGCGCGTTGTTGACCACAACCATTGTGCCATCGGGCAAATAACCGATGCCCTGGCCCTTGTCCTTGCCTTCGCGGACGATTTTCAGGTGCAGGATTTCGCCGGGGAGCAGCACGACTTTGAGGCATTTGGCAACTTCATGGAGGTTCACGTAGCCAACCTTCTGCAACTGGGCGACCTTGGCGAGGTTGTAATCGTTGGTGAAAAGTTTCGCGTTGAGATTGCGCGCCAGGCGCACCAGCTTGGCGTCCACTTCCTTTTCCTCCGGAAAATCGCCGTCGTGGATGCGGACTTCGATATCGGTATTGCGCTGAATGCGATTGAGCATTTCGAGTCCGCGGCGGCCGCGGGCGCGTTTGATGGCGTCGCCGGAATCGGCGATTTGCTGGAGTTCCCGCAGGACAAACCGGGGCACGACGATCAGGCCCTCGAGGAAATGCGCTTCAATCAAATCCGCGATGCGCCCGTCAATGATGACGCTGGTGTCGAGCAAAAGCAGGTTGTCCGGTTTATTTTGCGGCGAAAACCGGACGAACGGGATGATGAGCGCAAAATCCTCCTTGTTGCTGCGCATGGCGAGAATGATGCCGATGTAGCCGAAACCGAGGAACAGACAGAGCCGGACGAGCCAGCGGGTTTTTTCCTCGGTGTCTTCGAACAGACCGGAACGATCAATGAGGATGGCGACGCAGATGCCGAGCAGGAGGCCGAAGGTCGTGGCCGAAAACGAGCGGAGCGAAAAGCTCTTGACCGCTTCGTCCACCGCAATCAACAGTCCGCCAAAGCCGAAGCCAATCATCATCCCGAACAAGGCGCCGTGCTGCGCGCTGACGTATTCCGGGCGGACCTGGCTGAGGGCGTAACCGCCCGTGGTGCAGAGCGCCAGGAAGAACAATCGGATGGCCCAAAGGGGAGTCATATTGAAAGTGGCGGGTGACGGGTGACGGGTGACACGGTGTAAAAGTGACAAGTGACAGGTGGCAGGTGGCAAGTGACAAGTGATCGGTGAAGATGGGGAACGCACGCGCCTCGCGTGCCATTTTCCGCGCCCCCGCGGAAAACTTTGAGCACCCGGAAAAATCCCGAGCTTTCGGGTAAACCCGACGACCGCAGCGCCGGACGCGAGGCGCGTCCAGCCACACCCGGGGCGGGTGTGCTCCCCGGCCCGGATCTTATTTGCGCGATTTTCATGTCACTTGTCACACGTCACTTTTCACGGGTCAACAGTTGGCACCGGCGCGTTGGTGCGCAACGGCTCGTGATGCCAGAGGAATTTCCACAGGCCGAGCCGGTTCAGGTTGCTCGAGGCGATGGCCAGGTTGTAAACGATGGCTTGCACGTTGGTGGCTACTTGTTCGTTCTGCAATGCCGTGCCGGCCAATCCCTTGCCGGCCTGCAGGTCGTCCGCCAATCTTTTCAGGACTTCGGTGGAGGATTCAATATTTTTTATCGCGGCATTGATTTCCGGCCCGTTGGTCGTCACCACGCCCTGGGCGGAATCGGCCAGACGTATCAAATCCTGCGAAAAGAAAACCACGTTGCTCACGGCGAGATTGATTTGCGAGCCGTTGGTGGCCACGAGCGCGTTGACGCCGTCGAGTGTATCCACGGCCTCTTCCGTGACCGAGCGCATGTTATTGATCGCGATCGTGAAATTGGTGAGCGTCTGTTCGTTTAACACCACCCGGCGCAAGTCGGTGACCGATGCGTCCAGTTTTTTTGCAGTATCGTCAATGCGCAGGATCAAGCCGGACGCGGAGCGCGCGACCTCCTGCAGATTAAACGGCGGCTCGCAATTGACGGAGGCGTTGTTGGTCAGCAACGGCCCCTGGTTGGCCGTCGGCACAATCGCCACAAACTGGTCGCCCAGAAAGCCGGATTGCTCGATGACGAACCGGGCGTCCCCGTAGATTTTACAGTCCTTGTAGATCTTGAGCAGGATGGTCACGCTTTTGCCGTCCGGGGCGAGCCGGATGTCGGAAACCGCGCCCACCTGCACGCCGGAGAGCAGCACGCTGGCACGCTGCTTGAGGCCGCCGACGTTGGCGGCTTGCAGGCGCAGTTCGTAGGTGCCTCGGAAAAGACTGGTGCCCTTGCTGAACTGGATCAGCAGCACAGCCAGCAGCGCCAGGCCGACGAATACGAACAGGCCGACTTTGGTTTCCAGACGCGATTTATCCATGTCTCAAAATTCAGGACGACGGTTGACAATAACCACGAAATACACAAAAAACGCTAAAGGGCAGACAACGAATGACAAAATCCTGTCAACTGAAGAATGATCAATACCGAATGATGGATGGCGCGCGCGCCAGAGTCTCGTTCGCCGTTCGTCATTGCTCATTTTCTTTCGTGTCATTTCCTGTGGTTCGCGGTTTCAATTGCTTAAACTCAAAACGGAGTTTCCTTCGGATCGGCGACGCCGTCAATGAATTGCCGCACCACCGGGTCCCGCGACGCGAAGAAATCATCCGGCGCGCCGCTCGCATAAATTCGTTTGTCGTGCATCATCAGGATGCGCTGGCCGACGCGCCGCGCCGTCCGCATGTCGTGCGTAACAATGACCGTCGTCACCTTCAGCCGGTCGCGCACGCGCAACATCAACTGGTCAATGCTGTCGGACACAATCGGGTCCAGCCCGGTCGTCGGTTCGTCGTAAAGCACAATTTGCGGTTCATAGATGATCGCCCGCGCCAGGCCGACGCGTTTGCGCATGCCGCCGGACAATTCGGCCGGGTTCTTTTTTTCCGTGCCCGGCAGGTCCACCACTTCCAGAGTTTCGGCCACGCGCCGGGCGATTTCCGCCTCGGTCAGATGTTCGTGCCGGCGCAACCCGAACGCCACATTTTCCGCCACCGTCATCGAATCGAACAGCGCCGAGCCTTGAAAGACCATGCCAAACTTCCGGCGCACGCGCAGCAACTGGCGTTCATTCATCGGCTCGATGTTTTCCCCGTCAATCAGCACCTGGCCGGTGTCCGGCTGCAACAGGCCGATGAGGTGCTTGAGCAAGACGCTTTTGCCGCAGCCGCTGCGTCCGATGATGATGACCGATTCGCCATTATCAATCCGAAAGCTGACGCCGCCCAGCACCACCTGCGCGCCAAAGCTCTTCCGCAAGTTCCGCGTTTCGATCATAAAAGCATGGCCGCGATTTTGCCCAGCACCAGCGTCAGGAAAAAGTTTGCGATCAGAACGGTGATGGACGAATACACCGCGGCTTCGGTGGTGGCGCGCCCGACGCCTTCCGCGCCCGGCCCGCACGTCATGCCCTTGTAACAACTGATGAGCGCGATGATGCCACCATAGACGAACGCCTTGATCAACCCGATCACCACGTCAATATCGTGCGTGTATTTCAGCATGTTCACCCACGAATACGTCGCGTCAATGCCCAGCAGGTAAACTCCGACCAAATAACTCGCGCCGATGCCGACGCAGATGGATTCCATGGTCAGCAACGGCAGGGCGATATGCGCCGCAACGAGCCGCGGCACGACCAGAAAATCCACGGGATGCGTGGCCAGCGTGCGCAGCGCGTCAATCTGTTCCGTCACCCGCATCGTGCCCAGTTCGGCGGCGATGGCGGCGCCGACGCGTCCGGCCACCATCAGCGCCGTGAGCACCGGGCCGAGTTCATCGCACATGGAAACGCCCACGACGGCGAGCGTGGCGGTGTCCATTTTGACCTTATGAAACTGGTAATAGGTCTGGGCGCCAAGAACCATGCCGGTGAACGCGCCGGTGATGAGCACCACGGCCTGCGATTCGACGCCGATGAAAAAGATCTGGTAGAGCAGGTCGCGCCATGAAATTTTGAAGGTTATGAGGGAAAGGAAAGCTTCCCGGGCGAGCAGGGCGATGCGGCCCAGTCCGGCGAGCCACTCGGCGAACCACTTTTTGGCGGCAAAGTTCACGCGCCCGGCAAAATAACAAACCGCTGCGGTCTTTGGCCAGCGTTTGATTTTCAGACGATTGGCCGTTTACAAAAATGGCGTCGGATTGCAATTGGCATGGGGCTGAATCGGCGTTAGAAGTTCGGATATGACAACCGAAACTGCTCCGCTTGAACAACAGGAACACCGGGCTATCGCTGGCATTTGCATCCTGGCCGCGTTTGCGGATGGGGCGCAAGGCGATGATGAGCGCGCCCGGATTCAACAGATCGTCAACGGCTTTTCCGGCGAAGACCTGGATGTGGCGGCGATTTACCAAAACGTGCTCGGCGGAAAATTGCCGCTGGCCGCCGCCGTCGGCCAGCTGCAGTCGCCGTCGGCCCGCGCGCTCGCCTACGAAATGGCCGTTTGCGTCTGCAACGCCGACGGCCTGACAAACGATGGCGAAAAGAAATTCCTCGCCGATCTGCATCAGGCGCTGCAACTGGATGCTTCCGCCACAGACCAACATCAGCAAACCGCCCAGGCCCTGGCCGCACAACCGCCCGTCATCCCGGCGGCGCCCGTCCCGACCGCAAACCGGGACGCGGAACTGGACAAGATGATCCTCAATGCCGCCATCCTGAACGGCGCCCTGGAAATCATGCCGCACACGTTGGCCACGATGGCGATTGTTCCCCTGCAAATGCGCCTGGTTTATCGGATCGGCAAAGCCTACGGCTACGAACTGGACCGCGGACACATCAAAGATTTTCTCGCCACCGTGGGTGTGGGTCTGACTTCGCAGGTGGTCGAGGGGTTCACGCGGCAATTAGTCGGCGGCTTCGCCCGCCGTTTGACCGGCGGGCTTCTGGGCGGGCTGGTCGGTCAGGCCACCGGCTCGGCCTTCGCCTTTGCCAGCACTTACGCCCTCGGTCAAGTAGCCAGAAAATATTACGCCAGCGGCCGGACGTTAAGCGCCGCGCAATTGAAGGACGTGTTTTCTGAGATGCTGGCGAACGGCCGGTCCATGCAGGACCGCTATTCCGGCGACATTATGCAGCAGGCGCGGCAGGTGAACGTCACCGAGCTGCTGCCGCTGGTGAGGAACAACTGATGTATGTGAATGAAATGCAGGAGACGACGTGAAGAGCCTCAAAAATATGAGCCTCGTTGCCTCGGCTCCCACGGAAATGGAAAATTGAAATGAAAGGAACCTGACTATGTGGAGAACCTGGCGTGCATTTAAATTCCTGTTCACCGGCCCGATCGTCCTGGTGTTTCTGGTAATCATTAATGTGATGACTTCG
>Ga0335080_10005191_pt1 | contig 13379 bp, 11 predicted proteins | sample Lox_Sample_34_FD_206720 | JGI IMG/M metagenome (GOLD analysis project Ga0335080, IMG submission 206720) | Soil microbial communities from Loxahatchee National Wildlife Refuge, Florida, United States - Lox_Sample_3.4 | ecosystem: Environmental > Terrestrial > Soil > Wetlands | place: USA... | reverse complement strand
TTGATGCGCGCGAATTCTTGCGCCACGTCGCGCGCAACGCCGCCGATGCCGGCATCAGCGGAGTCGAGTTCAGCGATGGCGGCGGCCCGCTGGTCGTGAGGGCCGACGAGCATTCGCTCGAGGACGTCATCACGCACGTGCTCACCAACGCCGCGCGCTACCGACGCTTGGGCACTCCGATCCGGGTGTCGCTGGTGGCCGATGGTGGCACCGCCCGCATCCGCATTCACAACGAAGGCCCGCCGATCGACGCGCGCCTGCTCGAGAGAATCTTCGAATATGGGGTCTCGGATGCGCCGGATAACGGCGCGGCGGGACGTCGGGGTCAAGGACTCTTCGTTGCCAAGACCTACATGGCGAAGATGGGCGGCACGATTGCGGCCGCCAACGTCGCCGATGGCGTCGAGTTCACACTGACGCTTCGGACCGCCTGATCGAGTCGGGGCGGCCGACGCCGCCCGGGGGCAGCTGACGATGGCCGGATACACACTGCGGCTTGCGCGACCGGAGGATGCGGACGTGATCGCACATCACCGCGTCGAAATGTTCCGCGACATGGGCGAGCTGCGCAGCGAAGCGCTCGCCGAGGAGCTGCGCACGGCCACCCGCGCGTCCCTCGTTCCGCGGCTCGCCGCCGGCGCTTACGTCGGCTGGCTGGCGGTGGTCCCGGCCGGGCGCGTGATCGCCGGCGCGGGCGTCGACATCAAGCCTCAGCTGCCACGCGTTGCGCTCGGCGGGACCCGGATCGTGGCCGCCGACGTGCCGCTGGTGGTGAACGTGTACACCGAGCCCGAATATCGCCGCCAAGGGATCGCGCGGGCGCTGATGCTCGCGTTGATGGAGTGGGCGAGGACGACGGCCGCCGATCGCGTGGTATTGCACGCCTCGAGCGCCGGCCGCGCGCTCTACGAGTCGCTCGGCTTCGTGGCGACGAACGAGATGCTCTGGCGCACGGATTCCGGTGGCTGACCGCCGGCACTCGCCGCCGCGGTCGCCACGTGCCCTGGGGACCCTGATGATCGGTCCCCAGGGCAGCGGCGCGCCATCCTGGCACTCAGAATTTCGCCGTGAACGAGACGAAGAGCTGACGACCGAGCGTATCGTACGTTTCGAACGTGTTGTTGGCGCCGCCGGCGACGATTTCGCTGGTCACGACCGGCGGGTCCTTGTCGAGCAGGTTGTTGATGCCGGCTCGAACAGTGAATCCCGACGTGACGTTCCACACCGCGGAGAAGTCCAGGTAGTTGTAGGCCGGAATCCTGGCGTTGAAGTAGTCGACGCCGGGTCCGCCGGTCACCTGGTTCACGAACGTGCGGCCAAACAGCAGCGGGTTCGGGTCGTTGTTGTCGAGCGACACGGCGCCGATGTAGCGCCAGTTCAGTGACAGGTCGACGTCCCAGGGCGTCGCCCACGTCGTGCGCAACGTGTGGCGCCAGCGCGGGTCCACGGTCTGGCAGATCGAACCGAACAGCCCCGCGCAGTCGTAAGTCGGCGACCCGGGATACGGTGTCGTGACGCTCGACAGCAGGAGCGCGCCGTTGAGCGCAAACGTCAGCGAACCCATGCTGCCGAGCTTCCACTTGTACGCGCCCTGGAAGTCGACGCCGTCGACCTTGATGCCACCGATGTTGAGGACCGTCTGGTCGATGTAGCCGCCACCGGCCACGCTGCTGCCGGTCAGTCCCCCGTTGGCCGGGTTGCGGAAGATCTTCGAGCAGAAGAACGGATCGCCGGTATTCAAACAGCCCTGCAGCAGCTGGCCCGGCGGTATAGCGCCGATCTCATCTTTGATCTCGATTCGGTAGTAGTCGACGCTCGCGGTGAAGTTCGGCGCGGCCCGGGGCGATATCGTCGCACCGACGGTTATCGAGTTCGCGCGTTCCGGCTTGAGGTTCACGTTGCCGCCGATCAACTGCGACAACTGACTGGCGCTGCCCTGCGGGACCGATCCTGCGTTGTACTGCGCCGCCGTGACGCCCGTGCGCATGCACTGCTGCAGCGTGGCCGCGATCACGTTGGTGATCTCGTTCGGTGCGCAGGGATCGTCGCCCGAGGTGATCAAGCCAACCGTAAGCGGGTTGTAAAGCTCGATCAGATTCGGCGCCCGGATGGCGCGCTGCCAGGACGCGCGAAGGCGGACGTCGGCAGTCGGTTCGTACTGCACCTCGAACTTGCCGGTGCTCACCGAACCCGACGTCGTGTAGTCGGAGTGCCGGTAGCCGGCGTCGACCAGCAAGCTCTTGACGCCGGGAGCATCCTGAACGATTGCACCGCCCAGCTCGAGGAACTCCTCGTCGACGCTGTAACCCTGGTGGATCGGCGCCGCAGCACCGCCGAACCCGGACAGGAGGCCGCTGACCTCGCCAGAGTCCGGCTGGTATGACCAGAGCTCGGACCGATGCTCGTACCCCACGTTCAGCGACAGCCCGTTGGTTGCCCACGGGAAACGAATACCGTACTTACCGAGATCGCCGGTGATGTCTGCGTGAACCGTGCGCTGCGTGGTCGTGCCGTAGGCCGTGCCGTTGAGGTACAGGTAAGCGAGTTGCGCCGGCGTCACGCCGCCGTCCTGAAAGATGTTGTAGGGCACGCACGGCGGGCCGCTGATGCACTGCGGGCCGTTCGGGCCGTTCGTGACCTGCAATGCGTTGTCGATCGACTGGAAGTTCAGGTATTGCTGGTTCGAGTTGAAGAAAGTCGTGTAGTCGTACTGGCCGTACGCGTCGTAGCTCCAGACGGGGTTGATGTCACCCTTGCCGCCCAGCACCAAGCGGTAATTCGTGTGCTCGTAGTAGGACTCGCGGCCACCGCCCTCGATGTTGCGACGGCCGATTTCCACGTTGGCGCTGACCGAGCCCGGGTTTGCGGCGTCGGCGGCAATCTGCGCCGGCGTGCAGAGGATCGCCGCTTGCTGGGCGCTGAGCAGCGGGTTGCTGCAGTTGATGTTGTAGTTGCCGTTTCCGGTCGGATCCAGCGGATTGCTCTGCCGGAACAGCGCCGACGGCGCGATCTTCTGGTCGGTGCGGTCGTCCATGAACGAGAGCTCGGCATACGGCTTGATGTGCTCGTTCAGGTCGACGTGCGCGAGAAAGCCCGCGTTGTAGCGCAGGTCGTCGCGGCCGTTGTAGATGTAGGGCTGCGAATTGAAGATTGCGGGCGGAGTCGTGGGTACCGTGTTCCAGGGCACGAACTGGTTTCCGAGCACCGCATAGCGCGTGCCGTTGACCGCGAACAGATTCGAATTGCTCGAGCCGAAGCAGAAGGCCCCGTTGTAATTGCCGGTCACTGGATCCGGCGCGGCGTTCAGCTGGCAGCCGCCGAAGTCGCGATTGCCGCTCGGCACCGGATCCGCGCGCAGATAGCTGAAATAGCCGGTGACGTTGCCGCGCCCGTCGGCGATGCTCGAGCCGAGCACGACGCTGACCGTCTTGCTCGTGCCGTCGCGAATCGTGCCGGTTGGCGGCGCGTAGCCGCTCGCCGTCTGAAAGTCGTCGACCTGCGAGCTGTGCTGGCTGTGCCAGTTCTGGCCGGCCTGGGCGTCGACCTGGAAGCCCTCGAAGTTGCGCTTCATGATGAAGTTGACGACGCCCGCGATCGCGTCGGAGCCGTACACCGACGAGGCCCCGCCGGTCACGACGTCGACGCGCTCGATCAGCGCCGTCGGGATCTGGTCGAGGTCCGCCGCCGGATTCGGGTTCGCGGTATTGGGATCGCCCGCGCTCAAGCGCCTTCCGTTGACCAGCACCAGCGTGCGTTGCGGCCCCAGCCCGCGCAGGTCGGCCGTCGCGAGGCCGCCGGCCGTCGTCAGGGCGCTCGTCCGGTTGTTGAAGTCCGCGAACGAGTTGTTGAAGTTCTGCGGCAGCTGCAGGATCACGTCGCTCGCGTCCAGGCGGCCCGAGACCTGGATGTCCTTCGCCGTGATCACCTGGATCGGGCTCGTGCTGGTCATGTTCGGCAGGCTGATGCGTGAGCCGGTAACCACGACTTCCTCGAGCACGGCGCCACCCGTCGACGTTTCGGTGGGTGGCGGCTGCTGCGCGACGGCCGGGAGTGAGACCAGGCCGATGGTCGCCAGCAGCACGCGCCCGCGGCGCATCACGCTCGGATCAATTCCCCATTTGCTATTCATCGAGTGCCTCCGGATTGTTGCCCCGGCTTCCGCGATCGAAGCTCCCCCCCGATGCCGGGTCGTTGCGGATCGGCCACGCCCTGCGCGGCCGTCCGCGCAGAGCCTCGATGGGCGGACCGCGGTCGGATGGCGCGGACGATACGCTCCAGCCTCACGATTCCACCGGCGATGTGACGAACGCGGCGCGAGTGAGGACCAAGAGCGCCGCGCGCGGGATCAAGGAGGGACGAATTGCCGGGCGCTGGGACGTCGTGCGATACGAGTCGACCCGCGGTAGGACGCGGCGCCGCGCGCTCACCCTGTTGCGTTTCCCACGCTACGCTCTAGGAGCCGTGTTTGACGGAACGCTGGCGTTCGGCGCATGCACCGTCTTCTGCCGCGCGGACTGCAGCATCAAATGGCTTTCGCGGCGCGGCGCGCCCCCTCCCCACGGGCGCGCCGCGCTGGTTGCCTCAGGTCGCGCCGCTGGATCCGTGCGCGCGGAACAGCGCGCTCAGTCGCTCGTTGTGAACGGCGACCACCGCGCGGCTGAGCGCCTCGGTCGCGCAGTGCTCTGCGTAATTCTCGCGTCTCAGTTCGCGCGATTGGCCAACCGCGCAGACGCGGTCGGCCGCTGCCGACAGCCGACGCAGCAGGGCCTTGGTTCCGGCGTCGCTCGCCAGGTTGAGATCGTCGTACCGCACGGTCACCGTTGGCACATCGGACATCGAGGTGCCTGCACCGGCTACGAGCGGTCCGGCAATCGCGGCCGTCGCGCACAGCACGTGCAGTAGCGTTCGACGAGCCGATGTCGGTCGGACATGCACAGAGTCGAGCTTCATGGTCAACCTCCGGGGGCGGAAGAGGCGAGCTCCCGCGAGCTCGCGGCCGGGTGGGCATCGGATGACCAGCCGGCGCGGGGGATCGGGCCTCGCGGTTCGAACCGAATCGTGACGTTGCGCGCGCGCAGGTGACCAAACGCGGCGCGGCCGCGCAGATGCGGCACCCGCCAGAACACCTGGCTGCCACGTCGGACCAGATGGCCGCGCACGTGATGCAGTCGAGGCATGCGGCGCGGGTCACCTTCGTGGCGCGGCTCGACGGAGAACGCGCTGAGTACCGGCACCGTCATCACAACGTGGTCCAGCAACGCCGGTCGGCCCTCGCGTGCGCGGCGCCGGTTCAGCCTTGAAATGTCCGGCCGTCGCTCGGGCAGGCGCATTCGCGAACTCAGCAGCAGGCAGAGCGCGAACAGCACCGGCAGGTCCGTACCAACCGTCGCCAACGACGCGCGGAGCACCGTTTCACGCGCGGACGGCGACGGGAATTCGGTCCGGTAATAGGCTGCCCACGCCGCGTCGAACCGGAAGCGGAGGCTGTCCAGCAGCGTTTCGAGCGCGACGTCGTCCGAGCGGACGCGGGCGCTCGCGCCGCGGAAGACCGCGTCGATCGGGTCGGCGCTGCGTGGTTCAGCGTCGAGGTCGAAATCCGTAACGAGGGGCGCGAGCGAAGGATCCGACGTACCGTCCGGCGCACCCCAGAACGTGCGTACCGTGCCACGGCGGCCGCTGGCATCGGTCGTGAGGTAGATCCCTGCGAGGCCATTCGACTCGGCGTCGTCGGGAAACGGCAGGCCAAGTGCCGCCGCCACTGCCTCGCGCCGCGGCCGATCCGGCCATTCGACCCAAAGCCGCGTTGCGGGAAAGTGAATGAGATCTAGGCAGCCGGCGAGGCGATCACCCTCGGCATACGCAAGCGAGGCGCATACCCGCGTCAGCGCCTCGGTCAGCACGAGGCGCAGTGGGCACGTGGACACAGTCGAGGCGTAATCGGCGGCCGACGGCAGCCGCACGATCTGCGAACCGCAGGCGACCAGCAGCGGCGTGCGAGTCTGGGCGATCCGGTCGAGTAATCTCACGGCCCGCGCGAGCGTCAGCTACCCGGCGCCATCGCGCCACGCCGATGGGACGAACGCAGCCACCTCGCCCCCGAGCGGCGAGCCACCGGGGACGAAGCGGCCAGCTGGGGCCGGCGATGCGCCGTCGAACTACGATGCCGGGGCGGACGGTCTGCTCAATGACGGGCGCAGCAGCTGTTGAATGCGTGCGCGATACGACTGTCCGGAGCGGCAGCTTGCGCCGCCGACGAGGCGGATGACATAAGCACCGTTGAAGTCGCTTTCGATCGACTCGACCCGGTTCAGGTTGACGATGACGGACTTGTGGACGCGCGCGTACCGCGCCGGGTCGAGCCAGTTCTCGAGCGACGAGATCGCCGCGCGATGGCAGAACGAGCGCTTGCCGACGTGCAGCACGACGTAATTACGCGCCGCTTCGATGTAGTCGATGGACTCGAAGTCGACGAACACCCATCGGCCAGACTCCTCGACGAACAAGCCGTCGCGTCGACCGGATGCAGCCGGCGGCGGGCCGCCCATCAATTCCCGCCAAGCGGCAATCAGCTCATCGCGCGTCGACGGACCACCGCGCTCCATGCGCGCGCGCAGCTTCGACAGCGCGCGCGCAAAGCGTTCGGGGTTACAAGGCTTCAGCAGATAATCGACGGCATCACGTTCGAACGCTGCGGCAGCGTAGCTCTCGTAGGCCGTCATGAAGATCACGAACGGCAGCTCCTCCGATTCGAGCGCCGCCAGGACATCGAGGCCGCTCATGGCGCCAAGATGCACGTCGAGAAACACGACGGTCGGCGCGAGCGCGCGAATCTTCTCGATCGCCTCGGCGCCGCTCAGCGCCTCGCCGACCACCTTGATATCGGCATGCTCGGCGCACAGCTGGCGCAGGCGCTCGATCGAGTGCTCCTCATCATCGACCAGCAACGCGCGGATCTTCATTGCGCTCGACCTCCACTGAGGCCGTTGCCCTCGAGCAGCGGCATCCGCACCGTCGCGACATAGCTGCCTGGCGCCGGCATCTGAAGCGCCACGGCGCCACGATCGCCGAACAGCGTGTGCAGCCGCTCGGCGACGTTGCGCAGGCCGACGCCTGGCGAAGGCGCCTGAATACCCGCCGGCGCGACGACCCCGGGGTTTGACACGCGGATCTCGAGCGTCGCCTCGGCGACCCGGGCCTCGATCAGCACGTGCACGCGGCCATCGTCGTTGCGTAGTCCGTGCACGACCGCGTTCTCGATGATTGGCTGCATGACGAGCGCCGGAACGAGTGCCTCGGCCGCTCCCGGCGCGATCCGCTTGTCGTGCGACAGGCGCTGCGGAAACCGCATCTCTTGAATCTCGATGTACTGCTCGAGGAGCTCGAGTTCGCGCGCCAGCGACACGAACTGCGTCGCGCCGTCGGTCAGGATCCGTCGCAGCAAGTCTGCAAAGCGCGTGACCATCGTCTGCGCCAGGCGCGGCCGCGACTCGATCAGCGAGACGATGGTATTCAGTACGTTGAACAGGAAGTGGGGATTAAGCTGGTTCGTCAGCGCCTGCAAGCGCGCTTGCACCGCCTCGCGCTCGACTGTTGCACGCGCGACGCGCTCGCTTTCGAGGTCGCGGTAGGTCTTCACACCAACGACGATGCCGAGGCAGACGGCGTAGTTGAGCGCCATCGCGGCCGTGCTCGCGACCCAGACCGCGACGCCCTCCCGGGTCGGCGACAGCAGCGACGCGGCGATGCCCGCCGCGATCTCGCTATGCTGCGTCAGCCACGCGGCCGATACGAGCGCCGGCCTCGCGAGTGCGGCGAACGCGATCGCGATGAGCAACTGTCCGGCGGCGCGCACTGCGGCGGGCGCGCCCGCGGCCCCGACAGCGACGGCGGCACGGCACGCGAGCAGCAGGACGGGTAGCAGGAGCAGGAACTGCACGGCCCGGATCGAGGGCGGCGCCACCTGCAGCTCGCTGTTCGCGACCCGCCAGGCCTCCATGTTGAGGACCTCGATCAGGAACACCCCGAACCAACACGCCGGCACGATCGTCAGGATCGGCCGCCACCAGTTCTGCGATCCCGCCGGCGCCGAGTTCACGGCAACGTCCACCTGGGTCGGCAGGCTCATCGGGCGCGCCCGGCCTGCGGTTGCCGGCCTCGGCGGTCGCGGGGACGTTCGTGGGCCGGCCGGCTCCACACGCCCGCGATTGCGTTCACCCGGGTCGTGACCTTCCGTACGTGCGTCAATCCGATGGCCTATTCGTGTAGTTGCCCGTCCGGGCGGCCCCCTCTAGACGCGGCAGCGCGGGTCCGTCGTCCGTCGTCGCCGCGACCGGCTCGACCGCTCACCGCAGTGTCGGCGGCGCTCCCTCGCATCGTATTCAATAATGGATGAACCGCCATCAAACTGGGACGAACCGTTGGAATTACGGGACGAACGGCGAATACTGATGCGGCGCGCCATTGCTGGCGGGCGTCGGGCAAGAAGCGCGCGCCGGCCGGGCAGCCGGCGTCGACCAGCGGGCCGGCCGGGACAAGTGGATTTGAACCCAAATGCCACCGCCTGCGTCTAATCAGACGTTAACGACCGCCAGGCTCTGCGGCCAAGTGGCCGTCTGTTGCGACGAACGGGGTTCGCTGGGCATCTGACCGGCATATGATCGAATGGACCGCAGTGACACTCGCGGTCCGGGGAGAGCGCAATGCGAACCGTAGACAGGCTCCCGTTCGCAGCTGGACTGGCCGCCTTGCTGGCGGTGCTGGTACCGGGACTCGTGCTGGCCGATCCGGCCGCTTCGGCGGGCAATGCCAAAGCCCGGCCGGCGGCGATACATCACATCGCGGGCTCGCACGATTCGACCGAGCCCCGATCGATCCGGATCGCTTATAGCGATCTCGACCTCAAGACCCCCGAGGGGATGGCGGCGCTCTTCATCCGCATCCATCGGGCTGCCGAAGAGTTGTGTGGCGCGAACAGCGCGATGACCGGCACGCGGCTGGTTGGCGCTGCGGCCGAAGCATGCGTTCGGTCAAGCGTCGCGACGACCATCCGGCAGATCGGGGTCCCTGGGCTTGCGACGCTCGATGCCGAGCCGCTCGTTCTAGGCGGCGCCGTGGCGCCGGCGAAGCCTCAGTGCGACGCGCCGGTCCGCGCCAAGATCATCATCTAGGCTGCCCGACGACGCGGCTCCGCCGGATTCCGGCTGAGGCCGGCCGGAATCAGTGGTCACGATCGTCGTGGTCGTGTCCGTGATGGTGTTCGTCGTGGCGATCGTGATCGCGCTCCTGCTCATGACGGTGCTGGCGCACGTACTCCTTGTTGTACCAGTCGTCACGAACGAAGTAGACCGGGCGGCCACAAGCGTTGTACTCGTGACAATGCTTGCGCCAGTGCTTCTCGTGGCCCGGCGGGACGTGTAGGTAGATCGGCGGCGCATTGACGTAGGCCGGTGCCGGCTCGATGACGACGGGACGCGCATAGACGAGCGGCGGCGGCGTCGGCACGTGACCGATGTCAATCTGCCCGAAGAACCCGGGCTCGCCGACGCGCACCGACACCGCGACGTCGCCGGCGAACGCCGGCGCCCACACCACAACGAACATTCCGGCGATCAGTAACCTGGACATGCTGCGCACTCCCCATGGCGGATGGAGAGCACGCTAAAGAGCGCTGGCTGAACAATGCCTGAATGATGGCCAGCAGGGGAATCGGTGCGGCGAGGCCGGGCAACGGCCGAATTCGCCCGATTGTCGGTGAGTGGCGACAACCGCGGGCGATGAAGCCGCGCGCTGCAGCGCACTGTTGTTCCCCATGGAACTTGACTAGAGTCGCAGCTGACCCGTGGTGCCAGGGAGTGTAGGCCGACGCGAGTCGGGCAGTGAACCAGAGGTCGAGGAGCTCCGCGCCGATGGACGATGTCGTCAGTCTCGTGGCCGGCGCATTGCGCCACAAGCTGACGGCGCACGGCGCCGGGTCCTTGTCCCGCGTTGAATGGCAGCTGCTGCGGGTCAGCTCGCTGCTGCACGCGCTCAACGACGGGCGGCTCGAGTCGCTCCTCGGCGGAGCGCCGGTGGCGGAAATCACCGGCATCGCGGATGGTCTCGACGCGATCGGCGCAGCGGAGGCCTCGACCTTGCTGCACTACACGGTGCGCGAAATCAACGCCGCGAATGCGCCTGGTCACGGCCGCGAACGCGCCGACAGGATGCGAGTCATCGCCGAACGGCTCGGCGCGACGCTCGCGCCCATGCGCGCCGGGATCGAGCAGCAATTACTCGACTTCGCGTTCCAGCAACCAGAACTGATGGCGGACGCGCCCGGCCCGGCCTCCGGGCCATCAAAGGCTGTGTAGAGTCGGATCGCACCGCCGTGTCGGGCCGAGCAACACCTGATTGTCGTCCGCCGCCGCGTTCTCGCCCGGGAAGGCCTCTGATGAGCCAGTCGGGGCACGGCGCGAGGCCCGGTGCGACGGTGAATCCGATCGGCCAACCTCTATCGGCGCATGCTCGGCGAAGGCCATGAGGGATAACTACCACCTGCAACGATTCATCGACGCGCAGGGGCGCGTGTACGAAGCCGTCGTCGCCGAGCTGCGTGCAGGTCACAAGCGCACCCACTGGATGTGGTTTGTGTTTCCGCAGCTGCGCGGCCTCGGCGCCAGTGCCACGGCGCAGCACTTCGCAATCTCGTGCCTGGACGAAGCGCGTGCGTATCTCAATGACCCGCTGCTCGGCACGCGCCTCAGGGAGTGCACCCGCCTCGCGATCGAAGCGCACGCCAAGACCATCGAGTCGCTGTTCCCGTACCCGGACAACCTGAAGTTCCGCTCCTCGATGACGTTATTCGCACATGCCGACCCGTCCGAGCCGCTGTTCCGGCAAGCACTGCGCCAGTATTTTGCGGGCGCCGACGATCCGCTGACCGTCGCGCGACTCTGAGGCCGGGGTCCGTCGCCCCCAGTCCCTCAGGGCGCGAGACGCTCGCGCACCCAGTCCTGCCCTGCGCGGCGATACCGCAGGCGATCGTGCAATCGCGACGGTCGCCCCTGCCAGAACTCGTACTCCTGCGCCGCGACACGATAGCCGCCCCAGTGGGGCGGGCGCGGCGGCAGCAACGCGAAACGGGCCGCATATTTCGCGGCCTGCGCAACCAGCGTGGCGCGCGAAGCGATCACTTCGCTCTGTGGCGACGCCCAGGCACCGATACGCGAGTCAAGCGGCCGCGACCGGTAGTACTCGTCCGACTCCGCCACGGTGGTGCGCGTCGCGCGCCCTTCGATGCGCACGACGCGCTCGAGCTCCGGCCAATGGAATTGCAGTGCCGTCCACGGATTGGCATCCAGCTCGCGTCCCTTGCGGCTGTGGTAGTTCGTGTACCAGACAAAGCCCGACTCGTCGCAGCCCTTGAGCAGGACCACTCGCGTCGAGGGACGCCCGTCCGCGCTGACCGTCGCCACGGTCATCGCCGTCGGGTCCGGCAGCTGCGCGGCGATCGCCTCGTCGAGCCAGCGCCGGAACTGCTCGAGCGGGTTCGCCGCACAGTGATTCTCGTCGAGCGCGTCGCGCTCGTAGGAGCGGCGCAGATCAGCGATCGGATCCATGTCGCCTCGCGGGGAACGTCGTGCTTGGCCCGGGCATATGACCTGAAATCCCAGGCCCCGATGCACCACTATACTGGCGGCGCGTACGCTTTGGCGTGCCGTGCAAACGGCGAGCGTAGCTCTGCCGTTCGCCGATCGATTGCTGAACACAGATCGACAGCGGCGAGATGCTGACCGAGGCTGCACGGGCCCGCGGCAGGAGCGTTCATCACGGTCGCGGTGCACGCGCTGCGCCCGCGGCGTCGCGACCGCGCAGGTTGCGATGGTATTCGACTTAGAGGATCGCTCATATCCTACCGGCCCAGAGGCCAACGGGCATGGACGTGCGTTGTCCGCATCCGCGGCGGTCGTCGAGCGCGCGAGGACCCGCAGGTCGATTGGGACGCCGACATCGACGAGCCGCGTCGCGAAAGGGAGCGGGTCGCGGGAGCCGCGGCCGGCGCCTGGTGCGCAGCCACGAGGAGCCCGAACGCCCGCTGATGCCGGTGCTCCGAGCGAGCGCCTTCAGGCGCGGCGCGCGCGCAGGAACGCCATGGTGCGCGCGGCCTCACCGCGCAGTTCTTCTTCGAGGCGCGCGACGCGTTCGCCATCCTCGGCCCTTGCGGCCTCCTCGAGGCGCGCCGCCGCAGCGCTCGCCGGTTGTGCGCGGATGCTCGCGCTCGAACCCTTCAACCGATGTGCTGCCTTGCGAACGGCGACGAAGTCGTTGCGCGCGACCGCAACCCGGATGTCCGCGAGCGCCTCGTCACCCGAATCGATGAACAGCTGGACGAGCTCGGCCTCGAGCGCCATGTCGTTGTCGGTGATGAGTCGAAGTCCCGGCAGGTCGACCGGGTCCGGGCGGTCGTCCGAGCATGGTGCGGTTGCGGCCGCGGCCCGCGGCGATTCCGGCGCAAGGACTGTCACCGTCGTTCCGAGGTGGCGCGCAAGCACTGCCGCCAGGCGCCCACGGTCGAATGGCTTGGTCAGATAGTCGTCCATGCCGGCGTCGTAACAGAGGCGGTCCGCACCCTGCATCGCATCCGCGGTCAGCGCCACGATCGGCGTCCGGCTGCGACCCGCCTCGCGGCGTCGGATCTCCCGGGTCGCCTGGTAGCCGTCCATGACCGGCATCTGGCAATCCATCAGGATCAGCTGGTAACGACCGGTCTGCCATGCCTCGACAGCGTCAGCGCCATTGCCCACGACATCGACGCGGTAGCCGAGCTTCTCGAGCGCGCCGCACGCGACCTTCTGATTGACCGGATTGTCCTCGGCCAGCAGCAGCTGCCGACCCGCAGCGGGATCGCGAAGGGTGGTGCCGACGATCATCGGCTGCGTGCGCAAGTGCCAGTGCGCGGCGTCCACCGAAATGACACCACTGAGGCAGCGCGCGAGCGCCCGACGCGAAACCGGTTTCAACAGGTAGGCGGCAAACCCGAGCGCCGCGAAGTCCTCGAGGCCGCGCACCCCGTGGGCCGAGGAGAGCAGCACAAGTCGCGTGGCGGTGAAGCGTCGGTCGGTCGAAATTCGTCGGCCAAGCTCGAAACCATCGCAGCCCGGCATCATGAAGTCGAGCACCGCGATGTCGTAGGGCGCCTCGGCAGTGACGGCGGCCTCCAGGGCAGCGAATGCGGCGTCGGCGCCGTCGACGGCCGTCGCCTGCATCCCGAGCTGGGCCAGCTGGCCGCTGAGAACGGCCCGGCTGGTCGCGTTGTCGTCGACGATCAGCACGCGTCGTCCGGCCAGCATCGCGTCCGACGGCGGTGGGACGGCGACCGGTTGCTCCGTGGCGCCGAGCCG
>Ga0335080_10005190_pt1 | contig 13380 bp, 18 predicted proteins | sample Lox_Sample_34_FD_206720 | JGI IMG/M metagenome (GOLD analysis project Ga0335080, IMG submission 206720) | Soil microbial communities from Loxahatchee National Wildlife Refuge, Florida, United States - Lox_Sample_3.4 | ecosystem: Environmental > Terrestrial > Soil > Wetlands | place: USA... | reverse complement strand
CACCGGGAGAGCCCGCTCTCCCTCGCACAACGCCCAGCCCGGTATGAAGCGGCTAAAGTCGTCCTCGATGAGCAGAAGGAAGAGCTTCACTTTGTGCAAAAAGAACTGTAGGAAGTCCAAATGGCACTGTTGGTTGGGTCGCACCGCCTCGTAGCGGCGCGCGACCCTCTGCTCGACCTTGATCTTGGGCGGTACGTAGCCCTGCTCCTCCATGATTCGCCGAGTCGTGGAAGTGCCAACGCGCACGGCGTGGTTGCGCCGCAATAGCTGCGCCACCTGCCGCGGGCCGAGCGCCTGGTTCTTCAGCCACGTGTCCGCGATGAGGTGGTAGCGTTCCTCGGGCAGCTTGCCGGCGATGTGCTTGGGCCGGCTGGAACGTGCTGCGAGCGCTGCGTCTTGGTCGCTCTTCTCGGCTACCGACGCCCGGCGTCGCTGCCAGTCGTAGATCGACCAGCGCGACGCTGAGAACTCCTGCTTTGCTGCGCTCACACCGTGCTTGCCTGCGTACTCGAGAATGGCTCTCTTCTCAGCCACCGAGTACCGCCGACCGTGGCGCGCGCGCTCGGCGTTCGTCCTGGGTCCCTGCTGTTTCGCCGCGTCACGGAGACCGGCGGCGACCTTCCCCGCGGGGCGCCGCCTCGCCCACCGATGCACTGACGCCTCGCTCACCCCGAACCGCGTAGCAGCCGACGCGGAGCCGTGCTTGGCCGCCCACTCCAACGTCGCTTCTATTGTCCCCAAGTCATAGCGCCGCCCTCGCTGCGGACATGCCCTCCGACTGTTGCGCGCTCTCTTGCTCATCCACCGCTCCCATCCGAGCGCGGCTCCACCGCCGTCGCCCCGCTGTCCGGTCACTCAGACCGGATCGTGGATGGAATCTGTAGGTCAGGAGCAGATAGTAGCGAACTCCCGCTTACGTGAGGGGCTGATAATTCGCGTGGCATGTCTGGTTTCACTATTGGTGCGTCAGAGTACGGTCTTTCGTATTCATTGAACATGAGGGTCAACCTGAAGGAGTTCGCCTCATCGTTCAGTGTGATGATCCCCGGTTTCTGAACTTTCGTGAGTAGTGCGTGACGTCCTTGTCGGTGAGTGATACCCAATTCCCGTCGCTCCCTGTGCGCGCGATGATGAAGGTCCCGTAGATGATGTCCCCGATCTCGGGAAGCAAACGGTTCGGGCGAAGCCCGTGCAGGTTGCGTTCCTCGTTGCACCATAGGGCGATACCGGGCGCCAGCGGTACTGCCTCGAGGTAGCCGCCGACAACGGCTTGCAGCGCACGGAGTTCGGCCACCACCTCTCGCGTCACGGGCGCTTGCTCGGGTTCAATTACCAGAATCGTCACCATTGGTAGCTCCTATGCGGCGACACGGTGTGCCGACGCGATGCGCGCGGATCGGCGGTGCTCAAGATCCGTCAGAGCGGTATCCGTGACGACCATTAGCTCTGCGCGCGCGTGCGAACGTCCGCCTAGCGGATACCCGCAGCTGACGAAAGCCGTCGTTTCCGCGTCCATGTAGTGACCCTTTGCGTGCTGGGGAGGGTGGATTCCTGAACAAGACCGCACCACGTTCAGACCGGCTGTTCGCCTTCCTCTCAAAACGCTTTCGGCATGCCGATGGACGTCGAAAACTTACCGTCGCTCCACATCGCCCATGACTCAGTCACGTGCACGAGACTGGCATCGGTTACCCTGATTTTCTCGAATGATGTGTGGTCGATCGCATGGTCAGTCTCCACCGTGACAGCGAAGCGCTGCCGTGTTGGCAAGTGTTGCCGACGATGCAGCCCCGTACAGCCTGTTGAGCGCGCGATCATAAACGACCGGGTCCCACGACTGCGCGGCCTGTTCCGTGATTGCCTCGTGTAAGCCATGTGTGAATTCCGGTGAAAGCGTGAGCTGTCGCATGGCACTGATGATGCCGGTCAAAGAGTCCACCAAAACCACTGAAAGTAATGCACGCTGTCCTTCTTCCAGCGTTGGCGGAATCTGTCGATCGGCTTGTGGCACCAAGTGCCAGGAATAAGGGGCGTCGGACCAGGGCATGGCCGGATGAAAGCGATATATGAACAGTATGAGTGGGGGCTTCACGCACAGCGCGAATTCAGCATCACCGTGCCGAATACTATCGACCTCTCGGGGCGAGGGAGCACCGAGAAATAAGAGCAATTCATGTTCTCTGCGACGGTAGTTATACTGGCTCGCCTCAGGCCAGGTTGTACGTCCGGGGTGATAAAGCTCACCGATCGCGTATTTATACATTATTGGATCCTCCCAGAAACATAGTGTATCCATCGGATTCATTCCCCGCGATCGCGGGGGAATACGGAGCGATGCTCCGTCGGCAGCGTAGCTGGGTCGATCCCCGCGTTGGCGGGGGAGTAACTGCACGTCAACCTGTGCCTGCGCTCACGACGCGTTCGGCATAGGGCGCAAGCGTGTCCGTCAAGAATTCCTCGGGGGTCTGGTACTCCGGTTGCCATGCCTGGTGCCAATGTACGCGCGTTACCTCAGGGGTGGGACCATTGGAGGCGCGAATCGTCTGCATACATACGCACGTAGTCAGGCCCGAGCCTCTCGAGTTCCGCGCGCTCTGGACGTTTGGCCTCGCCCACGGTCGGGCCGGTGCGCACTCGTAGTGTCGACGCGTCGTCGCGGTTCCAGAGCGAGCAGAGCTCGGTCGTGAGCGCCTCTTGCGCGCCCTGCCCGAGCTTGTCCTTGCGGATCCGCACGTTGATGGGGGCCGTGTCGCCCCCACACATGCCCACGACCAGCTCGAACGTCTGTCCCTTGCCCTTGCGCTGTCGCTCTTCGGCTATCGCGCTAGCGAGCAGGGGCCGCGCCCGCGCACACAACTGTCGTATATCGTGTGTCGTCATCTTTGCCATCATCGGCATCTCTCCTTCGTGTTGGGTTGGGGTGGAACTATTTCAGGAATCATTGTCACCAAGGCATGTTGGAAAGTGCGGCACTCGAACTGTGCATCCTCGTAGCCGGCATCGTGGCTCTCCCAGACCCAGAAGAATACGTCCTGGCCCTTGCACTTGCGACAGGGTTGGCTCGAAGGTGGTTGTTCACCGAAAGTATCCTTATGCTCGGTCATCTCTCGGTGCATGCTTGGTGCTTGCCCTTTCTACCATCGCCGTCGCTTCAGTTCCTCGAGCTCGTCCCGGGCCGCATCGCAGGCGGTGTCGCGGTCCACGCCCCGGTCCAGTAGGTCGTCATAGGCCGTAAGCGAGTGCCGGTCGTACGCTCGCATGGCCCTGTGCAAGTCGGCCAGCTCCAGGTCCCCTCCTTCCGCGTAGTCGCGCCAGGTCTGGCCGCGCGTCCGACGGTTGCTCTCTAAAGCCTCGATAGCCGCGAGAACAAATGAGTCCGTGAAACGCGTGGGGTCCTCACCAGAGAGCGCACCCTCGACAGCGCCGGCGACGGTACGGAGCTCGGCGCTGAGCCGCAGCGCGGTGAAGCGCTTGCGCCACGTTTCGTCGCGCTGCTTGAGCAATAGCGCACGGGCTGTGTCTGCCTCTTGGTCGCGCTCTCTGCGCGCGTCCTCGAGGGAGCGCAAGGTCGGGCACGTCGCGAGGTGACGCTCCCAAGCATCCATCCAGGAGGGTCCCCGTGCGATGGTGCAGCCGCATTCGAGGACCTTGGTCTGTGCTGCCCGCCAGCTCGCGGCGGGCCTTCTTGGCCTGGTCCCGGCCGGCGCGCGCCCGCGCCTCCTCTGCTTGCTGGAGGCGGCGGCACTCGGAGCAGCTCCTGCGATGAGCGGTGCGCATCGAGTGCCGCCGCCTCTTGCCCGCGCCCTCGGGGTACGTGAGCTGCGTGCCGCAAGGCATTGTCATAGTCATTGTCATAGTCAGGCAGGCGCGGCGAGATGAAGGAAATACACTAACAGTGAGGACAACACTGAGTAAGCAGTGATACGAGAGATCAAGAGGATGTTGATGTGCTCCACTTGGCAGCCATGTATTTGTGGCCATCGCGTGCCTCTTTTTCGGTGCGATGCCAGTGCATCTCCAAATGTTGATCCAAAGGTGGCTTGATTGAGGGAAATACTGTCGTTCGGAATAGTAATGGTTGTTCGTCGGGCAAAGGGCGGTAATTCAGACCAATCCACACCGTGATTACCCACTTACCGTTGGATAACGTAGTGTCAGCAACGCAACAATACTCGCGGTCGGTCATCCTTCGCCACGCTTCAGCGACTCCAAGCGCCTTGCCATCGCGAGCGCGAAACAGACACATACCGGGCTCATCATGGCCCGGCCAAGCTTCAAGACGATACCAAAACTCCTTGCCTTCTCGGATCATATGCAATAAGCCAGCACCGTCTAACTGGGACAATAAGTAGTTGATGGAGTCGTCGGAACGGGAGAGAAGTTCCGCCAGATCGCGTGTTCGCCGTGGTTGTTGGAGCAGTGTTAGTGCCCTGACTACTTCCGACGGTGGGATCTGACCACGACGACTAACCTGGCCACTGGATTGTCTTACACGACGACGCACTTGATGACGCTGCTTCATTAGTAGACTGTCCTCCGTTACATTTCTTGTCCTCTGCCTATCATACCGCTCCGCAGGCGGTGCTTGTCTACCAGAGCGTCGAGTGCATACCAAGACCAGGATGCAAGTAGCCGATATTACGAGACAAAGGACGAATACATAGCATTCGCAAAGTGACGCGACTCAAACGGGTTATGGTGCTTGGTAAGCGGTATTGTAGCAGAACCGGAGCGTCAAAAAGATATGCTCACCAGGAGCAGGCCACTCCCCGGGGGTTGTACCTCCAGTCCCCCGCGGAGTTCTTGTAGACGCGATTCATCGACCGTCATCGTGGTGCTTTGGCAGCGGTCTGAGCGAGATCCACTTGGTCGCGGTGTCGAGATCCATTGACGGGAGCGCTCGGGAGAGGCGGGCTTGGCAGAAGTAAGCCAGTAGAGCGCCGCCTCGCAGATGGTGGAGGAGAGGGGGGTGTCCTCTCCTCAGCGACGGCAGCGGCGATGTGTGATCTGCAAGAAGGGTTTCGCGCCGCCACCCTCGGTTGGGCGATCGCCAGCGCACGTGCGATGAGCCGAAGTGCCGAGGTGAGCTGCGGCGGCGCAATCAGGCGGCATGGCGAAAGGCACACCCTGGCTACTTCATCGTCTGGCGTGCCAAGGAGCGCGAGGAGCGCAACGCCAGTGAGCCGGTCGATCCGCCGCGGGTGCCGCCGCCGCTAACGCGGCTGCCGTGGGGGACGGCGCAGGAGGAGTTCGGGGTGGCCGGCGCCGACTTTCTGGGGAGCCTGGGGCGGCTGCTGCTGACGGCAGCGAAATCCTTGATCTTCATCCAAGCGCCTGAAGGGACCAAGGAATCCAGGCAAGTACCGCATGGGGGTGCGAAATCCTCGATCGCGGGCCAAGTACATGAATCCCCGGCGCAATCCGGCCGGACAGGCGCGGGGTAGCGAAATCCTCGATTTCAGCCCTGCCATCCTGCCGACCATTGCCGACCATGGAGATCGAGGTATCGCCCAACGAGCTCGGCGCGTCTCTGTGCCGGCTGCGGCTCTGCCTGCCTAATGCGCTGGAGCAGATGGAACTGTCGTTCTCGAGGGTGGGCCAGATGGCGAAATGCGACTGGTCGGAATACCCGCTTTCGTTCACGCACGCGCCGCCGATGAAGCTGCAGGCTTTTGGCTACGCGCTGCGGTGGTCGACCCGGAAGTACTTCGGCTTCCAGGAAAGCAATGGGCTCCACCCGTTGATGAACGATCACCGGTGCGCCTTCGAGCGCTTCCACGGGGCCGCGCAAGCATGCACCTACGACAGCCAAAAGCCGGTGGTGCTGCGCTGGGAGGGCAACTGGCCGATCCTCAACCCCCGCTTCGTTGACTTCGCCACACACTACGAATTCGGCGTCGTCGCCGTGCGCCACGCGCCGAATCGCAAGTCCTGCGTCGCGCGGAGCTTCTGGGAACTGGTGAGAAGCTTCTTCAATGGACGGATCTTCCGAGACCTCGACGGCCTCAAGGCACAGCTCGTCCAGTGGATGGACACGGTCGCAGACCTGCGCCCCATCAAACGGATGAAGCGGCGCACGCGGATGGACCTCTTCGCTCAGGAGGAACCGCTCCTGCGGCCGCTACCGTGTCACCCTTTCGACACGGCGCGGGTGCTCTACAAGTTGTGTGACATCGCCGGCTTCATCGCCTGGGAAGGCAACTGGTACAGCCTTCCCTACAAGTACGTGACCGAGATTTTGCCGGTCCGGGTCACCCGAGTTTGAAAAACCAGAGACGCGCTAGGCACACATTTCCTCTGTGATCGCGGGCGGTTGCTGCGATTTGGGCAGGGAGGGTCGTGTTACTAGGCAGTCGAGGGGCTCGAAATTTCAGTAACTCCATGAATTTCGGGCGGTTGCGAGACTTTCAGCTGTTTGAGCAAGCCTGCCACGTCTGCGCGAACCTGCGTCGTTTGATGAACGCGGGCCTGGGCACGGTCGTACTCCACGACCTTGATGGTCCCGAGCTTGGCCACGATGTTCCGCCACGTGTCGCCGACGCGGGTCTCTGCTATGCGCTCCAGGAGTAACGCCAGCACGCAGATGCTTACGTGCGCCTGAATGCGCCACGGTCGATGGTGGAAGATTGGGCGTGTCCTGAGTCCAGACTTCATCTGTCGCCAGCAGCACTCCACACGCATCAACTGCTTGTAGCCCAGGGCTAGATCTTCAGCGGTAAGCGTGTCGTCGTTCGAGGTGATCACCCACTTGCCATCGTACCTAGCTGCCTCCTCGATAGCCGCTCGGTCAATTCTCAGTTTTCCGGTCGAGGTCTGGCGTAGATACCTGCCAAAGCGGGCCGACGCGACCAACTCGCATGCACGCTTGGAGTGCTCGTCCCCTTGTTCTAGCGAGGCAATCTCCGCCTCGAGTAACTGGACCAGTTTCTCCCTGTGGTCGCGCTGGCGCTTTTCCTCAGCAGGGTTGTGGCAGACCACGTACCGGCGGTGCCGTTCCCCGTCTCCAACGAGGACTTCCTTGATGCGCAGGTTCTCCTTTACGTCGTGGTACCGGCCCGGGCGGGCGAGCACGTCCTTGCTCACCTCGTCTCCCGCCCGCATCCGCGATCCGAGTATGTACTTTCCGTTCCCGAGCGCCAGCTTGTGACGGTTCTCCTCAGAGTTCATCCCCGCGTCGCCGACGAAAACGCAGCGCCCGAGCCGCCAGCCCTTGAGGTCCTTCTTCACCGTCTCCACCGTGGTGACATCGGCAGCATTGCCGGTGAACACCCAAGAGCGGACGGGAAAGCCATCACGGGTTACCGCTAGTCCCACAACTATTTGTGGCGCGTCGGTGCGCCCGTTCTTCGAGTGGCCACGCTTGCGCAGTGGCGAATACGTGTTCCCAAAACGCTGCTGCTCGATCTCGTCCTCTTCGTCGATCTCGAAGTGAAGAGAGGTCGTATCGTAGAAAATGATATCAACGTCCGCGTTGGTGAGGTCCGCCATCTTGAAGAAGATGGCCTTCTCTATTTCGGCCTTATGGGCTTCGAGCAGGTCCATGGCCTTATACAAATGGTGTAACTCGATACCCTGGCTCCCGGGGAAGAACACCTCTTCCCGGAGCCACTGCTCCCAGCAGTAGAGCTTGGAGTACGGCGACAAAGCTCGGTTGGCGACCATGGCGAACAGGGCCCGCTCGAAGGGCTTGGCCGTTCGGAGTGACTTAGCGTGACTCTTGAAAAGCGGACCGATCTCGAGCTCCTTCCACAGCTGCTCGAGCACCCAGATACCGCCGTAGGCGCGAGATTCACGAATGGTGATCTCGCTATTCTCGACCGCTAGCGAAGCGTCGTCCGAGCAGATGCGCAAAATGCTGCGTGCTAGCCGCCTCAGCTTCTCAGCGTCAAGTTGATCGGCGCGTCCAAAATTGTGGACGACATGAGCGACGGCGCACGCGCGCTCAGGATCCCAGACGTTCTCGGCGAGCTGATAGTAGCGGACGGTTGAGCCGTCGTTGTTGCGACGTTGGGTGACACGCAGGTACATGCCTATGCGTATACGCCAAACATCATGCCGCATCAAGTTGTGGATAACTCTTCGTGTGCCTATGCTTTTTGAGGCTAAATACACCAGGTCAAACACTTAAGTGGTTGATTTTCCAAGGATTGGCTTTGTGGATAAGTGCCTAGAGTATGCCGGGATTTTCAAAGTCGGGGGTCACCGAGCACGAGCTTTTCGTCTACAAGGCCGACCTGACCTGCATCGACCGCCATCCGGTCCTGCTCCGTGGCGCACAGCGGTACGCCGTCCTGCCTGGGCACCGCCCACAGGATGCCGACCGCGGATCGGATCTTGACCAGCTGCGCGCGGTCTTCGACGACCTGGGCGAGCCCGCTAACGCCTTCCTGAAAGCGCTCGAGAAACGCGAGCCGCGCTCGGCGGGCTATCACGCCCGGAAGATCCTCGCGCTGCGGGAAGGCTTCGATACGACCGATTTGCTCAAGGCGCTCGCGCACGGCGATCGAGGATGAGCTTCTTTGAGACGCCGACGGCTCTTGAACCCGCCGCCCTCCTCGACAGCAAAGACGGCCCAGACGACAGTCCCTTCTCACGAGACTTCTGCCCGGCCTCCACAACAGGGGGCTCGGTTGGCGAGCGTTCCGCGATCGCAACGGCATGCCTGGAGCCCGAGCGCTGTTCCACATTCAGGTGATGGATTCCTCTTCCCCCACATGCTGGAGCGAGATCAAAGTGCGGTGAACCACCGTCCCGGCAACTTGGGTGGATCACCGCGACCGCGAAGAGTGGATCACTCTCTGGTCGCGGTCAAAGTGGTGCGCGCCAAAGAGCGCGTTTCCTGTTCTGCCAGTGGCCTGGTTCTCGCGAGCACAAGTGGCTGGTTTCTGCTACTAGAGTAATCGATTGGAAAGATGGGCCGCTCACATCTTCATATTCGCGATCTTAGCTCCCCGTCGCTGTAACTCCTGTTTTAACTGCTCGTAATATTGATCGCATATTGGCCAAAACGGACGCGTCTCTGCTCTGTTCCCGAGACACCTCACTATCTTGATCCGCGCACCCGCAAGCGTCAGCATGCTCGTGCATAGGATAAGTATCACTCCAATGTACGGGAGATTGAACAAGAATTTCAATATGAGGAGGATAGGACCGACTGTGACGACGACTATTAAGACGTGTACCTCGAAGGGACCCAGTAACAACCAAGCGCAACGAATGCGTTGCGTGCCCCAAGCATACGGAATGGTCGCGCAAGCGCGTGAATGCTTTGTCGATTGTCGCTGGTTACGGCTGCGCTGGTTCGACTCTATGTACAACCACACCAGGGTGCTAAGCGCAAGGGCCGCTACAACACTATCCACCCGCATTGGTATACCTCCGTAGCAGCGTGAGAACTCGGTGCGCAAGCAACCACTCGTCCGAGACCAGGATAGCATCAACGTCGGGTGGTTCAGATACAGTAGACTGAATATCACCACCGCTTGGGCGATGATCCACTCTGAAGACCATCAAACTAGGGCAGTGGCACAACACCAGAAGGGGAAGATAGTTGAAACGTCTCCGACGACTCTAGTCTCCGTTTGTGGCACATCAGCGTGTGTTGTGGCGCAACTGTCGTGGACCAGGTGGTGTGATACTTTGCCTTGTGCACTAGTCGCGCCGCGTGGCAAGCGTCGAACAGAAGGAACTTGGGCCCTTGGCAAACGGTAAATTCTGCGTGTCCGATGCGGCCCAGCAGGGTATACGGGGTGCTAATGGCGCGCAGTAGCTAGTAAATCACTTTTGCGCGCGCTGACCGCCAAAACGCGAAGTTTGCGCGACTTCGGAGGAAGTGTTGTTGTGTAATTCAACGCTTGCCGCGCGGCACATACACTGCAAGAGAATCGTCTGACGGTTGGCGCGGAGTCAACCGAAGAGGTTCGTGGACGCCAGGATTGAAGCAGGCGATGCGCGACTGCGTCGATGGCCCGCTCTGTATGGGGTCGTGTCATTGGGTTGCGGCTTATATTCAAGAGCATGGTGGCGATCGCTCAGAAGAGCTGAGCGTGAGCCTTTGGGGTGTGTACTTTCTAAATGATGATGGAGATGGAAGGAGCAATCATGACTGAGGTGAGTGTCTACGACGCGATCTATGTGGAGCGGGTTGTGCTATTGCCGAATGAATGTCCTTCTCCCAAGTGTGGCGCGACGTTTAAGAGCGACAGTGAGAATCCGCTGGTGACGGACTTTGTCACAATGACCAAGGGGCAACGTGTCACAGAACATGGACCACAGCGGGACGTCAAGTGCGCTGTCGAGTCATGGCATGCGGTTGGTAATGGGCATCACGCCCGTCTGTTCCAGTGCTGGCGGTGTGGGTACGTCTTGGCGAGCGGTGGAGACTGCACAATTGCCAGGAACGAGCAAGTTAACGCTGACGTGCTGAGACGTGCATACTTTATAGCAATGGCGAAAGCGGTTACAGGTGATTCGGACAGGGAAGAGGAGTGCGACCGCGATGATTGAGTTGGAGGACTGCCACTGGAGTTGCACCATCTCCAGTGGCAAACGTGGCCTGTCGTAGCCGTACGTCGAGAGGCTGGAATGGCATAGTTGTGCCAGCGGCTAGTGAAGAGGTCCAGGCTGCGGCAGAAGGACAAGCGCTTGAACCCGCGCAGCTCCGAGAGTAGCTGGCCGCGGCCGAAAAGGTTAGGGAGGCCTTCGACAGACAAGCAGTACGTGATCTAGGTTACGCGGATCTCCACGACCGTTGGCGGCGAGCGAGAACGGGAAGGAGGAGGAGGAGGTGGTGGTGGTGGAAGAATTGGGAAGTGAGAGCGAGCGCCTGAAATCGAGCAAGAAGCTTACCGTAGTGTGTTGTTGAGTGATTCGGTTGTTGTTGTTTGCCGGGGACTGACCCTACTCGGGGGGGAGTAGGTGACACCCTAACAAGCCGGGAGTCGACTCTGGCTGACACGCCATAGTATAATTACTATAGCAATACTGACAACGAGGTACCGCCAATGGCTGATATTCAGGAGAGGAGACTGCTTGGTGTTCGTCCCTGCGATCTCGTAACAGGTGCGTGGTTCACTGTTCCGTGTGTGATGTGGCTGAGCTTAGGAGTTGCAACTGCAAGCGGATCACTGTCATGGGCAGGATTCCGCAGTGTTTCGGGAAGCCGCGCAGCTTTGGTAGTCGCCGCGATATGTGGAATTGTCGGGGGCGTGGAATTCCTTATTTTTGGGGAACCCGAGCTCTTTTCTGTGTTTACGGCGTTACTGGGAGTGAGTGTCACCTTGATGGCGGCGCATTCCTTGGCTCATTCTGGGATCCATGGACTCCGTGGACTGATGCCACTTGTTTTACTGGTGAATGCAGTCATTCTCTTGTTGCTCACTTGCTCGGGCGATTGGTATCGAAAGGCTCGCTGCGGCTTACTAATGTGTGTTGGTGCATGTGCGGTTGTATCAGTTATCAGATTCCTGCTCGGAGCGGTCCGTTGAGACGAGCAAGCCTTGGCTTCGGCTATGTTCACCGGAAATCGATCGCCTTGATCCCATTCGCCGCCGCGGCAAGATCGAGCGTCTTGAATTCGGTACAGTAAGTGTGTATCGGCCAACGAGGGGCGGTGTAGAGGCATCCGCGGGACGGCGAGCACATTGCTTGGGCGGAACGGCGGCTACTCTGGTGGCGAAAAACATGTAGGAGGAGAGAGTGCAGCGGATTCGCTTCGAGGACACTGAGTTTCTTCTGCAACGTCGAGTACGGTATCAGTGCGCTGGACAAAGACGGTGACTTGACAAAGACGGTGATACGTACAGTGGAAGGCGAGCTGCTACATGACACGTGAGATCGATTGGTTGAATCTTGGCGTATGGCGTCCGCAACCGAATCCGCCACCCCACCGCTACATAGCCACGGCTCGGAATCACTGGGACGGATGGGGGCGCAAGTTTTGTGAGTGTGGGCGACCCAAGCACTATTCGATCCATCTTCGCAAACATGGCCTGGCGCCGGTCGCTAGCGGTTTCACGTGACGAACGAGCCACGTGATTGCAGTCTCGTTGTCCTTCCCCAGACCGGTTCGTGCGCTCGGCGAACGCCATCGCCGCCTTCTTGAGCTCGTGCCGTTCTCGCAGCGCGAGGAGTTATCTGCCACTTGTACTCGCTACGTGCCCACGCGTGTCGAGCGCTTCCCGATCGCTGCCGGAATGTAAATGTACCGTTTGTGCGGATGCTGCACGAACTGCGTTCTTGTGAGCGTGTGCGCAAAAATAGAACACAGTGACATTGGAAAGGGTTACGGTAACGTCATGCCTCTAAAGGTTGTCCATAGGGTGCAGAATATGCTGCGGCTGTCAGCGAAATCGCTGCGAAAAGTTGGAGCACGCTGGCACTAGACGTGAATATACTATATCGAAATGACATTGATGCGATATGCAGAAGAATGGGAGGGGCAGACAGTGATCGACTTCTCGAAGGGCCAAAAGATTACGAAGAAGGATCTGGATCTTCTCATGGTTCCTGAATTGCTGGCAGTGGTCGCCGCTGCAGATCTGTATTCGAAAGTGGTGGTAGAGGCTGCGGGGGCGGAATTGCTCCTGCGTCAGACGCGGTTACCGGTCGTAGGAGCATCAGGAAGATTAACTTATCCAGGCTGGGGTGGGAGTAGCAGTGCGCCAGGCGAAGCCTGGAGAAGGGGGATGCGCAATGACGGGCTGAAACCTTCTTTTGGATCCAGCGGGTAGAGAACCCCGCCCGGCAAAGGCTAGCAACCAGCCGGTACCGAGTGTTGCGTGCAGCGCGGGGGCAACCCCGCCCACGAAGCGTACACAGGGAGCATGCAGGCTGTGCGATTGAGCTCCGAAATCGGACCACATCGTGAGGGCCGACGTTGTTGCTATTGCGGAAGGCTGTACCGGAGCGCCGAGGGGGTAACCCCAGCCAGGCGCCGAGGCCTCACCGGAGTCTAAGGAGCATGGCATCCAGGAATCTAGGGAGATCCTGCCGTTTCCGTCGGTCGATCCGGTTGGGGAGTCCGGTTAAATAACCCCGGCCCTCACACGACGCGCTTCGCGCGTGAGGGAGCGACACAAAAGGCGCAACGACGGTACCGCCGGCGAAGGCAACTGACTTGCCAGTAGTGGAGCGCGCATTACCCCACAACGAGCGCGGTGGATACGGAGCTTCACCACCGGCGACACGGAGCCGTTGGGGAAATCGAGGAACCCCGAGGAACATACATGACGACCACAATTGAATCCCCTAATTGCTCCTGACCTACAGATTCCATCCACGATCCGGTCTGAGTGACCGGACAGCGGGGCGACGGCGGTGGAGCCGCGCTCGGATGGGAGCGGTGGATGAGCAAGAGAGCGCGCAACAGTCGGAGGGCAT
>Ga0335080_10005186_pt1 | contig 13384 bp, 9 predicted proteins | sample Lox_Sample_34_FD_206720 | JGI IMG/M metagenome (GOLD analysis project Ga0335080, IMG submission 206720) | Soil microbial communities from Loxahatchee National Wildlife Refuge, Florida, United States - Lox_Sample_3.4 | ecosystem: Environmental > Terrestrial > Soil > Wetlands | place: USA: Florida... | reverse complement strand
GGCCGCGGCGCTCCGCGCCGAGGGTCACGAGGTCGAGATCCTCGACCTCCTGCTGGCGCGCACGACGCCGGACAAGATCGAGCGCCGCATGCAGCGCCTGCAGCCCGACCTGGTGGGCATCACCTCGGTGACGCTCAACCACCACATCGCGAGCCAGATCGCGGAGGTGGTGCGCAAGTGCGATCCGCGCGTCCCCATCGCGATGGGCGGGCCGCACGTCTCGTTCGAGATCGAGGGGTCGTTCCGCGATCTGCCTGCGCTCGACTTCATCGGCATCGGCGAGGGCGAGCACACCATGGTCGAGCTCGCCCGCGCGCTCGAGGGGCGAATGGACGTGCGCGACGTGCGCGGCCTGGCCGGCGTCGATCGCGACACCGGCAAGGTCTGGCGCACCGCGCCGCGGCCGCTGCTCGATGACCTCGACACGCTGCCGAACCCGGCGCGCGACCTGATGCCGCTCGCGCGCTATCTCGCCTTCGACAGCCACGCGAGCGTCGTGACGAGCCGCGGCTGTCCCTACGAGTGCATCTTCTGCTCGGCGCCGCAGTGGACGGGGCGCAAGGTGCGTTATCGCGACCCGGCCGCCTGCGTCGACGAGATCGAAGAGCTGGCGCGGCTCGGGTTCACGGAGATCACGATCGAGGACGATCTCTTCACGCTCTATCGCAAGCACTTCCTCGCCGTGTGCGGCGAGCTGATCCGCCGCGATACGGGGATCCGCTGGAACGCCTTCTCGCGCGTCGACACCATCACCCCCGAGATCGTCGAGACGATGGCGCGCGCCGGCTGCCAGGCGATCTGCTTCGGCGTCGAGAGCGGCAACCAGGAGGTCCTCGACCTGGTGAAGAAGAGCTCGAACCTGGCCAAGGTGAAGGAGGCCATGCGGATGACCCAGGGCGTGGGCATCAGCGCGCTGGCCTCGTTCATCATCGGGCTGCCGGGCGAGACGGCCGAGACGCTGCGCAAGACGGTCGAGTTCGCCAACGAGCTGCACCAGGAGTTCGGGTCGCTCTACGGCTTCCACATCCTGGCGCCGTTCCCGGGCACCGAGGTGCGCGACAAGGCGACCGAGTACGGGCTCGACATCCTGACCAGCGACTGGACCCGCTACGACGCCAACCACGTCGTGACGCGGACGGCCGGCGCCGACACGGCGGCGATCCAGGCGGTCGCCGACGAGTACGACGAGACCATGGAGCGCTACCTGAAGTACCAGGACTGGCTCTTCGAGCAGGGACGGCTCGAGGGCTTCGAGCGGAAGATGTATCTGCGCCGCCGCCGCCAGTCGCTGCTCTGGAAGATGCTGCTCGACGAGGTGGTCGAGGGCCTGCTGCCGATGCGGGGCGATGCGGTCGCCGAGCTCAAGGCCTCGGTGGCGGCCGCCACGGGCGTCGGCCGCGACCTCGTCGACGAGGAGATCGAGCGCGTGCTGGCGCTCGGCGCGCTGGTGGCCGACGCGGGTGCGGAGGGCGTGCGGTTCCGCTGGGCGGAGTGACGCCACGGACGAGGTCCTGAAAGCCGACGCGGTGGTGATCGGCTCCGGGGCGGGGGGCGCGCCGGCGGCGGCTCGGCTCGCGGCTGCCGGTCTCGAGGTGATCGTGCTCGAGGCGGGCGCGCGCCTCGAGACCCGCGACTTCGACGGCGATGCGGCGAAGCTTCTGCCCCGGCTGATGAAGGCGGCCACGGCCCGCGACAGCGGGATGCAGCTCTACGCCGGCACCTGCGTCGGCGGCTCCACCGTGGTGAACGACGCGCTCTGCTGGCGACCGCCGCCGGACGTCCTGGAGCGCTGGCGCGGCGAGCACGGGCTCACGGGTCTGACCGACGCCGCGCTCGCACCGCACGTCGACCGCGTCTGGCGCGAGATCAACGCCACGCCGACCGATCGCGCCCACCTGAACCGCAACGCGCACCGCCTCGAGCTCGGGGCCGCGCGCCTCGGATGGGCCGGCGAGGCGATGCCGCGCAACGTGCGCGGCTGCGTGAACCTCGGGCTCTGCAACCTCGGCTGCCCGAGCGGCGCGAAGCAGTCGGCCCTGCTCACGTGGCTGCCGCAGGCCGAGCGGGCCGGCGCGCGGGTGATCCCGCTCGCCCGCGCCGAGCGCATCGAGGTCGCCGCGGGGCGCGCGCGTGCGGTCTACGCCGTGCGGCTCGATCCGGCGACCGGCGCGGCGGCCGGCCGCCTTCGCGTCGAGGCGCAGCGGGTGATCGCGGCCGCGGGCGTCCTCGAGACGCCGGCGCTCCTGCTGCGCAGCGGGCTCGACGCCGGCCGCGGACTGCACTTCCACTCGAGCGTGTACGTGACGGCGCGCTTCCCGGAGCCGGTGCTCGGCTTCTTCGGGCCGACCATGGCCTACGCCGTCACCGAGTTCAGCGACGTGAACGGGCGCCGGGGCCCCGGCTACATGATCGAGAACGTGACGGTGTCGCCGAGCGTCACGGCCTCGTCGCTGCCGGGCTTCGGCGTCGAGCACGAGCGCGCGATGCAGGCGCTGACCCACCTGGCGCGTGCCGTCGTGGTGCTGCACGACCGCGCGCGGGGCCGCGCCGAGATCGGGAGCGACGGGCGGCCGCGCATCGCGTACGCGCCCGTGCCCGAGGATCTCGCGCGGCTTCGCGACGCGATCCGCCAGGTCGCGGGCCTGTATCTGGAGGCCGGCGCGCTCGAGGTCTATCTCCCGGTGAACGGGCTCGCGCCCGTGCGGTCGCCCGGCGAGCTGGCCCGTCTCGACGCCGCCGACCTCTCGCCGCGCGACTTCTCGCTGCTCTACGCGGTGCACCTGTTCGGCGGCGCCGCGATGGCCGGGTCGCGCGCGGGTGGCACCTGCGACGAGGACGGCCGCGTCTGGGGCGTCGCCGGGCTCTGGGTCAGCGACGCCTCGAGCCTGCCGACCAACACGGGCGTCAATCCGCAGGTCACGATCATGGCCAACGCGCTGCGCGTGGCCGAGGGCGCGGCCACATGAGCGACCCGGTGGCGGAGGCGCTGCTCGCGATGGATCGCCGCGGATTCCTTCGGCTCGCCGCCGCGACCGCTGTCGTCGCGAGCGTCGGATGTCGCGGCCGCGCGATCCCGGACGCCCTCGCGCCGCCCGCGGGCCTCGAGCTCCGCGTCCTCTCGATCCGCTCGTACGCCGCCTTCCAGGCGGCGGCCATGCGGCTCATCGGCCCGGTCGGCGCCGAGGCGACCCGCTCCCGGCGCGTCGATCCCGCGGCTGCCGCCGATGCCGCGGTGGCCAGGCTGCCGGAGCTGGGAGCGACCCTGCAGCAGGGCCTCTGGCTGCTCGAGTTCGGGGTCCACCCGCTCGTGGCCAAGTGGCTTCCGTTCACCGCCCTGGACCCCCCGGAGCAGGATGCCGTGCTCGAGAATCTCATGGGATCGCGCTGGGATGTGAAGCGGGACCTGTTCCAGGGTCTCAAGTCTCTCGCGATGCTCGGCTACTACGCCGATCCGGGGACCTGGGCGGCGCTGCGCGCCCCGGGACCCTTCGATCGCGAAGGGATCGCGCTCGCCATGCGCTACGAGCTCGAGCCGGAGACGGAGGCCCGCCGCGATCCGGCCGGCTGAGCGCTCCTTCTCCTCGCGTCCGATTGGGCTCGCGGAAGCCGCCGCCATCGCCTAAACAACATGGCAGCCACGCCGGGCGGGCCGGGCGGCTCGCTCTCGTGAGCGCGCCCTGGCTCGACGCTCTGGGTCCCGTCCGGGCTCCCGGTGGACCGGAGAAGGCGCGCTGGCGTGGCGCGCCGCGCTCCGTGGCGACCGCGGCGCGTGTCGCGAGGATTCGCGGCGCACGGACCGCCGTCGCAGCGCGCGGCCGTCCGCGCCGCGGCGGCGCCGGGCGCGCGCCTCGGATCGCGAAGGAGAACGATGCTCGAGAGGCGACGTTGACCGAGAGACGCCGTTCGCGCCGTTCCGCGTCGCGCGGAGGATCCCGCGCCGGAGGCGATGGTTCGAAGGCGCGATCGCGAGGCGGGCGCACGCGCACGCGCTCCGAGCGCGGCACGGGTGAGCTCGACGCTTCGCTCGAGAGCCTGCTCGCCCGCCTCCCTGTCGACGACGACGAGCCGCTCTCTCCGCTCGACCTGGAGACCGATCTCGACGAGCCGCTCGTGCCGGCTCGTCCGGCGCCCGCAGAGCCGGCCGACGCCACGGCGGCGGCGGCGCGCCGCATCGGGATCGAGCAGCTCTACCCGGAGCAGCGGCAGGTCGTCGCCGACGTGCTCGGGGGGCGCGACGTGCTGCTCGTGTTTCCCACCGGGTTCGGGAAGTCGGCCTGCTACCAGGTGCCGTCGATGATCCTCCCGCGCCCCGTGGTGGTGGTCTCGCCGCTGCTCGCGCTCCTCGAGGACCAGCACCGCAAGCTCCTGGCGCACGGCGTCCCGGTGGTCCGGCTCGACGGCTCCGTGCGCGGTCCCAAGCGGCGCGCCGCGCTCGGCGTGATCGCGAAGGGCGGCTCGCTGCTCGTGATGACGACGCCCGAGACGCTCGCCAACCCCGAGCTGCGCGGTGCGCTCGAGACCTCCGGCGTCGGGCTCGTCGCGGTCGACGAGGCGCACTGCATCTCCGAGTGGGGCTTCGACTTCCGGCCGGCCTACCAGCGGCTCGGTGCGCGCCTGCGCGAGCTCGGCTCGCCGCCGGTCCTGGCGCTCACGGCGACCGCGACGCCGCGCGTCCGCGAGGCCATCGTGCGCTCGCTCGGCATGCGCGCGCCGAGCGTCGTGGCGTCGTCGCCGCACCGCTCGAACCTCGCCTTCGAGGTGCTGCCGTGCGAGGGCGACGAGCGGCTGCGGGCGCTGCTGCGGCTCGCCAAGCGCCTCCACCGCCCCGGCATCGTGTACTGCGCGACGCGGCGAGAGGTCGACGTCATCTACACGCTGCTGCGTCGATTCGGCATCGCCTCCCACCGCTATCACGGCGGCATGACCGCCGGCGAGCGGGAGGGCGAGCAGGAGCGCTTCATGCAGACCGGCCGGCGCACCGTGATGGTGGCCACCAGCGCCTTCGGGCTCGGCATCGACAAGCGCGACATCCGCTACGTGATGCACTTCCAGGCTCCGGCCTCGCTCGAGCAGTACGTGCAGGAGGCCGGTCGCGGCGGGCGCGACGGAGCCAAGGCGAACTGCATCCTCCTCTACGAGGCGGCGGACCGATCGATCCACGAGGCCCTGCTGGCGCGCAGCCGCGTGCGGCCGGACCAGCTCTACCGCCTCGCCGCGGCGCTGGCGGCCTGGAAGGACGAGGAGCGCGAGCCGTCGCTGGAGGCGCTCGCCCTCTCTGCAGAGCTCGGGCCGCGCATCGCCTCGGCATTGCTCACCAAGCTCGAGGAGGCGGGCCTGGTCACCTTCGAGGACGCGCGGATCTGCATCCCCGGGCCGAAGGAGACGCTCGAGCGGGATGCGCGCGCGTTGGCCGGACAGTTCGAGACGCTGCGCACGCAGGACGCGCGCCGCCTCGACGTGATCGCCGAGTACGCCGGCTCGGACCGCTGCCGGGCGCTCTTCCTGCGCGACTACTTCGGCGAGAGCGAGGGCGAGCGCTGCGGTCTGTGCGACGTGTGTCGCGGCCGGCCCGCGCGGCCGGCCGCGTTCTTCGAGCCGCTGGTCCGGGTCGAGCAGCCGCGGCGCCGCGGCGGCCGGAGCGGCCGGCGGGGCCGAGGTCGGCGAGGCGGGATGCGGACCCGTCACGAGCGAGGTCCGTCCGACGGCGCGGCGCTGCGGGCCGCAGCGCCGGGCGACGCGCGCCCCGAGGTTGCGCTCGCGGCCGGATCTGCGGCGCCCGGCGGGAGCGCGGGCGAGGGCGGCGAGCACTCGCCGCGCGGGCGGCGTCGGCGACGCGGGCGGCGCGGCGGGCGACGCCGTGGCCGAGGCCGTCTGGGCAGGGATCCGGAGGCGCCCCGCGATCCCAGCTAGAGGAGCCGTCTCCTCCGAGGCAACCCGATCGCCTGGATCACCCCCGCAAGCGATCGCGAAGCGATCGCGCGCAGCGAGCCGAAGGCGAGCGAAGTCGATAAGGACGTGCTGCAGCTCAGCAACCCAATCGGCTGCAGGCCGATCGCGCGCAGCGAGCCGAAGGCGAGCGAAGTCTTCAGCTCGGGTCGCGGAAGCGCGGGGCGCGCTTCTCGACGTTGGCGCGCACGGCCTCGATCTGATTGGGCCGGCCGATCACCGAGCGCTGCAGCTCCTCCTCGAGGCGAAGCCCCTCGGCGAGGCCGACCACGCCGGAGGCGTCGAGGAGCCGCTTGGCAGCGCGCACGGCGTCGGGCGAGCGGCCCGCGATCTCGCGCGCCAGCTCGAGTGCGGCCTCGCGCGGGGTCTCGACCGCACGCGTCGCCAGCCCGAGCGCGACGGCCTCGGTTCCCGAGACGACGCGCCCGGTGTAGGTGAGCTCTTTCGCGACGTCGAGGCGTGTCAGGCGGCGCAGCGTCTGCGTTCCGCTCATGTCGGGCACCAGGCCCCACTTGATCTCCATCACCGAGAGCCGGGCGTCGGGCGCGACCAGCCGGAGGTCCGCCGCCAGCGCGATCTGGAGCCCGCCGCCGTAGGCGACGCCGTGAACCGCCGCGATCACCGGGACGGGCAGCTCGGTCCAGACCCAGGCCGCGCGCTGCGCGAAGTTCACGATGCTGTCGGGCTCCTCGCGCGAGAGAAGTGAGGGAGCTGTCTGCTGACTTCGCTCGCTGCGCGCGTTCGCTCCGCGAACGCTGGCCGATGATCCAGGCGATCGCTCTGCCTCGGAGGCATCCATGGCGGCAAAGCTCGCGAAGTCGAGGCCGGCGCAGAAGGCGCGGCCCTCGCCCGAGAGCACGGCGGCACGCAGGCCGCGGTCGCGCGCCAGCTCGACTCCCGTCTCGACCAGGGCCTGGAACATGGCGCCGTCGAGCGCGTTCAGCTTGTCGGGACGATTCAGCCGAACGTCGGCGACGCCGTCCACCACGCTCACGACGACCCGATCCGACATCACGGCCCTCCTTCGCGCAGCCCACGGGCACGCAAGTGGTCGACCTGGTTGAACGCTCGCAGCGCCCACACGAAGCCGCTGACCCCGACCGCGCGCGACTGCGCCACGCTGTAGGCCGCGAGCTCCATCTCGAACCGGCTCCACTCCCAGGGCACCTCGGTGACGTCGAGCAGGTGCGTCAGCGCGACCGCGTTGGTGCCGCCGTGTGCGACGATGGCGATGCGGTGCCGCTGCGGCGGAAGCCGCCACACGGTGAGGTCGTCCTCGCGGAGCGGCTCCACGCCGTGACGCGCCAGGACCTCCGCCATCGCGCGGTTCACGCGGCGGTGGAAGTCGCGGAACGACTCGCCCCCCGGCCAGCCGTCCCAGTGCTCGCGCAGCGGGCGCTGCGAGGCCCGCCGGAAGTAGGCGTCGACGTCGGTCTGCGACATCCCCGCCAGCGGCACCTGGATCTCGGCGAGGTCGTCGAGGGTGACGGGCGAGATCCCCGCGAGCTTCGCGATCGGCTCGGCGGTCTGCTGCGCCCGCGCCAGCGGGCTCGCATAGAGGGCGTCGATGCCGCGCCCTGCGAGGACCTCGGCCACCGCCTCGGCCTGCGCGCGCCCGAAGGGCGTGAGATCCGCATCCGCGACCGACGCGCCGCCGCCGGGCGCCCAGTCCGGCTCGCCGTGCCGCACCAGCACGATCTCGAGCGACGCGTCGTTGCGCACTCGCTCCTCGCGGCGCGCGACGACGCCCGGTTCGGGTCGGGAGGAGCGGGGCGCGGGGCTCATGGGGCGGCCGTATCATAGCGGCGCCGCGAGGAGGTCCCATGTCCGCTGTGCCCGCCGGATCCGACGGCGCGACCGCGCGCACCGAGCCCGTTCTCCTGGTCGAACGCGAGGACGGCATCGCCACCCTGACGCTGAATCGACCGCAGGCGATGAACGCGCTCTCGCTCGCGCTCCGGCGCGCGCTCGCAGAGACCTTCCTCGCAATCGCGCGCGACGCGGAGATCGGCGCCGTCATCCTGACCGGGCGCGGGCGCGCATTCTGCGCGGGGCTCGACCTGAAGGAGCTCGGTGGCGAGGCGGCGCCGGAGCGCAGCGACGGCGGCACGTCGCAGGGCACGCCCGCCGCGATGCTCGGCGAGGCCGACATGATCGCGGCGCTGCGCGCCTGTCCGGTGCCGGTCGTGGGCGCCGTCAACGGCTTCGCGATCACCGGCGGCTTCGAGCTCGCACTGGCGTGCGACCTCCTGATCGCGTCGAGCGAGGCGCGCTTCGCGGATACGCACGCGCGGGTCGGCATCGTGCCCGGGTGGGGGCTCTCGCAGGAGCTGCCGCGGCGGATCGGCATCGGGCGCGCCAAGGAGCTCTCGTTCACGGGCAACTTCCTCGACGCGGCCCAGGCGCTCGCCTGGGGGCTCGTGAACCGCGTGGTGCCGCCGGAGGCGCTGCTCCCGGCGGCGCGACAGCTCGCGCGCGACATGCTCTCGTGCGATCGCGAGACGCTGCGCCGGATCAAGCGCGTGTACGACGAGGGCTTCGCGACGACGCTGGAAGCCGGTCTCGCGCTCGAGCGCGCCGCCTCGCGCGAGCATGCGGCCGCCGTGCGGCCCGAGTCGGTCGCCGAGCGCCGGCGCGGAATCCAGTCGCGCGGGCGCGCGCAGGCCGGCAAGGCGTGAGGCGAAGGAGCCGAACGAAGGCCATGGGCTAGAATCCGGCCGCGCGCCGACGGAGGCATCGAGAATGAGCGAGACCCAGGAGTACGCGGGCGCTCTCGACCGGGGGCTCGAGGGCGTGGTCGCCTGCAGCACCGGCATCAGCGCGATCGCGGGCACCACGCTGCTCTATCGCGGCTACACCATCGAGGAGCTCGCCGCGAACGCCACCTTCGAGGAGGTGGTCTACCTGCTCTGGTTCGGGCGGCTGCCGAAGCGCGACGAGCTCGAGCGCTTCGTCGACGAGCTGCAGCAGGCGATGCCGCTCCCGCCGGCGGCCTTCGGCTGGTTCCACGGCCTGCCGACCGACGTCCACCCGATGGACTTCCTGCACACGGTGGTGGCCGGGCTCTCGCTGCACGATCCGGACGCGAACGTGATGAGCTGGGAGGCGAACCTGCGCAAGGCGGTGCGCCTGGTGGCCCGCCTCGCCACGATCGTGGCGGCCTACGATCGCGTCCGCAACGGCCAGTGGCCGCTGCAGCCGCTGCCCGGGCGCTCGCTCGCCTGGAACTTCCTCTACATGCTGCACGGCACCGAGCCCGAGCCGAAGCGCGTGCGCCAGTTCGACACCTGCCTGGTGCTTCACGCTGACCACGAGCTGAACGCGTCGGCGTTCTCGGCGCGGGTGACCTCGAGCACGCTGTCGGGCATGTACTCGAGCATCATGGCGGCGATCGGGACGCTGAAGGGCGAGCTGCACGGCGGCGCCAACGAGCAGGTGATGCGCATGCTGCTCGAGATCGGCTCGCCGAAGCAGCTCGAGGCCTACCTCGACGACGCGCTCGACGCCAAGCGCAAGGTGATGGGCTTCGGCCATCGCGTCTACAAGGAGGGCGACCCTCGCGCGGCGATCCTGAAGCGGATGAGCCGGGAGATCAGCTACGAGACCGGGCAGCCCGAGCTCTACGAGATGAGCGCGGCGATCGAGGAGATCATGCACGACCGCAAGGGGCTGATCCCGAACGTCGACTTCTACTCGGCCACCGTCTACTACAGCATGGGGATCCCGATCGATCTCTTCACGCCCGTGTTCGCGGCGAGCCGGGTGGCGGGCTGGTGCGCGCACGTGCTCGAGCAGTACTCGAACAACCGGATCTACCGGCCGCGAGGCCGCTACGTGGGGCCGACGGGGCTCCACTACATCCCGATCGACGACCGCTGAGCCGAAGCGCCTAGCCGGGCTCAGCTCCGAGGCTCTGCGGGCCGCGGATCAGCCGGCCGGGCAGGGCGCCCGTCGGCTCGCCGTCCTCGTAGATCACCTCGCCGTGCGCGATGGTGGCGCGATAGCCGCTCGCGCGCTGGACCAGGCGTCGGCCGTTCGCGGGCAGGTCGAACACCATCTCCGGCGGCGTCAGCCGCAGGCCCTCGAAGTCGATCAGGTTGACGTCGGCCCTGTAGCCCGGCGCCAGCACGCCGCGATCGTCCAGCCCGAACAGGCGCGCGGTGTTCTGCGTCTGCATCCGCACCGCCCACTCGAGCGGCAGGCGCTCGCCGCGCCGCCGATCGCGCACCCAGTGGGTGAGCATGAAGGTCGGCATGCTGGCGTCGCAGATGATGCCGCAGTGCGCACCGCCGTCGGAGAGCCCGAGCACCGCCTGCGGATGCAGCAGCATCTCGCGGATCGGCTCGAAGTCGCCGTCCGAGTAGTTGAGCAGGGGGAAGTAGAGGAGCTCCCGGCCCTCGCGCTCGAGCAGAAGGTCGTAGGCCACCTCGAGCGGGGCGCGGCCCTCGCGCTGCGCGCGCGCGCGGATGCTCTGCTCCGGCGCCGGCTCGTAGTCCGGCGGGTCGCCGAGCGGGAAGAGCTTGTGGAAGCTCTGCGCGATGTAGCCGCCGATGGGAGCCAGGTGCTCCGGCGTCTCCGCCAGCAGGCGGCGGCGCAGCGCCGGGTCGCGCATCCGGCGCACGCGCTCGTCGAGCGGCAGGGCGGCGAGCTCGTTGCGGTAGGTCGGGTGGTCCGAGAGCGGATGGAAGGTGCTCGACAGCCCGAGCAGGAGGCCGGTCGGCCGCGCCGCGACCTGCGGAACCACGCGCGCGCCGCGCTCCGCCGCCTGCTCGGCCCCGCGCAGGAGGCGGCGCCACTGCCCGGGGTCGAAGTCGTTCTGCAGACACGCAAAGGTGACGGGGCAGCCGCTCTCGTTCGAGACCTTCTCCATCCAGGCGAGCTCGTTGCCCTCGGGCGCGAGGTCGCTCGCCAGCTCGAACACCGCCCGCGCGCCGAGCGCGCGCCCGATCCCGAGCAGCTCCTCCTCGCCGGCGAAGGTCCCGGGCACCGGCTCTCCGTCGATGGCGCGGTGCAGCAGGGTGCGTGAGGTCGAGAACCCGAGCGCGCCTGCCGCGATCGCCTCGCGCACGATGCGCGCCATCGCATCGATGTCGTCCGGGCTCGCCTTCTCGTTCCGCGCGCCCCGCTCCCCCATCACGTACGCGCGCACGGCGCCGTGGGGGACCTGCGCGGCGACGTCGATGGCGCGCCGCATGCGCTCGACTGCGTCGAGATACTCCGGAAACGACTCCCATTCCCAGCGGATGCCTTCGGCGAGCGCCGTCCCGGGGATGTCCTCGACGCCTTCCATCAGCCCGATCAGCCACTGGTGCCGGTCGGGAAGGGCGGGCGCGAATCCGACGCCGCAGTTGCCCATCACGACGGTGGTGACGCCGTGCCAGGTGGAGGGCGTCAGGTAGGGATCCCAGGTCACCTGGCCGTCGTAGTGGGTGTGGATGTCGACCCAGCCGGGGGCGACCAGCAGCCCCGCCGCGTCGATCTCGCGGCGCGCCGCGCCCGCGCGGCCGCCCGCCGCGGTGATGCGATCGCCGTCGATCGCCAGATCGCCGGTGCGCCCGGGCGCCCCCGTCCCGTCCACCAAGGTGCCGCCGCGGATCACCAGATCGTGCATCGCCGGGCCTCCTGACTCGCGAGTCGACGCCCACGCTACCACAGCCCCGGGCGAGGGGTCTTGTCATCGTTTGTAATACGTCGTACGATGCGCCGTCCTCCCGACCGCAGGAGGCGGCGTGGACCGCAAGGATCGCCTCGTGCAGACCCGCGTGCCGCGCGGCCTCGAGTCGACGCTCAAGCGCGAGGCGCGCCGCAGGAGGCTCACCGTGTCGCACCTGATCCGGAACATCCTCGAAGACGCCCTGCAGCTCGTCGACGACGTGGTCGCGAACGTCGACGAGATCGTCACCGATTCGGTCGAGCTGGCGCGGCGCGTCCAGCGCGACGCCCGGCGCGTCGCGCACGCGGTGCGCGGCGCGGCCGACTCCGAAGGGCCGGCCGATGCCGAGGGAGCGCCCGACGCCGCGCTCGACCCCATCGACGGCTGGATCCACGCGATCCCGAATCGCCCCGTCACGTGCTCGCGCTGCGGCGAGGCGATTGCGGGCGGTACGGAGGCATGGGCGGGGCTCACCGGGGATCCCTCGAGCGCGCGCCCGTGGCTCTGTCCGCGCTGCCGGGATGCGCTCCGCGACGCGCCGCGGGACGACACCGCGACGTGACGGGCTCGACGGCGCGGGCCGGACACCGCCGCGTGCGCGCGGCGGGCTGGGCGGAGACGGTCGAGGGCACGGCCTGGGAGCTGCGCGCCCTCGCCGGACAGGTTGCCGGAGCCTGGCGCATGCTCGCCGACGACTGGGACGCGCTCGCGCGCGACGGAGCGGCGCTCGGTCGCGAGCTCGATCGCTGGCGCATGCGGTCGGGGCGAGCCGCGGGCACCGGCTGGCTGCTCGCCCGGGTCGCGGGAAGCTATCGCCTCCACGCGCTCCGCTCGGCCTTCCTCGATGACGCCGCCGCCGGCGCGGAGCGCGAGGCGCTGCACCGCGAGAACGCGCGCCGCGTCCGCGCCGCGAGCCTGCGCCAGGGCGGGGCCCTCCTGAAGGTCGGCCAGATGCTCTCGGCGCGACTCGACCTCCTTCCCGCGGCGTGGGTCGCCGAGCTCTCGGCGCTTCAGGACGCCGCCGCGCCGGTCCCGTTCGAGGCGGTACGCGCCGCCGTCGAGGCCGATCTCGGTGCGCCCCTGGCCGCGCGCTTCGCCGAGTTCGAGCCCGAGCCGATCGCCGCGGCGAGCATTGCGCAGGTGCACCGCGCGCGGACGCTCGACGGCCAGGACGTCGCGGTGAAGGTGCAGCGGCCCGGCATCGCGGTCCTGGTCGAGACTGACCTCGAGCTCCTGGCGCAGTTCGTCGATGCCGTGCGCTCGATGCTGCCCGACGCCGACTACGACACGATCGTGCGCCAGGTGCGTGCGCGCGTCTCGGAAGAGCTCGACTTCGAGGCAGAGGGCCGCGCGATGGATCGCCTCGCCCGACACTTCGCAGCGCACGCGGGGATCCGCGTCCCGCGCCGCGTCCCCGCGCTCTGCGCCGGCCGCGTCCTCACCGCCGAGCTCGTCGAGGGGCGCCGCATCACGGCGGCACTTGATGCGTGGCGTGCGCAGCGGGACGCCGGCGACGAGGGCGCAGCCGCCAAGATCGACCGGATGCTCGGCCTGCTGCTCGAGGCGTACGTGCGGCAGATCCTGGAGGCGGGCCTGTTCCAAGCCGACCCGCATCCCGGAAACCTGCTGGTGACGGGGGGCGGCGAGCTCGTGCTGCTCGACTTCGGCTGCACCTGCGAGCTCGCGCCGCCGCTGCGCGACGGCTACCTCGCTCTCGTGCAGGCGAGCCTCGCGGGTGACGACGGTCGTGTGGCGGAGCGCCTCGCCGCGCTCGGCTTTGCGACC
>Ga0335080_10005185_pt1 | contig 13385 bp, 13 predicted proteins | sample Lox_Sample_34_FD_206720 | JGI IMG/M metagenome (GOLD analysis project Ga0335080, IMG submission 206720) | Soil microbial communities from Loxahatchee National Wildlife Refuge, Florida, United States - Lox_Sample_3.4 | ecosystem: Environmental > Terrestrial > Soil > Wetlands | place: USA... | reverse complement strand
AGTCAACAATGAAAAAGCTGGTCTCAGCAGTTGCATTGATGGTCGCGTTGTCGCCGCTTGCCATGGCGCAGGACAAGGGCAAGGCCGAGGATGCTAAAGCGGCGCCACCTGCCACGGCGAAGAAGGAGCCGAGCGAAAAGCAGAAAGCACAGCGCGACAGGATGAAAAACTGCCGGAAGGATGCGGACGGCAAGAAGATGAAAGGCGATGAGCGCAGCCACTTCATGAGCGAGTGCATGAAGGCGCCCGCCAAGAAGTAGGCCGTACGGAAGTGGCACTGCGGGGCGCACCGGGCGGGAGAATCGCCCCGTGCGCCCCGTTGGCTTCCATGCGTGCAACCGACAACTTACGATGGATTTTTGCATTTTTGGCGTATTTAATGTTCGCTGTGAACGCCGGAGGTCAGGACAGCTACGCGAAGCAGCGCCAGGCGATGCTCGACGACATCGCGGCGATCACGCGCGAGACGTGCACTGAGACTAGCCGCGGGCGTCTCGACGAGCGCGTGATGGCCGCAATGGGGGCGGTGCCGCGCCACCGCTTCGTGCCGCCGGACCAGGAGCGCCACGCGTACGAGAACCGGCCGCTGCCGATCGGAAATGGGCAGACCATCTCGCAGCCCTTCATCGTCGCGCTGATGACCGACTTTCTCGAGCTCGAGCCCGGCGCGCGCGTGCTCGAGGTCGGCACCGGCAGCGGCTACCAGGCGGCCGTGCTCGCGGGCCTCGCGCGCGAGGTCTACACGATCGAGATCGTCGATGCGCTCGCAAAGGAAGCCGCGGCGCGTCTCGCCACCCTCGGCTACGCCAACGTCACCGTGAAGAGCGGCGACGGCTACCTCGGCTGGCCGGAACAGGCGCCGTTCGACGCGATCATGGTGACGGCCGGCGCGCTCGATGTGCCGCCGGCGCTGGTGGAGCAGCTCAAGCCGGGCGGCAGGCTGGTGATTCCCGTCGGCCCGCAATGGAGCGGGCAGCAATTGCTGCTGATCGAGAAAGACGCGGCCGGCGAGATCACCCGGAGGAGCGTGCTCAGCGTGCGCTTCGTCCCGCTCACGCGCGACCGGCAATGAAGCGCGCGCGCCGCTAAGGTAGAATAGCGCCCGCAATAACAAGGGGTGTTAGCTCAGCTGGTAGAGCAGCGGACTCTTAATCCGTAGGTCCGGGGTTCGACCCCCCGACACCCCACCAATTGACCCAGGGAGCGCGATCACGATAGATCTTCTGCGCCACGAGTCCGGCAGCTGGCTGCGCACGGCGGCAGCGCTGGCGGTCGCCGCCGTCGCGCTCGCGGGGGTGATCATCGCGGACTACGTCACGACCTACGAGCTGAACCTCACCGCGCTCTACCTGCTCGTCACCCTGCTCGTCAGCTGGTTCTGCGGATTGTGGTGGGGCCTGGTGTTTGCGGCGCTGAGCATGTTCTCGCAGATCGAGGTGAGCGGCCTCCTTGGCAGCGTGTACTCGAAGCCCTTCTATCTCTACGTCTCCAACGCGAACAACGCTTTCTCATACCTGATCGTTACTTTGCTGACCGCGGGTTTCCGCGCCCTGTACATCCGGGAGCAGTCGCTGGCGCGCGTGGATTATCTGACCCGCGCGGGAAACATGCAGGCGTACTACGAGAGGATCGAGGTTGAAACCGCGCGCCAGCGGCGCGACGGCAAGCCGTTCGCGGTGGCTGTCATGGACTGCGACCATTTCAAGCTGATCAACGACGATCTTGGCCACCACGAAGGCGACCACGTGCTGCAGGTCATCGCCGCGACGATCCGGTCGAACATCCGCAAGACCGACCTGCTGGCCCGTCTCGGCGGCGACAAGTTCGGGGTGGTCTTCTCTCACGTGCCGGAATTCGAGGCGCTGCAGGCGATCAAGAAACTGCGCATGAACGTGGAGGCTGCGATGGACCGAAATAGCTGGCCCATCACCCTGAGCGTGGGCGTCGCCATCTTCCCGAGCTCCGAGGGAGGTGTCAGTCGCGTCGTCTCGTTCTGCGACGAACTGAACAAGCAGGCGAAAGCGGCGGGCCGCAACAGGGTCGTGCACCGCGTTTACGATCCCAGCGAAGACAGCAGCAGCCAACCACCCCGACTGGCGGCGAATTAGGCTGCGCCCAGCCGCGCACCAGCATAAGGCGCGCGGACAATCCGTGCACCGCAAACTGGCGCCGATCCCGAGATTTCAGTTTTGTTGCGATCATTAGCGCGATGATTTGACTCGCAAATCGCGCTGGCACGTCGGTTGCTAAACAGCCGTGCATGCAGTACGCGCGTTACCTCAAGGATATCGGCCGCGGCACGGACGGCATCGGCGACCTCAACGAGCAGGAAGCTTATCAGCTGTTTGGCGCAATGCTCGACGGCGGCGTGCCCGAGCTCGAGCTGGGCGCACTGTTGCTCGCGCTCAACATGAAGACCGAGTCGCTGACCGAGCTGCTGGGGTTTCACGGTGCGCTCGGCGAGCGCCTGTTCCGACTGAGTGCGCCGTCAGCCAAGGCACTGCCGGTGGTGTTCCCGAGCTACAACGGCGCGCGCCACGAGCCGAACCTGCTGGCGCTGCTGGTGCTGCTGCTGCAGCGCTTCGGCGTGCCGGTGCTGCTGCACGGCATGCTCGACGGCAGCGGGCGTGTCGCCAGCGCGTACATCCTGCGGGAGCTCGGCATCATGCCGAGCGCGAACCTCGCGCAGGCGCAGGCGGCGCTGCAAGTCGACGGCATTGCATTCGTGCCGACATTGGTGCTTGCGCCGGGGCTCGCGGATCTGCTCAGTCTGCGCGGACGGCTCGGCGTGCGCTCGAGCGCGCACGTGGTCGCGAAGCTCATCGAACCTTTCGACAGCGGCAGTCTGCGCGTCGTGTCCGCGTCGCACCCGCCGTATCTCGAGCGCGCGCGCGAATTCCTGCTGGCGACGGGCGCGCGGGCGCTGCTCTTGCGCGGGACCGAAGGCGAGCCCTTTGCCGACCCGCGGAGGCGGCCGCAGATCGAGTACTTCGAGGATGGCGTTGCGCAACTGCTGTTCGAGGAAGAGGTCACCCCGGCGAAGAACGTGCCCGCCTTGCCCGCGGGCATCGACGCGGCGAGCACTGCGGCCTGGATCAGAAGCGCGCTCGCGGGGGATGTGCCGGTGCCGCTGCCCATCGTCAATCAGCTCGCGTGCTGTCTCTATGCGGCGGGCTACACCAGCGACATGAACCAGGCGAAGGCCATCGTTGCCGTCGAGACCGGCAGCCTTGCGGCAGCGTGACGCACGTAATCCGGCAAGCATCCGCTTGACTTCGGGGTCTTAAGGTTGCTGCACCAAGTTAACGCACACTTATGCTGTGGCGCACCACAACCTCGCACAGCAACCGCGAAGAAGCTCAAGAAATTTTTTAACCTTTTGATTTACATTAAATAAATAGCTGGCACACCGATTGCTCTGATGCGGTCATCTGACGCCAGATCGCACACGGTGAACAACGGCAAAGTATTTCTGATAGGGGCCGGGCCCGGCGATCCGGAACTGCTCACGCTCAAGGCAGCGCGCTGCCTCGCGCGCGCCGACGCAATCCTGCTTGACGATCTCGTCGATCGCCGCATCCTGGACTTTGCGCGCGCTGACGCGCGCGTAATTGAAGTTGGCAAACGTGGCGGCTGCAAGTCGACGCCGCAGGCATTCATCGAGCGGCTGATGGTGCGTCTCGCGCGGCGCGGCCAGATCGTCGCGCGCGTCAAAGGCGGTGACCCGTTCGTGTTCGGCCGCGGAGGGGAAGAGGCGCTCGCGCTTGCGCAGGCGGGCATCGACTACGAAGTCATACCGGGGGTCACGGCAGGGATTGGCGTTCCCGCGGCCCTCGGCATCCCCGTCACGCATCGGGAGGTGGCACGTGCAGTCACCTTCGTCACCGGTCACACCCGTAACGGTTGCGATCCGGACTGGGCTGCGCTCGCCCGCGCCGACACGACGCTCGTCATCTACATGGGCATGAAGCGCCTGCCCGAAATTACCTCAGCCTTGCGCGCTGCCGGCATGGCGGGCAACACGCCGGCCGCGGCAATCCAGTATGGCACGACGCCGAGGCAGCGCCACGTGATCGCAACGGTAGCAACACTGATTGACGCGACGCGCGACGCCGGGCTCGGAAGCCCTGCGCTGATTGTGGTCGGGCGTGTCGTGAGCCTTGCGCACCTCTCGGCGCGGGCACAGGACCTCGACCGGGCGGCCTGAGAGAGCACGCATGCAGAAGATGAGACTCGTGATGGTGGGCCACGGCATGGTTGGCCAGCGCTTTCTCGAGCAGCTCGCCGGGCGCGTGGACCGCGACGCCGTGGACATCACGGTGTTCTGCGAGGAACCGCGCGCGGCCTACGATCGCGTACAGCTCACGAGTTTCTTCGCCGGCAAGTCGGCGGTCGACCTCAACCTGGTGCCGGAGCGGTTCTTCGAGGACCGGGGGATCACGTTGCGGCTCAATGATCGCGTGGTCGAAATCGACCGCGACCGCAGGGTCGTGCGCTCCGCCCGCTACCGCGAGGTGCCGTACGACAAGCTCGTGCTCGCGACTGGGTCCTATCCGTTCGTGCCGCCGATTCCCGGGCGCGACCGGCGCGGCTGCTTCGTCTACCGCTCGATCGAGCATCTCGAGGTGATCCGCGCCGCTGCGCGCCGCGCGCGCGTCGGCACCGTGATCGGCGGCGGTCTGCTGGGGCTGGAAGCGGCGAAGGCGCTGCACGACCTGGGGCTCGAGACGCATGTCGTGGAATTCGCCCCGTGCCTCATGGCGGTGCAGCTCGACGAGCCCGGCGGGCGGCTGCTGCGCCGGAAGATCGAGGCGCTGGGTGTCAGTGTCCATACGGGAAAGAATACGAAAGAGATCGTGGGCGGCACCGGGTGCGCCCACCGGATCATGTTTGCCGACGCAACGACGCTCGAGACCGACCTCATCGTCTATTCCGCCGGCATCCGGCCGCACGACGAGCTTGCGCGCGCGGCGAAGCTCACAGTGGGTGAGCGCGGGGGCGTTGCGATCGACGAGCATTGCCGCACCTCCGACCCCCACATCTACGCTGTCGGCGAATGCGCGCTCTGGAACGGGCGCATTTACGGTCTCGTCGCGCCCGGCTACCAGATGGCGGAAGTCGCCGCGCGGCACATCGCGGGCGATGCCGAGGCGAGGTTCGGCGGCGCCGACATGAGCACGAAGCTCAAGCTCATGGGCGTGGACGTGGCGTCTATAGGAGACGCGCTCGGCACGGCGCCCGGCAGTCTCGATTATGTCTATAACGATCCGCTGGCAGGTGTCTACAAGAAGCTCGTAGTCACGAGCGACGGCAAGGCGCTGCGCGGGGCGATCCTGGTGGGTGATGCTGCGGACTACGGCAGCCTGCTGCAGATGGCATTGAATGTATTGCCGCTGCCGCAGCACCCCGAGGACCTGAGCCGGCCGGCGCGCGCCGGGGCGCGCGGGGGAGTGGGCGTTGACCTGTTACCCGATGCCGCTCTCGTGTGCTCGTGCAACGGGGTATCCAAGGGAACGCTCATCGAAGCGGTGGGCGCGGGATGCGCAAGCCTCGGCGCGCTCAAGAAGGAAACCAGGGCGGCCACCGGCTGCGGCGGCTGCGGCCCGCTGGTCAAGCAGATTCTCGATTGCGAGCTCAAGAAGCGCGGCGTCGAGGTGAAGAACCACCTGTGCGAGCACTTCGCGCACTCGCGCCAGGAACTCTACCACCTGATCCGCATCGGCGGGTTGAAGAGCTTCGATGCGGCGATCGCGAAGCACGGCCGCGGGCGCGGCTGCGATATCTGCAAGCCGGCGGTCGCCTCCATCCTCGCGTCGTGCTGGAACGAGATGATACTGAAGCCCAGGCACGCGCCGCTGCAGGACACCAACGATCACTTCCTCGCCAACCTGCAGAAGAACGGTACGTATTCGATCATCCCGCGGGTCCCGGGCGGGGAGCTCACCCCCGAGAAGCTAATCGTGCTCGGACGCGTGGCGAAGAAATTCGGCCTCTATACCAAGATTACGGGCGCCCAGCGCATCGACCTTTTCGGGGCGCGCGTGGAGCAGCTGCCTCACATCTGGAAGGACCTGGTGGAGGCGGGGTTCGAGTCCGGCCACGCATACGGCAAGGCGCTGCGCACAGTGAAATCCTGTGTCGGCAGCACCTGGTGTCGCTACGGCGTGCAGGACTCGGTATCGATGGCGATCCGGATCGAAAACCGCTACCGCGGCATCCGCTCGCCGCACAAGATGAAGATGGCGGTGTCGGGGTGCACGCGCGAGTGCGCGGAGGCGCAGGGCAAGGACGTCGGCGTCATCGCCACCGAAAAGGGCTGGAACCTGTATGTGTGCGGCAACGGCGGCATGAAGCCGCGCCACGCCGACCTGCTTGCGCGCGATCTCGACGACGGGACGCTCATCCGCTACATCGACCGCGTTCTAATGTTCTACATCCGCACCGGCGACCGCCTGCAGCGCACCAGCACCTGGCTCGAGAACCTCGAGGGCGGCATCGACTATCTGCGCAAGGTGGTATGCGAGGACTCCCTCGGCATCGGCGCCGAGCTCGAAGCCGACATGCAGAAGCTGGTCGACAGCTACGAATGTGAGTGGAAGAAGGCGATCGGCGACCCCGCGATCCTCAAGCGCTTCCGCCATTTCGTGAACAGCGACGCGCCGGACCCGAACATCGTGTTCGTCACCGAGCGCGGCCAAATCCGCCCCGCGCGTCCGGAAGAGCGTGCGGAGGAAACAGAGGAAGCAGCATGAGCAGGAAGCAGGGGCCCCGCTCGGGGGGGATGCGACCGCCCGTGAATGCTGCCGGCTGCCGGCACCTGGACGCATCTTGCGGCGATATGCGTGCGGAGGCGGCCGCGTGAGTGCGCGGCCAGCATGCGATATGCGCGAGTGGGCGGCGGTGTGCCGGGTCGACGATATCGTGCCGAACACGGGCGTGTGCGCGCTCGTCGCGGGGCGCCAGGTTGCGGTGTTCCGCGTCGACGACGACAGCTTTTACGCGCTCGACAATTACGACCCGTTCTCACGCGCGAACGTACTTTCGCGCGGCATCGTGGGCGACCTGAAGGGCGAGGTCGTGGTCGCCTCACCCGTCTACAAACAGCACTTCAGCCTTGTCACCGGACGCTGCATCGAGGACGAGACGGTCAGCGTGCCGGTCTACGGCGTGTGCGTCCGAGGCGAGGACGTCATGGTTCAACAATCTGCGGCCCGCAACGCCGCACCTATCGGGAGAAACTGAAATGTCATATCTGGCCCCCTCCGAATTCGTGAGCAAGATGATCGACGCCGGCGAGTCGAAGATTTTCATGTCGCCGCGCGATACGCTGATCCGTGCCTACATGGCGGGCGCCATCCTGGCGCTGGCGGCCTGGTTCGCCGTCACCATCAACGTGAGCACCGGCCAGCCGCTCGCCGGCGCGATCCTGTTCCCGGTGGGCTTCTGCATGCTCTACCTGCTCGGATTCGATCTGCTGACGGGCGTATTCGTGCTCACCCCGCTCGCGCTGATCGACAAGCGTCCCGGCGTCACTCTCAAGGGCGTGCTGAAGAACTGGGGCCTCGTGTTCTGCGGCAACTTCGCAGGCGCCTTCACGGTCGCGGTGTTCATGGCCATCTACGCGACCTATGGCTTCTCCACCGAGCCGAATGCGGTCGGCAAGGCCCTCGCAGCCATCGGCGTGAGCCGCACGCTCGGCTACGAGAAGTACGGGCTGGCCGGCATGCTGACGCTCTTCGTGCGCGGCATGCTTTGCAACTGGATGGTCTCCACGGGGGTCGTGGGCGCCATGATTTCCACCGACGTGAGCGGCAAGGTGCTCGCGATGTGGATGCCCATCATGCTGTTCTTCTATATGGTGTTCGAGCACTCGATTGTGAACATGTTCCTCTTCCCGGCGGGCCTGCTGCTGGGCGCGGAGTTCACATGGCTCGATTACTTCCTGTGGAACGAGATCCCGACGGTGGTGGGCAATCTCGTCGGCGGCCTCTCGTTCACCGGCCTGACTTTGTACGCCACCCACTTCAAGACGGCACCCAAGCGTGTTCTGCGACAGGTTGCCTGAGCCGAAGCTGAGCGTTTCGGTCGGGCAGTACTCGGACAAGGGACGCAAACCGGTCAACCAGGACTTCTACGGCTTCCGCGTGCCCGCGGAGCCGCAGCTTTCATCCAAGGGCATAGCGATCGCGCTCGCCGACGGCATCGGCTCGAGCGAGGTGAGCCAGGTGGCGGCGGAGTTCGCTGTCATGGGTTTTCTCGACGACTATTACTGCACGTCGGAAACCTGGTCCGTGAAGAAATCGGTCGAGCGCGTGCTCGATGCGACGAATTCCTGGCTGCACTCGCGCACGCACCAGAGCGAGTACCGCTACGACAAGGACCGAGGCTTCGTCTGCACGCTCTCCGGGCTCGTCTTCAAGTCGACCACCGCGCATGTGTTCCACGTCGGCGACACCCGCATCTACCGGCTGCAGGGCGGCTCGCTCGAGCAGCTCACGCAGGACCACCGCGTCCGGGTTTCCGCCAATGAAAGCTATCTCAGCCGTGCGGTCGGCTTCAACCCGCAGATCGAGATCGACTACCGGTCGCTCGAGATCGAGCGGGGCGACGTCTTCGTCCTTGCCACCGACGGCGTCTACGAGCACGTCGATGGCCCGTTCGTGGCGGCCGCGATCCGCGCTGCGCCCCTGGATGAAGCGGCGCGCGCCATCGTAGACGAAGCCTACCGGCGCGGCAGCGGTGACAACCTGACCGTGCAGATCGTGGCGGTGGAGGACATCCCCGAGCATGGCGTCTCCGAGCTGCAGCGGCAGCTGGCGCGGCTCGCTCCGGCGCCGCTCTTGGAGGCGCGCGCCGAAATCGACGGCTACCGCATCGTGCGCGAGATCCACGCCTCGGCGCGCAGCCATATCTACCTGGCGCTCGATCTTCAGACGCAGACACTGGTCGCGCTGAAAACGCCCGCCACCGAGCTGCAGGGCGATCGCGACCACCTGGAGCGCTTCCTGATGGAGGAATGGATCGCACGGCGCCTGAACAGCCCGCACGTGCTGAAGCCCTTCCCGCGCACGCGCGAGCGGCGCTTTCTTCATGTCGCGATGGAATACCTCGAAGGCCAGACGCTCGCGCAGTGGATGACCGACAACCCGCGGCCCGAGCTCGAGAAAGTTCGCGGCATCATCGAGCAGATCGCGCGCGGCCTGCAAGCCTTCCATCGGATGGAGATGCTGCACCAGGACCTGCGGCCGCAGAACATCATGATCGACGGCACCGGCACTGTGAAAATCATCGACTTCGGTTCCGCGCGGGTGGCGGGCGTGAGCGAGCGCGCCGCGCCGCTCGAGCGCTCGAGCATCCTCGGGACGCAGCAGTACGCCGCGCCGGAATATTTCGTCGGCGACCCGGGGACGGAGGCTTCCGACCTCTACTCGCTGGGCGTGATCGCCTACCAGATGCTGAGCGGCCGGCTTCCCTACGGCGCCGACGCCGCCCGGGTGCGAACGCGCGCGGCGCAGCGCAAGCTGCAATATGCGACGCTGCTCGACGAGCAGCGCGACATCCCCGCATGGATCGACGCCGCGCTGCGGAAGGCTGTGCATCCGGACGCGCTCGAGCGCTACGAGGCGCTTTCCGAGTTCGTGCACGACATGCGCCATCCGAACCCGGCGCTGCTGCGCCCGATGCCATTGGTCGAGCGCAATCCGGTACTCTTTTGGAAAGGGGTCTCCGCTGTCCTCGGTTTCGCGCTCTTCATGCTTCTGCTTGCGAAATCCGGCCTGCTTTCTCGTTGTTGCTGACGCAAGGTGAACGTAGTGCTATGCGGACGCCGCGTCAGGATCCCGATTATCTACTGGCGCCTGAAGATGGCGCTCGACTGGCCGGTCGCGTACTCTTCTACGTGCTCGTCATTCCCACCTCCATGCCCGGCGCTTTTTTCTGGCGCAACCGCGCTTTCGAAGAACACGCGCGCAAGACCGAGCTCGCGAACATGCCGCAAGTGGGAGTACTGCCCGACGCGCATTGACGAGTGAACTTGCCCGGACCGCGCGCGGCGCAAATCCCCGCCGGCGTGTCGAGTAATCGGGACGCTGCATGCTCCGGCGCGCAGGCGTTGTGCTAGAATCCGGCGCTGCTGCAGTCAACAATAATTTCGAAAGGAGCGCAATCATGGGGGCGTTCTTCCAGTCGCTGGGCCGCACCATCGTCGCTGGTTTCGTCATCCTCGCGGTCATCATCATCGTCGCCGGGCTGGTCTACGGTGGCGGCGGAGCGCGCGGCGGCGACCACGCGTGGTGGGCCTTCATCTTCCGCTGGCTGCACGTGATGTCGGGCGTGATGTGGATCGGGCTGCTGTGGTATTTCAACTTCGTGCAGACGCCGTCGATGCCGAAGATACCCGATGACCAGAAGCCGGCGATCAGCAAGGTGATCGCGCCGGCGGCGCTCTTCTGGTTCCGCTGGGCCGCGCTGTCCACCGTGGTCACCGGCCTGATACTCGGCGGCATGAACGGCTACCTCGCCCCGGCCTTGATGCTGACGCAGGGCGTGCACGCAATCGGCATCGGCATGTGGCTCGGTCTCATCATGGCGTTCAACGTGTGGTTCATCATCTGGCCGAACCAGAAAAAGGTGCTCGGCATCGTGCAGGTGTCGCCCGAGGAGAAAGCCGCGGCGGCCAAGCTGGCCGGCATGACCTCGCGCATCAACACCATGCTGTCGATCCCGCTGCTGTTCTGCATGGTCGCCCAGCAGAACGCCGGGCTGTAGGATTTTTCGCGGCGCGTGGCGCCGCGGCCTGAAAAGCGCGCGGATACCCCGCGCGCTTTTTATTGCGCGGAGGGCGCGTCCTTCAGGCCTTCGACTTTCGCGCCGGGCTTGATGCCGCGCTTCGCGAACCAGCCCTGGTTCACCTCGAGCGCGTACTTGGCGGGTTTCAGCGAGGGATGCGGGTCGGTGGTGAGCGGCTTCATGTCGGCGATGCTGACGATGACGCCCGCCTCGTCGATGAAGGCGATGCTGAGCGGCACGTAGGTGTTCTTCATCCAGAAGCTCTGCTCCGACACGTACGGGAAGACGAACAGCATGCCGCGGTTCTCCGGCAGCATGCGCCGGTACATGAGGCCGTTCATGCGCGTCAATTCCGTGGTCGCAACCTCGGCCGTGATCCTGTGATTCCTGATCTCGAGCGTGACCTCGGGCAGCGTATTCTGCGCGGCAGCCGATGCGGCGCAGGACGCGAGCAGCAGGACGGTGAGCAGCCGCTTCACTTCGAACCCCGTGCGTGCCGGCGGGCGGCCCGAGCGCCGGTGCCCGCGACCCACGCGGAAATCGCATCGAGTATCGCGTCGACCTCGCCGATCGCCGGCAGCAAGTCGATATCGACACCCGGGTGCTCGGCGCGAATGGCGTCGAGAATACGCGGCACGTCCTGCTTGAGGTGTCCGCCCTGCGCCATGAAGAGCGGCGCGACGGTAATGCGCGTGCGGCCGGCTTTCGCGAGCCGGTCGATGGTTTCCCCAAGCGCAGGCTCCATGCTCTCGAGAAAAGCAAGCTCGACGGCGGCGTCCGGGCACTTGCGGGCGACGGAGCGCTGAATCCTGCGGAAGGGCTGCGCCCATTCGGGGTCGCGCGCACCATGGGCGAACAGAATGATGGCGCATTCCTTCATGGCAACTCAGTGCTTGCCGGTGCTGCCGAAGCCGCCCGCGCCGCGCGCGCTGTCCGCGAAATCCTCGACCACGTTGAGCGCAACCTGCACCACCGGCACCACCACGAGTTGCGCGAGCCGCTCCATCGGCTTCAACACGAAAGGGACAGTTCCGCGATTCCAGGTCGAGACGAGGACCTGGCCCTGGTAGTCGGAGTCGATCAGCCCGACCAGGTTGCCGAGCACGATGCCGTGCTTGTGGCCGAGCCCGGAGCGCGGCAGGATCAACGCGGCGAGGCCCGGGTCGTCCAAATGGATTGCAATGCCGGTGGGGACGAGCTCGGTCTGGCCGGGCGCCAGCGTCAATGGCTCGTTGATGCACGCGCGCAAATCAAGCCCGGCCGAACCGTCCGTCGCGTACTGCGGCAGCTGGCCGCGCATGCGTGGATCGAGGATCTTGACGTCAAGCTTTCTCATCGCCGGAGGCGCGCCGGCTGGCGGCGCACGGGGAGCTAGCGTTTGCCCGCTTTGCCGCGCTTGGAGCAGTGCTTCGCGATGTATTCGATCAGCTGCCGGGCGACCGCGGCCTTGGGCGCGCGCGCGAGCCGGTGCGTGCCGCTGTCGTCGAGCAACGTGACCTGGTTGTCGTCGGCGCCGATCGCCTCCTGCGCGAGATTGGCCACCATCAGCGGCACTTTCTTCCTGCGCCGCTTGGCGTCGGCGTGCTCGTCAAGCTTGTGGCTTTCGGCCGCAAAGCCGACGCAGTAGGGCGGTTTGGGCAGCGCCGCGACCCACGCCAGAATGTCGGGATTGGGCGCGAGATCGAGCGTGAGATTGGCGGCCGTGCGCTTGATTTTTTGCCGGCTCGGCTTTTCGACGCGATAGTCAGCGACCGCCGCGACTCCGATGTAGATGTCGGCACCGCGCGCGTGCTTCTTGACCGCTTCGAACATCTGCGCCGCGGTCTCGACGCGCTCGACTTTCGCCGACGCCGGCGCGTCGAGGCTGACGGGTCCGGAGACGAGCGTAACGCTGGCCCCGGCGTCGAGCGCCACGCGCGCGATCGCATAGCCCATCTTGCCCGAGCTGCGATTGGTGATGCCGCGCACTGGGTCGATCGGCTCGAAAGTCGGTCCCGCCGTGATCAGCACGCGCTTGCCGGCGAGCAGTCTCGGCTGCAGGTGCGAGACGATCTCCTCAAAAATCTGCTGCGCCTCCAGCATGCGGCCCATGCCGGTCTCGCCGCAGGCCTGGTCGCCGCTCGCCGGGCCGAGGATCGCGACGCCGTCGCGCGCGAGCTGCGCGACGTTGCGTTGCGTGGCCTTGTTGTCCCACATCTGGCGGTTCATTGCCGGCGCGACCAGCAGCGGGCATTCGCGCGCGATGCACAGCGTTGAAAGCAGGTCGTCGGCGAGCCCGTTGGCAAGCTTGGCGAGGAAATCGGCGGTGGCTGGCGCGACCACAATGAGATCAGTGCCGCGCGAGAGCTCGATGTGTCCCATGCTGTCCGGCACGCGCGCGTCCCACATATCGGTGTACACCGGGCGGTTGGAGAGTGCCTGCATCGTCGCGGATGTGACGAACCCGCACGCGGCTTGAGTCATCACGACCTGCACTTCGATGCCGTCCTTGACGAGCAGGCGCACGAGCTCGGCCGCCTTGTAGGCGGCGATCCCGCCGGTGACGCCGAGCACGACGCGCTTTTTGGTCGAATCCGCCATGAATTCAAGCCTGTTCA
>Ga0335080_10005183_pt1 | contig 13385 bp, 7 predicted proteins | sample Lox_Sample_34_FD_206720 | JGI IMG/M metagenome (GOLD analysis project Ga0335080, IMG submission 206720) | Soil microbial communities from Loxahatchee National Wildlife Refuge, Florida, United States - Lox_Sample_3.4 | ecosystem: Environmental > Terrestrial > Soil > Wetlands | place: USA: Florida... | reverse complement strand
CTGTTCTTCGGATCCGCCCGGTGTTCCACCTGCCACATGGTCAACGGACGCGGCGGACGGGTGGGGCCCGAGCTGTCCTTCGCCGGCTCGTCGCGGCCGCGCGCGTACCTGATCGAGTCGATCCGCGAGCCGAACCGCGCACTCACGGAGAACCTGAGCTTTGGCGATGCGATCCAGTTCTGGGATACGGTCACCGCCGTCACCCGCGACGGCGCCACCATTGTCGGCGTGCCGATGAACGAGGACACCTTCACGGTGCAGATCATGGATTCCCGGGAGCGCATCCACAGCCTGGAGAAGAAATCGCTGAAGAGCCTGCGCCATGAAAAGCGGTCGCTGATGCCCGCGTATGGCGCCGATATCCTCGGCGAAAGCGATCTCCAGGACGTGGTGGCATACCTCTCATCGCTCCACGCACCCACGCCGGTGGAGAAGGGGGAATCGCATGCGAATCAATAAGCTCATCCCGGCCGGCGCCTGCCTTGCAGCATGGGCCGCGGCGTTCGGGCAGGTAACCGCCGAGCGGCTGGTCAATGCGTCGCAGGAGCCGCAGCAATGGCTGACCTATTCGGGTGCCTACGACGGGCAGCGGTTCAGCCCGCTCGACCAGGTCGATCGCGGCAACGTGCAGCGCCTCGCGCTGCAATGGGTGTTCCAGACCGGCGTGAAGGGCACGCACCAGGCCACGCCCCTGGTGATCGACGGCATCATGTACCTGACGACGCCGGAGAACCACGCCTACGCGCTCGATATCCGAACCGGCCGGCCGCTCTGGCACTACGAGCGGCATCTGCCGAAAGAGCTTTCGCTCTGCTGCGGACCTCAAAATCGCGGGGTGGCGGCCCTCGGAGACCGGCTGTTCATGGCGACGCTGGACGCGCACGTGATCGCGCTCGATGCGAAGACGGGACGGGTGCGTTGGGACGTGGAAGCCGCGGAGGCCGGCAAGGGCTACAGCTTCACCGGCGCGCCGCTGGTGGTCAAGAACAAGGTCATCACCGGCGTGGCGGGCGGCGAATACGGCGTGCGCGGCTTCATCGACGCCTACGACGTCGAGACCGGCAAGCGCGTGTGGCGCTTCTACACGATCCCCGGCGAGGGCGAACCGGGCAACGACACCTGGAAGGGCGACTCCTGGAAACGAGGCGGCGCTCCGGCGTGGGTGACGGGTTCATACGACCCGGAGCTGAACACGTTGTATTGGGGGACCGGCAATCCCGGCCCGCAGATGTACGGCGCCAACCGCCTGGGCGACAACCTCTATTCGGATTCGCTGGTGGCGCTCGATCCCGATACCGGGCGCCTGAAGTGGCATTTCCAGTTCACTCCCCACGATGTACACGACTGGGATTCGGTGCATGTCCCGGTGCTGATCGACGACACGTCCAACGGCGCGCCGCGCAAGCTGGTGGCGGTCGCCAACCGCAACGGTTTCTTCTACCTCCTGGACCGCACCAACGGCAGGTTTCTCTTTGCAAAGCCTTACACGGAGGTGACCTGGGCCAAGGAAATCGGCGCCGACGGCCGGCCGGTGCTGCTGCCGGATAAAGAGCCAACCGCGGAAGGCAACCGCGTGTGCCCGGGCGGGGTCGGCGGGACCAACTGGCACTCGTCCTCGTACAGCCCGCGGACGCATCTTTACTATCTCTTCAGCAAGGAAGAGTGCACGCTGTACATGGCCGACAACAACCTGGAGCCGCCTCATCGGCCCGGCCGGCCCTACATCGGCAGCGCGTTCTTTCAACCCCCTCAGGAAAGAGACGAGAGCTCCGTGCGCGCCGTCGAACCTCTGACCGGCAAGATCCGATGGGAGTTCAAGCATTTTTCGGGCGCGTGGTCGGGCGTACTTTCCACCGCCGGCGGCCTGGTTTTCTCGGGTGACGGGCAAGGCAACTTCATCGCGTTAGATGCCGAGACGGGCCATGATTTATGGCACATCCCACTGGGCGCGCAGATTCAGACCTCAGCTATAAGCTACGGGGTCGATGGGAGGCAGCACATCACGATCGCGGCAGGAAGTGCATTTTTCACCTTCGCGCTGCCCGCGGAAGGCGGGCGATGATTGTCCCGGCTCAGCGTGCGCCGCGCAGCGTGACCTTCTGCACCCGCCAGTTGGTAACCTCGCCGATGTAGAGGGTGTTCGGGTTGCGGCAATCGATCTCGTTGGCCGTGCCGAACTCCTTTGCCTGTTTGCCTGCCGTGCCGAACTTGCCCAGGACCGTGCCGTCCAGCTCCATCTTGTAGATTTCGCCGTTATCCAGGGCATCGGGCTGGTTGGAGTTGGAGCTGTACAGGTATTGGTGCGCGCCCGGTGAGACACAGATGGCCCAAGGGGCGCCCACATTGGCGATCTGAGTCTTGAAGGTGCCGTCGTTGTCGAAGACCTGAATGCGCTTGTTTCCGAGGTCCGCGACGTAGACGTTGCCCCGGGCGTCCACCGCGACGGAATTCGGCATATCGAATTGCCCGGGGTCGGAACCCTTTGCGCCCCAGGTCTTGACGAATCGTCCGGTCTTGTCGAGCTTCACGATGCGCGCGTTGGTGTAGGCATCGGAGACGAACATGTTCCCCTGGGCGTCCCAGGAGATATCCGTGGGCCGGTTGAAGCTATCGCCCTGGACGCCCTGTCCGGGCACACCGCCCCGCCCCCGCCCTCCTCCGCCGCGTCCTTCACCGCCGCCCGCGGCGCCGGTCGGATTGACCGACTCCGGCTTCCGGCTCAGGACCTGGAGAAACCGGCCGCTGGGATCGAACTTGATGATGTTGTTGGAGCCGCGATCGACGGCCCAGATGTTGTCCTGCGCGTCGATCCGCACCGATTGCGCGAACAGGAATCCGTAGACTCCGGTGCCGATCTCGCGCAGGTATTTGCCCGCCGGATCGAACTCGAACAACCGCGAGCCGCCGTAGGTGAAGAAGCGGGAAGCACCCATGACGCCGGATTCCCCGCTCCGCGTGTAAACGAAGATGTTTCCCTTGGAATTCGTGGCGACGCCGGCGGCTTCGCCCAGATGGATGTTGGCGGGCAGCTTCAGGAAATCGATATTGCCGTCGAAGGCAATCTCCGGAGCCTGGGCGGAGAGCAATCCGCAGAACACCCAAACGACGGCGCAGAACAATCCCGATCCTTTCATGGTGGCCTCTATCTCCCGCTTGGGTGCAGGATCAGCTTCTGCGCCCGCCACAACTGGATTTCCGAAACGTAGAGCACGTCGGGGTTGCGGCAATCGATCTCGTGCAATCCGCTGAACTCGCCCCACTGCTTGCCCGCTTTGCCGAACTTCCCGACCACGGTTCCGTCGAGCTCCATCTTGTAGACTTCCCCGGTGACGCCGGCAAGGGTGTAGTCGTTGTTGTCGGGGAATGTGTTGGACGAGAAGAGATATTGGTGCGGCCCGGGAGAGATGCAAAGCTCCCAGGGCGTGCCCACGTTGTCGTAGATGGCCTTGAACTTCAAATCATTGTCGAAGACCTGGATCCTCCGGTTGCTGCGGTCGGCGACATAGGCATTGCCTTTCGCGTCCATCGCCATGGAGTGGGGCAGGTTGAGCTGTCCCGGCTCCGATCCTCTGGTGCCGGCCTGCGTGATGAATCTCCCGCGCTTGTCGTATTTGACGATCCGCGAGTTGCCGTAGCCGTCGGTGACGAAGATATTGCCGTCGGCATCCCACCCGACGTCGGTTGGCCGGTTGAAGATATACTTTCCGGGATTGGCGGGGTCCGGCGCGGGCGACGGCAGCGCGGCGTCGGCCGGCTCAGGCCGTCGGCCCAGGGTCATCACCACGCGCCCTTGGGGATTGAACTTGATGACCATGTTGGAACCTTCATCCACGGCCCAGATGTTGTCCTGCGGATCGACCCGCACGGCGTGAGCGAACACAAACCCGTACAGGCCTTCGCCGATCTCGCGGACGAAGTTTCCGTTCTGGTCGAACTCGAACAGGCGCGTGCGCTGGCTTCGGGTGTAGACGAAGATGTGTCCCTTCGAATTGGTGGCGATGCCGATGCCTTCGCCGAGGTAAAGGTTGGCGGGCATCTTGAGAAAATTCGGCACCGATTCGTAGGGAATCTCGGGGACGTTCTGCACTTTGGCGCGGGTGGCGAGCGCGGCGGGGGACAGATTCTGGCTGCCCGCCGGGGCTTGGGCGAAGAGGTTCGCCGCCGGCAACAGGACCGCCAGCAGACTAGTCACATGGCTCATGTCCCGGCCAGTATACTCCACTGACTTTGTTTCACGGGAATTCGGGTTTGGTGGATGGGTTCGGGGTGGGAAGTAATTCCGCGGGCCGGCCGCCGTGAACGTTGCGGCGGCCGGCCCGCGGGTATCAGGGAACGATCAGAAGCGGATTTTGATCATGGTCATCAGGATGCGCGGATCGCGGGCGCCGCTGACGCTGCCGAATCCGTTCTTGTTGTTGAGGCTGCCATCGGCATTCAGAGCAAGGTTCGAGAATGGCGAAGTCAGCGTACTGGCGGTCAACGAGGCGTTGACGCCGTTGAACTGGGTGTGGTTCCAGACGTTGAAGGCGTCGCAGCGGAACTGGAAGCGCACCCGCTCCTTGATCGAAAACTCCTTCTGGAGCGAGAGGTCCCAGTTGTTGATTCCGGGGCCGGTCAGGTAGTTGACACCGGACTCCAGGCCAATGCTGCCGACCAGCGGCAGTGCATAGTCGGATGCATTGAGCCGGTAATACGGGTTGGTGCTCCCGGTCATCGGGTTGCCCAGCAGACGCAGTCTTGCACCCTCGGTGTAGGAACCGGTGATGTTCTGGTTGCCGCCGCCGGTGGAAACGCTGAAGCCCGGACTGTAAGGCGAGCCGCTGATGAACGACGTGACGCCGGAAACCTGCCAGCCGCCGAGCACCGCTCTTTCAAACGCGTTCTTGTTCGCCAGCGTTGGCAGGTTGTAGACGTAGTTGAGCACGAACATCTGCCGGCGGTCGTTGCCGGACGGCCCGTAGTACGCCATGCGCGTGTACTGGTCGACGCGAACCGAATTGGTGTCGCCGGAGGCCGTCGTCAGGTTCTTGCTCCAGGTGTAGGACAGGCCAAGGAACAGGTGGCCAACGCGCCGGCTGCCCGTGACCTGCAAGGCGTTGTAATTGCCGGTGGCGGCACCCTCGTAGAGGGTGACGCTGCCGATCCCGCGGTACGGTGCCAGGAACTGCTGTAACAGGGCCGTGGCGCCCGGAATGGAACTGGCTGCCAGCGTCGGGTCCTGGTTCTGCGGGAGGAACGCGGCGCCATACGGGGTGTAGTTCAGGTTTCGGTTATCCTGCAAATGCCGGGACAGGTTGCCGACGTACGCGACGTCGAGCGAGATCTGGGCCGGCAGCGTGCGCTGCACCCCGAAGGTGTAGTTGTAGGCGGTCGGGATCTTACCCGTCTGATCGGCCGCATAGAAGGTCGGCGGCGAGAGCAGCGCGCTCGTCGGATTGATCTGCTGCATGAAGCCGTAGGTGAGCGTCGGCTGGAGGCCCAGCGGTGGATTCCTCACGAAATCGAACACCCGGTTGCCCTGGAAGCGGTCGTAGTAGATGCCGAAGCCTGTGCGGACCGCCGTCTTGTGATCGCCGAACGGATCCCACGCCAGGCCTAACCGCGGCCCGTAAACAAGTCCGGGCGAGTTCTGAAGGTACTTGGTATATCCGTTGACGCCCCCCTGCGCAATACCGTTAGCGATGTTGCCGCTGTTAGGGACGATATAGCCGATGTTGGCCGCCGGAACCGTCTGGCCGGTCACGGGATCCACGCCCACGCGCACGCCGTTCACCATCTGCGGATAGTATAGGCGGGGTGCAGCCGAGGCCTGCCATTGAGTGTTGACCCAGGTGGACGCCTGCAACGATTGGTCGTATTGAGGCTGCACCCAAGCCACTCGCATACCGTAGTCCAGGGTCAGGCGGGGAGTGATCTTCCACGTGTCCTGGGCATAGAATTCGATGTTCCAGTAGCGGTATTGGCCGTTGATCATGTTCGCCGCCTGCGAGAACGTGTTGTAGACGCCCATGGCGGCGTTGGAGAAGCCAAACCCCGTATCGTAGGGGTTGTTGCTGTTATCGCCGAAGTTGTAGGCGCCATCGAACGCGCCGAACGACGTCTGGTTCTTGACGCTCTTCTGCATGTAATAGCCGAACTTGAGCGTGTGCCGGTTCCAGACTTTGGAAAGCGCGTCCGTCACGTCGTAAGTGGTGTTGAAGTTGACGAACGGACCAGCGCCGTTGTTGCCCTGGTTGGCTGCCGCCGAGTTGCCGATCTTACTGCCACCGAACGTGAAGTACGGCAGGTAGTCGTTCTGTACGGCGTTGGGGTACAGCACCGGCAAATTGACGCCGCTCTTGGTGCGGGAGAAGTCGTTGGTTGTGTAGGCGATCAGAATGTTGTTGTGGCTCGATCCGACGTTCAACTCGTTGGTCATGGTCGGGCTGATCACGTAGGTCATGCCGGTGGCCCAACTCCAGCCCGGGTTGGCGTACGCAATCGGGGCAATGGGTAAATTGGTGCCCAGAATCCAGGAACCGTAGACCACGTCAAACGTGTTGGAGTTGTTGATGTAGTGCCCGAAGAGCCGGATTTTGGAGTTCAAGTTGTAATCGATGCGGACCAGGTCCTCGCGCCGCGGATAGGGGTTTGAGACCTGGCTCTGGAAGTTGTAGCCTTTGACGCAACCGGACACCGCGGGGAGGGAGCAGGCATTCGGCACGTTGGGCTCCGGCATGAAGCTCAGCAGTTTCATGCCCGGGGCGTATTGCAGGTTGGCTGGAATCACGTTGCCCGGCAGCGGGACCTGTGTGTTGGGGTCTTTGATGATGACCGCGTTGCCGTTCTGATCGACGCTCTTGGAGAAGTCGCCCTTGCGCTCCAGGTCGGTGGGAACCGTGACGTAGCGGGCCGACTGGGGCTGCAACTGGCGCTGGAATTCCTCGCTCCAGAAGAAGAAGAGCTTGTCGCGGTGGGGGAAGACCTTCGGAATGTAGACGGGACCGCCCAGCGTCCAACCCTGATCGTTGAAGCGGAAGAGATTCCGCGGCAAACCGTCACGGTTGTTCTTCCAGTTGTTGGCGTTCATGCCCTCGTTGCGGTGGTACCAGTAACCGCTGCCGTGGATATCGGAGGTACCGCTCTTGGTCACCACCGAGATCTGCGCGCCCATGGCGCGTCCGTATTCGGCCTGGTACACGCCGGTCAGCATCTTGAACTCTTCCACCGAATCCAGGCTCAGGGTTACGTTCTGGCTGCCGTTCGAGCCGGTGTCCGTATTGCTGATGCCGTTGATCATCAGTTGGTTGGAGTTCACGCGGTTGCCGTTGGCGGCGATGTTGCTCAGGCCACCCATGCCGGCAGTCTGGAGGTTGATGGTGCTGACTACCCCGGGCACCAGCTTCACCAGGTCCAGGTAGCTGCGGCTGTTGACCAGAATGTTCTGGAGCTGCTTGGAAACCAGGGACGCCGACCGCTCGGCGCTTTCGGTCTGGAGCAGGACCGCATCCGCCGCGACTTCCACATATTCGGTGGCTTGGCCGACCTCCATCCTTACGTCGCCCAAAGCGAGCTTATCGTTGGCATTCAGAACAATGCCGGTGCGCTCCGAGGTCTTGAACCCTGCCGCACTGAGTTTGATCGTGTAGGTGCCGGGAGGCACCTGCGTGAATACGAAGCGGCCGACTTCATCCGCCTTCGTGGTCAACGTGAACTTCTGTTGATCCTCCTGAGCCGTAACCTGTGCTCCCGGTATGGCGGCGCTTTGCGCATCCAGCACGGTGCCTGAAATCGAGCCGCTGGTCGTCTGAGCCAGCGCAATTCCGCACAGCAGGAGAGGTATCAACAGCACACATGTCGTCTTGGACATCTTGATCACCCCGTGTTAAAGTTCGCGGTCCGAACTGAATACACAGTCACACACGGCGCGATGAGCATCCTTGTGTATCCCAAAGGATCCGGCGCCAGCGAGCAACCTCGACGGCCAGTGAGGCTGGTCGATGCCAGTAGCACCTAGCACGCCTGTGCGTCACTGCCAAAAAAGCAAATCGACCCCTGACGGGTACCCCGTGTACCCATCTTCCACCCCGGGTCGCCACGGGCACACTCAAGGTGGATGCGTAAAGATTATGACCTGAGCCGGCGAAAGAGTCAATGCTCAAAACATACCAAAAGGCTCTGAAAGGCCCGAAAAGAGGCGTGGCATGATGGAAATGAGGTGCATCCTGTCGCCAACGTCGCTGCGTCAAGCATTGACGCCGCAGTCTCTGTAGCCGGGTTATGGAAGCGGTACGGTGCGACCGAGGCAGTCCGCGGCATCAGCTTCGAGGTGGCGCCGGGAGAGATTTTCGGGCTGCTCGGGCCGAACGGCGCCGGCAAGACAACTACCCTCGAATGCATCCTCGGTTTGCGGCTGCCGGACAGCGGCTCGATTCGGATCAACGGGTTGGACATCAAGGCCTCCCGGGCCAAACGGCTGATCGGCGCTCAGCTTCAGGCAGCCGCGCTCCAGGACAAAATCACCCCAAGGCAAGCGCTCGAATTATTCGGCTCGTTTTATCCACAATCGTTTGGCGCGGAGGAGCTTCTCCTGCGGTTCGATATCGAATCCAAGGCCGACGCGGCGTTTGCCACGCTTTCCGGCGGGCAGAAGCAGCGGCTGTTCCTTGCCCTGGCGGTGATCAACCGGCCTGCCGTGCTCGTGCTCGACGAGCCTGGCGCCGGACTCGATCCGCAGGCACGACGCACGATCCATTCCCTGATTCGCGAGGTGGCGGCGGAGGGCAGGACCGTCCTGCTGAGCACGCACGATCTCGAAGAAGCTCACCGACTGTGCGGCCGGCTGGGGATCATGGACAGCGGCCGGTTGGTCGCGGTGGCGTCTCCGGCGGAGCTGATCGAGCGCTCCCAGGCGACGACCCGGGTGACGGTCCGGACCGCCCCGCCGCTGGCGAGTTCGGCCGTGGGTACGTTGCCGGAGGTCACCGGAGCGAGGTTCGACGAGAGCGGCTGGGTGTTGGAGACACGAGCGGCGAACCACGTCCTGGCAGACCTGGTTCGGCGCGTGGACGAAGCGGGAGCCCAGTTGCTCGATCTGGAATTGCGCCGGCCGTCCCTGGAGGACGTATTTATCGAGCTCACGGGCCGTCCCTGGCCGGTGGATGATGCCCGGGGCGGGGCTGCATGAGTACGCTGCCGGAATGGAAGGGATGGGTCCGGCATTTCCTGCTGACGATCGGCCTGAATTTCAGCAACCCCCAGGCAATCGTGTACGGCTACCTGGTTCCGGTCTTCTTCCTTGTAGCATTCGGCAGCGTGTTCCGGTCCGACACTCCGCCGTTGCTATCGCGAATGGGCCAGATCCTCACCATCACGATTCTCGGCGGCGCGTGTTTCGGACTTCCGACTGCCCTGGTAGCCGAGCGCGAACGGGGCATCTGGCGCCGCTACCGCCTGTTGCCGATCTCGATTTCCTGGCTCGTGTTGAGCGCCATGATCGCGAGGCTGCTGATTGTGGCTTCCGCCGTCCTGATTCAGATCGCCCTGGCCCGGGCGGTGTATGGCACTCCGCTTCCGGCGCGGCCCGGCGCGGCGGCGCTCGCCTTTCTCTTCGTGACCGGAGCCTTTCTTGGAATGGGCCTTCTGATTGCGGCGCTGGCCGACAACGTGCCCGCGGTGCAGGCGCTCGGCCAATGCATTTTTCTCCCCATGATCCTGATCGGAGGGGTCGGAGTGCCGCTGGAGGTCCTGCCGGCTTGGGCACAGCGGGTTGCCGGATTTATGCCGGGGCGCTACGCGGTGGAGGTCCTGCAGCCTTGTTTTGATGCGCGCCAGGGAATCCGGGGAACGGGATTCCGGCTTGGGGCCCTTGCGGTCATCGGGCTCGCCGCCGGGATTTCGGGGACAAAGCTCTTCCGCTGGGAGGCCGGGCAGCGGATTGGCCGCCCGGCGCGCTGGTGGGTCGCGGCCGGCCTGGCGTCGTGGGGGATGGTCGGGCTCGTGGCCTGGCGGACGGGCAAACTGCAACCGGTGCCGGCCGACGCTCGAGCCTGGAACACCATCACCGAGGCGCAGATGGGCCAGATCGGGTTTGACGGATTGCCTGCCGACAACGACTTCATCGCCGCCCTGGCGCCGTCCCATTCCGATCCGGAGCGGACCAAAGTGCTCGCCGGCAAACTGGCAGTGTGGCCGCCAGGGCAGCTCGACGATTCCGGACAGAGCATTCGCAATCTGGTCTGCGTGGCCGCGGTGGCCGACCTGTCCGAGGATCCGCGGGAGGCGGAGATCGCCCGGCTGGTGTACCAGCAGATCCGGCGCGGTTTTGTGCCGGCGGTTGCGCGGCAGGCGCTGGCGTGGATCATCCTCGGCCCGGAGGATGGGCAGGCTCTCACGAAGGCGCCCGAGTTGGGGCTCTTTCGGCACCCTCCGGAGCGCCTCGTCCGCCAGCGGAGCGTCGTCTACGCGAAGAAGTATCTCGGCCGTGCGCTGGGTAAAATTCCGGAGTGAGCGCTTGCGTGACCGTGCGAGGCGCTGTTGATGAGCGTCGCACAATGTCGTTATAGTAAGTGCGTCATTGAGAACCGACAGCGGACAGATCCGGCCCCCGAGACTTTCCGAATCCTGGGAAGCGAGCCGAGCCGCGCGCCGGACACGGGCAGTCCCGCAATCCGGCGGCTGGCGGCGCTGCTGATTCTGGTCGCCGGCGCGGCCATCCCCGCCTGGATTGCCGCGGTTCCCACGTTTCACCCGCAGACGCGAAACATCCACATCGAAGCCTATCGCTACGGCTTCAGCCCCTCGCGAATCCATGCCAACCGCGGGGACCGATTGCGCCTCACCTTCTCCACTCGCGATACCGGGCAGAGCTTCTTCTTCCAGGATTACGATCTTCACGTCTCGATCACCCCTGGCAACCGGCAGGTGTCGGTTCAGCGGCTGTCCCGCCCGGACGATCCGCCGGTACCAATGGATGTGGTGGAAATCGTGGCCGGGCTGCCGGGCTGGCAGGGGCGGCTGATCTCCAAATCGCAGTTTCGCAATCACACTTACAACGGACCGCTGCACGGGACGGAGCGGGGGGAATTGATCGTCGCCCCGAATTTTCTGCTTTACGGAGGCCTCGGGTTTCTGGCCGCGATCCCGCTGGCGGGATTGGCGTTGGCGCGGCGAAGCAGCACCGGTTCCTCCGTGCGCGTGAACCTGTTCAGGCTTTTCCCGTGGTTGAAGCGGGTCGTGAAGAGCCCGTCCTTCCAGTTGAACCTGGCCCTCCCGATGTTGGCCGTTTTCTGGTTCGTGATTCTGGCGGGCCTGTTCGGCACCAAGGTTTCCGGGCGCAATGCCGGTCCGATGATCGTGTGGGTTGTGTGGCTCTCGGCCCTCATCCTTGTCCTGGTGCCGATCGGAGGACGGATCTGGTGCACGGTGTGTCCCCTTCCTACGCTGGGAGAGTGGCTGCAGCGGAGGCGCCTGGCGAGGAATCCAAACGAATCGGAAGGCAGGTCCCCGCGCCGGTTCCTGGGTGTGCCGCTGATCTGGCCCTCCTGGCTGAACAATGCCTGGCCGCGCGTACTGCTCTTCCTTCTGTTGGGAACCTTCAGCACCACCCTGGTGGCCGTGCCCGCGGCAACCAGTTGGATGCTGATCGGCCTGGTCCTGATGGCGGTCGCGACCTCCGTCTTTCCCGAGCAGCGCCTTTTTTGCAGGCACCTCTGTCCGATCAACAGCTACATCAGTCTCTACTCCACGACCGGCCGCCTGATGGTGCGGCCGGTCTCGACGCAGACCTGCAGCGCATGCGAGGAGCATTTCTGCCTGACCGGGAGCGCCAAAGGATGGGGATGTCCCTACGGTCTCTGTGTGGGTGAGATCGACCGCAACAACGACTGCGGCGCCTGCATGGAATGCGTGAAGACCTGTGCCTACGACAACGTCGCGGTCTTCTGGCGCAACACGGGGTGGGACCGGGAGCCCGGCAGTTCCAGCGAGGCCTGGCAGGCGATCGTGATGTTCGCCCTGGCTTGCCTTTACTGCTTCATCAACCTGGGCCCGTGGGACAAGATCCGCGATTGGATCGACATCGTGGACAAGCAGAATTGGCGGACCTTTTCGGTCTACGCGCTCGCGGTGTGGGTGGGATGCCTGGGCGTCCTTCCGCTGCTGTGGTATCTGCTGACGCGGGCGGGCATCGCCCTCGGCCGATCGAGCCTGGCGGCGGGTGTTCAGTTCCGGGCAACGGCCGCGGCGCTCATCCCGCTGGGATTGGGCTGCTGGATTGCCTTCGCGTTGGCGACCGTGCTTTCGATGGTGACTTTCGTGCTGCAGAGCATGTCAGACCCGTTCAACTGGGGATGGGATCTTTTCGGCAGGGCGGGGAGTCTCTGGCATATCTACTGGTCGCCCGCGATCCCGTGGCTGCAGGTGGCTTGTGTACTGGGGGGCGCCGCGTGGTCGATTCGCGCGCTGTATCGATGCTGGCTCGAATGCGCGCCGGATCCGCGCCGGGCCGTCCTTGGATCGTTGCCGCTGGGATCGTTCCTGTGGGCCGCTTCCGCGGGCATGGTCTGGTTCTTCGCCGGTTGAGTGAGAGAACAGGAATGAAGAAGGCGGTGAACAGGCCCACGACACCCGGGAAGAAGCGCTCGGCGATGCTGCCGGGGCTGCGGATTCTCGCCGTGATGCTGGGCGTCCCGTTGTTGGTTCTGCTTTACCAGGCGCAGCACTCGGGCCTCTCCATCGGACAGATGTTCGAGCACATCTTCAAAGGCGCTCGAAAGACGGACGCGGAAGCGAGTCCGGTCCAGACCGCGCACGGCAGGAGAATCGACTTCCTCACGCCGGCGCCGATCGGCTTTCCTTCCACGGAACCTCCGCGCATCGGCAGCCTGCAGATTGTCGATCTCGACAAGGACGGCCTGCCGGACATTCTGGTGGCCGACATGCTGGCCAATCGTGTGGGCTGGATCCGGCAGTATCCGGCCGGAGTCTACACGGAGAAGTGGATCAGCCCCGTGCTTCCGGCCCCGGCGCACGTGAGCGCCGTCGATATCGACAAGGACGGCGATCTGGACGTGCTCGTGGCCTGCATGGGCAAGCTTTTTCCCAGCAACGACAAGATCGGCTCGGTGGTGATCCTGGAGAACGATGGCAGGCAGAACTTCACCGCGCACACGATAGTCGATCACATCGCCAGGGTCACCGACGTGCGCGCCGCCGACTTCAACGGCGATGGCCGCCTCGACCTGGTGGTCGGCCAGTTCGGTTACGACGACGGCGAGACCCGCTGGATGGAGAACCTCGGCAACTGGCAATTCCGTTCGCACATCCTGCAGAGCCTCTCCGGAGTGATCCACACGATTCCCGTGGACATCGACAAGGACGGCGACATGGATTTCGTCAGCCTGGTG
>Ga0335080_10005182_pt1 | contig 13387 bp, 13 predicted proteins | sample Lox_Sample_34_FD_206720 | JGI IMG/M metagenome (GOLD analysis project Ga0335080, IMG submission 206720) | Soil microbial communities from Loxahatchee National Wildlife Refuge, Florida, United States - Lox_Sample_3.4 | ecosystem: Environmental > Terrestrial > Soil > Wetlands | place: USA... | reverse complement strand
CGCACCTGCGTGGTCGCCGTCGCCGGCGACCTGGATCTGGCTTCGGCCCCCGAGCTGAAGTGGACGCTGGTCGAGCTCCTGAACAAGGGCTACCGCCAGTACGTAATCGAGCTCTCCGAGCTCACCCACATGGACTCGATGGGCCTCGGCGTCCTGGTCGGCTTCCGCAAGCGCGTCGAGGGCACCGCTCACCTGGCGCTCGCCGGCATGCCCCCCACGCAGCGCAAGCTGCTCGACATGACCGGCCTCGACGCCGCCTTCGACAGCTTCGCGACGCTCGACGAAGCGCTCAGCGCGAGCGCCGGCAACCCCGTCCCGTTCTGCACCGACGCCGCCATGGCGCTCGGCCTGGCCTCGACCGCGATGCCCTTCGCGGCCTCACGTCCCGCCGAGGCTCTGCGCTGGCTGCGGATCCTGCGCCTCCACGGCGAGGCCGCCCGGGTGCTGTGCGCGCTCGGTGTCGGCGAGGCCCCGCTGGCGGCCGACGGATCGTCGGAGACATCCGACACGTCCGACGGCGAGCCCCCCGACCGCGATCCGGTCGGTGCGGTCTCGGAGCTCGCCGTGCGCCTGGCCCGCAGGCGCCAGGCGAGCACCGTCGGGACCGGCGACATCCTCCTGGCCGCGATGCGCTTCTACGGCCCCGACTTCGACCGCGTGCTCGCCGCCCACGGCACCGACCGCGACGAAGTCATCAGCCGGCTCGCCGCCTGACACGCCACCCGCCGCGCGTCAGGACGGTGGCGGGCCGGTCGGCATCTGAAAGACGCCGGACGGGCTCGGTGCGCGCCGCAGCTCCTCGGGGATCTCGATCACCGCGGCGGAGAACTTCCGCGCCAGCGGCGGCGGCCCCGCCGTCGCCAGCTCCGGCGTGAACGGCGTCACGGGCAGCGGCACGTACTCGGGCGCCACCGACCAGTCCGTGGAGCGGAACTCGCCGGCGTTCTCGACCCAGCTCAGCGACAGGAGCGGCAGGATCACGACCTTGGTCCAGATCGCGATCACCCAGGTGATCCAGTACACGGCGACCGGCACCCAATGCGAGGAGAAGTGAATCCCCTTGAGCACGTTGGCCGCCAGGTAGACGAGGATGAACTCGCCCACCGCGAGCACAAAGGTCAGCCACGGCGGCTGCCAGCGGATGACGAACGGATAGAACGCGGTATCGAGCGCGACACCGATCACGAAGTACAGCCCGATCAGGATGATGTAGCTCGGGTTGCCGGAAATCAGCGAGACGATCGTCCAGATGATCGCCGGGATGATCAGAATCGCCCAGCGGGTCTGTACACGCCCCAGAACGGTCGGACACATGGCTCTCTCCCTCTACGCGAGCTGCTGGGTCGGAGACACTGTCGCGAGCGCGGCGGACACGTCGCGCCCCATCGAGAGCTGCATCGCCATACGCGACGCGAACGGTCGCTTACGCAACTGCTCGGCGCGCGCGCAGTCGGCGACAAAGCGACGCGCGATGAACTTGAGGCCCGCGATGGTGTCGCCATGCGGGATCACGTTGTTGGCGATCAGACCCATGCAGCACAGACGCGACTCCGGCCGGTCGAGACCCGGCACTCCGCAGTTCGTCTGGAGGCGGAGGCGACCATCGACGACGGGCACCTTGTAGAACTCGACCAGGCGACGCAGCAGCGGTATCGTCAGGACCGACTTGTTGAACCCGGTGCCGGCGACCACGCCGGTCACGTCGAGCCACCCGGGGTCCTCGCCGTGCGCGCTCTTGACGTATACGCGCAGGCCCGCCCGTCCCGGCTCGATCTTGTCGATCTCGCCGATCACCGCATCGAACCGGCCTTCGTCCTGACCGTGCTTGATCCGGGAGAGCCATTCGCGGCGGTCGGGCCGCGTGCCGCGCAGCACCTGGCCGAGGAACTCGATCCGCTGGTCGAACGGCAGCTGCGTGTAGGCGTCGATCCCGATCGACTCGAACAGGCACCGGGGAACGTTGAGGTCCTGGGTCTCGGGCTGCGGGTTACGCGTCAGCGCGAGCGCCGAGGCGCCGGCGTCGATGATGTTCGCCCACTCGTTGACCGACGCGATCCCGGCCCCGAGCACGATGTAGCGCCCTCCCGCGGCGTACTGCTTGGGCTCGTAGGCCTGCACGATGCGGTCGCCGATCGCGGGGTCCTTGCGCGCCTTGGCCAGTAGCGGCGGGAACGAGAGCGGACCGTGGCCCGGCGCGAGCATCACGTGCTTGGCGCGGCCGATGAAGTTCGCCTGCTCGTCGTACATGACGAAGTGCGGCGTCGGCTGGGTCTGGCGTTGCAGCCACCCGACCTTGGTCGGAACGCGGACATCGTTCCATCCGATGTCGCGTTGCACGACTGCCGCCTCGGTCAGGATCTCGGGCACGCCCGGGTTGTACTTGCGCCGGGTGGTGCGCCACAGCGGCTTGAGCGACTTGTGCGCCCAGGCGTCGAGCTGTGCGAACGTCGGCCAGTCCGGGGCCAGGAAATGCGACTCGGACTCGGATCGCAGGACGGTTTGTCCCAAGTTGTGAGCGAACTGCTGATAGGTCCCCACCGGGTTGTCACTTGGTCCGAAGATCGTGATCTCGTCGTTGGTGAATCCGAGGTAGCGGGCGGTGCAGTGCACGAGAAGCGACCCGAAGCCGTCGCCCACAACGGCTATGACGGAGTCGCGAGGAGCGCTGGCTGTCATGGCTCGGCACCCTATCTGGAAACTCGCAAACCTTTCAAGAGCCTCGCCAAGGTGTTTCGGCAGCGTTCATGAGCCACCGCTTGACGCACGTCGCTTGCAGCCCTTATGCTGCGCGGCCGTGGCGGGCGAGTTGAACTTGGAAGTCATCGAGGGGCCGGACGCGGGCAAGCAGATCGCCGTCGATCGGCCAATCGTGATCGGACGCGATCCCAGCGCCGACCTAGTGCTCGACGACGGCGAGGTGTCGGGGCAGCACGCCCGTATCACGCCGTCGCCCGACGGATCCGCCACGGTCGAGGACCTCGAGTCGACCAACGGGACGTTCGTCAACCAGAATGAGCTCGAGGGCCCGGCACACCTAGACGCCGGCGACGAGTTGCTCGTCGGGGTGAGCGTGCTTCAGCTCCGCACGATCGACGACTTCAGGTCGCGTGGGTCCGGCGTGATCCAGCTGCCGCCGTCGCTGGCGATCGCCGAGAGCACGCCGACGTACGTCAATCCGGAGGTAGCTCGCGTCGAGCAGGTGGCGGCTCAGCCGTCCGCCTCGCCGGCGGGTCATCCCACCGTCGACAAGTACCTCGACGTCCGTGTACGCCGGCGCGCCCAGCTCGCGCCGCTCGCGTTCCTCGTGCTGATCTGCATCGCGCTGATCATTTACTTCAGCATCAAGTAACCGGCAATCGCTGCCCCGCAGGCGAGCCGGCCGCCACCCCGCGATCTGCAGCCGAGGGCCTAGGTGTGCTGGCTGAAGTAGATGACCAGCGCGATCGCCACGATGATCACCGTGCCGAACGACAGCGCCACCGGCAGCCACGACCGGGATGCGAGGCCTCGCTGGCGATTTACGTGCGGCGGGTGAAACGGCGCCACAGGCTGCGCGGGCGCGGCGCCGAGCGGCGTGCCCGTCGCGGCCGGCGCCGGCGCGGCTGCGGGAGGCGCCAGCGGGTTTGACGCCGCGGCCGCCGCTGGCGCGCTGCCGGCCGCAGACTCGGCCGGCAAGGTGGGGCTGACGCGTGTGACATTTCGTGGCTGCGCGTCGCCGAGCTCCGATGTTCCCACTGGCAGTACCCCCTCCACGACGAGCACCGTCGTACCGATCTTGATTTCCGCCCCGCCACCCAGCAGGGTCGGCTCGGCGATCCGGTTGCCGTCTACGAACGTCCCATTGGTGGAGCCCAGATCCTCGACCTGGAGGCGATTGGCGAATCGCCTGACCACCGCGTGGTGCCTGGACAGTTCGAGATCGTCGATGTCGAGGTCGGCGTCCTCACGGCCGATCACCACCTCCTCATCGACGTCCACCGTCCGCCCAGCGGCGGGCCCACTCACTACACGCAACCGTGCCATAGCGGGCAGCAGACTACCGGTGAGGCCGGATTGCTGCAAGCAGACCGACCGGCCTCGGACAGCTAAGGGCGCGGTAAAGTCCGGGCATGAGTCCCACGATGGCTCGCTTCGAGGTGGTGGCCGGCCGGGCCATCGGCATGTCGATCCTGCTCGACGACGAACTGCTGATCGGCCGCCACGCCGACGGCGCCGGGCGGCTGGCCGACGACGAGGAGATCTCCCGCTCGCACGCCCGGCTGAGCCTCGACCGCAGCGGGTTCTGCGCGATCGAAGATCTCGGCTCGACCAACGGCACATTCGTCAACGGACTGCGTATCGCCGGCCCGCAAACCCTCTCGGTCGGCGACACGATCGAGCTCGGCGGCACGACGCTGGTCGTGCGCGAGCTTCCTGTCCCCACCACCGAACGCTCGCTCAAGGCGGTGCACCCCCAGCCCACGGTGGTGCCTCGGGGCGGGTCCCCGAGTCAGGAGACGCCCGCGATCGCGGTCGGGCCCTCCGGCCGGCCCCAGCGCGGCCCGCACACACCCGACCGCCAGGCCGACGATCGCCCGACGCCGGCGCCCCACTCGGCATCCCCCCAGGCCGAGGCCGGCGCGCGACCCGCCAACCTGACCCTGACCCTGCACCTGGACCTGAGCAAGCGCGAGGCCACCGTCGCGCTCGACGACGGCCCCGACGCGATCAAACTTGTCTACGACGGGGACGCCTGGCGCCCCGCCGCCTCCTGACCGCCCCAGGGAACCCGCCGCCGGGGATCCGCCTCAGGCGCCGAGCGGCGGCTCGAGCAGCCGGTAGCCGCCGCCGTGGAACACGAGCGGCGTCCCGCCGTCCTGGACGTCCAGCTCGAGCACCTCCCCGATGAAGATCAGGTGGTCCCCCGCCTCGTGCATGGCGTGCACGCGACAGTCCATGAACGCCGCCGCCCCCTCGAGGATCGGCGACCCGCTGGTGAGCACCCGATGGGGCACGTCACGGAACGCGTCACGCCCCTTCGGCCGGTCCCGCGAGGCGAAGTACCGCGAAAGAGGCTCCTGGTCCACGCTGAGGATGTTCACCGCGAACACGCCGTTGCGCGTGATGTGGTCGGCGCCCTCCGATGGGTTGATCACGCACACCAGGATCAGGGGCGGGTCGAGCGACACCGACGAGAACGCGTTCGCCGTCATGCCGTAGGCGTGCTCCTCGCCGCGTGTCGTCACCACCGTCACGCCGGTGGCGAACGCCCCGACCGTCGAGCGGAACTCCTTGCCTGAGAATGTCTGCACGGAACGCTACCCCGCGGCTAGGCCGTGCTCGGCGCGGCGCCGATCCGGTCGCGGATGATCTGATCGAAGTCCGGCGTGGTCCCGAGCGACTGCGCCACCACGGAACGGAAGGTGTCTCCGTCGAGCACCAGGAGCTTGGTCGGCTTGGTCGCCCGGGCGCTGGTCCCGCGCGGCTTGTCGAACAGGATCGCCATCTCGCCGAACAGGTCGCCCGGACCCAGGTTTGCCACCACCTCGGTGCTGCCACCCTCCTCGCGGGTCACCTCAAGCTCGCCGTCCACCACGATGAAGAACTTGTCGGCCGGCCCGCCCTGCCGAGCGACCACGGTGTCGGGGACGGCCTCGACCAACTGCAGAGAGGCCGAGATCGTCTTGGCGGTCTGCGTCGGCAGCCCGCCGAACACGCTGTAGGAGCGCTCGCGGTGAAACTCGGCGCCGAACACACCTGGAGAGGAGAGGCTCCGGCTTCGCCGGTTGTCGATGAACTGGATCTCGGTCGGGGTGATCTTGTAGAACGAGATGCTCATCGTCGCCCCCGGCGACAGCGACGGGAACTTCTCTCCGAACAGGGCCGCCACCCGCGCGATCTGCTCGCCGCTCAGCAGCACCGAGCACTCGCCGATGCCCTGCACCCCGCGCGTCTGAGTGAGATCGTCCGTGTACTCATCGATGGTGAACGCGACCAGCGGGTTCTGCTCGATGTGCCGTGAGCTCTCCGTCGATGCCTTCGACCAGAAGTACAGCGACGGGCCCTCGTTGACGTACAGGAACGTCGCGGCGTGCGGCGTGCCGGTCGGCGACGAGGTGGCAAGCGTGAGCGTGTTCTGGGCGCTCAGATATTCGAGGACAGGGCCGGGAAGCTCCTGTTCGGTCGTGTTCATGCGGGAATCTCCTTGTCCGATCTCGTGGGCCCGATCCTAAGGGTTTGCCCGCCGAGAAGCGAGCCGGGGTGGGCGGGCGTAACTAGGTCCCGACGAGCAGCGCAACCAGGAACAGCGCCAGGAAATGGAACGCCTGATCAAGCGCCGCGCCGAGCGACGGGTTGGCGTTGAGATCAGCCTTCTTGACCAGCCGCGCGTATTCGGTCAGCAGCCGCCCGTCGTCCTGGATCAGGTGCGGAATCGCGATCAGCGCCGCCACTCCCACCACGCCCCAGTGCACGCTGTCCCACAGCCAGATGAGCGCGGGCACAAAGCTCAGGGTGTACGTCGAGATGTGCGACAGCAGCGCGCGGCGTCGTACCCCCGGACTCGACAGTCCACCCCGCTTGTGCATCGCCTGCCAATCGGTTTGGAGGAGATAGTCGCCGACCTCATGCGACACGAAGAACACGACGAATACCTCGACCCAGGGCATGGGCGAAGAACCTATCTCACTAGACGGTGACCAAACCCTTACGTCGGCACGCGCCGACGAGGGGCATGCGAGCTCGCGATCGGGTGCGAGTCACCGGCGTGCGAGCTCGCGATCGCGCGCCGGCGCCCCCATCTCGAGCTGCTGCTCGGCGCGGATGATGTGCATGACCGCGTTGATCAGGGCGAGGTGGGTGAACGCCTGGGGGAAGTTGCCGAGGTGCCGACCGGTGGCGGCGTCGATCTCCTCGGCGTAGAGCTGCAGTGGACTCGCGAACGACAGGAGCTTCTCGCACAGTCCTCGCGCCCGAGCGAGCTCGCCGATCTCCACCAGCGCCGACACGAGCCAGAAGGAGCAAATCGTGAACGTTCCCTCCTCGCTGGCGAACCCGTCGTCGGTCTCCCCCACCCGGTAGCGCAACACCAGACCGTTCTCGGTCAGCTCGTCGGCGATCGCCAGCACGGTGGCGCGGATCCGCGGGTCATCGGGCGCCAGGAACCGGACGAGCGGCATCATCAGCAGCGAGGCGTCGAGCGCGTCGGTCTCGTAGTGCTGGACGAACGCGCCGCGCGCGTCGACACCGTTGGCGCAGATGTCGGCGTGGATCTCGGCGGCCGCCGCCTCCCAGCGCGTCGCCATTCGCTCGTCGTTGCGGATCCGAGCCAGACGCGCGCCGCGATCGAGGGCCACCCAGCACATCAGCTTCGAAGAGGTGAAGTGCTTGGGATCGCCGCGCACCTCCCAGATGCCGCGATCCGGCTCGCGCCAGCGCTCGAGCGCCCTCTCTACCTGCCGTTTGATGATCGGCCACAGCCGGTCGGGCAGCTGATCGCGCGAGCGCGTGTGCAGATAGATCGAGTCGAGCACCGCGCCCCACACGTCGTGCTGGTCCTGGTCGTAGGCGCCGTTGCCGATCCGCACCGGCCGCGACTGCTCATAGCCCGACAAGTGCTCGAGCACCTGCTCCTCGAGCTTTGACTCACCGCCGATCCCGTACATGATCTGGAGCTGTCCCTGTTCGCCCTCGGCCATGTCGGCGACGAAGTAGAAGAAGTCGTTGGCCTCCTCCTCGAACCCCAGCGAGTACAACGCCCACAGCGTGAAGGTCGAGTCGCGGATCCAGCTATAGCGGTAGTCCCAGTTGCGGTCACCGCCGGGCGCCTCGGGCAACGACGTGGTCGACGCGGCGATGAGCGCCCCGGATGGAGCGTAGGTGAGGCCCTTCAGGGTCAGCGCTCCGCGCTGCAGATGGGTCCGCCAGGGATGGTCGGGGAAGGAGCCGTGCTTGAGCCACTCCTGCCAGAAGCGCTGGGTCCGGGTGAGCCGATCGAGCGCCTCCTCGTGGTTCATCGGCATCGAGTGCTCGGACCAGCCGAGCGCCGCGAACGCCACGTCGCCCTCGCGCATCGTGGTGCGGGCCCGCGCCCGGGGTCCTTCGAAGCCCAGCCGCAGGTCGGTGACCAGCCGCAGTTGGAGATTCATCCCCTCCGAGCGCGCGATCGCCTCACCGTAGCCGGCGCCCGTGTACTCCCAGTCGACCGCCAGCCCGCCGTAGTCGAAGGCCGGCTCGCACTCGAGCTTCATCTCGGCCGAGCCCTGGACGCACTCGATCATCCGCAGCAGTACGTGATCGGCGTCGTAGTCGGTCGGCGAGCGGCGATGGCTGTGGGAGCGCTCGGTGTCGTGATGCCACGGCCCGATGCACAGGCAATCGCGCACGATGACCCAGCCCATCCGGGTCTCCCAGCTCGTCTCGACCACCATCGTGCCTGGGATGTAGCGCCGGCCGGCCGGGACGTTGACGTCGGCCGGGCCGATCCGGAAGCCGCCCGCATCGCGGTCGAGCATCGCGGCGAACACGCTCGGCGAGTCCATTCGCGGCAGGCACATCCATTCCACGTTGCCGTTCGGCGCTACCAGCGCCGTCGTCTCGCAGTCGGAGAGGAACGCGTAGTCGCCGATCGGCGGGAACGCGCTGATCCGAATCCCTTGGTCGCTCTGTTCCCCCGACATCCCGGCGCGATTCTGCCTGTGGCCCTCGGGACGTGTCAAGGTATCCTCGCCGCCGATGCAACCACGCGTGCAAATGTCCGCCATCGATGTGATCGCCTCGGCGCTCGAGCCGGTCACGCCGAGCCTGAGCCGGATGAGCTCCCCCGACGGCGCGGTGACGCTCATGCTGAGCGATATCGCCGACGCGCCCGCCGCGGCCGAGCAGCTCGGACCGGAGCGCTGGGAACAGCTGGTGCGCGACCACCACATGCTGGTGCAGCAGCTGGTGGGTCGCCACGACGGGCAGATCCTGAAGTTCGAGAACGACGGGTTCCTGGCGTCCTACAACAGTGCCCATGCCGGGCTGCACGCGGCGATCGACCTGCAGCGCACCTTCACCACGGGCTCGTCCTCGCTGGCCATCCGCGTCGGCGTGCACTCCGGGTTCGTGATGGGCAACCCCGAGCAGCTGATGGGACGCAACGTCGTGCTCGCCGCCCGGATCGCCGGTCAGGCCAAGGGCGGCGAGATCCTCGTCTCCTCGAGCGCCAAGGAGTACACCGAGACCGACCCGAGCTTCCGCTTCGAGGAGCACGGCGAGTATTACTTCAAGGGCCTGCACGGCGAGCACGTCGTGTACTCGGTGCTCTGGCGCTGAATGGATCCCCGCCCGCCCTGGGCCTCGCTTCGCTCGGCGTCCCTGGGGCCGCGCGGGCCCGTCCGGTCAGTGATCGCAGGTCAGGAAGCGCCGGCCGCGTCGGCCAGCATCCGCGCGTACTCGCCGGCGGTCTGAGGCCGCTTGGCGGAGTCCTTCTCGAGCGCCACCAGCAGGGCCTGCCAGAACGCGTCCGGGACGTCCTGCCGGATGCCGCGAGGATCCGGCGGCGGGTCCTGCAGATGGGCCCACAGGATGCGCATGCCCTGGACCTCGGCGAACGGCGGACGCCCGCACATGCACTCGTACATGACGCAGCCGAGCGCGTAGATGTCGGTGGCGGCGGTGACCGGCTCGCCCCGGATCTGCTCCGGCGCCATGTAGTCCATCGAGCCGAGGGCCTGACCCGGGAGTGTCAGGAGGCTCCCCTGCGTGTCCTTGGCCAGCCCGAAGTCGGTGATGTAGGCCCGGCCGCTTGCGTCGAGCAGGATGTTGGCCGGCTTGACGTCGCGGTGCACCATGCCAGCAGCCCATAGCGCCTCGAGCCCGGACGCCACGTCGGTGCAGATGCCCACCGCCGTCGGCACGTCGAGCTGGCCGTCGCGCTTGAGCTTGTCGTCGAGCGACATCCCGACGCCACCTGGGCCCTCGATGTACCGCTGGGCCATGTACGGCAGGCCTTCGTGCTCGCCGGTGTCCAGCACCGGCACCACGTTCGGATGCTGGACCGTCTGGGCGATCCGCGCCTCTCGGTAGAACCGCCGCCGGAAGGTCTCGTCCCGGGCGTAGTCGTCCTTCACCAGCTTCAGGGCAACTCGACCGCCATCTGGGCCGGTCGCGGTGTAGACCTTGCCCATGCCGCCTTCCCCAATCACGGCGTCCACGTTGTACTCGCCAATCTGGCTGCCGACTCGGGGGTCGCTCACGCTCATCGCTCACTCATCGGTCTCTGATGGTCCGGATTCGGGTGTCGGAGAGCCCGCCTGCCGAGGCTTCGGTGGGTGCCGGCGCCCCCGACGCAGCTCTCGCGCATCCCGACATTCAAGCATCACGCTCCGATGGGCCTCAGCATATGGGATCGGGTGCCTCAAATAAAGCTGGCGGGACGCGACTCGCAGCCGCCTCGAGAGTTGGTAGGCAACAACCTAACAGCGGCGGATCCTCGGCGCACCGCGGGTAGAATCCTGCTGCTTTGCTAGAGGATGGCACGATCGTTTCCGGGTATCGCGTCGACGGGGTACTCGGCGAAGGAGGCATGGGCGCCGTTTACGAGGCCACGCAGCTGTCGCTGAACCGCGTGGTCGCGCTCAAGCTGCTCGCCCCCAACCTGAGCGAGGATCCCGGGTTTCGCGCCCGCTTCGAGCGCGAGGGCCAGGTTCAGGCCGCCCTCGACCACGACCACATCGTCAGCGTGTACGAGGCCGGGCAGAGCGAGTACGGCCTGTTCCTGGCGATGCGGTTGATCCCGGGACCGACCCTCAAGCAGCTGATCCTGGACGGCTCGCTCGACCCCCGGCGCAGCGTCCGGCTCCTCGCCCAGGTCGCGCATGCGCTCGACGCGGCCCACGAGGCCGGCCTGATCCATCGCGACATCAAGCCGCAGAACATCCTGATCGGACGCGGCGACCACGCCTACCTGGCCGACTTCGGGCTGATCAAGGCGCCCGATGAGGCCCGCCTCACCGGCACCGGGCAGTTCATCGGGACGATCGACTACGTCGCGCCGGAGCAGATCCAGGCCGATCCCGCCACCCCGGCGAGCGACATCTACGCCTTGACCGGCGTCCTCTACGAGTGCCTGACCGGCGAGGTTCCCTACCCCAAACCGTCCGAGGCGGCCACCCTCCACGCCCACGTGATGCAGCCCCCGCCCAAGGTGAGCGAGCGCCGGCCCGACCTTCCCCCGGCCCTCGACGGGGTGATCGCCGCCGGCATGGCGAAGGACTCCTGGTCGCGGCCCTCGCTGGCGACCGAATTGATCCAGTCCGCGTCGCGGGCCCTGTCCTCGAGCGCGTCCACCATCGCGCTCACCGCGCCCGAGCCCGATGGGACCGGCGAGCGCGAGCGGCGCGTTCAGACCACCAAGGTCCCCGTGGTCGCGCCGACTCCGGCCGAGGCGCAGGCAAGCCTCGCGGCCGCACCCGAACCCGAGACGGTGGCCCGGCGCGACCTCACCCGGCCGATCTCGCGCCCGGACATCGGGTCTGTGGCGCCGACCGGGGAGCCGGTCATGGTCGCCGCCGCGGAGGCGGGAACGGCCACGGCCGAGGAGCCGGCGGCGATCGAGGAGGAGCTTCCGGCGGGCGAGCCCCGCCTGGACGCGGAGCGCGCCGGCGCCTACCAGGTTCCCCCACGGCTGGTGGCCCTCGTCGTCGCCCTGACCGTGGCGGCGTTCGCAGCGGGGTTCATCCTTGGCCTGATCGTCCACTGAACCCCCCAAAGCGGAAGTCGAGGGCGTCGACGACCGTTGTCCAAATCGGACACGTCTTGTGAGATTTGGATAGCCCAGTTAGACTGTTGGGGCGGGCCAGTCTACACTGCCAGGGGGTAGAGCGGATGGGGCAGGAACAAGGTGGAGTTTTGGCGACGCTCGATCGCGTGAACGAGCCAAGAACGGCGTCTCAAGTACTTGGAAGGACCTTGCGGGGACGCTACCGGGTCGTCGAACCCATCTCCGCGGGCGCGATGGGCGCGGTCTACCGCGCGATCGACGTCGAGTCCGACACCGAGGTCGCGCTCAAGCAGTGCACCAACCCCCATCACGATCAGCGGTTCGAGGCCGAGGCCAGGCTCCTCTCCGCCCTCGCGCACCCGCGGGTCGTGCGGATCATCGACCACTTCGCCGCGCCCACCGGCCAGTACCTGGTCATGGACCTCGTCCGCGGCATCGACCTCGGCGTGCTCCTCAAGCAACGAGGCACGCCGGGCCTCCCCGTCGACCAGTCGATCGAGTACGTCCGCCAGACCTGCGAGGCGCTCTCCTACGTGCACGACCAGCAGATCGTGCACCGTGACGTCAAGCCCCAGAACTTGATTCTGAGTGAGAACGGGGTAGTGCTGGTCGACTTCGGGATCGCCCGCCTGCTCGACGAGGTCGAGCAGCAGGGCACGGTCGGGATCGGGACGCCCCGGTTCATGGCCCCCGAGGTGTTCGCCGGCGGCAACGTGTCCGCCCGCACGGACGTCTTCAGCGTGGCCGCGACCCTCTGGACCCTGATCGCCGGTCGCCCGCCGGTGTACGCGGACCCAACCAAGCTTTCGAGCATCGCCCCCGACGTCACGCCCGAGCTCGAGCGCACGATCGCCGCCGGCCTCGAGATGATCCCCGAGCGCCGCGTCGCCTCGGTGGCGGCCTTCGCCATGGCGCTGGGCGCCCCGCTGCGGACCGAGACGGGCGTCTCGCTCGCGGTCTCGATCGACGATCCGGATGCCTCGCGCGGGCTGATGGAGGCGGTCGTGCACACCGCGGCCGGCGTGTTCGGCGCCGCCGCCGCCTCGATCTGCCTGGTCGACGAGACCACCGGCGAGCTCGTGTACCAGTCAGCCTGGGGCGCCGGCGCCCGCGAGATCGTCGGCGTGCGCCTCCCGCCCGGGACTGGGATCGCCGGCCAGGTCGTCTCGAGCGGCGTCGCCGAGGCCGTGCCGGACTGCCGCACCGATCCGCGCTTCGCCGCCCGGATCGCCGCCGGGACGGGCTACGTCCCCTACACCCAACTCGTCGTGCCCCTCCAGCGCGCGGGACGCTCGATCGGCGCCCTCGCCATCCTGGATCGACGCGACGGTCGCGCCTACCGCAACGACGACCTCGAGCCGGCGACCCTGTTCGCCGACCTGGCGGTCAAGGCGCTCGACGTCACGCCCAACTCGTTCACGAGCCTGGGGATGACCTCGCTCGGCCGCTAGCAGGTTTCTTGCGGCGTAATGAATCCTGGTGTAGCCTGCCGCGCTACGTCGCTCTGGGCCGGGCGAGCGTGACATGCAAAAGCGGGGACACCTTCCGGGGGTGCAGCACATGAGCGGGATGATGCGTCGGCCGATCCGTCGTAAGGCGGGGCTCGTTGTCGTGGCCGTAATGGCTCTGGCGCTGTTCGTGGCG
>Ga0335080_10005181_pt1 | contig 13387 bp, 11 predicted proteins | sample Lox_Sample_34_FD_206720 | JGI IMG/M metagenome (GOLD analysis project Ga0335080, IMG submission 206720) | Soil microbial communities from Loxahatchee National Wildlife Refuge, Florida, United States - Lox_Sample_3.4 | ecosystem: Environmental > Terrestrial > Soil > Wetlands | place: USA... | reverse complement strand
CGACTCCGGGACTCGATGCCGGGACGAGGTAGTGCGAGCCCCCCTCGCCCTCGCTGGCGAGCACGAGGAGGGAGTCCACCTCCGCGCCACCCTCGACGCACGGCAGCGCGCCGTCGAGCACGACGCGGTCGCGCGACGCGACCGCGGTGACTCCCGAGCGGGCGGTGACCACGCCATCGACCGCGGTCGAAGGGCACCACGCCGCCGTCGCCGTGCCATCGACGAGAGCCGCCACGGGACCCCGGCGCTGATCGTCGCGGCCCCAGCGCCCGAGCGCGGCCGCCACGACGTTCGTTCCGAGGAGCGGCCCGGGCGCCGCGTGGCGCCCGAACTCGAAGGCGACTCCCAGCAAATCGACGAGCCCGTTGCCGCTGATCGAGCCGCCGCCCGCGCTCTCGGGGACGAGGAGCGCCGTCCAGCCGAGCGCCGCACCCTCCTTCCACGCGGCGCGATCGAAGCCGACGCCCTGCCTCGCCAGCTCGCGCACGCGGGCTGCCGGATACCTCGTCTCCAGGAACTGCGCCGTCGTCTTCGCGAACAGCGCCTGGTCCGTCGTCTGGATGAACATCACGCGTGCAGGCGGTAGCGGATCGGGATGCGCTTGGGCGCGCCGACGAAGATCGCCGCCGTGTACTGCGCGGGGCCCGTCAGCTCGATCCCATCGAGCCGCGGCAGGAGCTCGCGGAAGAACGCGCGCAGCTCGAGGCGCGCGAGGTTGGCGCCGAGGCAGAAGTGCACGCCCGTCCCGAACGCGAGATGGCTCGACGCATTCGCCCGCGCGACGTCGAAGGCGAAGGGATCGGAGAAGACCTCCTCATCGCGGTTCGCCGAGAGGTAGGACATCAGAAGCGCATCGCCCTTCGCGATCCGCTTGCCCCGCAGCTCGGCGTCCTCCGTCGCGTAGCGCAGGAAGTGCCGGACCGGCGTCACCCAGCGGATCATCTCCTCGACGGCGTTGTCGATGCCGGACGGATCCCGCTTCAGCGCCTCGAGCTGGTCCGGATGCCGCGCCAGCGCCTCGAGACCGCCCGCGAGCGTGCTCGACGTCGTGTCGTGCCCGGCGGTCGCGACGATCACGTAGTAGCCCATGGTCTGGAGATCGGGGAGCGGCGCGCCGTCGATCCGGCCGTTCGCGATCACCGACGCGAGGTCGTCGCCCGGCTGCGCGCGCCGGTCGGCCGTCATGCGCTGGAAGTACTCGACGAAGCCCATCAGCACTGCCATCCGCTTCGCCGGATCGCTGCCGACGCCGAAGTCCGGGTCGTCCGCGCCGAAGATCTTCTGCGTCAGCTCGAGCATGCGGGCCTCGTCGGACTCCGGCACGCCGAGGACGCTCATGATCACCTGAAGCGGGTAGTAGCGCGCCACGTCCATCGCGAAGTCGCACGCCCCGCCGAGCTCGGCCATGCGGTCGACGTACTTCCGGGCGAGCCGCTCGACGCGCGGCTGGAGCATCTTCTTGAGCGCCGCGGGCTTGAACCAGTCGTTCGTGAGGCTCCGGTAGGCGCGGTGCTCCTCGCCGTCCATGTTGATGAGCGTCTTCACGGGAGGCCGCGGGGCGCCGCGGCTCGGCCGCATCGCGTTCGGCGTCAGGACCGACTCGAAGGTGTTCGGGAAGCGCTCGGGCTGGCGCTCGATCTCGATCAGGTCGGCGTGCCGGGTGACGGCCCAGAAGGGGTCGAAGCCCTCGGCCTCGATGCGCGGCACCGGGTCCTCGCGGCGCAGTCGCGCGGCCACCGCGTGCCAGTGCTGCGGATCGGTGTAGGCCTTCGGATCGGTGAAGATCGCGACCGGCTCCATGGCAAGCTAGCGCTGCGCCTTCTTCATCGCCTCGAGATCGACCAGCATCGGCCAGCCCGAGACGGAGAGCGCGTGGCCGTGGCCGGTGGTGTGGATGTCGAAGGCGGTCTGGAGCGCGTTGTGCTGGCCCATGATGTCGAGCGTGCTGTTCACCATCCGCTTGGCCTGGGCGAGGGCAAACGGGTGCATCTCCGCGATCTGGCGCGCGAGCGCGAAGGTCTCCTCCTCGAGCTTCTCCGTGGGGACGACGCGGTTCACCATGCCGAGGCGGTGCGCTTCGTGCGCGTCGAAGCGGCAGGCCGTGAAGAGCAGCTCCTTGGCCTTCCGCGCGCCGAACTCCCAGGTGTGGGCGTGGTACTCGACCCCGCCGATTCCCATGCGCAGGACCGGATCGCTGAAGAAGGCATTCTCCGCGGCCACGATCAGGTCGCAGGGCCAGCACAGCATCATGCCCGCCGCGATGCAGGCGCCCTGCACCGCCGCAATCGAGGGCTTGGGGACGTCGCGCCACTTTCGCGAGTAGCCGAGGAAGTGCACCCGCTCGTAGTGGAAGATGGCCTCGAGGCCCTTGTTCTTGAAGTCGACCACGCCCGGGTCGCCGGGCTTGGCGGAGATGTCGTGGCCGGACGAGAAGTGCGGGCCGGTCGCCCGGAGGACGATCACGCGCACGTCGTCGTCCTGCGCCGCCTTCGTCCAGCAGGCGTCGAGCTCGTCGAGCATCTGCTTGTTCTGGGCGTTCCGGGCCTCGGGGCGGTTCAGCGTGATCGCCGCGATCCGGTCCTTCGTCTCGTACAGGACGTGCTCCATGTCTGCCTGCCTCACTGCGCCGGCGCGAGGAGCGCCTTCAGGTTGTCGCTCATGATGTGCTGCTGGTCCTCGGGCCCGAAGCTCGAGAGCTCGTCGAGGAACGAGAGCGGGTCCGCGAGCCCCTCCGGGTGCGGGTAGTCGGAGCCGAACAGCACGCGCTCCACGCCGATCCACTCCGCCAGCGCGTCGATCGGCTCCTCGTAGAACGGCGAGACCCAGACGTGGCGGCGGAAGGTCTCGACCGGGTGCCGCGCGAAGTCCTTCGGCTGCTGGCCGTAGGCCAGCTCGAAGCGCTCGAACAGGAACCTCACCCAGCGGCTGCCGTTCTCGATGCAGGCCACGCGCACACGAGGGAAGCGGTCGAAGACGCCGTGGCAGATCAGCGCGGCCACCGTGTCGGAGATGGCGCGGTCCAGCACGGCGATGCAGGTCTTCATCGGCGTGTGCACGAAGCCGAGGGCCTCGTTGCGGCCGCCTTCCCACATCCGCACGTAGCGGTCGTAGCCCGAGTCGGAGGCGTGGAAGGAGACGAAGATGCCCGCCTCCTGCACGCGCGCCCAGAACGGATCGAACTCGGGATCGCCGGGCGAGCGGGTGCCGCGGTAGCCCGGCACCGGCGCGGGGCGCAGGCCCACCGTGCGCGCACCGCGCGCGAGCGCCCACTCGAGCTCCGCCACCGCCATCTCGACGTCCATCAGGGTGAGGAACGGGACGGCGAAGATCCGCTCGTCGCGATGGAAGCCCCACTCCGCGTGCAGCCACTCGTTCAGCGAGTGGAGCACCGCGTTCATGAGCGCGTGGTCGTAGCTCATGCGCTCCTCGACCGCGGAGGCGAGGGTCGGGATCATGAGCGAGGCGTGGATCCCCTGCTGGTCCATCAGCGCGAGACGGTCGGCGCCGTTGCGGTACGCCGGCGGACACGGGATCGGCGTGCCGGAGAGCTCGCGCAGCGTGAGCCCCTCGCGGTTCTCGGCGCGATACCACGGCTCGTGCCGGCCCGGCGCTGCCAGCACCTCGAAGGTCGGGTTCGGGACGAACTCCGAGAGGACGCCGCCGATCGCGAGCTTCTTGCGGCCGCGCACGTCGACGTAGCAGAACTCGTTCCGCCACTTGCGCGGGAGGTGGGCCGTCATCGCCTCCTCGCTCTCGTAGAGGTGGTTGTCTGCGTCGTAGACCGGGTACGGCAGCGATCTCCGGGTCATGCAGGCTTCTCCGCGAAGAAGAACGCCCGCGCGTTCCCGTGCAGCCACGCGTCGAGGACCTCGGGTGCGAGGGCGAGCGCGCGCGCCTCGTCGAGGCAGCGCTGCATCGGAAGCGCGGGATGGTCCGACGCGAACAGGATCCGATCCCGTCCGCGCGTCGAGAGGTAGTTCAGCAGGGCGGGCGGGAGGCGCTTGGGCGACCATGCCGACGTCATCAGGCGTAGGTTGCGGTACTTGAGCATCAGCCGGATCGCGACGTCCCACCACGGGTCGGCGCCGTGGATCATGCACAGGCGCAGCTCGGGGAAGCGGATGCAGACCCGATCGAGGTGGAGCGGGTGCTGCGCCTCGCCCGGGATCGGCGGACCCGGGATCCCCGTGTTGAGGCAGAGCGGGAGGTCGAGCTCGCAGCACTTGGTGTAGAGCGGGTAGTAGACGGCATCGCTCGGCGGGTACATCCCGTCGCCCCAGAAGCTCGGCCCGACCACGGCGTAGCTCGTCGGGTGGTCGCGCACGAACGACTCGAGCTTGCGCAGCGTGCGCATCGGCCGCAGCAGATCGAGGCCGCCGACCGCGAGCGAGAGCCGGTTCGGACACTCCGAGGCGTAGCGCTGCGCGCGGTCGTCGCTCCGGCCGAGCCCGGTCATCAGGATCGCCCGCTCGACGCCATTCGCGTCCATGACGTCGAGGAGCTCGGAGAGCTCGAGGCTCTTCAGGAACGACTCGCCGCCCTTGAAGTAGTCCTCCTTCACCCGGATCATCCACTCGGGCGCCTTCGCATCGCCCATGTCGACGTTCACGAGACAGTCGATCGCTCTCGTCATGGGCGTCCCTCGTCAAGCCACGAGCGGCACGTTGTGGAAGCCGCGCACGTGGGCCTGGTACGTGCGGGTGAGGCCGGACTCGTCGACCCGCCAGTCCGGCCAGCGCCGCACCAGCTCCTCCATCGCCACGCGCGCCTCGAGCCGTGCCAGCGACTTCCCGAGGCAGAGATGGTGGCCGTGGCCGAAGTAGATCGAGCGCTCGGGCCGGCGGCGCACGTCGAAGCGATCGGGCTCCGGGAACTCGCGCCGGTCGCGGCTGGCGGCTCCCGTGACGAGCGCGACTCGCGCGCCCTCCGGGACCTCGACACCGTGATAGGTCACGTCGCGCATCGCGACCCGCCCCTGGAACTGGCTCGGCGCGTCGTAGCGCAGCGCCTCCTCGACCGCGCCGGGCAGCCGGGCCGCCGCGTCCTCGAACACCCATCGCCGCTGATCCGGATGTCGGGACAGGTACACGACCAGGTTTCCGATCAGCTTGGCGGTCGTCTCCGCACCGGCCGCCGCGAGCAGCGTGGTGAAGGCGGCCACCTCGTCGTCCGAGAGCCTGCGCTTGCGGCCGTCGGCCTCCTCGTACTCGGCGTCGGCGAGCACGCTGATCAGGTCGTCTCGCGGCTGCTTGCGCCGCTCGGCGAGCAGGTGGAGCACGTACGCCCGCGACTTCCCCAGCATGCCGAGGTTCTCGGGCGCGGGCCGGCCGGTGTCGGGGTCGCGCTGGAGCCCGCGGTCGACGGTGTCGCGGTACGCGTCGCGATCCGCCTCGGGGATTCCGAGCAGCACGCTGATCACGTCCATCGGCAGCTTCACCGCGAAGGCCTGCTGGACGTCGAAGCGCGCCTCGCCACGGAGCGGGTCGAGGTAGTGCGCGGCGAGCCGGCGCACGTCGTTTTCGAGCGCCGCGATGCGGTTCGGCGTGAAGCCGCGCGACACGAGGTTGCGCAGCCGCGTGTGGCGCGGCGGGTCCAGGCCGATGATCGAGAACAGCTCCCCGGGAAGCTGGCCGCGGTTCTCGAGCGAGGGTCCGAGCGACGAGCTGCAGGTCTGCCAGGCGACTGTCGCCCGCCACACGTCCTCGAAGCGGAACAGCGCGTAGAAGTCCATCTTCGGGTTGTAGGTGCAGGGCTCGTCCTCGAGGAAGTGGCGATACGCCGAGAACGGGTCCTCCTGGATCGCGCGCGAATACGGGTCGTAGAGCATGGGGCCTCGAGGCGTGGGCTGGACAAAAACATCTAGATGAATACAGTGACGGCGCGCGGCTCACAAGGGGCGCCGTCGGAGGAGAGGCGAATGGATGCGATCCGCGTGGAGCGCAGGGAGGGGCTGGTCACGATCACCCTCGATCGGCCGGCGAAGAAGAACGCTCTCGACGCGCAGGCCTGGGTCGAGCTCGACCGCGCGTTCGCCGAGATCGCGGTGGAGCCGGCGGATCGCGCCGTGATCCTGACCGGCGCCGGAGGCAACTTCTCCGCCGGTGCCGATCTCACCGGCGGGCAGAAGGGGATGGGGCTCACCGGGCGCCCGCTCCAGCCCATGGTCCAGGAGATGCGCGCGGTGGGCGACATCATCCTGCGGCTCCAGCGCATGCCCAAGCCCACGCTCGCCGTCGTCGACGGCGTCGCCGTCGGTGTCGCGCTCGGCCTCGCGCTCGCCTGCGACCTGGTGCTGGCCAGCGATCGCGCCCGCTTCTCGGAGATCTTCGCGAAGCGCGGCCTCGCGCTCGACGGCGGCAACTCCTGGCTGCTGCCACGCCGGGTCGGGCTGCACAAGGCCAAGGAGCTGGCGTTCTTCGGCGACGTGATCGACGCCGCGGAGGCCGCGTCGATCGGCCTCGTCAACAAGGTCGTTCCCGCCGCAGAGCTCGAGGCGGTGGCGGCCGAGTGGGGGCGCCGCCTGGCCACCGGTCCTACGCTCGCGCTCGGCTTGTCGAAGCGGCTCCTCGATGCGAGCTCGTCCGTGACGCTGGTGCAGGCGCTCGAGGACGAGGCGCGCTGCCAGCACATCACCTACGCGAGCCATGACATTCGCGAGGGCATGGCGGCCTTCCTGGAGCGACGCGAGCCGCACTTCAAGGGCTGCTGAAGAGGAAAGTCGAGATGGCGTTGCCGATGGCCGGGGTGCGAGTGGTCGAGCTCGCGGCGTGGACCTTCGTGCCGGCGGCGGGCGCGGTGCTCGCCGAGTGGGGCGCGGACGTGATCAAGATCGAGCATCCCGAAGGTGGCGATCCGCAGCGAGGCCTGATCTCGAGCGGCCTGATCCCGGGCGGCCCCGGCCGCTGCAACTACCTGATCGAGCAGCCCAACCACAACAAGCGCTCGATCGCGATCGACGTGAAGCACCCCGAGGGTCGCAGCCTGCTGCTCGAGCTGTGTCGCACCGCGGACGTCTTCCTCACGAACTGGCTGCCCGGACCGAGAGAGCGTGCGCGCCTCGACGTCGAGGACGTGCGCGCAGTGAACCCCGACATCATCTACGTGCGCGGCTCGGGCCAGGGCGTTCGCGGGCCCGACGCCCGCAAGGGCGGCTACGACGGCTCTGCGTTCTGGGCGCGCGCCGGAATCGCCGACGCGCTCACCCAGATCCCCGGCGACGTCTACGGACCCGGGCAGGCGCCTGCGTTCGGAGACCTCGCTGGCGCGCAGACGATCGCGGGCGGCATCGCGGCCGCGCTCTTCAAGCGCGCGCGCACCGGGGAGACGTCGGTCGTCGACGTCTCGCTCCTCGCGCTCGGAACCTGGATGCTGTCGCCGAACATCGTCGCGCACAAGGTGTTCGCGGACATCCCGATGCCGAAGTTCACGCGGCAGGACATGCCGAACCCGTTGACCAACCGCTATCGCACGAAGGACGACCGGGTCATCCACCTCGTGATGCTGCAGGCCATCCGCTACTGGCCCGAGCTCGTCACCGCGGTGGGTCGGCCCGAGCTGGCGAAGGACCCCCGCTTTGCCGATCCGGCGTCGCTGTTCCAGAACCGCGCGGAGGCGATCCGCCTCCTCGACGAGACCTTCGCCTCGCGCACGCTCGCCGAGTGGCGCGAGGCGCTGCGCGACGTCCAGGGTGTGTGGGCGCCCGCGCAGAAGGCAGTCGAGCTGCACGACGACGTGCAGGTCGTCGCCAACGGGTACATCGATCAGGTCGCCGCCGCCGACGGCTCGTCGTTCCCGCTCGTGACGAACCCGGTGCAGTTCGACGAATCGCCCTCGGTGCTCGCGCGCGCACCCGAGGTGGGCGAGCACACCGAGGCGATCCTGCAGGAGCTCGGCCTGGACTGGGAGCGCATCCTGGCGCTCAAGGCGGCCGGCGCGGTTCTCTGATCTACGGGAGGATGCCGACGCGAGCCACCGGCTCGGGGGGGGCCTGGCGCCGATGGAGCGCGCGCCCGAGCGCGTGCAGCAGCGCGTTGCGGACCTCGCGCGGGTCGATCAGCTCGTCGAAGCCGAGCGTGCCCGCCGAGCGGTAGGACGCCTCGAGCTCGGCGCGGTGGAGACGGTCCGCCTCGCCCTCGTCGGCGCCGGTCGCGCGGCTCATCGCGGCCGCGCCCATCGCGCCGAGCGTCGCTCCCGGCAGCGCGAACACCGCCGACTGGCCGTCGAACGGGATCATGCCCATCACCATGGAGCCGAAGCCGTATGCCTTGCGCAGCGTGACGTGGAGCTTCGGGCTGGTCGCGAGCGCCTGGGCCGCGAACATGCGAGCGCCGCTGCGCAGGATGCCGCGCCTCTCCGACGCCTTCCCGGGCATCACGCCGGGGTTGTCGGCCAGGAAGACGAGCGGGAGGTGGAAGGAGTCCGCGACGCCGATGAAGTGCGCCGCCTTGTCCGCCCCGTCGACGTCCACGGAGCCCGCCAGGACGCGCGGCTGGTTGGCGACGACCGCGACGGGATGGCCCGCGAGCCGCGCCAGGACGCAGAGGACCGACTTCCCGAACTCTGGCTGGACCTCGAAGCACGAGGAGCGGTCGAAGACGACGTCGAGCACGGCGCGCATGTCGTAGAGCCGGCGGCCGCTGCGGGGCACGATCTCCAAGAGCTCAGGGACGAGACGCTCTCCCGTGTCGCCGTCCGATGCGTCGGGCGGCCAGGACCAGGCCGAAGACGGGAAGTAGCCGAGGTAGCGGCGGACGACGTCGAGCGCGGCGCCGTCGTCGGCCGCCTCGTTGTGGACCAGGCCGCTCGGGAGCGCGACCGACGGCCCTCCGAGCTCCTCCTTCGAGATCGTCTCGCCGAGCGACTCCAGCACCACGGGCGGGCCGGCCGTGAAGATCGCCGCATGGCGGCTCATCACGGTGAAGTCCGACATCGGCGCGACGAGCGCACCGTGGCCGGCCGACGAGCCGAGCACCGCCGTCACGAGCGGCACGCGCCCCGAGCAGCGGCCCTGCGCGAGCAGATCCGTGGGGGCGCGCGCGTGCGGCCGCCCATCGGCGCGGAAGCCTGCCCCGTCGAGCATCATCACCAGCGGCACGCGGTCGAGCAGCGCGAGCTCTGCCGCGCGATAGCGCTTGGCGTTGGCGGCCTGGCTGATGGTGCCGGCCTTCACGGTGAAGTCCTCGGCGGCCACCATCATCGGCCGGCCGTCGATGCGTCCCGAGCCCATCACGATCGCATCGGCCGGCGCCTCGGAGCCGCCGACCAGCGTGCCCAGCTCGTGGAACGAGCCCGGGTCGAGCAGGCGGTCGATGCGAGCGCGCGCGTCCAGCTTGCCCGCAGCGCGATGCTTCGCGAGTCGCTCCTCGCCGCCCATCGCGCGCGCCGCGCGCCGGCGCTCGCGCAGGTCCTCGAGCGTCGCGTCCCACTCGTCCGCCACGTCGGCTACCGAGCCTCTCGCAGGGCTGCGACGGTCTCGCAGCGCGCACCGCTCGCACGCAGCGCCGCCTGCAGCGCCGCCTTGTCGACCTTGCCCGTCGGCGACATCGGCACCGCGTCCGAATCCGGAACGACGAGCCACAGCGTCGGAACCTTGAAGGCGCTGAGGCGCGCGCGCGCCTCGTCCGCGAGCGTCTCCACGCCGGCCTTCGATACGACGAGAGCCGCCACCTCGCGCGCTCCTCCGGCGCCGGCGACGTCGGTCACGAAGGCCTGCGCAACGCCCGGGATCGAGCGCAGGCCCGACTCCACCTCGGCCGGATACACGGTCGCGCCCCTCACCTTGAACATGTCATCGCACCGCCCGTCGTACCAGAGATAGCCGTCGGCGTCGAGCCTGCCGAGGTCGCCGGTCGCGTACCATCCGTCGGCGTCGAAGAGCTCGGAGCGGAGCCGGCCGCAGATTCCGCGCATCATGTTCGGCCCGCGGAGCTGGATCTCACCGCGAGCCCCGGGTGCCGTGACCGCTCCGCTCTCCGCGTCGACCACGCGGACCTCGATGCCGTCGAACGGCTGGCCGCAGCTTCCGACCTTTTTGGCGGGAAGGTCGACGTCGAGGCGCGCGCCGCAGTACGGGCCGCCCGACTCGGTCATGCCGAAGAGGTTCGCGCGCGCTCCGGGTCGCGGGCGCTGCGCCGGCGGGAGCACCGCCGCGAGGCTTGCCGGGCGCAGCGACGAGAGATCCGCACCGGCAAAGTCGGGGTGCGCCGCGATGCGCGCGGCCTGGTCGGGCCAGCCGCGGAAGAGCGTCGCGCGCTCGCGCTCGAGGAAGCGCAGCGTGCGGGCCGGCTCCGGCGCCTCCTCGGTGAGCAGCGTCGCACCCGCGAGCAGCACCGAGAGGAGCCCGCCGCAGAAGCCGCCCGTCCAGAAGAACGGCATCGGGATGTAGAGCCGCTCGCAGGCGCCGATGCAGCGCGCGTCGAGCCCGGCGGCGGTGGCGCGCAGCGCGCTCCCATGCGTGTGGATGACGCCCTTCGGCGTACCGCGGCTCCCCGACGTGAAGAGGATCGCCATGTCGTCGGCGGGACGGACCACGGCCTCCAGCACCTCGACCATCGACGCGCGCACGGACGACTCCGGAAGCTCGCCCCACGCCCAGATCCGCCGGAGCGCGGGAAGCGACGGATCGCGAGCCCCGCTGCGCTCGAAGAGCACGGGCGCGAGCGCGCGGAGATCGTCGAGGTACGAGCGGCCGCGGAAGCCACGCACCGCGATCAGGTGCGTCACCGAGGCGACACCGAGCTGCGCGAGCAGCTCGGGCGGACGGAGCAGCGTGCTCAGCGGGACGAGAACGGCGCCCACGCGCATCACCGCGATCGCGGCCGTCGCCCAGTCGATCCCGTTCTGCATCAGGAGCCCGACGCGGTCCCCCTTGCCGAGCCCTGCGCCGACCAGGCGCGCCGCGAGCGCGCGGCTCGCGTCGTCGAGCTCGACCCACGTGATCGCACCCTCCTCGCTCACGAGCGCGCGGAGCTCCGGATCGGCTCTCCGCCGCAGCGCCATCGCGCGCGGAATCGTCCAGCCGTCAGGCTGCACGGAAGCGCGCCTCGAGAGCGAGTCGGTCGAGCTTGCCGCTCGCGAGCAGGGGAACGTCGGCGTCGCCGAGCAGCAGGAAGCGCCGCGGAATCTTGTAGGTGGAGAGGCACCCTGCGAGCTGCGCGCGAAGCTCATCGAGATCGACGGCGCATCCCTCGGGCACGCGCAGCGCGGCGGCGACGAGCTGCCCGCGCGACGCGTCGGGGAGGCCGATCACGTGCGAGGCGAGACCGGTAAGATCGCGGATCGCCGCCTCGACCTCGCGCGGCGAGACGTTCGCGCCGCTCGTCTTGATCATGTCGCCGCGGCGCCCCTGGAAGTAGAAGAAGCCCTCGGCGTCCACCGTGAAGACGTCGCCCGTGCGATACCAGCCGTCGGCGTCGAAGGTCTCGTGCCGCTCGCGACCGCAGTAGCCCTCCATCAGGAACGGGCCGCGCAGGTGGAGCTCGCCGGGCGCGCCCGGGCGGCAGGGAGCGCCGTCTTCGCCGACGACGCGCGCCTCGAATCCCGGCACCGGCCGCCCGAACGAGCCGCGGCGGCGCTCGGGCTGGTCGGACTCGTCGTCGCTCGCGAGGCACACGCTGCCGGTCTCGGTCATGCCGAGCATGGCGTGGCGAAGCTCGGGGTCCGCCGGCCGCACGGGGTCCGGCAGGATCGGCCACAGATTCCCCCGCCGGATCGACGAGAGATCCCGCTTCGCGAAGGTCGGATCGAGCGGCAGGTGCGCGACCGACTGCGCGAAGCCGTTCCCCATCGTCGGCCGCTCGCGCTCGAGCACGTCCAGCACGTCGGCCGTCCGCGGCGAATTCGAGCAGACGAGCTTCGCGCCGGCGACGAGCGTGCCGAGCAGCGAGTAGGCGAGCCCGCCGATCCAGAAGAACGGCGAGTTGGAGAACAGCACCTCGCCGGGCGCGTAGCGGCGGAGCCGGTTCAGGTTGTCGAGGTGACGGATCAGCGCGCCGTGGGTGTGGATGACTCCCTTGGGCTCGGCGGTCGAGCCCGAGGTGTGGACGATGGTGAGCCGGTCGCCGGCGGCCACTGCGGTCTCGGCGGTCGCGAGGACGGCCGGGGCGATCGCGCGGCCTTCGTCCTCGAGCCGCCGCAGCGACCAGCCGGGATCCGCGCCATCGCCCGGATCCGCGAAGGCGATGCGGCGCAGCACGGGCAGCGACTCGGCGAAGAGCGGCGGCGGCGCGCGCAGGTCGAGCCCGGGCACGGCCTCGCGCAGGGTCGCCACGTAGTCGTGCGAGCGGTACGACGTGGCGGCGAGGAGCAACGCGACGTCGGCGCTGCGCAGGAGGACGCGAAGCTCGGCGGCGGTCGACAAGGTGCTGAGCGGCACGGCCACGGCGCCGATCCGCGCGGCGGCGAGCCAGGCCACGACGAAGGCTCTCCCGTTCGGATGCAGGATCGCGACGCGCGTTCCCTTGCCGGCGCCCGCCGCGAGGAGGCCGCGCGCGAGCGCGGCCGACCGTCGGTCGGCGTCCGCGTACGTGAGCGCGTCGTCGTCGCACGCGAGCAGCACCGCGTCGCCGCGCTCGGCGACGCGCGGGCGGAGCAGCGCCGGGACCGTGAGCGGGAGCCCGTCGCCCGCGTCGACCGAGGCGGCCGTCACGCTCCGCGCCTCCGCGGCGACGCCTCGGGCAGCGCCGTGCGGACGCCCGCGACCGCGCTCACCTCCGCCTCGCAGAGCACGACACCGTCTCGGGCCAGCCGCGCCGTCGAGAGGATCCTGCCGTCGGCGACGGAGCGCTCGATCTCGAACGCGAGCTCGACGAGCAGCGGCGTCGGGCGCCGGTAGCGAATCGTGAGCGACGTGGTCTTACCCGCAAGGCCGACGTCGCAGTTGTGGTGCTGCACGACCGCGTCGAAGAGGAGCGCGAGGTATCCGCCGTGGACGAGCCCGGGCGGTCCTTCGTAGACGAGCGGGAAGCGGACCGTGCCCGACGCGTGGTGATCGCCGTCGACGTGGATCCCGTACGTCGGGAAGCACGGGTTGAAGTCGCCGACGTCGCGCGCGTGATCGATGTAGACGCGGTGCTCGGGCGGCGCGTCGGGGCCGAGGCGCGGCGTCGGATCGCCCGGCGCGACGGCGCGGAGCGCCGCCTCCGCGTCGTCGAGCGCCGCGAGGAGGCGCCCGAGCGCGGGATGCGCTGCGTCGAGCGACAGCACGAGCCCCGCGACCGACCGCATCTTCTCCGCGAGCGCGATCGACTCGGGCAGCGGCGCTACGCCGAACGTCCAGCGCATCTCAGCGTCCCTTCGGCATCCCGAGCACGCGCTGCGCGATCAGGTTGCGCTGGATCTGCGACGTGCCCGCGGCGATCGTCGCCTGGAGCGACCAGAGGTAGTCGCG
>Ga0335080_10005180_pt1 | contig 13387 bp, 12 predicted proteins | sample Lox_Sample_34_FD_206720 | JGI IMG/M metagenome (GOLD analysis project Ga0335080, IMG submission 206720) | Soil microbial communities from Loxahatchee National Wildlife Refuge, Florida, United States - Lox_Sample_3.4 | ecosystem: Environmental > Terrestrial > Soil > Wetlands | place: USA... | reverse complement strand
TGCGCAGCGCGCTGCGCTGGTCGAGCGCGACCTCGACGTCGTAGCCGCCGGTCTCCGCGTGGTACGTGATCCAGTTCAGCGCGGGCGCGCGCCCGACGAGGTTGTACTCGTTCTCCGCAAGCGCGAACAGGATCACGTCGCCGATCACGTAGCCGTCCGGCGTGCACGGCACGAAGTGCTTCGCCTTGTCGACCGTGAAGCTCGCGAAGCTGTTGACGGCGAGGTCGGAGAGCAGCCGTTCGGCGTCCGGGCCGGTCACCGCGAGGTCGGCCATGTGGTACGACTGGTTGAAGAGGACGCACGTCCGCTGCCACGCCATCTGCTCGTCCCGCCAGTTCGTGAACTCGGCGGGAACGCCCGGGTAGACGTTCGGCCCGGCCTGAGAGTTGCGCAGGAGCTCGACCGGGCTCGCGACCGTCGCGAGCAGGTCCTCAAGGCTGTTCTGGCTCACGATTCTCCCCTCCGTTCGTCGACGGTGCCTGAACCTGTTCTCCGAGATAGCTCGCGACCAGCAGGTGCCGGTCGGCGCGTAGCTGCGCCGCGTCCGCCCGCAGGACGACCTCGCCGTGCTGCAGGACGTAGCCGCGGTCCGCGACCTCGAGCGCGAGATGGACGTGCTGCTCGACGAGGAGCACAGCGCAGTCGCGCTCCTGCGCGAACTGGCGCACGACCGGCAGCAGCCACTCGACGATCACCGGCGCGAGGCCGAGGCTGAGCTCGTCGAGCAGCAGCACCCGCGGCTGGCGCGCGAGCGCGCGGCCGACCGCGAGCATCTGCTGCTCGCCGCCCGAGAGCAGCCCGACGCGGCGGCCCTGCAGCTCCTCGAGCTTCGGGAAGTACTCGTACGCGAGACCCGCGTCGACCGTCTCGCCGCGGCGGCTGAGCCGGAAGTGCTCGGCGACGGTGAGCCCGAAGAAGAGCCCGCGGCCCTCGGGGACGTGCGCGATCCCGCGGCGCGCGCGGGCGCTCGGCGCGACGCGTGCGAGGTCGTCGCCGTCGAGGAGCACGCGGCCCTCCATCGGCTTGACGAGCCCGGAGATCGCGCGCAGCGACGTCGTCTTCCCGGCGCCGTTCGGCCCGAGCAGCGCGACGACCTCGCCCGCGCCGACGTCGAGCGAGACGTCGCGGATCACCGCGGCCTCGTCGTACCCGGCGGTGAGCGCGTCGAGCGTGAGCACCGGCTCAGCCATCGGCCTCCGCCTCGAGAACGGACGCGGCACTGCCGAGATACGCGGCGACGACGCGCTCGTCGCGCCGGACGACGTCCGGCTCGCCGCGCGCGATCACCTCGCCGAACTCGAGCACGACGACCTCGTCGCAGATCCCGAGCACGAGCCCCATGTCGTGGTCGACGAGGAGCATCGACTGCCCGTCGTCCGCGAGCTTGCGCAGCCGGCGGCCGAGCTCGGTGCTCTCCGCCGTGTCGAGGCCCGCCGCCGGCTCGTCGAGACAGACGAGCCGCGGCCGCGCGACGAGCGCGCGCGCGATCCCGACGAGCTTCCGCTGTCCCTGCGAGAGCTCCGTCGGGTGCTCCTGGACTACGTCCCGGAGCCCGAGCAGGTCGAGCACCGGCCCCGCCTCGACGTCGCTCTTCCCCTGCCCGGTGAAGGACCCGCCGAGCAGCCGCCACAGCGACGGCGTCTCCGCCGCGACGCCGAGGTTCTCCCCGACGGACAGGTCGTCGAAGAGGTCGATCGACTGCCACGTGCGTGCGAGCCCCCGTTGCGACCGTGCGTGCGGCGCGAGCCCGGTGAGGTCGTGGCCGTCGAGCTCGACGCGGCCCGACGAGCGGACGAAGCCCGTGATCGCGTCGATGAACGTCGTCTTGCCGGCGCCGTTCGGGCCGATCAGCCCGACGAGCTTCCCCTCGTCGACCTCGAGGTCGACGTCGACGACGGCGCGCACGCCGCCGAAGCTCACCGACACGCCGGCCGCGCGGAGCACCGCGCTCACCGCGCGCCTCCGAGGTCAGCGCTGCGCGTGCTCGGCGCTGCGACGAAGCTCGCTCGGCGAGCAGTCGTACGCCGCGCGGAAGAGGCGGCTGAAGTGCTGCGGGCCGGGCAGGCCCCAGCGCGTGGCGATGGAGAGGATCGTCTGGTGGCCGAGCGCGGGGTCGAGCAGGTCGCGCCGGCACCGCTCGAGCCGCGCGGCGCGGATCCACTGGCAGACGCTCGTCCCCTCCGCGGCGAACAGCTTGTGGAGGTATCGCGTGGAGATGAAGCTGGAGCGGGCGATCTCCTCGGGGCCGAGATCGGGGTCGCCGAGGTTCGCCTCGATGAAGGACTGCACGTTGAGGAGGATCTCGGCACGGGTCCGCAGCCGGGTGGGCTCGGAGACGCCGTGGACGGGCCCGGTGTAGACGCCGCGGATGAGATCGAGGACGGTGTCGACGGTGTTCTGCTCGTCATCCGCGTTCAGCGTCCCTTCCTCCAGCGCGTCCGCGAGCGCGCGCAGGAACGCGACCGCCGCGCGCGGGAAGCCCTCGTTGCCGGAGATCCCGAGCGCGGTGAGCGTGCTGATCTGCGCCGCGTGGATACCGAGCAGCTCCCACGGCACACGCACGACGAGCGACTCGAACGGCTGATCCGCCCGGAAGATCACCGGGTGCGACGTCTCGTAGCTGATCAGGTCGCCGGCCCGGGCGACGCCGGTCCGCCCCTCCTGCGCCGCGTTGATCCGGCCGCGCAGGACGAGCGAGACGTGCAGGCACAGCGGGTCGCACGCGGCGATCGCCTGCGAGGTGCGGATCATCGTGTTCGGCGCCGTCGAGAGCCGGAAGAAGCTCAGCGGCCCGAGCTCGTAGCCCCACATCCGCGCGCCGAAGCGCTCCCGCGCCGCGCTCCGGACGTGGACGGGCAGATACGTGTCGAACGACGACTCCGACCAGAAGTCCAGCCGGTCTCCGGCCGGGACAGACTCGGTGTCGATCAGCAGCGTCAGGCCGGAAAGCTTGGGCGACCCGGCGCACCCTGTCAAGGCTCCGGGTCACGGCTCCTCCCCCGCGGCGGGGGCGAACAGCCGCTTTCCGGGGGCGGCCACCTTCTTCCGCTGCTTCTGGCGCCGCTTGCGGTACGAGGCGCCCGCGACGCCCTCGGGGTTCTGGAACAGCGTCACGATCAGCGCCATCCCGCCGAAGAGGAGCGCCCAGTTGCCGGCGATCCCGAACCACTTCTCGAGCGCGTACGGGAAGAGCGCCTCGACCGAGATCAGCCCGGCGAAGATCGCGCCGGAGACCATTGTGATCCCGCCGACGTAGGCGAACGCGATCAGGCTCAGCGCGGTCAGCGCGGAGAACCGCGTCACCGTGACCGAGCTGAAGTTGTAGCCGTACATCGCCCCGGCGATCCCCGCGATGAACGAGCTGATCCCGAAGGCCGCGAGCTTCACGTTGCGGACGTTCACGCCGGCCGCCGCGGCGGCGCGCTCGTTCGAGCGGACGGCGAGCATCCGCTGGCCGAGCCCGGAGCGGCGGAGGTTCGCGACGAACACGCCGAGCAGCAGCGTCACCGCGACGACGAAGAAGCCGAACACCGGGCTCGGCACCTTCCCGTCGAGCCCGCGGAACGGCCCGTACGGGCCGAGGTCGAGCCCGAAGATCTTCGGCTCGGGCACCGGCGAGCTCGAGCTGCCGCCGCCCCACGTCGTCGAGAGGAAGACGAACTGCTCGATCGCGACCGCGCCGGCGAGCGTGACGACGGCGAGGCTCACGCCGCGCACGCGCAGCGCCGACACGGCGATCAAGAGGCCCATCAGCGTCGCGCCGATCGCACCGACGAGCATCGCCCACGGGAATCCGACGCCGTGGTCGACGGCGAGGTGCGACACGATGAAGCCGGAGACGCCGGCGAGCGCGAGCTGGACGATCGAGATCTGGCCGACGAAGCCGGTGATGACGACGAGCGAGAGGCACATGATCGTCGCGAGCAGCGAGGTGATGAGCGCCTGCCGGAAGTCGTACGGCAGGACGATGAGCGCGACGACCGCGATCGCGGCGAAGATCCCCGCCGTGCGCCAGAGATGCTCGGTGCGCGGCGCCACCGGCAGCCGCCGCTCGACGAGCTCGCCGCGCGTCGGCAGGCTCGTCCCGCGGAGGAACAGCGCGATCACCATCAGCACGAACACGAGCAGCGGCTGGATGCCCGGCATCGCGACGCCGTGGTCGGTCGGGAACCAGCTGAACGTCTGGAGGTAGTAGAGGATGTTCTCGAGCATCCCGATCGCGAGGCCCGCGAGCGCCGCGATCCAGAACGACGTGAAGCCGGCGAAGAGCGCAGCCGTCAACGCGGGCACGACCTGGAGCGGGAGCGACGTCGAGTCGAGCTGCACGATCGACGCGGCGAGGATGCCGAGCCCGCCGACGACGACGGTCGCGAGCAGCGTGTTCGCGAGCGCGAGCGCGTTCGGCGAGAACCCGAGCAGCATCGCGCCGACCTCGTTCTCCGACGCCGCGCGCGTCGCGAGCCCGAAACGCGTGAACTTGTAGAGGAGCCAGAGGACGAGCGTCGCGAAGAGGACGATCGCCGGGAGGATCAGCCGGTCGACCGGCACCGACGTCCCGAAGACCGTCACGAGACCGCGCGGGAGCACCGGCGGCTGCGGCTTCGAGCCGATCCCGAACGCGAGCGAGACCGACGCCTGCGCGACGAGCAGGACGCCGAGCGAGGCCGCGAGCTTCGCGAGCGGCGAGCCCGTTCGCAGCGGACGGAACGCGAGGAACTCGATCACGACCCCGAGCGCGAGCAGCACGATCAGCGTGATCACGAGCGCCGCCCAGGTCGGCGCGTCCCAGTTCCAGTAGACCCCGGTCTTCAGCGACCAGAACGCGTAGCCGCCGACCATCGCGATCGCGCCGGTCGCGATGTTGATGATCCCCGAGCCACGGTACTGCAGGACGATCCCGAGCGCGATCCCGGCGATCAGCGACCCGGCCCCGAGGCCGAGCAGCGCGAAGAGGAGAACCTGTTGCCAGTCCATGCCGCGGGAGAAGGGGCGGGACCGCGGTCGCGGCCCCGCCCGATCCTACGGTTGGCCCCTAGCCTCCGGGGTTGAAGCCCGCCGGCGGCCGGAGCCAGCCGGTCAGGCGCTTGAAGACGCCCTTCCCCTGGTACTGGAAGAACTGCGTCTGGTCGTTGCAGGCGGCCGGCTCCGCCTTGTACTTCCCGCACTGGAGGCTCGGCGCGCCGAGTGCCTGCGGGCCCTTGAAGTTCCGGAACGCGACGGTCAGCTTCGCGGCCGTGGCGTTCGGGCCGAGCTGGTTCAGCAGCTTCACCGTCGTCAGCACCTGGCCCCAAGAGACGATGACCCACGCGTCCTGCGCGAGCGCCGTCTGGTGGAGAGCCTTCATCGCGCGGTTGTACGGCTTCACCGCGGGATCCGACGTGTCGCCCGCGAGGGACGACGCGATGCCGTAGACCCACGGGGCGAGGTCGCCGCCGAGGCCCGCCGCGACCTGCCCGCTGAGGCAGAGCGGGTTCGACACGGTCTTCGAGCCCGCGACGCCGAGCTGCTGGAGCGTCTTCGCGACGTTCGCGCAGTGCGAGGCGTCGCTCTGCGGGACGATCATGTCCGCGGTCTGGGCGCCGGCCGCGGTGAGCGGGCCGGTGAGGTCGGTCGCGTTCGGGTCGAAGCCGACGAGCTTCGTCGAGATGCCTGCCGAGTCGAGGCTCTGCTTCTCGACCTTGGCGCCGTAGTCGATGCCCGGGATCTGCGGGTAGATGACGGCGGCGGTCTTCGCCTTGAGGACGGTCTTGCCGAACGTCCCCCACGGGCCGAGCACCGAGTCGTTCGTCCCGAAGAGCGCGAACTCGTTCTTCTGGGTCGCGTCGACCGGCAGGAGGGCGACGCCGCTGACGATCGGCTTCTTGCCGCCGATCGCGGCGTAGAACGACTGGTTCCCGACCGCGACGGCCCCGAACAGGATCACGTGGACCTTGCTGTTGTTCGCGAACTGCTGGCCGCACTTCGTCCCCTCTTCCTCCGCGGACGTCGTGAAGCACTCGCTGAGCTTGACCGGGTGACCCTGCACGCCGCCGAGATACGTGTTCACGTACTGCACGGCGAGCTCGGCGCCCTTCGTCCAGTTCGGGCCGACGAGCACCTGTCCGCCCTGCGTGTTGATCGCGCCGATCACGACCGGCGAGAGCTTCGGGTTCGCCTTGCCGGCCTTGCCGCCGGTGTACGTCAGGTAGTTCGTGACCGAGCCACCACCGGCCGAGCTACGCCCGATGGCGCTCGGAACCGTGACCGCGGCGACGAGCCCGACGACCCCGACGAAGAGCGCGAGGCGCCCGTAACGGGTTCGCTGAAAAGGCCTCATGCGGGTTCGAGCCTCCTTCCTCCTTGAGTACGGCAGGCGTCGTCCGACCGTCGACGGCAGCCGAGTAGACCCACCGGACAATCTTCGAATGGACCCCGGTTGTGCTCTTCGCAACCAGCGCACACTCCGTGCGCGGTATTTGACGCTCAGCGCACAGTTCGGTTGGCGCTCAGACCGCGTTGAGCTCGATCCGCTGCCCGTTCGGGTCCGTCACGAAGAGCTGCCGAAACGCGCCCGGAACCTCGTTTCGGACCGCCACGATCCCGGCTGCCTCGAGCCGCGCGGCGAGCGCCTCGTCGTCCTCGATCCGCAACGCGAGATGGTCGAGCGGGCCGCGCGCCGGCATGAGGCCGAGCGTCGCGGCGTGTGCCTCGTACTCCGTGCGGTCGGCGACGTGGAGGCAGACCGGGCCGCCGCCGAACGTGAGCCAGAAGCCGGAGAACGGGAGCGCCGGGCGGTCGGCGGGCTCGAAGCCGAGCGCCGCGTAGAACGCGCGCGTCGCCTCGAGATCGTCGGTGAGGACGAGCGCGTGCTCGATCACGAGCCTTCGCGCTCGCGCGCGTACGCGGCGAACGGCTCGATCGCGTCCGGGTCGACGAGCGCGTCGCGGCTGACGACGTCGCCGACGGCGGTCCCCGTGAGGATCCGCTTCACGGGCAGCTCGAGCTTCTTGCCCGTCATCGTCCGCGGGATCGCCGGCACCGCGACGATGTCGTCCGGGCGATGGCGCGGCGAGAGCCCGTTTCGGAGGGCGTCCGACAGCCGCTGCTTCAGCGAATCGTCGAGCTCGAGCCCGTCGCGGAGCACGACGAAGAGCAGGAGGTCGTCGGTGGCCTCGAGATGGACGACGAGGCTGTCGAGCACCTCGTCGAACTCCTCGACGACGCCGTAGAGCTCGCTCGTCCCGAGCCGGACGCCGCCGCGGTTCAGCGTCGCGTCGGAGCGGCCCGTGATGAACGAGGCGCCGCGCTCGTCGAACTGGATCCAGTCGCCGTGCCGCCAGACGCCGGGATAGAACTCGAAGTACGAGGCGCGGTAGCGCGCGCCGTCGGGGTCGTTCCAGAACTTCACCGGCATCGACGGCATCGGCCGCCGGATCACGAGCTCGCCGAGCTCGTTCACGACCTCCTTGCCGTCCTCGTCGAACGCGACCGCGTCCACGCCGAGGCACGGCGCGGACATCTTCCCCGCGTAGACCGGCAGCACCGGATAGCCCTGGACGATGCCGGTGCAGACGTCGGTTCCGCCGCTGCCGTTGTTCAGGAACATGTCGCGCCCGAACTGCTCGTAGAGCCACGCGTAGCCCTCCATCGGCAGCGGCGAGCCGGCCGCGCACACGATGCGCACGGACGAGAGGTCGAGGTCCCGGCCCGGCGTCAGCCCGTCCTTTCGGCACGCCATCGTGAACGCGGGGCTGAGCCCGAAGAACGTCGAGCGCGTCTCCTCGACGAGCCGCCACTGGTAGCCGAGGTCGGGCCAGCCCGGGTTCCCGTCGATCATCACGATCGACGCGCGCGTCAGCAGCACCGAGACGAGCGCGTTCCACATCATCCACGCGGTCGTCGTGAACCAGAAGAGGCGGTCGCCGCGCCGGAGGTCCCAGCTGAACGCGTGGTTCTTCAGGTGCTCGAGCGTGATCCCGCCGTGGCCGTGGACGATCGCCTTCGGCAGTCCGGTCGTCCCGGACGAGAAGAGGACGCAGAGCGGATGGTCGAACGGAAGCGGGTCGAACACGAGCGGCCCGGGCTCGCCGACGAGCTCGCTCCACTCGCGCGTGTCCGGCAGCGCGTCCTCCGTCCCGCCGACGACCGGGACGTGGACGACGGTCTCGATCGACCCGAGCTTCTCGCGGATCTCGGCGACCTGCTCGCGCCGGTCGACGAGCTTGTCGCCGTAGCGGTAGCCCGCCGCGGCGAGGAGCAGCTTCGGCTCGAGCTGGCCGAGCCGGTCGACGACGCTGCGCACGCCGAACTCCGGCGGCGTCGTCGCCCAGATCGCGCCGAGGCTCGCGGACGCGAGGAACGCGACGAGCGTCTCCGGGATGTTCGGGAGGTACGCGACGACGCGGTCGCCGGGGCCGATGCCGAGCCGCTGCAGCCCGGCGCGCGCCCGCGCGACCTGGTCGCGCAGCTCGCCGAACGTCAGCTCGATCGAGTCGCGCGACTGCGAGTGCGCGACGACCGCGACGTCGTCCACGTCCTCGTCGCGGCCGAGCATGTGCTCCGCGTAGTTCAGCGTTGCGCCGGGGAACCAGCGCGCGCCCGGCATCGCGTCGCCGTCGAGCACGCGCTCGTACGGCGAGTGCGCGCGGATCTCGAAGAAGTCCCAGACCGCGCCCCAGAAGCCCTCGAGGTCGGTCACCGACCAGCGGTGCAGCTCCGCGTAGCCTGCGAAGTCGAGCCCGCGCTCCGCGCGCAGCCAGGCGACGAACCGCCCGAGCTCGCTTCGCTCCCACGCGTCGGCGGGCGGAGTCCAGAGGGTCTCGCCGAGCGCGATCGTGCTCATGCGGCGGCCAGATACCCGTTCGGGTCGGCATCGAGATGGTCGGCGAGCCGCGTCGCGAGCGCCATGATCGTGAGCGACGGGTTCACCGAGAGCGTGCGCGGGATCACGGAGCTGTCGCCGACGAAGAGCCGTCTCACGCCGTGGAGCTCGCCGTTCCGGTCGACGGCGGAGCGCGCCGGGTCGTCGCCCATCCGGCAACTCCCCTGGACGTGCGTCGACGCGAGCCCCGTCCACGCGATCTGCGTCGCGCCGGACGCGAGCAGCACGTCGCGGCTGAAGGCGAACGAGTCGTCGATCCGCTTCCGCTCGCGCTCGTTGAAGTCGAGGTCGAACCGCTCCATCCCGTTCTCGTCGACGACGACGGTCGCGTTGTTCTCGTCGTTCACCATCGCGAGGATCCCGTTCCAGTGCCGGAACTTCTTCGCGGCGTCGACGAGGCGCTGCCCCCACATCGGGCCGTCCTCGTCGCAGAGCGTCGTCGCGAACGAGATCGGGTCCTGGATCGTCGACGCCTCGAGCACGTAGCCGCCGTCCTCGTCGTGCTGGTGCTTCATGCAGTGCGCCGTGATCGGGTAGACCATGTGCGCGTCCTGCGGCTCGTCGAAGAGCCCGTAGACGAGGCGGACGGGATGGACGCCGAGGAACCTGCCGATCGCCTCGCCGGGAACCTCCGAGCGGATCAGCAGCTGCGGCGTGTTGAGCGCGCCGCAGGCGACGACGACCGCGCCGGCGCGCACCGTGCGCCGCGTGCCGTCCGCGTCCGAGTACTCGACGCCGCTCGCCTCGCCGCCGTCGACGAGCACGCGCTCGACGGTCGCGTTCGCGCGCAGCTGGAGCAGCCCGCGCGCCCATGCGTCGTGGATGTACGTGTTCATCGTCGACTTGCCGGCGTTCGTCGGGCAGCCCTGGAGGCACGAGCCGCAGCGCATGCAGTTCGGGTCGGTGTACGCGGTGACGGGCTCGAGCTCCGCGTCGAGCGCGGCGAAGCCCTTCTCCATCGTGTGCGTGCTCTTCGTCCAGTCGGTGCGCTCGCGGACGCCGAGCCGCTGCTCGACGCGGTCGTAGAAGGGGTCGAGATCGGCGCGCGTGAACGGCGAGCCGGCGGCGGTCGTGAGCCCCGTCTCCGCGTTCCACTTCGCGACGTCGCGCTCGTGCGCGCGCAGCGCGACCTTCGTGTTGATCGTCGTCGTGCCGCCGACGCAGCGCGCCGCGAGGAACGCGAGCATCCCGCCGAGACCGTCCGGAGCGAGCCGCAGCGGCCACCACATGTCGTGCGTCGCCTTCGCCTCCCAGCGCGTGAAGTCCGCCGCGGTGAGATGCGGGCCGGTCTCGAGCAGCAGGACGTCGCGGCCGCGCTCCGCGAGCTCGCCGGCGACGACGCCGCCTCCGGCGCCCGACCCGACGACGACGACGTCGAAGCGGTCCTTCGCGCCGCTCACGCGATCCCCAGGTACGACCAGTCCTTCGCGAGGCGCGTCGCGAGCGGCGAGTTGAAGTCGATCTCCTCCCACGCGCCCGGGCCGTCGGCGCCCGGCGCGACGAAGTCGCTGTAGTACGCCTCGATCGCGAGCGCGCGGACGAGCCCGAACTCGGGCGTCGCGGCCTGCGCGGCGAGCGCGTCGGCGCCCTCGGCCGCCGCCGGCGCGAGCGTGTCGATCGAGTGCAGCGCGAAGCCGCGCATCCCGTCCGGCATCCCGGCGAGCGTCGCGTCGACGTACACGACCGGGCCGACGCGCCCCGAGCCCGGGACGATGAGCTCGCACAGCGCCTCGACGGCAGCGGCCCGCGTCTCGTCGAGGGTCTTCAGCGCCATGGGCGCGACTCTAGGTGGTTTCCGCGCCGCCGTCGACTTCGACCGCGGGCGTGTCGTGCTCGCGCAACAGGTACGCCGAGTGCAGGCGCTCCGGGTTGTCCTTCAGCTCCTGCGCCGTGCCGTGGTCGCGGATCCGGCCGCCCTCGATCACGTACGCCGTGTTCGCGACGCCGAGCGCGACGTGCGCGAACTGCTCGATCAGGAGGATGCCCGTGCCGTCCTGCGCGACGGCCTGCAGCGTCGGCATCAGCCGCTTCACGATCACCGGCGCGAGCCCGAGCGAGAGCTCGTCGACGAGGACGAACTTCGGGCGGGAGACGAGCGCCTGTGCGAGCACGACCATCTGCTGCTCGCCGCCGGAGAGCGAGCGCGCAACCGACTTCCACCGCTTCTCGAGCGCCGGGAAGAGCTCGAGCGCGTACGCCATCCCCTCCTTCGCGTCGGCGCGCGAGAGCGTGTACGTCGAGACGCGGATGTTGTCCTCGACCGTGAGGTCCGGAAGGAGCCGCCGTCCCTCGGGGACGATCGCGACGCCGGCGCGGCGGACCGCCTCGGGCCGCCGCTTCGAGAGGTCGGCGTCGCCGAGCGCGACGCGACCGCCGAGTGCACGGAGCACGCCGCCGACCGCGAGCACGAGCGACGACTTCCCCGCGCCGTTCGGCCCGAGCAGCGCCGTGATCTCGCCCGCCGGGATCGTGAGCGAGACGTCGTGGACGACGGGCCGCCCGCCGCGCGCGACCGTGACGCCCTCGAGCGTGAGCGCGGGCCCGGTGCTCACACGACCTCCTCGGTGCCGAGGTACGCCGCGATCACGTTCTGCTCGCGCAGCACGTCCGCGGTCGGGCCGTACGCGATCAGCTTCCCGAAGTCGAGCACCGCGGTCGTCGTGCAGACGCTCGAGACGAGGCTCATGTCGTGGTCGACGAGGATCGTCAGCGCGCCGAACGCCTCGGGGATCTTCTGGATCACCGAGCCGAGATGCTCCGTCTCCTCGTCGGGGAGCCCCGCCGCCGGCTCGTCGAGCAGCACGAGCCTCGGCCGGCCGACGACGGCGCGCGCGACCTCGAGTAGACGCCGGTCGCCGGCGCCGAGCGACCCGGCCTTCGCCTCCGGCTCCGAGCCGAGCCCGACGAACTCGATCGCGGCCAGCACGTCCGCGCGCCTCGTCGAGCGCTTCGCGTTCGAGTGCTCGTGAATCATCGCGACGTTGTCGAACACCGAGAGGCTCTCGATCGACTGCTCCGTCTGGAACGTCCGCCGCAGCCCCCAGCGCGCGCGCTTGTAGTCGGCCATCTTGAGGAGGTTCTCGCCGAACGCGGAGATCGAGCCGGTCGCCGGCTTCACGAAGCCGCTCAGCACGTTGAAGAACGTCGTCTTCCCCGCGCCGTTCGGGCCGATCAGCCCGCACGTCCCTCCCGGGAACTCGAGGCTCACGTCGTCGATCGGCGTCACGCCGGCGAAGCGGACGGTGAGGCCCTCGACCGTGATCACGCGTCCGCCGCCTTCTTCCGGCGGAACGGCTTCGCGATCAGCCGCCCGAGGTTCGCCATGTCCTTCGGGAACTGCTGCGCGAGCCCGCCCGGCGCGGTCAGCAGCACCTGCAGGAGACCCGCGCCGAAGAGGATCAACAGGAAGTTCGTGTTGATCTGCCACTGCGCCTGGAGGAAGAACGGCAGGAACTGGTTGAAGATGCCGGCGACGATCGCGCCCCACAGGCTGAAGATGCCGCCGATCAGCGCGGTCGCCGCGAGCACGAGCGAGTCCTGCGTCTGGAACGTGATCGCGCGCGGCGTCCCGATCTGCGACGCGAGCAGGCACCCGGCGACGCCGGTCATGAACGACGCGAGCGCGAACGCCCACATCTTGTAGACGACGATGTTCACGCCCGCGGCCAGCGCGGCCGGCTCGCTCTCGCGGATCGACGCCCACGCGCGCCCGGGCTTCGCCGAGATGTGCAGGAGCGTGAGCAGGAACAGGAGCCCGCAGACGATCACCGTGTAGCGGTAGTACGCGATGTCGCCGCTCCCCCACGACGGCCGCCGCACCGGCTGGAGCCCGGCGAGGCTCGGGTTCGTCGTGCGCCCGAGGAAGCCGCCGCCGCCGTTCGGGAAGTCGGTCGCCGAGAGCACGATCGTCGTCGCGCCCGCGAACATCAGCGTGATCAAGGCGAGGTAGAGGCCCGACAGGCGCAGCGCGGGCAGCCCGACGAGCGTGCCGAGCACCATCGTGATCGCGCCGACGACGAGCAGCAGGATCGGATACGGCAGCGACGTCGCCGCCGCGAGCCGGGCGCCGATCCAGCAGCCGATCGAGAGCAGCGCGACCTGCCCGAGCGAGATCATCCCGACGCGGCCGTAGAGCACGCTGAACCCGAGCGCGACGACGGAGTAGATCGCGACGCTCGTGAACGTCGTGATGTAGTCGTCGCCGACGAGGTGCGGCAGCGCGAAGAGCGCGACGGCGAGGAGCACGGCGACCACTGCGAGCCGGACCCAGTTGCCGCGGCCGACATGCCGGGTCGCGCGAGCCGCACCGGAACGCGTCTCGCTCGGTGCGGTCGGTGAGGTCGTCTCGCTCAGCGCGCGGTCCCGGAGATCGAGACGACGCGCTTCCGCGAGAAGATGAGGAGCGCGACGATGGCGAGGACGAACGGCGCCGCGGAGCGGTAGCGCGTGATCGACTCGTACGGCGCGAAGATCGCCTGCGCGACGCCGATGCCGATCCCGCCGAGCAGGGCGCCCCAGAGCGACTGG
>Ga0335080_10005179_pt1 | contig 13388 bp, 10 predicted proteins | sample Lox_Sample_34_FD_206720 | JGI IMG/M metagenome (GOLD analysis project Ga0335080, IMG submission 206720) | Soil microbial communities from Loxahatchee National Wildlife Refuge, Florida, United States - Lox_Sample_3.4 | ecosystem: Environmental > Terrestrial > Soil > Wetlands | place: USA... | reverse complement strand
CGGGGGGCTGTTCGCGTACGCGCTGATGCGCATCGATCAGGGCAAGCTCGACATCCGCGAGATCCAGTCGCCGCTGATCGGCAAGGCGGCGCCTGCCTTCGTGCTGCCCTCGCTGACCGATCCTCCGCACCAGATCGACTCGCACGCGCTCGCCGGCAAGCCCTACATCCTCAACGTCTGGGGCACCTGGTGCGGGGAGTGCCGCGCCGAGCACCCGGCGCTGATGGCGCTCGCACGCACCAGCGGCCTGCCGATCATCGGCCTCGACTGGAAGGACGAGCATTCGGACGCGCGCGCCTATCTCGCGCAGCTCGGCAATCCCTACGCCGAGGTCGCCGCCGACGACGTCGGCCGGACCGCGATCGACTGGGGCGTGTATGGCGCGCCGGAGACGTTCCTCGTCTCGGCGGACGGCATCGTGCTCGCCAAGCACATCGGCGCGATCTCGGAGGCCGTCTGGGAGAAGAAATTCGCCCCGCACCTCAAGAACGGAGGCCGCTCATGAGGCGCTGGCTGGCGGTGCTGGTCCTCGGGCTCGCGAGCGCGACCGCGCTCGCGATCGACACCGAGGTCGCGTTCCCGGACGCCGCGCGGCAGCAGCGCTACGACCGCTGGATCCACGAGCTGCGCTGCGTGCAGTGCCAGAACGCGGCCATCGCCGACTCGCCGGTGGGGCTCGCCTCGGACCTGCGGCGCCAGGTCAAGGAGATGATCGCTTCCGGCCAGAGCGACGACGAGATCCGGCGCTTCATGACGGAGCGTTACGGCGACTTCGTGCTCTACGACCCGCCGCTGAAGCCGCGCACGTACTTCCTGTGGGCGGCGCCGGCGCTGTTCCTGCTGATCACCGTCGGCGTCGCCGCACGCGTGATCGTGCGGCGCTCGAAGGGGCCGATCGACTCGGATCCGGAGGAGCCGGCTTGACGACGTTCATCCTGATCGGCGCGTTGATGGTGTCGGCGGCGCTCGCGCTCGTCGCCTGGCCGCTGTGGCGCGGCCGCGGGACCGAGGGCACAGGGACCGCGATCGCGGTCGCGGTCGTTGCGGTCGTGCTGCCGGTCGGCGCGCTGCTCGTCTACCGCGCGGTCAGCAACTACGACTGGAGCCCTTCCGCGCAGCAGATGACCGCGGGCCAGCACTCGCTCGATGAGGCCGTCAAGAAGCTCGAGGAGCGGCTGAAGGCGAATCCCGCCGACGTCGACGGCTGGATGCTGCTCGGCCGCTCGCAGTTCGTGCAGCAGCACTTCCAGCGCGCCGGCGAGGCCTACGGCAAGGCCTACGAACTGACGGGCGGCAAGAACGTCGAGGCGGTCGTCGGCTTCGGCGAGGCGCTCGCGATCACCGACCAGGGCACGCTGCGCGGACGCGCCGGCGAGCTCTTCGAGGAGGCGCTCAAGCTCGACCCGGCGAACCAGAAGGCGCTCTTTTACGGCGGCGTCGCCGCCGCCGCGAACGGCAAGCTCCCGGTGGCGCGCGAGCGCTGGATGACGCTGCTGCACCAGGAGCTCCCGCCCGAGGTGAAAGGGCTGCTCGCGCAGCGCATCGGCGAGATCGACCGCGAGGCCGGCCGGGCGCCGGATCCGGAGCTTGCGAAGTACGCCGCGGGCGCCGCGGCGCCCGAGGAGGCCGCGCCGGCGCCGGCCGCCAGCGTCGCCGCAGGGCCCGGGACCGTCACGGTGCGCGTGCGCCTGAGCCCTGCGCTCGCGGGCAAGATCCCGCCCGGCGCGCCGCTCTTCGTGCTGGCGCGCGACCCGGGGCAGCCGGGGCCGCCGTTCGCGGCCAAGCGCTTCACGACGCCGTCGCTGCCGCTCGAGGTGCACCTCACGGAGGCCGACGCGATGATGCCGGCGCGCACCGTCAAGACCGCGAACTCGCTGGTGATCGTCGCGCGCTACTCGGCCTCCGGCATGCCGAGCGGGGCGAGCGGCGACCTCTACGGCGAGGTGCCGTATGACATCAAGAAGGGCCAGGCCGTCGATCTCGTGATCGACAAGCAAGTGCCCTGAGCATGGCGGCGCAGCCCGGCGAGCGGCGCCGGCTCGCATTGTCGTTCGCCTACTTCGCGCTGCTGCTCGCGAGCTACTACCTGATCCGTCCGGTGCGCGACGCGCTCGCCGCCGGCAGCGGCGCGACCACGATCAAGTACCTCGCGACCACCGTGTTCGTCGTGATGCTGCTGATCGTGCCGCTGTTCGGCGCGCTGGTCGCGCGCGTGCGGCGCTCGCGGCTGCTGCCGTGGGTGTACGGATTCTTCGCCGCGAACCTCGTCGGTTTCGCCGCGCTGTTCGCGGCCGATCCCGAGGCCGTCTGGACCGGGCGCGTGTTCTACGTCTGGACGACGGTCTTCAACATGTTCGTCGTCTCGGTGTTCTGGAGCTTCATGGCCGAGCTCTGGCGCGAGGAGGAGGGACGGCGGCTCTTCGGCGTCATCGCGAGCGGCGGCAGCCTCGGCGGCCTCGCCGGCCCGGCGCTCGGGCGCACGCTCGCGGGCACGATCGGCACGGCCGGCCTCACGCTGCTCGCGGCGGCGCTGCTCGCGCTGACGATCGTCACGATCGTGCTCCTCGCGCGCGAGGCCCGGCCCGCGCCGCCCGGCGCAACGCTCCCGGGCCTCGACGAGCCGGTCGGCGGGGCGATCCTCGCGGGCCTGTCGCGCCTCGTGGTGTCGCCGTTTCTGCTCGGCATCGCCGGGCTCGTCGCGCTCGGCTCCTTCCTCGGCATGATCCTCTACATCGAGCTCGCGAAGGCAGCCGCCGGCGCCTTCGCGACGGCCGCCGAACGCACCGCGTTCTTTTCCGAACGCGACCTGTGGGTCAACGGCGCGAGCCTGGTGCTGCAGCTCGCGATCGTGGGGCCGCTCGCGCGGCGCTTCGGCGTGCGGCCGCTGCTGGTCGGGGTCGCGCTGCTCGCGCTCGGTGCCTTCTCGGTGGTCGCGGCCTCACCGATGCTCGCGTCGCTGGTCGCGGCGAACGTCGTGCTGCGGGCCGGCGAGTTCGGCATCGGCAAGCCGAACCGCGACATGCTCTACACCGTCGTCGACGCCGAGACCAAGTACAAGGTCAAGAACGTCGTCGACACGGTCGTCTACCGCGGCAGCGACACCGTCTCGAGCTGGCTGCACGCCGCGCTCGGCGGCCTCGACCTCTCGCTCGCCGGCATCGCCGGCGTCGCCGCCGCCGCCGCGGCGCTGCTGGCCGGCATCGCGTGGGGCGTCGGCAGCGGCTACCGGCGGCGCGGCGGCGCCTGAGCGCGCCTCAGCAGAGGATGTGCCAGGCGATGCAGAGCTGGCAGCCGAAGCCGAGCGCGAAGGCGAGCGTCCGTACCCACGGGATCGCGAACGTGTAGGCGCCGAGGTGCACGACGCGCGCCCAGAAGTAGACGGTCGCGGCACCCGCGATCGCCGCGTTGTGGATGCCGGCGGCGTGGGCGGTGAGGACGAGGGCCGCGAACACCGCGAGGTTCTCGACCGAGTTGTAGTGCGCCGCCTTCATGCGCCGCGCCCACGGCGCGAGGGGCTTGGGGTTCTCGGGGTAGCCGACGGCGTCGACGAGGCCGCGCACCATGATCGTGTTCAGGATGTACGGGATCCACGTGAGGCCCGTGAGCAGCGACACGAGGGCGAGGTACTTGAGCTCGGTCGTCATTAGAATCCCCCTACGGTTTACGCCAGAAGTTATTGATTATTATATAGTTTAATTCGGAACTGAACGGCGGCCGCCGGCCGCGCCGAGAGAGCTTACCGAAGACCTCGCCAGGCGGTCACGCCGGCCTCAGCGATCCTCACGCATCAGCGTGCTCTTGCCGAACAGCGACTCGACGAGGTCCACCGCGAGCGCGGCGGTGCGGTTGCGCACGTCGAGCGCGGGATTGAGCTCGGTGATGTCGAGCGAGCCCAGGCGCCCCGTGTCCGCGACCATCTCCATGCACAGCTGCGCCTCGCGATAAGTCGGTCCGCCCGGCACCGTCGTGCCGACGCCGGGCGCGATCTCCGGGTCCAGGAAGTCGACGTCGAAGCTGACGTGCAGGTGCGTGCGCTCGTCGAGGTCGATGAGCGCCTGCTCCATCGTCGCGCGCATGCCGTGCTCGTCGATGTAGCGCATGTCGAAGACCTCGAGCCCCTGCGCGTGCACGAAGCGCTTCTCGCCGGGGTCGACGCTGCGGATGCCGATTTCGCGGATCGTGCTCGCCTCGAGCACCGGGCTGCGGCCGCCGAGACCGATCAGCTCCTCGGGGCCGAAGCCGAGCAGGCAGGCGACCGGCATGCCGTGGATGTTGCCGCTCGGCGAGAGCTCGGGCGTGTTGAAGTCGGCGTGCGCATCGAGCCACAGCACGCGAAGCTGGCGCCGCGCCTCGCGGCAGTGCCGCGCGACTGCGCTGATCGAGCCGATCGCGAGGCTGTGATCGCCGCCGAGCAGGATCGGCAGGCGCTGCGCTGCGAGCTCCGCGTGCACCGCCTCGTGCACGCGCCGGTTCCAGTCGGCGACCTCGGCGCGGTGGCGGTAGCCGCCGACGGGCGCGGCGGAGGGGTTGCCGGGGCCGCTTAAGTTTCCGCGGTCGAGCACCTCGAGACCCCGCGCCTCGAGGGCCTGCTTGAGCCCCGCGACGCGCAGCGCCTCCGGTCCCATCGACGCACCGCGATCCGCGGCGCCGACGTCGGTCGGCGCACCGATCAGGGTCACGACGCGGCGGGGAGCGACCGTCATGGCGCATCAGTCTACCGAATTCACGGCCGTGCACCGGCCGGCGGCGCCTTGCACCTCCACCGGGGCGCCTGTAGCCTTCGGTGAAACAACGCGGAAGCGCCCGAACGAGCGCGCCACGGCCAGGCGCCGCGGCGCACCGCATTCGCGATCGGCGCTGGGGGTATCCATGAACAAGCTCGGCTCGATGCTCGTCTGGGGAGTCGTGGCGCTCTTGGGCGCCGTCGCGTTCGGCGCGCTCGCGCTCGGTCGCGGCGAGTCGGTGAACGCGGTATGGCTCGTGACCGCGGCGCTGTGCACCTACTTCATCGCGTTTCGCTTCTACAGCAAGTTCATCGCCGAGAAGGTGCTCCGGGTCGACGACCTGCGCCCGACCCCGGCGGTGCGCCACAACGACGGCCTCGACTACGTGCCGACCAACAAGTGGGTGCTGTACGGCCACCACTTCGCGGCGATCGCCGGCGCCGGCCCGCTGGTCGGCCCGGTGCTCGCGGCGCAGATGGGCTACCTGCCGGGGACGCTGTGGATCCTGGCGGGCGTCGTGGTCGCGGGCGCGGTGCAGGACTACATCGTGCTGTTCGTCTCGGTGCGCCGCGACGGCAAGTCGCTCGGCCAGATGATCAAGATGGAGCTCGGACCGGTGCCGGGCGGGCTCGCGCTCGTCGGCGTGCTCGCGATCATGATCATCATCCTCGCGGTGCTGGCGCTCGTCGTCGTCAAGGCGCTGACCGCGAGCCCGTGGGGCCTCTTCACCATCGCCGCGACCATCCCGATCGCGCTGATCATGGGCATCTACATGCGCCTGATCCGGCCGGGCAAGGTCGGCGAAGCCTCGGCAATCGGCGTCGTGCTGCTGCTGATCGCGCTCGTCTACGGCCGCACGGTGGCCGACGACCCGACCTGGGGGCCGCTGTTCACGCTGACCGGGCCGTCGCTCGCCTGGGCGCTGATCCTCTACGGCGGCATCGCGGCCAGCCTGCCGGTGTGGCTGATGCTCGCGCCGCGCGACTACCTGAGCACCTTCCTGAAGGTCGGCACCGTCGTCGCGCTCGCGATCGGCATCTACGTGGTCGCGCCCAAGCTCGCGATGCCGCGCACGACGCTGTTCATCGACGGCTCGGGACCGGTGTTCTCGGGGAAGCTGTTTCCGTTCCTGTTCATCACGATCGCGTGCGGCGCGGTCTCGGGATTCCACTCGCTGATCTCCTCGGGCACGACGCCGAAGATGGTCGAGAAGGAGTCCCACATGCGCCTGATCGGCTTCGGCGGCATGCTGACCGAGTCGTTCGTCGCGGTGATGGCGATGACCGCGGCCTGCGTGCTCGACCCCGGCGTCTACTTCGCGATGAACGCGCCGGCCGCGGTGCTCGGCACGACCGCCGCGAACGCCGCGCAGGTGATCTCGGGCTGGGGCTTCACGATCACGCCCGACATGATCACCGCGACCGCGACCGACATCGGCGAGAAGACGATCCTGTCGCGCGCCGGCGGTGCGCCGACGCTGGCGGTCGGCATGGCGCAGATCCTCGCCACCGCGGTCGGCGGCAAGGCGATGATGGCCATCTGGTACCACTTCGCGATCCTGTTCGAGGCGCTGTTCATCCTGACTGCGGTCGACGCCGGCACGCGCGCCGGGCGCTTCATGATCCAGGACATGCTCGGCCACGCCTACAAGCCGCTCGGCGACACCGAGTTCCTGCCGGGGAACCTGCTGGCGACGGTGCTGTGCGTCGCGGCCTGGGGCTACTTCCTCTACCAGGGCGTCGTCGACCCGCTCGGCGGCATCAATACCCTCTGGCAGCTGTTCGGCGTCGGCAACCAGATGCTGGCCGGCATCGCGCTCCTGCTGTGCACCAGCGTCCTCGTCAAGATGAAGCGCGAGCGCTACGTGTGGGTGACGCTCGTGCCGACGGCCTGGCTCCTGATCACGACGCTGACGGCGGGCGTCCAGAAGATCTTCAGCCCCGATCCCAAGATCGGCTTCCTCGCGCTCGCCAACAAGTTCGCGGCGGCCTCGGCCGACGGCAAGATCCTGGCGCCGGCCAAGACCGCGACCGACATGCAGCGCGTGATCTTCAACAACTACCTGGACGCGGTCGTCTGCAGCCTGTTCGTGCTGCTGGTCGTCGCGATGTGCGTGTTCGCGCTCAAGATCTGCCTGACCGCGTACCGTCAGGCGCAGCCGACGGCGGTGGAGCTGCCGCCGCGCGCGCAGGGGGCGACGTCGTGAGCGCGGCGCCCGTTGGCTGGCGGGAGCGCTACGCGCTCGCGCGCCGCGCGCTTCGGCAGGTGTTCGGCATTCCGGACTTCGAGCGCTACTGCGAGCACATGCGCGAGCGCCACCCGGGGGCGCCGCGTCTGAGCGAGCGCGAGTTTCACGCGCTGGCCATCGACCGGCGCTACGGCGCCTCGAAGCCGCGCTGCTGCTAGGCCGAGGCCCGGCAGGACTCTGATTCTCGTGCGGCCTGCCGCGGCAGGCACCCGGAAGGACGCATGCCGTGACGCCGGAACGTTGGCAGCGGGTCAAGGAGCTGTTCGCGCAGGCGAAGGAGCTCGCACCGGCCGCACGACCCGCCTTCCTCGCATCGGCCTGCGGCGATGATCGCGAGCTCAGGGACGAGGTCGAGTCGCTGCTCGCGGCCGACCCCGGCACCGGCGTAGGCCTCGACCGGCCGGCCGCCGAGCGCCTCGCCGGCCAGCCGCTCGAGCGGCCGGACGACCACTGGGTCGGCCAGCGCGTCGGCGCCTACGAGATTCTCGCGCGCATCGGCCGGGGCGGCATGGGCGAGGTGTATCGCGCCCGCCGCGCGGATGCGCAGTTCGACAAGGAAGTCGCGATCAAGCTGGTGCGTGCCGGCTACGACACGAGCTTCGTGCTCGAGCGCTTCAAGGCCGAGCGGCAGATCCTCGCGGGCCTCGAGCATCCGGGCATCGCGCGGCTGCTCGACGGTGGCGTCACGGACGCGGGGCTGCCGTTTCTCGTGATGGAGCTCGTCGACGGGGAGCCGATCGACGCCTACTGCGAGCGCCACGCGCTGCCGCTCGCCGCGCGCCTGAGGCTCTTCCGCGCGGTGTGCGCGGCCGTCAGCTACGCGCACCAGCACCTCGTCGTGCACCGGGACCTGAAGCCCGCGAACATCCTCGTGACCGCCGACGGCACCGTGAAGCTGCTCGACTTCGGCATCGCGAAGCTGCTGGAAGGCCCCTCGGGCGAGATCGCAGGCGGCGCGACGGTGACCGCCTTTACGGCGCTGACGCCCGCGTTCTCGAGTCCGGAGCAGGTGCTCGGGCTCCCGATCACGACCGCGAGCGACGTCTACTCGCTCGGCGTCGTGCTCTTTCACCTGCTGACCGGGCGCAGCCCGTACCGCGAGCGGCTGGTCTCGACGCAGGACGCGATCCGCCACGTCGTCGACACCGAGCCCGTGACCCCGAGCGCCGCGGCGCGTGAGGCGCCGCCGGCGGGTGGCCAGCGGCTGACGCCGGACCGCGACCTCGATGACATCACGCTGAAGGCGCTGCGCAAGGAGCCCCGGCACCGCTACGCGTCGGTCGAGCAGCTCTCCGAGGACATCGAGCGCTACCTGACCGGCCAGCCGGTCGCCGCGCACGGCGACCAGTTCAGCTACCGCGCCGGCAAGTTCGTCCGCCGCCACAAGGTCGAGATCGGCGCCGCGGCCGTCGTCGCGCTGGCGCTCGTCGGCGGGGTTGTCGCGGCGGGCCGGGCCGCCTCGATCGCGCGCCAGCAGGCCGAGATCGCACGAGCGGAGCGCGCCCGTGCCGAGCGCCGGCTCGAGGACATCCGCAAGATCTCGGACACGATGATCTTCGACATCCACGATGCGATCCAGAACCTGCCGGGGGCGACGCCGGCGCGCAAGCTCCTGCTCGACCGCGCCGTCGAGTACCTCGACACGATCGCCAAGGACTCGGGCGGCGACCCGAACGTCGAGCGCGAGCTCGCCTGGGGCTACCAGCGTCTCGCCGTGGTGCAGGGGAACCCGACCGAGTCGAACCTCGGCGACGCGGCCGCCGCGATCGCCAGCGACCGCAAGGCGCTCGCCCACTTCGAAGTGGTCGCGAAGGCGAACCCTGCGAACCTCATCGACCAGCTGAACGTGGCGATGATGCACCGGATCCTGTCGTACTCGGAGCTGACACTGCCCGAGGGGCGCACCGACCTCGAGCAGGCGATGGCGATCTCGGCGAGGGTCCTCGCGGCCGACCCCACGAACCCCAAGCCGAAGAGCGAGCGCTCAATCGAGTTCCAGAACCTGGCGCTGATGCGCGAGGGGGCCGGCGACCGGGCCGGGGCGCTCGCGGCCTACCGGCAGTGCCGGGACCTCAAGCTCGACCTGCTGCGCACCAATCCCGACTACCGCGGGATCCGCCGCAGCGTCGCCGTCGCGACCGTGATGCTCGCGACCGCGCTCGCCCGCAGCGGCGAGCGCGCCGAGGCGCTGAAGCTCGTCGACGAGGGCATTGCGTACATGAGCTCGGAGCCCAAGGGCCGCGACGAGATCAACAGTCGCCGCGACCTCGCGATCTCGAAGCAGCGGCGCGCCGAGATCCTGCTGATGAACGGTGACATCGCGGGCGCGCAGGCCGGCTTCGACGAGGTGCGGCGGGTCATCGAGCCGATGGCCAAGGCCGACCCCGAGAACTCGATGCTGCAGATCGACCGCGCCGGGCTCGACTTCAACGCCGGGCGCCTGCTGCTGGCCACGGGCCGTGTGTGCGACGCGATCGCGAAGCTCGACCGCTCGGTCCGGACGCTGCACGATGAACACGGGGCACAGCCGGCGTCCGAGGACGTGCCGGAAGGGGCGGTCGCCGTGTGGCTGGGCGATGCTTACGCCGCCGCCGGCGACCGCGCCCATGCGCTCGAGAGCTACCGCGGCGCCATTGCGCTGCTGAGCGCCGACGCCACCGAGAAGAACGACGACAACCGCGTCCGGCTCGCAACCGCCCACGTGCATCTCGGTGCAATGCTCGCTGCGACGCACGACGCTGACGGTGCCACGCGTGCCTACACCGCGGCGCTGAAGCTGACCGAGGCCGCCAACGTCGCCGCCTACCGGGACGTGCCGGCCCTCGACGTCCAGGCGGCCGCCTACGCGGGACTCGCCGCGCTGGAAGCGGCCGGGTCGCGCGCCGCGCAAACGAAGGCCGAGCGCGCACAGCTCGCGGCCGACGCGCAGCGTGACCAGGCACAAGCCAGCGCCAGGCGCGCCCTGGTGCCGAACCCGGGCTGGCTGAGCCCGAGCGGGTTCCTCGAGAGCCTCGAGCCACGCCGGGTCGCCGCAGCACGCCAGCGAGCCCAATCCGCCATCGAACATCGGTAGACTGGCGCGCCCGCGAAGCCGAGGATCGCGCTCCCCATGAACCAGATCACCGAAGCCGCCCGCTCGCTCGACGTCGTGCTGGAGACCGACGTGCTCGTCGTCGGCAGCGGCCCCGGGGGACTCGCCGCGGCGCTCGCCGCCGCCCGCGCTGGCGCGCGCACCGCGCTCATCGATCGCAACGGCTGCTTCGGCGGCAACATCACGCAGGTCGGCGTCGAGGGCTTCGCCTGGTACCGCCACGAGAAGACCGTCGACTGCGAGGGCATCGGCATCGAGTTCGAGACCCGCGCCAAGGCGATGGGCGCGGCGATGCCGGAGCCGCAGTCCCTGAGTCACGCGCTCGACGCCGAGATGTTCAAGTGGGTCGCGGACGTGCTGGTCGAGGAGGCCGGCGTCACGCCACTGCTGCACCGGCTCGGCGTCTCGCCGATCATCGAAGGCAATGTCATCCGCGGCGTCATCACCGAGAGCAAGGCCGGGCGCGAGGCGATCCTCGCCAAGCGCGTCGTCGATGCGACCGGCGACGCCGACATCGCCGCGCGCGCCGGTGCACCGTACCACAAGACGCCGCGGGAGAAGATGATGGCCGTGTCCGTCATGTTCTCGATGTCGGGCGTCAACAAGCAGCGCTTCATCGACGCGGTCAAGGCCGATCCCCAGACCTACGGCGACTGGTCGGGCAACGGCGAGTGGGACTACGAGACGACCGGCAAAGAGGACAAGATGTTCTCGCCGTTCCTCCGCAAGCCGTTCCAGAAGGCGCTCGAGGCCGGGATCATCCCGGCCCACCTGCACACGATCGCCGGCACCTGGGGCACCGTCACGGACCAGGGCGATCTCACGTACCTGAACCTCGTGCACATCCCCGGGATCGACGGTACCGACCCCGCCGACCTGACGGCCGGGGAGATGCGCGGCCGCCGCGAGGCGATTTACGCGGTCGAGGCGCTTCGCAAGTTCATGCCGGGCTGCGAACAGGCGAAGCTCAGGAACTTCGGCATGACGCTTGGCATCCGCGATACGCGCAAGATCGATGCGCTTTACAACCTCACGGGCGAGGACGTGCGCGGCGAGGCGCGCTTCGACGATGCGATCGGCATCTTCCCCGAGTTCATCGACGGCTACGGCACGCTGATCCTGCCGACCACCGGCCGCTACTGGCACGTGCCGTACCGCGCGCTGGTGCCGAGGAAGATCGGCCACCTGCTGGTCGCCGGGCGCTCGATCGGCGGCGACTACAAGTCCCATGCCTCGGCGCGCAACATGATGTGCTGTGCGGTCAGCGGGCAGGGCGCGGGCGTTGCCGCGGCGGTTTCGCTCAAGCGCGACGAGCCCTTCGACCGGCTCGACATCGGCGCGGTGCACAAAGAGCTCGCGCGCCAGGGCGCGCGCTTCCGGTGAGCGGCGACCAGGGCGCCACGCCGGGCGCGGCCGGGGTCTCGCGGCTGCGCTGGTGGGCGCTCGGGCTCTCGGCCGCGACGATCTTCTCGAGCTACTACGAGTCCGACGTCATCGGCGCGGTCGCGGACCTGCTGCTCAGGCAGCGCGGCCTCACGCAGTCCCAGATCGGGGACCTCACGGCGGTCATCAGCCTGCCGAACATCCTGCTCGCGGTGGTCAACGGCTGGCTGATCGACCGCTTCGGCGCCGCGCGGGTGACGTTCGTCGCGGGGATCATCGGCTTCGTGGGCGCGGTGCTCACGGCGATGGGGACGTCCTACGACCTGATGTGGATCGGGCGCTTCGTATTCGGCATCAGCGAGGGGTGCATCTTCATCTCGCTGGTCGCGGGCCTCGCGCGCTGGTTCCCGCGGACCGAGATCGCGCTCGCGACGTCTCTGTACCTGAGTCTCGCGCGCGTCGGCTCGTTCTCGCTCGACGTCTCGCCGACCTGGGCGAAGCCCCTCTACGACGCCGGCTGGCAGCCGCCGCTGTGGCTGGGTGCGGGGATCGCCGGCGTCGGGCTTCTGACCGCGCTCGTGCTCTGGCTGATCGACTCGAGGCGCGTGCCGCTCGTGGCCGCGCGCCCCGCGGTGCGCGAGGAGATCCGCTGGCGGGACCTGCTCAGCTTCGACGCCTCGTACTGGTACATCCTCGGGTTGCACGTGCTGTTCGCGGCCGTGTTCTTCCCGTTCCGGCAGACCTTCGCGATCGAGTACCTGCAGCACGCGAAGGGCCTGACGTTGCAGCAGGCCGGGAACGTCAATTCGGGCGTCTTCTTCGCGGCGATCTTCGCGACCCCGCTCTTCGGCCTGCTCGCCGACCGGATCGGCCATCGGGCGCTGCTGCTCGCGATCGGCACGGTCCTGCTGCCCGTGACGCTGATCGTGCTCGGGCTGACGGACTTGAGCCCGTGGATCTCGACGGTGCTGATGGGCGTCAGCTTCGCGCTCGTGCCCGCGATCATCTGGCCGTCGACGACGCTGATCGTCGATCCGCGCCGGCTCGGAACGGCGCTCGGCGTCATCACGCTGCTGCAGGCACTGGGTCTTTGGGGCTCGAATCGGATCGCGGGCTGGCTCGCGGATCGCTTTCACGCCGGTCCCGACCACCCGGCGGGCTACGATGCGATGCTGTGGTGGTTCGGACTCGTCAGCCTCGCGGCGCTGACCTCGGTGTTCCTGCTGCTGCGCCGCGAGCGCGGCCCGGACGGCCACGGCCTCGAGGACGCCGGGTTCTCGCGGGCCGTGCCGGCGGAGGCCTGATTCCGCTCAGCCGGACGCGGGCGCCGGGGCGGCGGCCGCGACCGGCGCGCGGGCCCGGCCGCGAAAGTACGCGAGCGAGAGGATGACGAGCACGCTGCCGATGACCGCGGTCGAGTAGCAGGCGATCCGAAAGACCGTCAGCCATTCGACCTTGAGGAGCGCGAAGTTGCGCCACAGGAGCAGCGCGCAGCTCCCCGCGTAGCCCGCCGAGTCCGCGACGTAGATCAGGAATCCCGCGGTCGCGACCCGGCCGCTGACGGCGACCAGGCGGTCGAACAGCATCGCGTTGAAGGGCGTGTAGACGACGTAAAGACCCGCACCGCTCAGGATCATCCACGGCAGCGCCCCGAGCCAGCCGGCGTCGAAGGCGAGCGTCGAGGCGCCGAGGAGCACCAGGCCCGCGAGGATCATGCGGTGAATCACCGCGAGCGCGCGCACGTTGCTCTGCACGCGCACGATGACCCCCATGGCGACGAGCGCGACGGCCGCGACCGGAAGCTCCGAGAGCGTGAAGACGCCCGCCGGGTTGGTGTAGCCGAGCGCGGTCCAGAGCTCGGCGGCGAAATTGTCGCGAAAGTCGCGCAGCGCCGTCGCGAACACGTAGATCGTGACGAGGAGCGCGATGCCGATCCCGTAGT
>Ga0335080_10005177_pt1 | contig 13391 bp, 12 predicted proteins | sample Lox_Sample_34_FD_206720 | JGI IMG/M metagenome (GOLD analysis project Ga0335080, IMG submission 206720) | Soil microbial communities from Loxahatchee National Wildlife Refuge, Florida, United States - Lox_Sample_3.4 | ecosystem: Environmental > Terrestrial > Soil > Wetlands | place: USA... | reverse complement strand
AAACTGGGCGGAATGGAAGCTTATGAAAAAGCTTTGCAGGATGGTGTCATCGAACCAGCTGCTGTAACACCCGTCACCGTTGCTTTCAATAACAGTAAAACTGCAGAAGCAGCTGCTGCTATCGGTTCTATGAAGAAAGGCGGAAACCTGGAACTGGTTTTATACCAGAGTGTAGCTCTCGGCGTTGGTCAGCAGGCCAACAATCCATGGTTACTTGAATTACCGGATCCGATTACAAAAGCTGACTGGGATAATTGTGTGATCGTTTCTCCTAAATTTTTAAAAGATAACACTGATAAGCATATTGATTTAAAAAATCATCGTCAGGCAGATCAATATGAAGTGCATCCTGAAAAACAGGTTATCAAAATTAAATCGGGGAATAAGGAATTGAGCCTGCCGATGCTCGCAATTCCTGGAACTCCCGACGATGTGATCGCTGTGGCTGTAGGTTATGGAAGACAAAGTGCAAAGCCTGAGAATACAGCGGCCTATATAGGAAGAGCCGTCCTTGATGCAGGAAAGAATGCTTTTCCATTAGCCAGTTTTAATGGAACTACTATTGACTGGAGTGCATCAGATATCAGCATTGAAAAAACAAACGAAACATACAAGATCGCACAGCCGCAAACTCATAGCAGTTATGAAGGCCGTACTGAAGTTATAAAGGAATTGACGCTGGAAGATTTCAGCAAATCACCTAATGTTATCTTGGAAGAAAGGGATCAGGATTTAAAACCTTATGGTGGTTTGGACAATTTTGAAAAGCAGGGTACCTTATATCCATATTATGATAAGCCCGGAATTCACTGGGGCATGTCGATAGATATGAATTCCTGTGTGGGATGTGGCGCCTGCGTCGTTGCCTGCCATGCAGAGAATAATGTTCCAGTCGTTGGCAAGAATGAAGTGTTGCGCTATCATGATATGCACTGGATCAGGATCGACCGTTATTTCAGCGGAAATCCGGATGATGCGGATGATATCCAAACAGTATTTCAGCCAATGTTATGCCAGCATTGCGACAATGCTCCATGCGAAAACGTTTGTCCGGTTGCTGCAACAAATCATAGCAGTGAAGGATTGAACCAGATGATATACAATCGTTGTATCGGAACAAGATATTGTGCAAACAACTGTCCTTTCAAAGTTCGTCGCTTTAACTGGGCCGATTATACAGGTGCAGACAGCTTCCCCAATAATCAGGATGAACAGGGAGTAGGTAAGCTGAATGAAGCTGTACTCATGATGAATGATGATCTGACAAGAATGGTATTGAATCCAGATGTAACCGTTCGTTCAAGAGGAGTTATGGAAAAATGTTCTTTCTGTGTGCAGCGCCTGCAGGATGGAAAACTGAAAGCAAAAAAAGAAAACAGGCCTTTGAAAGATATGGAAGATGTAAAGACTGCCTGCCAGCAAGCTTGTCCGACAGAAGCAATCGTATTTGGAAATGTAAACGACGGACAAAGCAAGATCAGGAAGACAAGAGTAGAAAATTCACACAGACTGTTTTATTCACTGGAAGAACTCCATGTGTTACCCAATGTAAATTATTTAGCGAAAGTACGGAATACAGAAGTCGTAGAAGGGACAAAAGAAGAAGGTGCAAAAGAAGAAAAAGCTGAAAAGAATGCATAGATGATCTGTCATGCTTTTATTTGGATTAAGCAGGCAGATACAAAAAGAAAAAAACATGGCATTATTAAAGTACGAATCACAGGTCAGGCCTCCATTGGTGGAAGGGGATAAGAACTATCACCAGATATCGGAAGATATTGTAAGACCAATTGAAACGAATCCCAGCAAATTGTGGTGGACCGGTTTCCTGATCGCTATATTATTACTTTGTTTCGGAATTTTTGCTATTACGCGGGAAGTAATTTATGGTGTTGGCCAATGGAATCTGAATAAAACAGTAGGTTGGGCCTGGGATATTACCAACTTCGTGTGGTGGATCGGAATTGGTCATGCCGGTACACTTATCTCTGCGATCCTGTTATTGTTCCGTCAGCAATGGAGGACCGGTGTGAACCGCGCAGCAGAAGCGATGACGATTTTTGCAGTGATCTGTGCAGGGCAATTTCCCATTTGGCATATGGGTCGCGTATGGCTTGCATTCTTTGTATTGCCTTATCCAAATACTCGCGGATCTCTCTGGCCCAATTTTAATTCGGCTTTATTATGGGACGTATTTGCAATCTCAACTTATTTCACTGTTTCCTTATTGTTCTGGTATTGCGGGCTGCTTCCTGATCTCGCAACCATCCGTGATCGCGCCAAATTGAAATGGAGAAAATTTTTCTACGGAGTTGCTTCATTTGGCTGGAGTGGTTCTACCAAACACTGGCAGAGGCATGAGGCTTTGTCTCTTGTACTTGCGGGATTAAGTACGCCGCTGGTATTATCAGTTCATACCATCGTGTCGTTCGACTTCGCCACATCAGTAATTCCCGGATGGCATACAACCATTTTCCCTCCTTATTTCGTTGCCGGTGCTGTATTTTCCGGATTTGCCATGGTGCAATCTCTCCTGGTAATCACGAGAAAGGTATTGAAGCTGGAAGAATATATCACCATCGAACATATCGATGTGATGAATAAAATTATTGTACTCACAGGTTCAATTGTGGGATGCGCTTATCTCACCGAATTGTTTATCGCCTGGTATGGACAAAATAAATTCGAAACCTATGCATTTTTCCAGACAAGGGCGAATCCTTTTTCACCTTATGGATGGAGCTATTACCTGATGATGAGTTGTAATGTAATCTCACCGCAGATCTTTTGGTTCCGGAAGCTGAGAAGGAATCTGACGGTTACTTTTTTTATGTCTGTGATAGTAAATATCGGGATGTGGTATGAAAGGTTTGTGATCATTGCTACTTCCGTTTTCAGAGATTATGTTCCCAGCAGCTGGAGTACTTATTATACGCCTACGATTTATGAAATAGGATTTTATCTGGGAACATTCGGATTGTTTTTTACCTGTTATTTCCTGTTCTCAAAATTTTTCCCGGTCATTGCGGTAGCGGAAATCAAACATATTTTGAAAAAAGCCGGAGATAATTATAAAGAGAAAATGGGAGAGGCTGAAAGAGAAACACCGGAAGAATTCGCACATGAAATGGCGCATGCGCATTAAACCCCTTCCCTTAAAGGGGAAAGGGAAAATGCCTTTGATATATTGCAATTTATTTTTTCATTTTCTGATCCTTTGTAGGGATTAGAATTAAATTCCCCTTTAGGGGTTGGGGTATGGCAATAAAAAAATTTGTTGTTGGCTGTTTTGATGATGAGGCGGTTTTGTTTTCTGCAGTAAAAAAAGTTCGTTCTGCAGGATATAAAATGCATGATATCTATACGCCTATGCCAATTCATGGATTGGACAAAGCAATGGGGTTGAGGGATACCAGTTTACATACAGCCGGGTTTATTTATGGACTCACCGGAACCACTACTGCGCTCAGCGGTATTGGTTATGTGTTTACTTATGACTGGCCGATCAATTTCGGAGGCAAACCTCATTTTTCCCTGCCGGCGTGGATCCCAATCACTTTTGAGTTGACTGTTTTATTTGCTTCTGTGGGAATGGTATTGACATTTTGTTATCTCTGCCAGATGGCGCCCTTCGTGAAAAAACACCATTTTCATCTGAGAGCAACTGACGATTTATTTGTGATGGTGATCGAGTGTACTGCGAAATCAAGCGAAGCAGATATAAGCGCATTTCTTAAAAGTATCGGGGCTGTAGAAACAAATGTTCAGGATGCTGAAACAGGCTGGTGGCTGGGTCGTTACGATAAAACCGAAAAACCATTTGAGAATAAAACATCTGCTTTAGCATAAACGTAATAAAAATTGAAATGCTGACGAAGAAATTATCCATCCTCACATTGATACTCGCTGCGATATTGATCGTTGTGAGTTGCAGCGATATTAAACGAAAACCCGGAAGAGTGTACATGCCCGATATGGCATACAGCCGTGCTTATGAAACTTATTCTGTAACAGCTGAACAAAAAGCAGCATTGGAAAAACAGGGAATTCATTTTAGTAATACACCTGTTCCCGGAACAATCAAAAGAGGAGAGCTATTTCCTTTCCCGCTTGAAAAAGATAAGGAAGGCGATACAACGAATTATGTAGCATCCAAACAAATAAAAAATCCCTTCCCTTATTTGGATGAAAAGCAGATGGTAGAAGCGGAAAGATTATACCTGGTCAATTGCGGTATCTGCCATGGCCAGAAATTAGATGGCAACGGCCCGTTGTATAATGACGGAAAAGGCCCTTTTCCCGCTGCACCAAAGAATTTTGTCGGAGATGCTGGTATGCTTGCTATGCCTGAGGGACAAATGTTTTACTCGGCCACTTATGGAAAAAATAAAATGGGAAGTTATGCTTCTCAGTTGGATACCCGTCAGCGTTGGATGGTGATAGATTATATCAAATCAAAACAGGCTAAACCGAAGAGCAGTGGGACAGATTCAACTGCTGTGAAAAAATAAATAGATATAAAAAATAATTGAGCATGTCACTGAAGGAACATTTTGCAATACCGGCTCGCTATAAACAATGGTCATTGGGATTAATTGGTGTTGGAGTGCTTTCCCTGATCATCGGTTTTTTTATTTATGGAACCGGTGATGATCACCAGCAGGCACATTTCTGGGGAGCTTTGTTGCAAAACAGTATTTATTTTTTACTGGTGGTCAATGCAGCAATGTTCTTTTTCTGCGCCACTGTGCTTGCCATGGGTAGCTGGACGCTTACATTTCGCAGAGTATCTGAAGCTGTATCAGCCGCGGTACCATTGATCGGGGGAATTAGTTTCGTGATCCTGATGATAATTGTTTTTGGTCATAAACATATTATATACGAGTGGCTGGATAAGGATCTGATGAACAAGGACGAAATTTTAAAAGGAAAAAAAGGTTTTCTGAATCCTGCTTTCTTTACAATCTGGACCATATTGGCAATTGGTTTATGGACTATTCTTGGAATTAAGATGAGGGCCATCTCCCGTGAAGTAGACAATGCTCCTTTGACTGTGGCAGAAGGGAAAAAATACATTTATAAAAATACAGTATGGGCTTCTCTCTTTATTGTTTGGTTTGCGCTTACGGTTGCCTCCACTGTGCCCTGGCTCTGGCTAATGAGTTTAAATGCTCACTGGTTTTCTACGATGTATAGTTGGTATACCTTCGCGAGCACTTTCGTAGCAGGAGTTGCATTGATCACTTTATTTGTTGTTTATCTAAAAAACCAGGGTTATCTCGAATATACCAACGAAGAACATTTGCATGACCTGGGAAAATTTCAATTCGCATTTTCTATTTTCTGGACCTATTTGTGGTTCTCACAATTCATGCTGATCTGGTATGCGAATATTTCTGAAGAGACAGTTTACTTTAAAACAAGGTTTGAAGGAGCATATTCAGGAATTTTTTACCTGAACCTGATCATCAATTTCCTTGCGCCGTTATTAATATATATGAGTCGCAGCTCCAAGCGCAATTATGCTACGGTAACTCTAATGTCAGTAGCTTTGCTTTTTGGACACTGGCTTGATTTTTATCAGATGGTTTTTGGCAGTGTTTCACCGGATCATGTACCGATGAACCTGTTTGATTTCGGAATCGCAGCGGGATTTGTGGGATTGATTATGTGGAAGACGGGAGACGTATTGAGCAAATACCCGTTGATGTCAAAAAATCATCCTTTTTTCAAGGAAAGTATCATTCATCATACATGAACAGTTTGGAGTTTCAGGTTTTGAGTTTGCAGTTCTTTGATTCAAAATTTATATTGAAACTAAACATGAAGAACTGAAAACTAAAAACCCGAAACTGAAAACTTAAATATCGATAAGTATTATGTCAACATTTTTTCTGTTACTGATTTTGTTACTCGGCTTCCTGATCACTTTTCAGATCGCAAAGGCAAGCGAGTATGTAGGCATATTAAAAGGGGAAAAGAAAAATTTTGATCAAAACAATCGCATCAATGGATTTTTAATGATCGTATTTCTTGTGCTGGGGTTGATTGGTGTGTACTGGTGCAATGAATTGTTCAAAGGAAAAATACTTGGTGAATCAGCTTCAGAACAGGGCGAGAAGATCGATACCATGTTGCATATAACGCTTGGTATTACAGGCGCTGTATTTTTTATCACACAGATTCTTCTTTTCTGGTTTGCTTATAAATATCAGTATTCTGAAAAAAGAACTGCCTTTTATTATCCTCATAATAATAAGCTCGAAGTGATATGGACTGTGATTCCGGCAATTGCATTGACCGTCCTGGTTGGATTTGGATTGTATTATTGGTTTCGCATAACCGGCGATGCACCGAAAGATGCCATGCAGGTTGAAATCACGGGAAAACAATTCAATTGGATCTACCGTTATCCGGGCAAGGATAATATTTTCGGGAAAAAATATTTCAGGAATATCAGTGATGAAAAAGATAACCAGCTCGGATTGATCTGGGATGATCCTGCAACACATGATGATATTGTAGAAAATACAGCATTGTATCTGATTGTTAACAAGCCAGTAAAACTAATTATCAATTCAAGAGATGTGATTCATGATGTGGGTCTTTCTCATTTCAGGATGAAAATGGATGCCGTGCCGGGAACACCCACAACCATGTGGTTCACTCCGAAATTTACTACTGAGGAAATGAGAAAAAAACTGAATGACCCTGAATTTGACTATGAAATTTCCTGCGACCAGATGTGCGGCCGCGGACATTTTTCGATGAAGGGAATTGTCAAAGTGGTTACAGAAGAAGAATTCATTTTATGGAGAGCCAAGGAAAAATCCAACTATGCGCGTGTATTCCCTCCGGCTACAAACCCTGGGAAAACAGATTCAGCAAAAGTACAGGCAACGGCAAAAGCGGCGAATGAAACAGCAGCTAAACTGATAGCAGGAACGAAATAAACTAAAAATAAAAATTATTAAAAGAGATATTTCTCAACTAAATTTTTTGAGATGAGTAACGAAGCCACAGTACATGGACATGCAGAAGTGGGAACCAGTCATGAAGTACATCATGATGAGCATGCCATACATCATCACAAAGAGTCTTTCATTACAAAATATGTTTTTAGTCAGGACCACAAAATGATATGCAAGCAGTTCCTCATTACAGGAATGATCTGGGCAATATTGGGTGGCCTGATGTCGGTTCTGTTCCGCCTTCAATTGGGATATCCCGAAGCTAGCTTCCCCTGGCTGGAAGATATTTTCGGAAAATGGGCGAAGGGTGGAAAAATTCAACCTGAAATGTATTATGCGCTCGTCACCATGCACGGAACCGTGTTGGTGTTTTTTGTGTTAACCGGCGGACTGAGCGGAACTTTTGCAAATTATCTGATCCCGCTGCAGGCAGGTGCACGTGATATGGCGTCACCTTTTTTAAATATGCTTTCCTATTGGTTTTTCTGGATGGCAAGTGTGGTTATATTAACTTCACTCTTCCTCCAAACAGGTCCGGCCAGTGGAGGATGGACGGTTTATCCACCACTGAGTGCGTTGGGTGATGCCAATGAAGGTTCGAAAGCGGGGATGGATTTCTGGATCATCGGGATGGCTCTTTTCGTGGTATCATCACTGTTAGGAGGTCTGAATTATATTTCAACCATATTGAACCTCCGCACAAAAGGCATGAGCATGACCCGACTCCCATTGACAATCTGGGCTATTTTGTTTACTGCCATATTGGGGGTTTTATCTTTCCCGGTACTTCTCTCAGGACTGATTCTGTTGTTATTTGATCGCCACGCCGGAACGAGTTTTTATTTGTCTGATATCTATATTGCTTCAACACACCAGGCACTTCCGAACGAAGGAGGAAGTGCGATCTTATTCCAGCACCTGTTCTGGTTCCTTGGTCATCCGGAAGTATACATTATTATATTACCCGCGATGGGACTGGTTTCTGAAGTGATGTCGGTGAACTCACGTAAACCAGTATTCGGATATATGGCCATGATCGGATCACTATTCGCCATTACAGTACTCGCATTCCTCGTTTGGGCACATCATATGTTCGTAACCGGATTGAATCCATTCCTTGGATCGGTTTTCGTTCTGCTCACTTTATTGATTGCAGTTCCTTCAGCTATTAAAGTATTTAACTGGCTGACGACCATCTGGAGAGGTAATCTTCGATTTACTCCGGCAATGTTGTTCGCAATTGGATTTGTGAGCCTTTTCATTTCCGGTGGTCTTACTGGGATCTTCCTGGGTAATTCCACACTCGATATTCACTTACATGATACAATGTTTGTGGTAGCACATTTTCATATCGTGATGGGTGTTTCTGCATTCTTTGGTATGTTCTGCGGTATCTATCACTGGTTCCCCAAAATGTATGGGCGATATCTGAATAATACCATGTCTTATATCCATTTCTGGGTAACCTTTGCAGGCGCTTATCTGATTTTCTGGCCCATGCACTATGAAGGATTAGCGGGTATGCCCCGCCGTTATCTTGATTATAGCGGCTGGCATTCTTTTAACCAGTTTGGTACGCTGAATCGTTTTATATCTACCGTGGCCATGATCGTATTCGCAGTGCAACTGATGTTTGTCTTCAATTTCTTCTATTCTATTTTTAAAGGAAGAAGAGTGACTTCATCGAATCCATGGGGAGCCAATACGCTCGAATGGACTACACCCATTCATCCAGGGCATGGCAACTGGCCGGGAGAAATTCCCGAAGTGCATCGCTGGGCTTATGATTATGGTAAAGATGGAAGGGAATTCATTCCCCAGACAGAACCCATCGGCGCTAATGAAAGTAAACATTGATACAAGTCGGGAATTGAGGAAGTCCGAAAGACCGGAAGTATGTTTTATAATAAAATAAATTCTTTTCTGACTTTCGGACTTCTGAATTCCGACTAAAAAAATATAGATGCAGCAGGAAACCGTGAAGCAATCCAGTTCTTTTAAGATAGCCGGCAAATTGCAGGATTATAAGTTGCTGATCAAGTTCAACCTTAGCTTCATGGTGGTTTTTTCTGCAGTGATTAGTTATTTGCTGGCGCCAAAAGTAACAGCATACGATTGGAAAGCGATCCTGATTTTATTCGCTGGTGGTATGCTGGTTACAGGAAGCGCAAACGCTATCAACCAGGTAGTGGAAAAGGATACGGATGCAGTGATGAAGAGGACGGCGAACAGGCCTGTTGCATCAGGCCGGATGAGCGTGCAGGAAGCCATTGCTTTTGCTGTGATATCAGGACTTGCAGGAGTACTTTTGCTTTGGCATTTTAATTTTCTGACTTCATTGCTGGCTGCATTTAGTTTGTTTGTATATGCCTTTATCTATACACCACTGAAAAAAGTCAGCGCAATGGCCGTGCTCGTCGGCGCTGTTCCGGGCGCATTTCCTTGTTTGATTGGATGGGCCGCTGGCAATGACAATATCAGTGCGGGAGGATGGATCTTGTTTGCAATACAATTCTTTTGGCAATTCCCCCATTTCTGGGCAATTGCTTGGATTGCATACAAGGACTATAGCAAGGCAGGGTTTAAATTGCTGCCATCTGACGAAGGACAAACAAAATATTCGGCCATACAGGCAATCATCTATTCGCTGTTATTATTGCCCGTAGGAGTGATGCCATATTTTTTTGGGATGAGCGGCATCATTAGTTTGTTGATTGTATTGCTGGCTAATTTATTCATGGTCTGGCAATGTGTGCGCCTTTATCGTGAAATGACGATCCAGTCCGCAAGAAGAGTAATGTTCAGCAGCTATATTTATTTACCGGTAGTGCTGCTGGCTCTCCTGATCGATAAGGTGAATAATTTGTAGGAGATATGTGTTAAAGATCTGTCCTGTGTTTTTAACACGGGACGACAATGGCAAAGCAATGATAAACTCGATTGAAGCAACGAATACCGTGAGTGAACAAAAAAAAAGAATACATCCCCATAAATTTACTTTATGGGTGGCGATCGGCAGCATTATCATGATGTTCGCGGGTTTAACGAGCGCTTATATCGTGAAAAGAGATCAGCCCGGATGGACAACATTCGATATGCCCCGTACCTTTCTGCTGTCGACTGCCGTGATTTTACTGAGCAGCCTCACGATGCAGATTGCTTTGAAATCTTTCCGTGGAAGAAAGATGGACAGATACAGGGGCTTTATAACGGTGACGGCTATCCTCGGATTGGTTTTTGTGGTGTTGCAGTGGATTGGTTTTACGCAGATTTGGGACAGCGGTGTTACTTTTCGCGGTTCAGGAGCAGGTCAGTTCTTATTTGTAATTGCAGGGTTACACGCCTTGCATGTGATTGGCGGAGTGATTGCATTGCTCGTAATGTTTATAAAAGCATACAGAACAAATGTCCGTAGTTACAATATAGTTCCGGTTGAAGTGGTCAGCAGCTATTGGCATTTCGTAGATATTCTTTGGATTTATTTACTTATTTTCTTTTTATTGGTACAATAATTCTCAGAGGAAAACTTTATAATAAATTTGCAACCAGAATAAAATAATAACATGGCACAAGCAGTACCAGCGGGACAAAAATGGTGGGCAGGAGGACGAAGTCCGTTCAACGTGGAATACGGCAAGCTGATGATGTGGTATTTCCTGATGAGCGATGCATTCACTTTCGGCGCTTTCCTGATTTCCTATGGAACTATCCGTTTCTCCAGCAATTCATGGCCCGATCCGAATGAGGTTTTCCGCTCATTCCCGATCATCGGTGAAATGAAGATCCCGCTTGCATTCGTGAGCTTAATGACTTTTATACTTATCATGAGTTCCGTGACAATGGTGCTCGCAGTAGGAGCGGGTCACAATAATGATAAGAAAAGTGTTATGAAATGGATGTTCTTCACGATTCTCGGCGGACTTGCTTTTTTAGGCTGCCAGGCTTGGGAATGGACACACCTTCACGGAGAAGGAGCCTGGTGGGGAAGAAATCCATTTATGAATATCAATGGTTCTCCTTCTTCAACCAATTTTACGAATTTCTTTTTTACAATTACAGGTTTTCACGGATTCCACGTTTTCTCCGGCGTCATCATAAATATTATTATGCTGATCATGACCTGGAGAGGAGTCTTTGAACGCAGGGGTCATTATCTCATGATCGAAAAAGCAGGTTTGTACTGGCATTTCGTGGACCTGGTTTGGGTATTTGTGTTCACTTGTTTTTATTTATTGTAATTAATTTTTGAAACAGACCGTTTCTAACATGGAAAATTCACATACAACAACTGCAGTGCATACGGATGATGGTCATAGTTTTTCGACGAAGGCAATCTGGAGAACATTCTGGATACTCCTGATTATTACTGTAGTCGAACTGGCGCTTGCCATTTTATATTATGAAACAGATTTTTTACCCAAGCATTTCCTGAATGGGATATTCGTTATCGGGACTCTCGCAAAAGCGTTTTTTATCATTGCAGAATTCATGCACCTGCGTTATGAAAACAGGAACCTGATCATGAGCATTGGAGTTCCGGCTATGTTGTTTATCTGGTTCTTATTGGCTTTTCTATGGGACGGAAATTCCTACAAAAATCTGCGCAACCGCTACGACTCGCATTATGTAGATAAATACAAAGCCCAGCCCAAAGAAAAAGAAGGTGAAAAGAAAACGGAAGAAGGGAAAAAGCCGGGCGTTGAATAATCGTATTTAACAAAATATATCATTTATCGAACGAAACCATTGCCAGCCGGTGATGGTTCTTTGTTTGCCCGTGGTTATTTTTGTGATTCAATAGCCACGGAGACACGGAAAAATTTATTCAGTATCTCTGAGGCTAAATAAAAACGATCTGGTGAGTAAAAAAGCATTATTAGCTATCTGTGTAGCGGTTCTGGTTCCCCTGGCCAGTTATCTTATTGTAAAAAATGCGAGTGAAAATGCAGTGGTGATGCCTCCGAGGTATTATTATGATTCGGTGATCACTGAAAAGAAGGATGGAAAGGATATCACAGATACATTATGGCATTCCGTAAATAATATTTCACTGATCAATCAGCTGGGCAATACTGTTACCCTGGATCAGTTACGGGGAAAAGTAATTGTCGCCGATTTTTTCTTCACGCATTGCCCGAGTATTTGTCCCACTCTTACTAAGAATATGAAAAAGCTCCAGGATGCGCTGAAGATGAAAGATGAAATGAAATTGAATGATACGAGTTTTGTCCAGTTTCTTTCTTTTAGCGTGGATCCTGAAAGAGATTCTTCAGTTGTATTAAAAAAATATGCCGACAGATACGGCGTCAATCCCGATACCTGGTGGCTGCTTACCGGACCAAAGAAAACAATTTATGATTTTGCACTCAATGAATTGAAACTGGGGATAGCAGACGGTGAAGGTGTGGATTCCAATTTCATTCATACGCAGAAAATGGCTTTATTGGATAAGGACCGCGTGGTGAGAGGTTATTATGACGGACTAGACAGCGCAAGTCTTTCCAAACTGGCCAGCGATATAGTTTTTATTATGCTGGAAAAAGATAAAAACACTCGATCTGCTTTGAATGAATTAAAACCATTATTACCTATTATCATCATCGTGCTTGTGTTGACTGCAGTTGCCGTTTATTTTTTAAGCAGGAAGAGAACCATTCCTGTCAGCGATCAAAAATTATGAAAGAAAAAAACCTCACACTACCCATTATCATCGTCTCCATTGCCATTCCACTGGCGGTTGCTTATTTAATATTGGTTCCACAGGTCAAAGTCAATCCGGGATTCAATACGCGCAGTCTTCCCTTATTTCATGCCATCCTGAATTCTACAACTGCCATACTGCTGATAGCAAGTCTCTACTTCATAAAAAATAAAAAGATCAAAGCGCACAAGACGGCGAACCTGATTGCAGTTGCCTTGAGTACCGTGTTCCTGGTTTCATATGTTATCTATCATGCCTCGAATCCTTCTGTCCGCTACGGCGATCTCAACCATGATGGCATTCTGAGTGACGATGAAAAAAGTCTTGCAGGATCCATGCGATATGTATATTATTTCATTCTCAGTTCTCATATCATTCTCTCCGGGCTCATCGTCCCATTAGTATTATTCACTTTGCAAAAAGCCTTCCAGGAAAAATTTGATAAGCATCGCAGGCTCGCGAGAATCACATGGCCGGCCTGGTTTTATGTGGCAGTAAGCGGTGTGGTGGTTTACCTGTTGATCAGTCCTTACTATTAACAGACGAATACTTTTCAGGGAATATTTTTATTGAGCCCAATTCAGGCCTCTTGGAATTTACCGATCGGCAAAGTCATGTTTGCTTGAATTTAAGTAGGATGCTGATTAGGGTGACATGTAACGCTTCCGCATTGGCGTTGTGGCGGAATTTGGAAAACTGCGGCTCAGCGGCCGTAACTT
>Ga0335080_10005176_pt1 | contig 13393 bp, 11 predicted proteins | sample Lox_Sample_34_FD_206720 | JGI IMG/M metagenome (GOLD analysis project Ga0335080, IMG submission 206720) | Soil microbial communities from Loxahatchee National Wildlife Refuge, Florida, United States - Lox_Sample_3.4 | ecosystem: Environmental > Terrestrial > Soil > Wetlands | place: USA... | reverse complement strand
GTAGGATTTTCCCGACATTGCCTGCGTGATCGCGCGCGCTGCCGCGGCAACGAAGTCGATCGGCAAGCAGCACTACTCCAGCGCCGGCAGCGTCCGCAGCCAGGCGATGATCGCGCCGACGTCGTCGCCGGTCATGTGCTTGAAATAGATGTGCCGCGCCATCGGCGGCTTGAGGGTGCGGCCGTCGCGGCCGATGCCCTCGACCAGCACGCGCTTGATCTCCGCGTCGGTCCACGCGCCGATGCCCGCCGCCTTGTGCGACGTGATGTTGCGCGCGACCGCGCTCCCCCAGGTGTCGCGGAACTCGAAGCCGCCGCGGCCCCACCAGCCCGCATAGTCCTGCACGCCGTCGGGGCGGCGCGAATGGCATTCCATGCAGTGCGCGATGGTGGCGAGGTAGAAGCCGCGCTTGAGCGGATCGCGCAGGTCGGCCTCCGCCATCGGCTTGTCGGCGCCCGGGATCAGCGCAAACTTCATCTCCGCCTTGTAGCTCGGCGCCTGAACCGCATTGGCCACCGGCGCCGCCGACTCGATGTAGGTCGCGACCGCGTCGAGGTCGCGCGGCGTCATGATCTTGTAGAACACGAACGGCATCTGCGGCGACAGCGGGATCCCGTTCGGGCGCACGCCCTCGGTCAATGTGCGCTTGAGCTCGTCGTGGCTCCATGCGCCGATGCCGGTCTCCTTGTCGCGGGTGATGTTGGCGCCCTTCACCGTATAGGCCGGCGTGTCCCAGGTCTGCGAGCCGCCGGAGAAGCGCCGCTCCATCACGAAGCCGGGTCCCTGGCGCGGCGTATGGCAGCCGTCGCACGCCATCACCGAATTGACCAGGTAGGCGCCGCGCTCCATCTGCGTCTCGGCGCGGGCACCGCCCGCGCTTGTCGCTGCCGCCGCAAGCATCGCAAGCCCGATCGCGACGTCCGTCGTTCGCGCGCTGCGCGTCATTCGCCCCTCCCCGTGTTCTTTCGTTGGAGAGAGGCTATCACGCGCGCGCCGCACCTGTCAGTCGCGGCGGGCGCCCGTCCGCACCCGTCAGTCGCGCCGCACCCGCGCCCAGAAGGCGAGCGCGCCGACCAGCGCAATCACCAGGAGCAGACACCACAGATCAATCTGCGCATACGCGAGGGCCCCGCCGGCCGTGCCGGCCACGAAGCCGAGCACGATCGGCCACAGGAGCGCGAAGCGATCGCGCACCTGCGCGTAAGCCGCGGCGGCCGCCGCGTCGCCCGGCGCGCGGCGATGCGCCCGCCAGGCGATCGCGAGGTCGGTCGCATCGACACAGAACAGCGTCGTGTTGGTGGTCATCACGTTGGTGGACGGGCAGCCCTTGACCAGGAGGCGCACCAGCGCGCTCTGCACCCCCATGGCGGCGAGCCCGCACAGGCTCGCGCAGATCAGCGCCGCATCGCCCCGCCCGGTGAGCGGCGCGCCGATACGCCACGACACCAGCAGGCCGGCGAGCAGCGCCGCCTCGAGCGCGAGCGTCGCCGGCAGCGCGGTGCGGGCGCGGCTCCGTCGCACCAGCACGGTGGTGGCGGCGCCGGCGAGCCCGAACATGGGGAGGGCGAACAGCTTGATGGCGGCGCCGGCATCGTGCGTCACGGTCTCGGTGCCGACCAGCACGAAGCTGCCGGTGAGCTGCGCCACGTAGAGCCCGAACAGCGCCAGGAACGTGCAGCTGTCGACATAGCCGGCGACGAAGCTCATCAGCGCCGGCACGATCCGGGGCAGCGTCTCGGGCACGGCGGTGGTGTCGGACGCCATGGGCCACTCTCCTGCGTCGAATCATCTTTGGCGCATATTCTTATCGGCGAACCGGCATCCACTTCGCCGGAATATGCGCTAATCGCTCGCCAGGATGACGTTCTTCACCAGCGGATAGATCTGCCCTTCCCAGCGCTTGCCGCTGAACACGCCGTAGTGGCCGACGCCCGGCTGCATGTGGTGACGCTTGAGGTAGGGCCGCAGCGACGAACAGAGGTCATGCGCCGCGACCGTCTGGCCGATCGCGCAGATGTCGTCCTTCTCGCCCTCGACGGTGAGCAGCATGGTGCGGCGGATCGCCTTCGGGTCGACCTTCTCGCCGCGGAACGTCAGGTTCCCGAGCGGCAGCGCATACTCCTGGAACACCAGCCGCACGGTCTCCAGGTAGAACTCGGCGGTGAGGTCGAGCACAGCGAAATACTCGTCGTAGAAATCCTTGGTCGCCTTGGCCTTGGCATGCTCGCCGTTGACCAGGTTGTCATAGAGCTCGCGGTGCGCCTTGACGTGACGCTCGATGTTCATGCTCATGAAGGCGGCGAGCTGGACGAAGCCGGGATAGACGTGGCGGAACGCGCCGTCGTAGCGGAACGGCACGCGGGCGATCAGGTGCTGCTCGAACCAGTGGATCGGCTTGGAGTTGGCGAGCTCGTTGACCTTGGTGGGATTGACCCGGCAGTCGATCGGCCCGGCCATCAGGGTCATGCTGTGCGGCTGCGCCGGGTTGTGGTTCTGCGCCATCACGGCGGCGGCGGTGAGCGCGGCGACGCACGGCTGGCACACCGCCAGCATGTGGGCGCCCGGCCCGATCGCCTCGAGGAAGCGGATCAGGTGATCGGTGTAGTCGTCGAAGCCGAAGCGGCCGGCGCGGGTCGGCACGTCGCGCGCATTGTGCCAGTCGGTGATGTAGACGTCGTGCTCGGGCAGCATGGTGCGCACGGTCGAGCGCAGCAGTGTGGCGAAGTGGCCCGACAGCGGCGCCACCAGCAGCACGCGCGGCTGCGCCTGCGCGACGTCCTTGCGGAAGTGCAGCAGCGTCGCGAACGGCGTGGTGAGCGCCGCCTCCTCGGTGACCTCGACCTCGCGGTTGCCCACCATGATGCGGTCGATGCCGAACGGCGGCCGGTGATGGGTGAGCCCGGAGCGCGCGATCAGCTCGTAGGCGGCGGTGAGGTTGCGCAGCACCGAGTTGTCCACGGGCCGCCATCCGGACGCCGCCATCGCCATGCCGGCGAGCGCCCGGACCGGGATCATGATGTCGCTGTGGGCTTGATACGCCTGGTAGAGCATTCGCCTGCCGGGCGCTTTTGCGGCGCGCGGCCATCCCCTCATGCAATACCCGGCAGACCCACGCTAATGCATTTCGTGCTGCACCGCGAGATGAAAATTCGCACGGGCTGGCGGGCGCCTGCCCGCCACCCCGGCGTGGCCCGGGCGGGCCCGCCCGGGCGCATCCGCTTTTTTAGTGTCACGCGGAAAGCGATTGATATAACATGGATTCTCGTTTCGTCCGCGGGGCAGCCGGGCCCCGCCGCAAACGTGGAAACGACACATGGCTCCGGCAACGCTCACCATCAACAGCAAGAACTACGGCTCCTGGTCGCTGCGCGGCTGGTTGCTGTGCAAAATGGCCGGTCTCGACTTCAAGGAGCAGATGCTCTCGAGCGACGACCCGACCACCCGGGCCGAGCTCCTGCTCCTGTCGCCCTCGTTCCTGGTGCCCTGCCTCACCCATGGCGACATCAAGGTGTGGGACACGCTGGCGATCGGCGAGTATCTCGACGAGATCCATCCCGACGCCGGCCTCCTGCCGCGCGAGCGCGCCGCGCGCGCGCACTGCCGCTCGATCTGCGGCGAGATGCATTCCGGCTTCTCGAATTTGCGCTCCGCGCTGCCGATGAACATCAAGGGCCGCTTTCCCGGCTTCAAGGTGTGGGCCGGCGCCGCCGCCGACGTCGATCGCGTGATCGCGATCTGGCGCGAATGCCTGACCACATGGAAGGGCCCGTTCCTGTTCGGCGAGGACCCCTGCATGGCCGACGCCATGTACGCGCCGGTGTGCACCCGCTTCGTCACCTACGACGTCAAGCTCGACGCCGCGTGCGCCGCCTACTGCAAGGCCATCATGGCGCTGCCCTACATGCAGGAGTGGATCGCCGCGGCGAAGACCGAGCACGAGGAAGTGCTGGAGCTCGACGTGGAGTTTTGAGGCGCAATACGCTTCGCTGTCGCGCCCTACCCGCTTCCCCCCAGCCACCGCCCCACCCGCGCGACCGCGGCGCGCGCGTCCTCTTGCGAGCCCGCGTAGCAGAAGCGGATGAACTTGTTGCCGTTGAGCGGATCGAAATCGACGCCGGGCGTCGCCGCCACGTGCGCCTCGGCGAGCATGCGCTTGGCGAAGTCGTGGCTGTCGTTGGTGAAGCGCGAGACGTCGGCGTAGAGATAGAACGCGCCGTCCGCCGGCAGAAAATTGTCCAGCCCGGCGCCCGGCAGGCCCTCGACCAGGATCCGCCGGTTCTCCTCGTAGCCGTGCTTGACCGCCTCCATCTCGGCGATGCCGTCGAACGCGGCCTCGGCGGCGACTTGGCTGAGCGTCGGCACCGAGATGGAAAAGTTCTGCTGCAGCCGCTCGATCGGCCGCACCAGCGGCTCCGGCACCACCATCCAGCCAATGCGCCAGCCGGTCATGCAGAAGTATTTCGAGAACGAGTTGATGACGATCGCGCGCCCCGAGAGCGCCGCCGCCGTCACGGCCGGAAAGGCGTAGTCGAGCCCGTGATAGATCTCGTCGGAGATGAAGCGGATTTGCGCCTCCTCGGCGGCCGCGATCAGGCCGCCGAGCGCCGCGCCGGTCATCATCGTGCCGGTCGGATTGGCCGGGCTCGCCACCAGCACGCCGGCGAGCGGGCGCGCGCGGTGCGCGGCGATGAGCGCCGCCGGGTCGAGCGCCCAGCGCGTCGCTGCGCTGGTCTCGATCAGCGCCGGCTCGCAGCCGAGCGCCGTGAGGATGTGGCGGTAGGGCGGATAGCCCGGGTTGGCGAACGCGACCCGCTCGCCGGACTCGAACAGGGCGAGGAAGGCCAGCATGAAGCCGGCCGACGAGCCGGTGGTGACGATCACCCGGGCCGGATCGACGTCGACGCCGTAGCGCTCGCCGTAGTGGCGGGCGATGCGCGCGCGCAGCGAGCCGATGCCGAGCGATTCGGTGTAGGCGATCCGCCCGCCGAGCGCCGCGCGCGCCGCCGCGAGCGCGGTCGCCGGCGCCGCCGCCGCCGGCTGGCCCACCTCCATGTGCACCACGTGGATCCCGGCGGCCTCGAGCCGCGCCGCCGCCGCCATCACGTCCATCACCATGAAGGGCGGCACGTCGCTGCGGCCCGACGGCTTGGGCAGCTCACCCGCGACTTTGAGCACCTGCTCCAACTGCTTGATTCTCCTGATCGAACAAATATCGGTGAGGTGGGCGCCGTACGGTTGCCGCATTTACCGGGTTGGTCTACCCGGGGTGCGGGCGCGAACCCGGGGGATGGGCGAAGCGCGCTCGCGGGCTCACGCTCAGTGCGTTCATACTCGGTGTGTCCACACGCGCTTCACATGGACCGCGCCCGACCGCATCCCCGATTCGGCTGCACCGGCCCGTTTTGAAGATTCGGAATGATGACGCAAGCACGACCTGTCAAGCGGCGGCCCCTGTTGCGAGCCTCCCGCCCGGTCGCGGTGATCACGGCGTGCGCGCTGCTCGCCGGCAGCATGCCGGCGCGTGCGCAGGACCTGCCGCGCGGCCTCCCCCTCATCCGCGACGCCGAGACCGAGCAGCTCTTGCGCGAGTACACCACGCCGATCCTGCGCGCCGCCGGCCTCGCCCAGCAGAACATCCGCGTCGTCATCATCAACGACCGCAGCTTCAACGCCTTCGTGATCGACGCCAAGCGCATCTTCGTCAATGCCGGCGCCCTGACGCAGTCGACGACGCCGAACCAGATCATCGGCGTGCTGGCGCACGAGACCGGCCACATCGCCGGCGGCCACCTGAGCAAGCTGCGCGCCGAGCTCGCCAATGCGCAGACCGCCATGATCCTCGGCATGCTGCTCGGCGTCGGCGCCATGGTGGCGGGGGCGCGCTCGGGTCAGGTGGGCGGCAATCCGGCCGCCGCGATCCTCGCGCCGCAGAGCATGGTGATGCACTCGCTGCTCGGCTACCAGCGCCAGCAGGAGGAGCAGGCCGATCGCGCCGGCGTCAAGTTCCTCACCGCGACCGGGCAGTCCACCAAGGGCATGTACGAGACGTTCAAGCGCTTCGCCAACGAGACCCTGTTCGGCGCCCAGTACGCCGATCCCTATCTCCAGTCGCACCCGATGCCGGCCGAGCGCGTCGCCGCCCTGGAGGAGATCGCCCATTCCAGCCCCTACTGGAACAAGACCGATTCAGCCGAATGGCAGGCGCGCCACGATCTCATGCGCGCCAAGCTGTACGGCTTCCTCGACAAGCCCGATACCGTCCTGCGCCGCTATCCGCTGAGCGACACCAGCCTGCCGGGGCGCTACGCACGCGCGATCTCGGCCTACCGCCACGGCAACATGCGCGACGCCATCGCGCAGATCGACGGCCTGATCCAGGCACAGCCGAACAATCCCTATTTCCACGAGCTCAAGGGCCAGGCGCTGCTCGAGGCCGGCCGCGCCACCGAGGCGATCGCGCCGTTGCGCCGCGCGATCTCGCTCGCGCCGACCCCGGCGCTGATCCAGGTGATGCTCGCCCAGGCCCTCATCGCCACCCAGCAGCCGGCGCTGGCCGACGAGGCGATCAGCGACCTGCGCACCGCGCTCGCGCACGACCCCGACATCTCGGATGGCTACGAGTATCTCGCCATGGCGTACGGCCGCAAAGGCGACATCGCCCAGGCCGACCTCGCCTCCGCCCAGGCCGCATTCACCCGCGGCGACTGGAAGACCGCCCGCCAGCTCGCGGCGCGCGCCAAGACGCGATTCCCGGTCGGCGCGCCCGGCTGGGTCAAGGCCGACGACATCGCGAGCTACAAGCCCCCGCGGATGAATTCCGGTCTATAATGGATTATGGATCGAGACTGCGCCGCCCATCGAGCCGCCCATAGAAAGGACTGATGCTATGAATTTCCGCCTGCTAGTGCCGCGAACCCGAAGTTCGCATGAGTTCGCGGCGGGCACGGTTGCGAACTTCGGGTTCCAAAGCGGCACTAGAATTATAGAGTGGCTAGTGTCCTTTTCGATTCCGAAGTTCGCTCTGAACTCGCGGCAAATGCTTGCGAACTTCGGAATCGGGACACTAGCCGGCAGGCTCGAGGTTGCGCGCCTCGATCGGCCGCTTCTTCGCGTTCGGCTTGGTCGGCCTGTCGCTCGGCTTGTCGGTCGGCCGGTCCTGCGCCTTGGTCGGCCCGAGGCTCGCCCAGTCGTTGTGATCCGACATCATCTGCTTGAGGTAGGCGACGTTGGCGGCCGCCTCCTCGGGTGGCAGGTCGGCGCGCGCGATCGTCTCCGCCTCGGGGAAGCGGCCCTGCAGGCCGACCACCAGCGCGAGGTTCTGCCGCACGCGCGGGTCGGCGCCGGTCCGCTCGACGGCGCGCCGCAAGGTGGCTTCCGCCTTCGGCAGGTCCTTGGCGAGCGCGTAGGACAGGCCGAGGTTGGACAGGACCGACGGCTCGTCCGGCACGATCTTGAGCGCGCTCGCATAGTAGCGCTGGGCGTCCTGGTGGCGGCCCATCTGGTCGAGCACCGCGCCTTGTGCCGACAGGATGCGCCAGTCGGGCTGGTCGGGCGAGTGCGCGCGGTTGAGCACGTCGAGCGCCTGCCCGTAGTTGCCGACGTCGGCGAGCGCCTTGCCGTAGCCGCCGAGCAGTGCGCGGTTGTTGGGGTTGCGCATCGAGGCCTGCTGCAGCACCGCGACCGCCTGGCTGCGCTCGCCGAGCGCCTGCAGCGCCTGCGCGTAGGCGAGCGCCGCATCGGCATCGGCCGGATTGGCGCGGTAGCGCGCGCCCTGCTGCTCGGCGATGAGCCGCCAGTCGGCGTCGCTGCGCGGCGCCGCCGGCGTCGCGAGCGAGGCGGTCGTCGCGTTGCCGCCGATGGTGACGCAGCCTGCGGCCGAGAGCGCGACGCCGCTGAGCAGAATGGCGCAGGCGATCAGGCGGACGGTGGGGGGACGATGACGCATGGCATGTGCTCCGCCGGGCCTCCGACAAGGCAGCCCAGCCGGTCGAGTAGTAGAGCGTTAACCCTAATGGTTGGTTAAGTCCGGGAACCGGCGCGGGGTGGGCGCTCGCGATCGTCAAAAATCATGGTTAACGGCAGGTGAAGGCGCCCGGCGCAACGGCTTCGCCGATCCTCCGGATTGCTGCGGCGCGCATTGCCGTGCGACTGTCGGGGTGTATGAACCGGGCGTTCTCCGGCCCGATCGACGTTAACCAATAGGGCGAACCGAACGTCATGCATCGCACCTTCGTATCCCCCGGCGATCCCGCGGCCGTCGCGATCCGCTGCGTCACCGCGGCGTCCTGGCCGGACATCCGCGCCGGTCTCGCTGCGCCGGCGCGCGCCTTTGCGGATGCGGCCGGGTTCGAGCCGCGCGCCGGACGGCATCTGCTGCTGCCGACGGCCGACGGATCCCTCGCCGGCGTCCTGTTCGGCGTCGACGCGGAGGACCATCCGGCGCGCGATCCGTTCGCGGCGGGCGCACTGCCCGGTCTGCTGCCGGCCGGCACCTATCGGCTCGACGATCCGCCCGGCGACGCGCGCGTGGCGGCGCTCGCCTTCGCGCTCGGCAGCTACCGGTTCACGCGCTACCGCAAGCCCGACGACAAGGAGGTGCGGCTCGCACTGCCGGCCGGCGTCGACGGCGAGGATCTTTCGCGCATCGTCGACGGCGTGTTCCTGGCGCGCGACCTCATCAATACGCCGACCAACGACATGGGCCCGGCCGAGCTCGAGGCGGCGGCACGCCAGCTGGCCGAACCACACGGCGCCTCGATCCGCGCGATCGTCGGCGACGACCTCCTGGCGCAGAACTTTCCGCTCGTTCACGCAGTCGGCCGCGCCGCCAAGAGCGCGCCGCGGCTGATCGACCTCGCATGGGGCGATGCGGCGGCCCCGAAGGTCACCCTGGTCGGCAAGGGTGTGTGCTTCGACACCGGCGGGCTGGACATCAAGCCGGACAGCGCCATGCTGCTGATGAAGAAGGACATGGGCGGCGCCGCCAGCGTGCTGGCGCTCGCCCATATGATCATGGCGCGCGGTCTCAAGGTGCGCCTGCGCGTGCTGATCCCGGCGGTCGAAAACTCGATCTCGGGCGACGCGTTCCGGCCGCGCGACGTCTACCGCTCGCGCAAGGGGCTCACCGTCGAGATCGGCAACACCGACGCCGAGGGCCGGCTGATCCTCGCCGACGCGCTCGCGCTCGCCGACGAGGAGGCGCCCGATGTCCTCGTCGACATGGGCACGCTCACCGGCGCCGCGCGCGTCGCGCTCGGTCCCGACCTGCCGCCGTTCTACACCCACGACGAGGCGCTCGCCGCCGCGCTGTCCCGCCACGCCCGCGCGGTGCACGACCCGCTGTGGCGCCTGCCGCTGTGGCCGGCCTACGATCAGATGCTCGACTCCAAGGTGGCCGACCTCAACAACATCGCGACCGGCGGTTTCGCCGGCTCGATCATCTGCGCGCTGTTTCTCAACCGCTTCGTCGCCGCCGCCAAGGCGTGGCTGCACGTCGACATCTACGCCTGGGTCCCGTCGGCCAAGCCCGGCCGTCCCGAGGGCGGCGAATGCCAGGCGGCGCGGGCCGTGTACGCGTACTTGTCAGAGCGGTACGCGTGACCAGCTTCGACCCGCGCATCACGCCGGCGCGTCCCGACCTCGCGGCGCGCCACCTCGAGGGCCAGGTCACGGCGGCGCGCTTCGTCGACGGCGTGGTGCGCGAGGTGCGCGACGAGAGCGCGCCGCTGCGGCGCGAGCCCGCACCCGATGCGGCGCTCGACACCGAGGCGCTCAAGGGCGAGCGCGTCACCGTGTATGAGAGCGACGAGGAGGGCTGGTGCTGGGGCCAGCTCGAGCGCGACGGCTACGTCGGATGGCTGCCCGCCAATGCGCTCGCTGCGCCGGGTGAGCCCGCGACCCATCGGGTGGCGGCGCTGCGCACGCTGGCGTTTCCCGGACCGTCGATCAAGCTGCCGCCGGTTGCCGGCTTCTCGCTCGGCTGCCGGCTCGTGGTGCTGCGCACCGAGGGGACGCTCGCCGTGACGCCGTCGGGCTACGTGCCGGCGTGCCATCTCGCGCCGGTCGGCACGGCGGAGCCGGACTTCGTCGCGGTCGCCGAGCGGTTCGTCGGCGTGCCCTATCTGTGGGGCGGCAAGACCAGCCTTGGCATCGATTGCTCCGGCCTCGTGCAGGTGGCGCTTGCCGCGGCCGGCATCGCCGGCCCGCGCGACAGCGACATGCAGGAGCGCGCGCTCGGCGCGGCGATCTCGACGGGCGTGGCCGGCCTGCGGCGCGGCGACCTGGTGTTCTGGAAAGGCCACGTCGCGATCGTGCGCGACGCCGATACGCTGGTGCACGCGAATGCGTTCCACATGTCGGTGGCGATCGAGCCGATCGCCGCTGCGGTCGCGCGCATCGCGGCGGACGGCGGGGCGATCCGCAGCGTCAAGCGGCTGCCGTCTCAATAGCCGCTGGTGCGATCGATCACGTTTTCCAGTCCTTCCCCCGCCTCGAGCCGCTCGATCTGCCGCACGATGTAGGCGACCACCTCTTCCGGCACCGAGGCCGCCGAGTTGTGCGGCGTGATCGTCACCTTGGGGTTCGTCCACAGCGGGCTCGTCGCCGGCAGCGGCTCGGTCGGAAACACGTCGAGGGTCGCGCCGGCAAGCGTGCCTTCGTCGAGCGCCGCCGCGATATCGGCGTCGACCTGCAGCTTGCCGCGGCCCGCATTGATCAGGAACGCGCCGCCGAGCGCGCCATCGCGCTTGAGCTTGCGCATGAGCGCGAGGTCGAGGATCCGCTCGGTCGCCGGCGTATGCGGCAGCAGGCAGACCAGGATCTCGGTGCGCGCAAGGAACGCGTCGAGGCCGGCGGCGCCGTGGAAGGTCTCGACCCCCGGCAATGGCCGCGGGCGGAGGCTCCAGCCGGCGACGCGAAAGCCGAGCCGCACCAGCACCTCGGCGGCGTCGCGGCCGAGCACGCCGAGGCCCATCAGCCCGACGTTGACCTCGCCGGCGCGCGGCTGGTCGTGCTCGTGCCAGAGGCGCCGGCGCTGCTGCTCGTCGTAGACCCGCTGACGCCGGTGATGCATCAGCACATGCAGCGTTACGTACTCGGTCATGCGCCGCATCAGGTGCGGGTCGACCACGCGTACGACCGGCACTTGCGGCAGGGCAGGATCCTTGAGAACGCCGTCGACGCCGGCGCCGAGGCTGAAGATCGCGCGCAGGTTCGCAAACGCGCCGAACGCGCCCGCCGGCGGCAGCCAGGCGGCCGCATAGGCGACCTCGGCCGGATCGCCGAGGCGGTCCGGCCACAGCCGGATGTCGCGTCCGGGTGCGGCGGCGCGGAAGCGCTGCTCCCAGGGGCTCGCGTCCCAGCCGGTGATGACGAGCGCGAGCGCGGTCATCGCGCGACCGGCGGCCCGGCGACGATTTCGTCGAGCCGGTCGCGGTGGAGCGCCAGCCACTGCAGCGCCATCAGCAGGAATCCGTTGCGCATGGTTCCCTGCCCGAGTGCCGCGAGCGCGGTGTCGATCGGCACCCGCAGCGGCCGCGTCGCCTCCTTCTCGTCGGCGGCGCCGGCGCGCTCCGGGATGGCCGACGCATCGACCAGGCCGAGGTAGAGGAACGCGTGCTCGTCGCTCGCGCCCGGCACCGGGATGAACTGGAAGAGCTCGTAGAGCGCGGAGGGCCGCACCCCGATCTCCTCGACGCATTCGCGCAATCCCGCCTCGGCCGGCGTCTCGCCCGCCTCGACATGGCCGGCGACGATCTCGGTCAGCTCGCCGAGGCCGGTGGCGAGATGCGCCGGCAGGCGGAACTGGCGCAGCAGAACGATTTCGCGTCGCGCGAGGTCGAGCGGCAGCACGGCGGTGACCTTGCCGACGCGCAGCACCTCGCGCACGCTGGCAAGCGGGTCGCGGCCCGGGCTGCGCAGCGTCATCGAGAAACGTTCGAGGCTGTGAAATTTCCCCGCCAGCACCGTCGGGGCCGACACGGTCACGTCGGCCGGGCCGTCGGCGAGCGCCCCCGCATCGTCGCTCATCGAAAGAATCCTATTCCGACACGACGCCCGCGGACGCCGTCTCCAGATTGAATGCCGCCGCGAACAGCGCGCGCGTGTAATCGGTCTTCGGCGCGGCAAAGAGCTCGGCGGCTGCGCCTTCCTCCACCACCTTGCCGTGGCGCATCACCAGGAGCCGGCTCGCCAGCGCCGCCACCACCTTGAGGTCGTGCGAGATGAACATGTAGGTGAGGTCGTGCTCGCGCTGCAGCTTGCGCAGCAGCGCGCAGATCTGGCTCTGGATCAGCATGTCGAGCGCGCTGGTCGGCTCGTCGAGTACCACGAAGGTCGGCTCGAGCACGATCGCGCGCGCGACCGCGATGCGCTGGCGCTGGCCGCCGGAGAACTCGTGCGGATAGCGATGCCGTGTCGCCGGCTCGAGCCCGACCTCGGTGAGCGCGCGGATCACCCGCTGCTCGCGCTCCTGCGGCGACGTATGCGGGTGGTGCACCCGCAGCCCTTCCTCGACGATGTCCTCGACCGACATGCGCGGCGACAGCGAGCCGTACGGGTCCTGGAAGACGATCTGCATGTTGCGGCGGAACGGCCGCATCGCCTTGAAGCGCAGGCCCTGCAGCTCGTTGCCCATGAACACCACGGGGCCGACCGAGGAGATCAGCCGCAGGATGGCGAGCCCGAGCGTGGTCTTGCCCGAGCCCGACTCGCCGACCACGCCGAGCGTCTCGCCCTTGCGCAGCTCGATGCTCACGCCGTCGACCGCCTTGATGTGGCCGACGGTGTGGCGCAGCACCCCGCGCTTGATCGGGAACCAGACCTTGAGATCCTCGGTCTTCACCATGATCGGGCCGCCCGGATTGAGCGGCGCCGGCTCCTTCTTCGGCTCGGCCGCGAGCAGCTGGCGCGTATACGGGTGCTGCGGATTGCCGTAGACCTGCTCGACCGGTCCCTGCTCGACGATCTTGCCTTGCGTCATCACGCAGACCTGGTCGGCGACCTTGCGCACGATGCCGAGGTCGTGCGTGATGAACAGCATCGCCATGCCGAGGCGGCTCTGCAGGTCCTTGAGCAGCTTGAGGATCTGCGCCTGCACGGTGACGTCGAGGGCGGTCGTCGGCTCGTCGGCGATGAGCAGGTCGGGCTCGTTGGCGAGCGCGAGCGCGATCATGGCGCGCTGGCGCTGGCCGCCCGAGAGCTGGTGCGGATAGCTGCCGAGCCGCGTCTCCGGCTCGGGAATGCCGACCTGGGTCAACAGCTCGATCACCCGCGCGCGCGCGGCCGGACCGGTGATGCCGCGGTGGAGCTGCAGGATCTCGGTGATCTGCTTCTCGATCGTGTGCAGCGGATTGAGCGAGGTCATCGGTTCCTGGAAGATGATCGAGATGTCGTC
>Ga0335080_10005172_pt1 | contig 13396 bp, 7 predicted proteins | sample Lox_Sample_34_FD_206720 | JGI IMG/M metagenome (GOLD analysis project Ga0335080, IMG submission 206720) | Soil microbial communities from Loxahatchee National Wildlife Refuge, Florida, United States - Lox_Sample_3.4 | ecosystem: Environmental > Terrestrial > Soil > Wetlands | place: USA: Florida... | reverse complement strand
CGGCGCGCGTTCTTTACCGCGGAGATGGGCATCAGCGGCGTGAATTTTCTGGTAGCCGATGCCGGGATGATGGCGCTTACGACCAACGAAGGGAATGGGCGCCTGGGGACGAGCTTGCCGCGAATTCATGTGGCGCTCACGGGAATCGAAAAAGTGGTCCCGCGATTGGAAGACCTGGCGGTGATGTGGCCGGTGCTGGCCAATGCCGGAACGGGCCAGGCGGTGACCAGTTACAACACGCTGGTGGGGGGACCGCGCGGCAAAGGCGAAGTGGACGGCCCGGAGGAATTTCACGTGGTGTTGCTCGACAACGGCCGCAGCGAGTTACTGGCCGACGCCGAACAACGCGATGTGCTGCACTGCATCCGTTGCGGCGCCTGCCTCAACGCGTGCCCGGTTTACCGCAACATTGGGGGCCATGCTTACGGCACAACCTATCAGGGACCGATCGGCAGCGTGCTGACGCCGCATTTGCGGGGACTGCACGAGTTTCAGCATTTGTCGTCGGCATCGTCGCTTTGTGGAGGCTGTACCGAAGTGTGCCCGGTGAGAATCGATTTGCATCATCATCTGCTGCACAACCGGCGCAACGCGGTGAGAGCCGGAGAGCGTTCGTGGAAAGAGCGGGTGGCTTTCAAACTCTGGCGTTTGAGCATGATGCATTCCAGGTTGTTCGCAATGGCGGGATGGCTGGGCCGGCGGGCGTTGCGACTGGCTTATGCACTCGGGCTGGACGGGACAGCCCTGGATCCGTTGCGTGCGTGGACGAAAGAGCGTGCGGCTCCCTCGATCCCGCAGCGGTCGTTCCGTTCGCTCTGGAAGGAAACGGCGAGGAAAGAGACCCATGGGAGTGAAACCTATGGGACGTAGCGCGATGGATGCCGTGGAAAATCCGGGCCGCGAGCGGATTCTCCAACGCATCCGAAACGCGCTCAGCGCGTCAACGCCCGCTGCAGCGGGAAGCGAGGCGGAGATCTTTCCGCTGATTCCGGACGAGATCACGCGATTCAGTTCCGAGTGCGCGGCTAATCATACCGAACTGGTCCTCACCGGCAACGAACTGCAAGCTGCGCACGCGGTTGCGAAAGTTCTGAGCGAAACACCGGAGGGGGAGATCTTCATGCAGGATGCACCTTCGCTGCGGCGCCTGGCTGAGACTTGTTCTCTTCAGCGAACGATTCTCTGGTCCAATGCCGGCGGACCCACCGAGAATGCGCAGGCGTCTATCACTTTGGCCGAAGCTCTGGTGGCGCAGACGGGCTCCATCCTGGTTTCGTCGGCTTGCGGCGGGCGTTCGGCGACGGTGGCAGCGCCGGTCCATGTGGTGGTGGCCTGGCGCAGTCAACTGGTGCCCGATCTGAAGACTCTGTTCAGCCGGGTGAGCCGGGACGAAAGGATCATGAAGAATTCGATGCTCTGCCTGACCACCGGGTCCAGCCGCACCGGTGACATCGAAAAAATACTGGTGCTGGGGGCGCATGGCCCGAGGCGCCTGGTGGTTGTGTTACAAAGCGATTGAACGGCTCCGGCCGCAGGAGAGGGTGACTGAGATGAGCACGCCGATTGTCGATACCCACCAGCATCTCTGGGATCCAGAGGTGATTCCCTGCTCATGGCTGAAACGCGTCCCGAGCCTGAACCGCGCCTTCGGCATGAGCGACTATCTCGAGGCTACGAAGGGCCTGGGCGTGGTGAAGTCGGTGCACGTGGAAACCGATGTGGACGAGCCTTACATGGAGCAAGAAACCAAGGCTCTGTTCCGGCTTGCTGATCGGAATGACAATCCGCTTTCGGGGATCGTGGCCAGCGCGCGTCCGGAAAAAGACGGATTCGAGCAGCACCTGGAAAAAATCCTGGGGCACCGCGCCCTGAAGGGCATCCGCAGAATTCTGCACACGGAGCCCGATGAACTTGGCCAGGGAAAAACGTTCATTGAGAACGTAGGCCGCCTTGGCAGCTACGGGTTGTCATTCGATATCTGCGTTCTGGCAAGGCAGCTCCCGGTGGCGATCAACCTGGTTTCGCGTTGTCCGGATGTGACGTTCATTCTGGATCACTGCGGCGTGCCGCAGGTGAAGGAAAGAGTGCTCGATACCTGGCGCGCTGACATTACGGAGATGGCGAAATTTGCGAATGTATTCGGGAAGATCTCGGGAGTCGTGGCCTACGCTGATCCAGCGAACTGGACCAAGGAAGATTTGCGGCCGTACATCGAGCACATGATCGAGTCTTTCGGATGGGATCGCATCATGTTCGGCAGCGACTGGCCGGTATGCACGTTGTCGGCTAGTTATGCGCAGTGGGTGGATGCGCTGCAATCGATCACCAGCGGGGCTGGTCTCGAGAACCAGGGGAAGCTGTTTCACGACAATGCGGTGCGCGTGTACCGGCTGTGATCGCCCGGAACCTGAAGGACCAATGATTAATGACTGCCGCTTTGCCCACCAGCCGCCCGAGCCTGAGGGGCAGACAGAGAAGCGGGCCGGTCGAACATGATATTCATCTCGGTGTATTGGGGCAACACGACATCGCGTCCATGCCTTGTCAGCATGAAAACCCCCGACACACATGCGCCCGCAATCCGAGCCGTACCTGCGGTTGAGACGTCGGTCGCGGTGGATACGATCGCTTCGACTAAGAGCTGTGCCGAGTCGTCGGTCACTTTGGCAAGTCCACCGGTAACTCCCAGATTCATTACCATCCAGGCCTTGCCCGGGCGGTCGCCGCGAAGTTGTCCTTCGGTATCCACCTGTGTGTGCGACCGCCGATCCAACTCCACTCCCGTGATTGACGCCGCGATCGGTTCGGCCGTTCCGCTGGGCCCGGTCACCGCGGTAAACGAAAGCAAAACCGAACCAGCACGGCTCAACATGCGGGGACGGGCGCTCTTCACGACTTTACCCTCGAAGACGCTTCCCTCGGGCAGCACGAGCATATCGCCTGCGTAGACGGGTTGCACGAGGCGGGCTCGAAAGGGTTCTCCCTCGCGGCTCTTGGAGGCGCTGATACCACCCAGAAGAATGACTCTAGCCTGGGTTCCGGCCGGAATTGTGGCATTCTGCCCCGATGGCAGGGAAGCCCGCGCCTGGCCCACTGCGGGTAAGGGTTCGCTCTTCAGAATGGACGCTTCAAAGTTTGCCGTCGGCGTCGAGGATCCTCGGGTGTCATCTGCGGTTTGCTTCGGCGAGGGTGAGGCGATCGATACCACGCGCTCATCCGGCGTCGGGGAACCCCCGGGATGCTGTTCCGACTTGTCTTTTTTCGACCTTGCCCTCACTTCGACGGCTTCGCCGATGGATAGCAGTGAGACGCGAAGAGGCACTTCAGTTCCATCCGCTGCAGACACATGCGCGGACTGGAACGTCGGATACTTCTCGTGGCGCGGAGTAAACACATTGACCACCCAGGGCCAATGATCGTTAGGCTTTCTGCGCCGCTGCTCCAACTTGTCTACGACCAGGTGTACGCGGCTGCCCGCGGGAAACAGTTGCTTATCCCGCGAATAGACATCCTGGGAAAGATTGCCTTGTACGACATCTCCCGGCTTCAACGCGGAAGCCTTCATGTTGCTGTCGAGCCGTACTTTGACGTACAGATTGGAATACGAAGCGGACAAGTCCTGTTGCGTGGCGTCGGCCGCGGTTGCTTTCTCGGCACCAAGCAGGGCGGGCAGCGCGACAATAAAGATAAAGATAAGGACCGCAAGTTTGTACCTGATCGAACCCGGAATTTTCGTGCTCGCTTGCATCATGTCTCCGCCAGATTGCAGAAGCGAAACCATACCATATCTATGCAGGTTCTCCGGCGCCCGCCGAATGAGAAACTGCCGTCCTGGCCGAAAGCCAAAAGGTGATCTGACCAGTTTGATGTTACGAAGCGATGAGTGCCAGATGAATTTTCTGTGACAGTCTTGCCTACTATGCCTTCGTTGCTACTATCGCGCGGGCCGGCTTAAAAGAAGGGGAGATCACAGTCAACTGGATGTTGCCGGGCTTGCCGGTTGACTGCACGATGGCGAGAGCGAGCCCGTGAAACACGCGGCGTCGGTTGGATTTGTAGCCTTCGTGGCTCCTCGGGTCTCCGCTATCGAGGCCTATAAGCCTGCCCTCGCCCTCCAATTCGAACGAGATCTCGTTGTCGGCATCGGGCACCACGATGCCTTTATCGTCCATGACCTGGACCTTAAAATGAGCCACGTCGCGGCGGTCCGCGGCGATGTATTCCCGGTCTGCCGACAAGCCGAGAACCGCTGGTTCTCCGGCGGTGAACACTTCGACCGTGGACACAATTTTTCCTTCAGAAGTTCCCACCGCCTTGAGCGTGCCGGGATCATAAGGAACATCCCAGGACAAATGGAGGTCGGCGGTGGTCCGCATCACCTTCGCCCGGGCAGGCAGATTTCCGTACTCAAGTTCCATTCCCAGACGGGGGAATGCATAGCCCTTCACCCCCATCGAACGGCCGTTCAGGAACAGTTCAACCGTGTCGCAGTTGGTGTAGCAGGTGACCGGGATCATTTGCCCTTCCCTTCCCTTCCAATTCCAGTGAGGGAAGAGGTGAAGGACCGGTTTATCTCTCCACTGGCTCTGGTAAAAGTAGAAGCCGTCTTTCTTGAAGCCACAGGTATCGATGACTCCCGAGGATGAACTCTTCATGGGCCATTGCGCTTCGCCAAGATGGTCGATGCCGGTCCACATGAAATCCCCGGCCACGAAGTCGTAGGTGCGGACAAACTTCCACAACTGTTCCACGTCGATATTTCTTCCTGGCCCGAATTGAAAGAGGCCTTCCGATGCGGCGCCTGTGGACAGTTCGGGATACTCGCCGCGGATGCCACCCATGGCGTCGCTCTCGGTTCCGATGAAGCGTCTTTGAGGAAACGCATGCCGGTCGATGCTGTAGTATTTCTCCCGGCGGTCGCGCCACCGGTCGACGTAGTTGTAGCCCACCACGTCAAGCTGAGCCAGAAATTCGAGCCGGGCAACTTCGGACGCTGGCTCGGAGGCGATGTGGTCACAGCCTGCCGTCACCGGCCTGGTAGGGTCCTCGGCACGGAATACCTTCAGCAGTTTGCCAAGCGTCTCCGCTCCATGGGGAGCGCCCTGGTCGCCGATCTCGTTGCCTGCGCTCCATAGCACGACCGAAGGATGATTCCGGTCACGGCGGACGAAATTTTGTACATCGCGCTCATACCACTCGTCGAAGTAGTTCGCGTAGCCATTGGGTCCTATTTGCCCCTTGGGCACTTTCCACTCGTCGAGTGCTTCGTCCATCACCAGGAATCCCATGCGGTCGCACAGGTCGAGGAATTCGGCGGCATAAGGGTTGTGGCTGGTGCGGATGGCGTTACAACCCATTTCACGCAGAATTTCGAAGCGCCTCTCCCAGACCCTCTCCGGCACGGCTGCGCCTAAGCAGCCTCCGTCATGGTGCAGGCAGACGCCATTGATCTTCACGCGGGCGCCATTTAATAAAAAGCCCTTATCTGCGTCGAAAACAATGTCGCGGATGCCGATGGGGGTGTCGTACTCGTCGACAACGAGGTTGGAGTTCCGCACGGTGCTGTGAATTTTGTAGAGATATGGATCGTCTATCGACCAGAGATGTGGCGTTTTGACTTCCATCTGCTGGGGGAATTCGTATTCCGCTCCAGCTGCAATCTCGTGGGTTGCTTCGGAGGTCTGCACTACCTTGCCGTCAGCGTCGAGCAGGCTGCTAAGAAGAGTGCAGCGAGCGGTGTTCTTGCCTTCGTTCTGGATCCTGGTACGAAGGCGAAGCGATGCTGAGTCTCGGGACACTTGCGGCGAACTGACAAAGGTGCCCCATGGCGCGATGTGAACCGGGTTGGTGGCCAGCAGCCAGGTGTGTCGATAAACGCCGGAGCCGGAATACCACCGGCAATTGGTTTGATGAGAGTTGTCTACTCTGACTGCTATCAGGTTCTGGCCGCCGAAATCTGTGTGTGGCGTAAGGTCATAGAAAAATGGGACGTAACCGTAGGGCCGCTTGCCGAGCCATTGACCGTTGATCCAGACCTCGCTGTTCTGGTACACACCATCGAACTCGATTGTGAGCTTTTTTCCTTTGTAAGAATCCGGGAGACGAAAGGACTTGCGATACCAGCCAATTCCGGTAGGCAAATAGGCTCCGCAAAGGCCGGACGGCTCGCCTTCGCCGAAAGGTCCCTCGATACTCCAGTCGTGTGGCAAGTCCAGCGCGATCCAGTCCGCCTCCGAAAATTCGGGCACCTGCGCGCCTGGGGCATCGCCCTTACGAAACTTCCAGCCAAAGTCAAAACTCTCGCGGATGCGCGGAGCGGAAGCTTCGGGCCGTGGCTGGCTGTAGGCAACATCAATCAACGAGGAGGCTGAAACAACTGCGGCGCTGGCCGCGCCTTTCAGCCATTGGCGCCGGCTCAGAGAGCTTTGCAACACGCCGTCTTTCTTCATTCCGCTTCCTTTATCACGCTGGGAATTTGTCTTGCCTAGTCCGAACGACCGGTCGCAGCCCGAGTCAATCCTCGCTCTATATGGGTGACCGTCCGCTTCGTCATCCTCCGAGGCGTCATGGTCTGGCGACTCCGCGTCTTCCGGCTTCGGCTGCCGGTTCATCTGGCGATAGAGATCCCTGACTTGGTCCTTCGTTTTCTTGATTTCCTGGAACAGGCGCATCTCTTTCTTCGCCTCCTCGGAGAGGTTGAGGGCGCGGCATGCCAGCCCCAGACGATAGTGAGCCTCACCGTTGAGCGGATCCGATTGCACCGTCAAACGCAGATACTTGATGGCTTCTTGCGGCTTTCCCTGTGTCATCAACAGCTTTGCCAAACCCATCTGCGCCTGAACTTCGTTGGGATTGAGTTCGTAGGCGCGTTGGTAGTGGACAAACGCCTGGTCCAGCCGGGACTGCGACAGGGCGATTCTGCCGAACTGGCATTCGGCCTTTGCCGTTTCGCCGTCAGTCGCGACGGAGGTTTCGAGCTCCCTTTGCGCATCGGCCTGGGTCGTGGGGTCCGAGGGCGACGATTGAAGGATGGCCTCGGCCAGCTCAAAATGCACTCCGGGCAAGCGGGGATCGATCTGCAGCGCTTTCCAGTAGTGCTCGATCGCGCCTTTCAGATCTCCGTCATTGATAAGGTGCTCTGCGATCACTTGTTGCATCCGGGCCGAGCCGGGCGCCAGCACGGTGAGCTTGTTCAGCGTGTCATCGGCGAGCTGGGAGTAGACGCGCTGCGCCATGAACAGGACGTCTACGTTGTCGGGATCGAGATCGACCAGCGACCGCATTACGGAGGCGGTGGCTCCCGGGTCTCCCTCTTGATCGTAGAGGCCGGCCAGCTCCATTCCGACCTGCAGGCGCAGCGGCTTGTCTTTCAAGTTCGAAAAAGATTTTTCCAGCGTGGCGCGCGCGGACGGATCACCCAGCCTTTTCTGGCAAATTCCAAGGAGGGCTTGGGTTTTCGTCGAGGACGAATCAATCGCGAGAGACTTGCGCAGGTTCTTTGCAGCTTCGCGGTAATCGCCGTGGAAGAATGCAATGACACCGAGGTTTGTATAGGCCTCAGAGTTCCTAGGGTCGAGCGCCAGGACGGCATTGAGCTCCTTCACTGCGGAGTTCGGATCGTTGGCGTGGAGGTATTCCGCGGCTTTTCCAAGGTGCTGGCGGATTGCGGCCGCGTCGGAAGTTCTGGCTTGAGCCGAAGCCGGTGGAATCGCGCCGGGAAGTAGTACGAGGACCAACACCAGCGGAAGACTGGAGAATCGTCCTGGGCGGCTCGCACCCGCGGATCGGGAAAGGCTCAACAGAAACGCGGAGTCCTGGGACTGAGTGAGTTGCGACTCTTTCATGCAGGAACGATATCGCGAAATTCGCCTCGGCGAGGCGCGAAAAAAAGAGGATTCAAGCCTGCGATGGCTTCCCTAGAGCTGATGCCATCGCGAGCAGGGCAACGGATCTCCGTCTTCGCTCGCGCCGAGTGATGTTGCCCTGGCACGCAAGAACCCAGATCCCTCGCTTCGCTCGGGATGACATCCGTATTACCGGCACGGGCGAGAAAGCAGGTGCCTCCGGTCCAATCAGAATCTGAAGTGAGCGCCCAGTTCGATAATGCGCTGACTGCCGTTGATGCTGCTGATGGTGCCGGCCGCGCTGTCGGCGGCGCCGCTGTCGCCGACGTTCGCATCAGGATTGGAGAAGTTAATGTGGTTGAACGCGTTATAGGAGTTCGCCCTGATTTCGAGGCCCATGGCTTCGTGAATCCGGAACTCTTTCGCGATGCTTATGTTGACGTTCGAATAGCGCGGCCCCACGAGAGAATTACGCCTGACGTTGCCAAAGGTGCCCGGCGCGGGGTTGGCATAGGCTGCCGGGTTGAACCAGTGAGTGATGGTCTGGTCGGAGACGTTGGGATCGCCGATCAGATCGGGATAGAGCGTGCCCGCAACCAGCCCTGGATCAATCGTGCCACGCACCGAACTCTGGATCACTGGCGTGAACGGAGTCCCCGTGTGCCACTGGAAGAGGCTGGAAACCATCCAGCCCCCGGCAACCTGGTCGGCAATGCCATGTAGCGAGTGCCGGCGTCCGTGGCCGAACGGCAACTCGTAGACGACTTGGCCGACCAGAGTGTGCTTGGCATTGAAGTTTGAAGGCCCGTAGTTGGCGCCGGGATCAAACGCATTCTGGTATACATCGACGCCCGATCCGTGACCGTTGCCAGTGCCGGTATCGAGCGACTTCGACCAGGCGTAGTTCACCTGGAAGTTCAAGCCGTAGGACATTCTCTTCTGCAACCGCACTTGCAGGGCGTTGTAGTTCGACCAGCCATTGTAGAGTTGAGCGTTAATGCTGGTGAAAACCGGATTGGGGTGTCCGCAGTTAAAGCCGGAGCACCCGAACTCACTGGGCGGATTCTGATTGATATCGGTAGCAAAGTTCAAGTTTCTGCCACGGGTGTTGACGTAGCTGGTGTCCACGAGAATGCCGTCGGCAAAGTCGTGCTGCACGCTGAGGATGGTCTGCTGCACATAGACCGTGGGCATATCCCGCGGATAGTACGCAACTGAGCTGAAATTGTTGATCGTTGGGGAGAGCGTATCCAGGGTTGGAAATACGACCTGCGTGCCGGCAGGCGGTCCGTCCGCCAGCTTAAAGGCGATTTGGCCGTTGGTATATCCGTTGGGGCCAACCTGGTGCGGATTTAAGCCCAGGGCGAGGGCATTATCGGTGTAGTTTTCGGCGTCGCGTGGGGCATCGAAGATACCGTAGCTGGCGCGGAATGACCAGTTCGCACGTGGGGACCATGCGATGCCGACGCGTGGCGCAAACTCCTTGAAGTCTCCATTCTGGATGGTTGAGAGTTTACCTCCGAAAGACGGATCGCTTTGCCCTCCGAAAAGAATCGCGCCGGAGTAGGTCTGGCCATTTACTACTGCGGGATTGGGCAAATGTGGATCAAAAACACCAAACAGATTGTTCTTGACGCCCCAGCCGGACTGCATCTGCCAGCGTAGGCCCAGATTCACCGTCAGGTGCGGGGTTACCTTGAAGTCGTCGCTGCCGAACACAGCCGACGTCCACTCATGCGCGCTGGTCGGAATGGCTTCAAAGACGTACCAACCATACACATCGCCGGCGAGGAAGTCGGCGTAGGGAATTCCTGTAATCCCCCCGTTGAATTCGAAGTGGCCGGAGTCGATGTCTCCCCAGCTGGTGTAGTTCTGGTAGAGGCGGTCGTACTCGCCGCCGATCTTGATGGTGTGCTTGCCGCGAATGAGCGTTAAGACGTCGCCCGCCGTATAAATTCCCTGGCCAAGAACAGCATCGATGTTGCCGTTGCCGCCGGGCCCGGGCAAACCCTTGCCGTAGTCGCCCGCTCCAAGGGCCATCGCGCCCACTCCTGCGCCCTGATAAATCGAGATGCGGGGGAACACGTCTGCGGGAGCATTGTCGCCATAGGTCGGCTCCAGACCGATGGAGGTAGGAACATCATGTCCCAGTGAAGGCGGCTTGTACTTATCGAGCTCCCGGCTGGCGCTCACACGAAACTCGTTGAGCATGGTGGAGCTGATGGTAAAGACATGCGACAGCTGGCCGAGCAGATTATCGGTCTTTCCCTGTTCATACGCGGTGGCGTCGCTGGGGAAGAGCGGATCCGCAGGAACATAGGACGAGGTAGTTGGAAAATAGTTGAAACTGAACGAGAGTCTCTGCCGCGATGAAAGGTTGTAATCGGCTTTGCCGGTGTACCAGGTGTTCGTGCTGGGACTGCTGCCGTTGAAGATGTAATTGTTTGTCGCCGGACAGGTCTGTGGAGTGCCAGCCGATGCATTCGCTGGTCCTGGGCATCCGGCAACCCATCCCGGAGCGCCCGCGGCCGGGAAGTAAGTCTGGAGCTTCAGCGCCACCGGGTCATACGATCCCTGCAAGGTGCCATTCGCATCAAACGCCGGACCGTTCGCGCCGGTGAGCCCGAAGAAATCGCCGGCTTGCATAGCAGCAGTCGGGTAGCTGTAGACGGCGCTCGTGGGAGAAGACGCGGGGTTGCGCTGGTAGTTGAAGAAGAAGAACAGCTTGTTCTTTATGACCGGCCCGCCCACGCTGCCGCCGTAGGTGTTCCAGTGCTCAACCGCCTTAGGCCCAGTGCTATGGCAGAGTTGACGCTGACCTCGCCGATGGAATCCAAAGGCATGTAGTAGTTGCTGCCGTTGTAATCGCGGGGTGCGGTGGCAATCCCGCCGTCGGAAAGAAACTGGACGTTGTAAGCCTGCGTGCCGTTGACGCCGACGCCCTGGCCGTTGGCTTCGCCGACCGATCCGCCGTTATTCACTCCGGGGATCAACTGAATCATTTCGTTGCGCCAGTCCGTACCCACGATGGGCGCGGTACGGATCGCCTCGCTGCCCAGGTTTACGTGCTGGTCGGAAGTTTCCGTTTCCACCAACGGAATCTCAGCGTTCACGACGATCTGTTCCGCGGTAGTGCCGACCTGCAGCGTGGCATCGACTGCGACCGTCTGCACCTGCAGGGTCAGCCCTTCCCGCACAAGATTGCGGAACCCCTGTTTCGAAAAAGTGATCTTGTATTGGCCTACTGGAGTGGAAGGAGCGTCATAAATGCCGCTGGAATTCGTGGTGAGAACGGTGGCGAGCCCGGTTTGAACGTTCGTGATGGTGACCGTGACTCCGGGAACCACGGCGCCCGAGGAGTCCGAGACGGTTCCCTTGATCTCTCCGGTGTTCGCATTTTGTGCGAAAGCGTAACTTGCGGTTAAGGCTGCGATCAGCAGCAGACAGGTACGGCCATATTTGCCAACTGTTTCCCACGTCATGCGAATCCTCCTCAGCGTGACTCAGGTGACACACCACCATCCCGGGCATTTGTACTTGCGGCTGCAAGACTGACGGGTCAGGACCGGTGAAATGAAACACTCCCCCTGCTGCCGGAAGGGATCGTATGCTGAAGAGGCAAGGCTGCGAATCCGACGAAAGTCGTATTCACTGAAAGTATTTGGCTTGACAACCAGACCAGAGGTATGGGGGTAGGCTACAGGTGGACCAATCCTCGCTGCAGGGCTGTGACCACGGCCTCGGTACGATCACTGACGTTCAGGCGCACAAGGATGGCGCTGACATGGCACTTTACGGTGGCTTCGGTAATGCCTAAGAGGGAAGCAATGTCTTTGTTGCTCTTCCCGCTGGCGAGCAGGCGTAAGACTTCCTGTTCCCTGGCACTCAAGTCAGAATCGGGCAACCTTGCCGCCAGAGCTCGCGCCACCGGGGGAGGCAGGAAGCGGCCTCCGTGGTGGACACGCTGGAGGGCTTCCACCAGGGTCTGATAGGGCATGCCCTTGATGACATAGCCTTGCGCCCCCGCCTCGAGGGCCTGGTGGATGTCAGCGTCTCCCTCGTAAGTAGTCAGCACCACGAACTTCGCGCCCTTGTGGCTGGAACGAATGGAGCGAATTGCCTCCACGCCGCTCATGCCCGAAAGCCTCAGGTCCATCAAGGTCACATCCGGCCGATGTTTGAAGAAGAGGGAGACGGCTTCTTCCCCGCTGCCGGCCTGGGCTACGACGGCCATATCCGAGCGTGCGTTGACAATGGACGCCACGCCCACACGCATAAGGGGATGATCATCCACGACCATGACCTTGATCTTCTCGACGCTATTGACGGTCATACCCGCTACCTCCGCGAAACAGCCTGCGCCTACTTGCGTGGGACGTGCAGGGTCAACTCTGTCCCTGCCCCCGATTGACTCTTCAGGGCAAGCGTGCCGCCCATGCGTTTGGCGCGCTCCCGCATGCCAACCAGCCCGTAATGATCGTTGGATGCCGCCGACACCATCTCCGGATCGAAGCCGCGGCCATCGTCCCGCACCTGCACCGAAAAATCGCTCTTCCTGAAGTCAATCGCCACCCGGACGTTCCCGGGCTGTCCGTGATGAATGGCATTGTGCAGGGCCTCGCGCACGACCATGAGTAACTCGTGGGCGGTCGACTGGTCCAAATCAAATGGCTTTCCGGCCATCTGATACTCCACCGGAACTCCAAACTCGCGGCTGATCTCCTGGGTCATCTTCGAGACGATGGGGCCGATGGTGGTGGCAGCGCCATCGGCGTGGCGCATGTCCCAGACAGCTTCCCTCGCCTCGTTGATCGCGGTGCGCAACTGCGCCCGTGCGCAACTCAACAAGCTGTCGGTATCGGCGGGGTCGGTCTCGACCAGGCTGGAGTGTGCCTCGAGCAAAGCCGAAACCCCCGCGCACCCCTGGATCAACGTATCGTGCATCTCCCTGGCCAGCCGGTTTCGTTCGTTCAACACCGCTTGAAAGCGCGCATGAACCTGGCGTATGCGGATCAGGTGGCCGCCCCAAACTGTGGCCCCAAGCAAAAGTAAGCAACAACCTAGAAACCACGGAGTGCGGTAAAAATGCGGCCTTTGGATTATTTCGACGGAGGCCTCTGAGATCTGGTGAGGATTGTTCATCTCGAGCGCAGCAACGCGAAATCGATAGTGTCCCGGGGGAAGATTGGTGTAATAGGCTACGCGCCGCGATGAAGCGTCCGTCCAATTCTTGTCGAAACCATCCAGCATGTAGCGAAACCTAACCCGCTCCTGGGACCGCAGTTGAATGACGCTATAGTGCATTTCGATCTTGGCATTGTCGGGCGCGAGGGAAATTCTGCGCGGATCTGGAACTTCGATTCCGTCAGCGATGACCTGATCGATCACCGCGGGAGCCGGAGCAGAGGGCTGGGACTGGTCCAGTAAAACGCGAACCGGGCCCTTGTTGCTGGCAAACCAAACCTCGCCCTGGGAGGTTACGACTCCGCCCGGCTTCTCGGCGCCGTACATCTGAGTGGTCTCTAGACCGTCGGAGATGCCATACAGGGTGA
>Ga0335080_10005171_pt1 | contig 13398 bp, 13 predicted proteins | sample Lox_Sample_34_FD_206720 | JGI IMG/M metagenome (GOLD analysis project Ga0335080, IMG submission 206720) | Soil microbial communities from Loxahatchee National Wildlife Refuge, Florida, United States - Lox_Sample_3.4 | ecosystem: Environmental > Terrestrial > Soil > Wetlands | place: USA... | reverse complement strand
GGGATGGGGTTGAAGGGAGTCTCTCAATGGAATTTCAGGACAAGCTGTTGAAGTGCATTGACTGCGGAGCCGATTTTGTTTTCACCGCCGGTGAGCAGTTGTTCTTCCACGACAAGCAGTTCAAGAACGAACCCAAGCGCTGCAAGGTCTGCAAGGGAAAACGTGTCGCCGTGCTCGGAGTGGCGCCCAACGGATCGAGTAACGGAGGCCTCACTAAAGTGGAGACCCGCACCGTGTGCTCGCAGTGCGGGAAGGAGACCACTGTGCCTTTCCGGCCGACTCAGGGCCGGCCGGTCTTCTGCCGCGAATGCTTCATGCAAAAACGTCAGGTTGCGACCGCCTGACGCACGACTGCTGGCGGCGCGGGAAGATCCTTTCATTTAACATAAGACCGTGCCCAGCTTTTACGTGCAAAATTTTGGTTGCCGCGCCACGCAAGCCGACGGCGCGGCTATCGAGCGGCAGCTTGCCGAACTGGGATTCGACCGCGCCGCCAATGCCTCGTGCGCGCAAGTCGTCATTCTAAATACTTGCACGGTCACAGCCGCGGCCGATCAAGACGCTCGCGCGTCTATCCGCCGTATTCAGCGCGCGAATCCCGACTGCCAGATTGTCGTCACCGGTTGCTACGCTCAACGCGCACCCGAAGAAATCGCGGCGCTTCCCGGCGTTTCCCAGGTCATCGGTAATTCCCACAAGCACCTCTTGGCGGAGATCGTCCCCCTTTCTTCCCTGACGCCTGGGCCCGCACAACAGATCTTTGTTTCCGATATTTTCGCGCACACCGAACTGCTGGCTGCGCCTGTGTTCGAGGAACAAGCCCGCACCCGTCCCAACCTGAAAGTCCAAGATGGATGCGATAACCGCTGTTCGTTTTGTGTGATTCCTTCGGTCCGAGGCCAGAGCCGCTCGCTGCCCACGGCGGAGGTGCTTCGCCAGGTGAACTCGCTGGTGGACTCCGGTTATCGCGAGGTCGTCATCTCAGGTATCAACCTGGGCCGCTGGGGAAGAGACCTTCTCGTCGAGAACCAGAAAACTGGGAACTGGAAACAAAGAACAGACAACTGGTCTTCTTCAATACGCGCTTCTCTGACTAGCCCGTGGCCGACGGGGAATGACTACCGGCTAGAAGGCCTCGTTCGCGCCATCCTGGGTGAAACCTCACTTGAAAAACTGCGTATCAGTTCGGTCGAACCCATGGACTGGAGCGATGAGTTCATCGCCCTCATGGCTTCCTCGCCGCGCATTGCCAAGCATGCGCACGTACCAATGCAGTCGGGCAGCGACGCCGTGTTGCGCCGCATGCATCGCAAATATCGTCCCTGGCATTATCGCGAGAAGATCGAGAAGATCCGGGCGGCGATGCCGGGAGCCGCTATCGGCGCCGATGTCATGGTTGGCTTTCCCGGCGAGACGGAGGCCGAATTCGAAGAGACCCGCCGCCTGATCGAAGACTTACCCTTGACCTATCTGCACGTCTTTACGTACTCGGCGCGACCCGGCACGCCAGCGGCAACACTCCCCAACCAGGTCCCGGCGCACATCGCCCGCGATCGCAACCGGATTCTGCGCGAGCTTGCTGCCGAAAAGAAGAATGTATTCATGCGGTCGTTCATCGGGACTCAGCTTCCGGCAATCACGCTCAACGTCACGCGTCAAACCAGCGGCGGCGAATTCACCGAAACGCTTACCGACAACTATTTGAAACTTCAAATTCGGGGCAACCACGAACCCAATCGTTGGATCGTGGCCCAGGTGGAAACGGCGTCCGAAGAAACAATGCTTGGAAGCCGAAAACTTTGACCGTCACTTCGCTCTCCACGAGATCAAATGAATATGCCTACTCGCACACGCCTCGCGGTTGTGATGCTCGCCCTCGTCTCCAGCCTGGCAGCCCAGACAAATTCTGGTCCTCCCCAAAACTCCGCCATTTTTAATCCGGACGGCACCGCCATCGTCACTCGCGTGATTCCTCCGCCCTCCACCATCAGCCAGGAAGCGCAAACCTGGCTGGCATCGCTTGCGCAAAAGAAATCCGCTCCGCAAACCCTCGCCGAACGACGCGTGGCCACCGATGCCTGGCGGGCGCGCGGCTCGGCGGAAGCTCGCCGGCTTTACCCCGTGAATATCGAGGAAACGAATATCGCCGGCGTTCGCACCGACATCATCACGCCTCTCGCGACGCCGGAAGCAAATCGAAATCGTGCCCTCATCAATCTGCACGGCGGCGGGTTCGTTTCTGACTCGGGTTCTTTGATTGAAGGCGTGCCGATTGCGAACCTCACCAAGATTAAAGTTGTTTCGGTCTATTACCGGCTCGCTCCCGAGAACCACTTTCCCGCCGCGGTGGACGACGTTGTGGCCGTCTACAAAGAGCTGCTGAAAACCTACAAACCCCGCAATATAGGAATCTTCGGCACATCAGCCGGAGCCACCTTGACCTGTGAAGTGGCGGTGCGCCTGAAGCAGCTTGGCATTCCCCTTCCCGGCGCGCTCGGCATGTTTTCGGTGCATCCCGACTTCAGCCGTCCCACGGATTCTCAGGCGTTCTTCGCGCTTGACGGACTTCCGGGTACGCTCCCGATTCTCGATCCCAAGCTTCCTCCGGACGATCCCTATCCCAGCGCCACCACCGACCGCAAAGACCCTGTGCTGTCGCCGCAATTCGCCGATCTGCGCGGCATGCCTCCGAGCCTGCTGGTAACCAGCACGCGAGACCTGTTGCTAAGCGATACCTCGATGTTTCATCGCGCTCTGCTTGGGGCCGGAGTTGACGCGCAACTTGTCGTGTTCGAAGCTCTGCCGCACGCCTTCTGGTATCACTACCAGCTCCCCGAAACCAAAGAAGCGCTCGACCTGATGACGAAGTTCTTCGACGAAAAAGTCGGACGCTAGCTGGACGGAGTGTCGGCAAGTACAATGAAAAAGCTGCAGCTCTCTTGGGGGTTCGAACCATGGCTCCAACTTCCCTGACGCGACGTTCTTTTCTCGCACTCTCGGCGACGCTTCCTCTCGCCCTCAAAGCTCATGCTTATGCTTCCGCCTCGATTCCGGTGGGGCTCGAGCTGTACTCGGTGCGCCATCAATTGCAGCAGGATCTCGATGGCACGGTTCTCGCGGTAGCGAAGATGGGATATCAGGGCGTCGAATTTTACGCACCCTATTTCGATTGGAGCGAGAACCAGACCAAGCAGATAAGAAAACTGCTCGACGACCAGGGCGTGCGCTGCTTTTCGACCCATAACAGCTTCGAATATTTCGCTCCGGAGAACCTGCAAAAAGCGCGTGACAGGAATTTGATTCTCGGCAGCAAATACGTCGTGATGTCGAGCTCAAAACCGAAGCCCGGCCTGGATGGCTGGAAGGAAGTCGCAGGCATCTTGAACTCCGCCGCCGATACGCTGGAGCCGGCCCGATTGAAAGCTGGCTATCACAACCATGAGTTGGAATTCACTCCGCTCGACGGAACGCGGCCCATCGAAATCCTCGCCAAGAATACGAAGCCTTCGATCATGCTGCAACTCGACGTGGGCACGTGCATAGAGGCCGGCTCAGACCCGGTGGCGTGGATCAAAGCGAATCCGGGGCGCATTCGCTCGCTGCATTGCAAAGACTGGGCACCGGGCGACAGCAAGGGCTACACGGTTTTATTCGGAGAAGGCGTGGCCGACTGGAAAGCCATTTTCGCCGCGGCGGAAAGCGCCGGCGGAGTCGAGTATTACCTCGTCGAACAAGAAGGCAGCCGATTTTCTGAAATGGACACTGCCCGCATGTGCCTGCAGACGTTTCGCAAGATGCGAGGCTAGCGAAGTTTATTCTCCGTCTGCTTCTGTCGCGTAGCGCGATTGACAATTTCAGCTGGCCGTCCTACCTTTCCCGTGTTCGCAATGCACGGAGGTCCTGCCCTTGAACCAGAAAAATCTCCTGCCCCTGGCGGCCGCGCTCTCCCTTCTCATCGTGATCTCTGCGGTTCCGCACGTCGTCGTTGGAGAAACCACCATGCCGGTGGGCGTCTTCGACGGCCATGGTGATGTCGGCACGGTCCTCCATCCCGGCTCCGTCGAATATGACGCCGCCAACAAGACCTATACCGTCACCGGCAGCGGCGAGAACATGTGGTTTTCCGCGGACGCGTTTCAATTTGTCTGGAAGAAAGTGTCTGGCGACATCGCCCTGACAGCTGACATTTCTTTTACGGGCGCCGGCGGCAATGAACACCGCAAAGCGGTGCTGATGGTTCGCCAGAGTCTGGCCGCGGACTCCGCCTACGCCGACGTGGCGCTCCATGGCAACGGCTTGACTTCACTGCAATATCGCGACGAAAAAGGGGTGGCTACGCACGAGGTTCAGGCGAATATTTCTGCTCCCAAGAAGTTGCGCCTGGAGAAGCGCGGCGATTACGTCTACTTGTGGCTAGCCGCGGATGGGGGCGAGCTCAAGCCGGCGGGAGCGTCGATTCGTGTTCCGCTCACGGGGGAGTTCTACATCGGCATCGGCGTTTGCTCCCACGACAAGGATGTTGTAGAGAAAGCCGTGTTCTCAAACGTAAGTCTCGAGCCGCTGGCGGCCGCACCCGGAAAACAACCCACCCTCTATAGCACATTGGAGACGGTGACGATCGCCTCGACCGACCGGCGCGTAGTCTACGTTGCTCCCGATCGCTTCGAAGCCCCCAACTGGACGCACGATGGAGCGCTGCTGATTTTCAATCGCAACGGACATATCGAGCGCATACCGGCCCAGGGCGGCCAGCCCTCAGTAATCGACACCGGTTTCGCCAACCGCTGCAACAACGACCACGGAATCTCTCCCGACGGCGCCCAGCTCGCGATCAGCGATCAGTCGCAGGAAAATCACGACTCCCTCGTTTACCTGGTGCCCTTCACCGGAGGCGCTCCGCGGCGTATCACGAAAAACGCGCCTTCCTACTGGCATGGCTGGTCGCCGGACGGGAACACGCTGGCTTTTGTGGGCCGCCGGAACGACGACTTCGATATTTACACCATCCCCGTCACGGGTGGGGAAGAAACACGCCTCACGACAGCAAAGGGACTGGATGACGGCCCGGAATATTCGCCCGACGGAAAGTATATTTACTTCAATTCCGTGCGCACCGGCCAGATGCAGATTTGGCGTATGCGGCCGGACGGCAGCGAGCAAGAGCAGATCACTTCTGACGACTACAACAACTGGTTTCCCCACATCTCACCCGACGGGAAGTGGATGGTGTTTCTGACATTTCACAAAGATGTCGAGGGACATCCGCCCGACAAAGACGTAATGCTGCGGATAATGTCGCTAAGCGACAAGAAGGTAAGTGTACTGGCCAAGCTGTTCGGCGGGCAGGGCACGCTGAACGTGCCCTCCTGGTCGCCCGATAGTAAGCAACTGGCGTTCGTCAGCTACGAGTGGCTCTGGTAGGCAAAGGCCCGAACAGATTCCCGCGAACTAGAGTTTCTCGAAGAAGTGGGCGACTTTCTTGCCGGCATCTTCGGTGTAGTAGACGGTGACCTTGGCGCCTTTCTCGCTTCCCTTTCCGATGTCCTTGCCCGCATCGGACGCCGCATGGCCCGAAAGCTTAAACGTCTCTTCGGTGCCGTCCGCGGTCTTGACCGCAATCGTCTTCGCCCCGCGATCGACATGGGTGACGGTGCCGTCTACAGCCTTCATTCCATCTTTGCCTACTTTGTCGACCTCGACCGCGGTCTTCTCCGTCCCCTTCACGGTGTAGTGCGCCACAACTTCACTGCCTTCGGTGAGTCCGTGAAACGCGTCTTTAGCGCCAATGCCGGCGGCCTTGACTCCGTGAACGGTGGTCGAGCCGATAAACTTGAAGGTCTGCTCAGTGCCATCGGCCGTTTTGATGACCACGGTTTTGGTGGCTGAATCGAGTTTGCTGATGGTTCCATGGATGGCGTTGACCACGTCCTCCGCAGCCCAGCCCAAAGCGCTCAAGAGCAGAATTATCAGTGATGCACGCACTATGCTTTTCATTCTTTCCGGTCTCCTTAAGATTGTAAGATCGTGTGCCGGGAATTCTACTCTCTGGAAGGGGAAATTGCTCGGGCGCAGGAAGGTTCGGTCGCTCTGAGACAGAGAAAAGGGCCGAAACACAGGGATGCGAGACGCCAGCGCTGGCCGTTTGCTATAATCACGGTCTCACTGTTGCTCTAGCGTACCGGAGGATTGTATCGACAAGCGTTTTATCCGCATCAACGAGCGTATTCGCGCGCGGGAAATCCGCGTGATTGACGATGAAGGCAAGCAGATCGGGATCCTGCCGCCCTACGAAGCGCTCAAAATGGCCCGCGAGCGCAACCTGGATCTGGTCGAGATTTCGCCCACCGCGCAACCCCCCGTATGCCGCATCATGGACTACGGGAAATTCCTGTATCAGCAGGAAAAGAAAGAGCGCGAGGCCAAAAAGCACCAGAAAGTAATCACCGTCAAAGAAGTAAAGTTTCGCATCAACGTGGATGACCACGATTACGACACCAAGAAGAACCACGTGCTGCGCTTTCTCGACGAGGGAGACAAGGTCAAAGCGACCATCTTCTTCCGCGGGCGCGAAATGACGCGGACGAACCTGGGGCGGGGCATCCTCGAGCGCCTGATCAAAGACATCGGCGACCGGGGGATTGTGGAGTTCCGGCCAAGGCAGGAAGGCAACACGTTGCACCTGATCCTGGCGCCCAACGCCAAGAAACCGGGAGAGAAGCCGCAGCAAAAGGCAGCGGCCGCGGTGCCACCGCCAGCGCCCAGAGCGAATCAGGCGTGAAAAGCCGCTTTTGGCTATTGACTCTTAGCTCTGACGACCCGGGGTTGGCTAAGAGCTAAAGGCTAAGAGCTAAGAGCTTAATTACCGGACAGACTTTATGCCGAAACTGAAAACACACAAAGGCGCGTCGAAGCGCTTCAAGAAGACGGCGACGGGAAAGGTGAAGCGCAGACATTCCCATCTGCGCCACATCCTCACGTCGAAGACCAAGAAACGCAAGCGCAAGCTGGGCAGCAACGTGCTGGTAAGCGATGCCGATACGCCCAAAGTAAAGCGCATGATTCCGTATTAGGTCGGTATTCAGTGATCAGTGGCCAGTGAAATCGGTTTTACTAACAACTGACCACTAGCCACTGACCACTTGTTTGAGGGTTGCGGCCCAAGCTGCGGCCCCGGTGAGTGAAGAGGCGAGAAGCAGACTTCGGTCTCCTGCCTCCAGCCGCCGTTAAAACGAAAGCAAAGGAGCAGACCATGCCTCGTGTAAAACGCGGGACTAAACGCCGCGCCAAACGAAAGAAGATACTCGACCGCGCCAGCGGATATTTTCTAACTAAATCAAAACTTTACCGCTCGGCGAAGGAAGCTGTCGAACGCGGCCTCAAGTTCGCCTACTCCGGCCGCAAGCAGAAAAAGCGCCAGTACCGCTCGCTGTGGATTGTGCGCATCGGCGCCGCCGCCAAGCTGAACGGCCTGAGCTATAGCCAGTTCATTCACGGCCTGAAAAAAGTCGGCGTCGAGCTGGACCGCAAAATTCTGGCTGATCTCGCAGTAAAAGATCCGGGCGCGTTTAAGAGCCTCGCCGAGCAGGCTAAAGGCGCTCTGGGCGGGGCAGCGTAACAGCTCTCAGCTTTCAGCTATCAACTCTTGTAGCGCCGCCGTCCCGGCGGCGTACGGGCCGGCAAGATGCCGGCGCTACGCCGAGATATTCAGCCGCGAAGCGGCGCAAGAATGCAGCCCACGGCGCAAGCCGTGGGTAGCGAAAACAGCAACCGAGCCCCGGAAGGGGCGAAAGAACCGTGGCCTACACCGTCCCCAAATTAAAGGACCACTCGGCGAAGACTCTCGACAAGGCCGCGGAGAAACTCCTTGCTGCGCTCGGCCAGGAATCAAAAGCAATCAAAAGCGAGCCCGACTGGAAAACCTTCCGCGACCGTTGGCTCGGCCGCAAAGACGGAATCCTCACTCAGATCAATGATCTGTGGCTCAAAGCCGCGCCAAAAGACGCCAAGCGTGAAGTCGGCCAGCGGGTCAACCAGCTCAAGGCTCGCGTCGAGCAGGATGTCGAGGCAGCGCTGCAACACACCAAGAGCAGCGCAGCCCAATCCGACGACCGAATCGACATCACACTCCCCGGCACGCGCCGCCCGCTCGGAGCCGAGCATCCAGTCATTAAAACGACCAACGAGATCCTCTCCGTCTTCCGCAACCTGGGTTACTCGGTGCAGGAAGGCCCGGTGATTGAGACCGACTACTACAACTTCGAGTCGCTCAATTTCCCGCCCAATCACCCGGCGCGCGACACACAGGACACGCTGTTCCTCGCTAACCAGGAATCGAAGCCGCCGCGCGAGCGTTTGCTCCTCCGCACCCACACTTCGCCGGTGCAGATTCGCACCATGGAGAAGATGAAGCCGCCCATCCGGATCGTGATTCCGGGCAAGGTGCACCGCAACGATCCGCCCGACGCCAGCCACTCACCAATGTTTCACCAGATCGAGGGTTTGGCGGTCGACACGAACATCACCTTCGGCGACTTGAAGGGCACGCTCGATCACGCCATGAAGGCGCTGTTCGGCTCGAGCGTGAAGACCAGCTTCCGGCCGTCGTTTTTCCCGTTCACCGAGCCCAGCGCAGAAATGCTGGTTTCCTGTTTCATCTGTGGCGGCAGCGGCCAGCGGGGCAGTGCAACGAAAGACGAGCCCTGCCGTCCCTGCAAGCAGACGGGATGGATCGAAATTCTCGGCTGCGGCATGGTTGACCCGAACGTGTACGGTTTTGTCGATTACGATCCGAGAAAAGTTTCGGGCTTCGCCTTCGGCATGGGCGCCGACCGCATCGCCCTGCTGAAATACGGCGTCGATGACATTCAGTTGTTCTTTAACGGAGACGTAAGGTTCTTGGAACAGTTTGGGTAGATCGGCTCTTAGCTGATAGCTCTTGGCTTTTAGCTTTGCCGATAAGATGTCAACCATCTGCACAAAGCCAGAAAGCGTAGGCGCCAAGCTAAGACCCAAAAGCTAATAGCTAAAAGCTTCTTCTCATGAAACTTTCTCCTCAATGGCTGCGCGATTTCGTCGATCTGACGGCGGACAATCACCGCCTCGCTGAAGACTTGACTTCAGTGGGCATCGCCGTCGAAGGCACCGCTGGCTCGGGCGAAAATACGGTCTTCGAAATGGAGATCACCACCAATCGCCCGGACGCGATGAACCACTACGGCGTGGCGCGCGAAGCCGCGGCCATCTACGATCTGCCGTTGAAGGCGATCACGCCAAAGCTCCCCGCAGCGACGAAAGCGGAAGCCTTCCCTATCGAAATTGCCGAGCCCGATCTCTGCCCGCGCTTCAGCGCGCGCGTGCTGCGCAATATCACGATCAAACCTTCACCCGCAAACATCACGCAGCGGCTGGCTTTGCTCGAGCAGCGCCCCATCAGTAACGCCGTCGATGCGACCAACTACGTGCTCTGGGAAATGGGCAAGCCCACGCATGTCTTCGATCTCGATCTGCTCGAAGGCGGCAAAATTATTGTTCGGCGCGCGCGCGATGGCGAGAAACTGAAAACACTTGACGGCGTTGAGCGCAAGCTCACCACCGAAGACCTGGTCGTGGCCGATGCCGTGAAGCCGGTTGGCCTGGCCGGCGTCATGGGCGGCTTCGACACCATGATCACGGAGAAGACTCGCAACATCCTGATCGAATCCGCGTGGTGGGACCCGACTACCGTTCGTAAGGCCTCCCGTCGCCACGCCTTGCACACTGACGCCTCCCACCGCTTTGAGCGGGGCGCGGATTTTGATTCCACCGTGCTTTCCTGCGACCGCGTGGCCGAACTTATCCTCAACTCGGGCGGAGGTGAACTGCACGGTGGCGTGGTTGACGTGGTGGCAAAACGGCTCGACCAGGCACCCATCGCTCTCCACATCTCCGAGGTCCATCGCATTCTCGGTGAAAAACTTGAGACCAACGAGATTTTTCGCATTCTCAAGCGGCTCGGCTTCGAGTTGATGCCCGAGCGCGGCGGCGATCCCGATTTCACCGTCAATATTCCGAGCTGGCGGCTCGACGTAGAACGCGAAATCGATCTGATCGAAGAAATCGCGCGCCTCCACGGATACGACAAGTTTGCCAACACTCTGCCCGCATTCGCCGGCGCAGTGGTCGAACTTCCCGAAGCGCAGAAGGAGGCCAGACTGCGTTCTTCGCTCCTCGCGCTGGGATACAACGAAGCAGTTTCGCTGAGTTTCATTTCGCACGAGGACGCCGAGACTTTTTCCAATGCCCCGGTGATCGAGCTGGCCAATGCCCTCAGCGAAGAAGCTTCGATCATGCGCACCTCGATGGTCCCTGGCATCTTGAACATGCTGGCCTATAACCTGAACCGCGATGTGGAAAATGTCCGCCTCTTCGAAGCCGGACAAACTTTCGAAGCCGCAAACGGCGGCGTGCTGGAGTTGAAGCGCGTCTGCCTCGGTGCCACCGGCAGCGCGGTAACCCCCGGCGTTCATCAGCCGGCGAGGCCAGTGAATTTCTTCGACCTGAAAGGCGATATCGAAACTTTGCTCGGCGCGTTCGAACATCGCGCGCTTTCTTTCGACGCCAACGCGTCCGATTATTACCATCCCGGCCGCTCCGCGCGCGCCCTCATGGATGGCGCGATTGTGGCCCAGTTCGGCCAGATTCATCCGGACGTTGCCGCTGCCCGCAAACTGCGCAAAGATGTATTTGTGGCCGAGCTTCATCTTGACCGGCTATACAAACACGGCCTGCGCGAGGTGCGTTACGAACCTTTGCCGCGCTATCCCGCGGTGGAGCGGGATTTCTCTTTCGTGTTTTCCGACGGCGTGCTTTTCGAAAAAATCCGCCAGGCGGTCGATGCCCTGCGATTGAACGAGCTGCGCACGTTCGTTCCCGCCGAGATTTTCCGCGGCGGCAAACTGCCTGCGGGCAAGTACTCGCTCCTGCTGCGGGCGACGTTTCAATCCCGCGAACGCACGCTGCGCGAAGAAGAAGTTGCGCAGTGGTCGGCGCAGATCATCAAAGCCTTGGAAGGCCTCGGCGGAACGTTGCGGGCATGAAGCAATTTCTCAGCTCCAAGGTCGCCCACTTCACCGAGTCGGTCATCCGGGAGATGACGCGCCAGGCGATGCTTCATAACGCCGTCAACCTCTCGCAGGGGTTTCCTGACTTTCCTGCGCCGCGCGAGGTTAAAGAAGCCGCCCAGGAAGCCATTGCCGGGGACATCAATCAGTACGCAATCACCTGGGGCGCCAAGAACCTGCGCCAGGCGATCGCCGCCAAAATGCAGAAGTGGCAAGGAATTCAAGTTGACACAGAACGCGAGATCACGGTTTGCTGTGGGTCGACCGAGGCCATGATTTCGACGCTCCTGGCGGTCTGCAACACCGGCGACGAAGTTATCGTTTTCGAACCCTTCTACGAGAACTACGGGCCGGATTCGATTCTGTCGGGCGCGAAACCGCGCTTCGTGAAGCTGCGTCCGCCCACGACGTCCGATGGCGAATGGACATTTGACGAGCATGAATTACGGGCCGCATTTCACAACAACACTAAGGCCATTATTCTCAACACCCCGAACAACCCTACAGGCAAAGTATTCACGCGAGCAGAACTTGAACTGATTCGCGGGCTCTGCGTCGAGTTCAACGTGCTCGCCATCGCCGACGAAATCTACGAGCACATTTTGTATGACGGCACGGAGCACATTTCGATCGCGACGCTCGACGGCATGCGCGAACGCATCGTCACCATCAACGGCCTGTCAAAAACTTACAGCGTCACCGGATGGCGTGTGGGTTGGGCAGTGGCGCCGCCTGAAATCACCGACGCCATCCGCAAGGTCCATGACTTCCTCACCGTGGGCGCGCCTGCGCCTTTGCAGGATGCCGGAGCAGCGGCGCTCGAGATGGGTGCCGGCTACTACCAGCGGCTGGCCGGGGGATATCGCGCGCGGCGCGACCGGCTCATGCCCGTGCTCGATGAAGTCGGCTTTCGTTGTTTCCGTCCGCGCGGGGCCTACTACGTGATGACCGACATCAGCGGATTCGGCTTTGAGGATGACGTGAAGTTTGCGAGCTACCTGGTGAAAGAAATCGGTGTGGCCGTCGTGCCCGGATCAAGCTTCTACGACGATCCGCGCGACGGCGCGCAGCAAGTCCGCTTCGCTTTCTGCAAGCGGGATGAAACCCTGGACGAGGCTGCGCGCAGACTGCGGAAGTTAAAGCGACACCGATAGCGCGGATTCCGCGCTCATCCAAGACCGCGAGATGGCCTGCCCGCCCCCTACTTCGTAATCACGCCGCAAGCGATCCGATCGCCCGAATTCCCCGACGGGTCCGTCTTCATATCATCGGCTTTGGCGTGGATCATCAGCGATGTCCCGCCATTGCTGAAGAGCGAGTGGGTCCCGTCCCCGAGGGTCACATCTTTGTCCTCAAGTTTGGCCTTGGCGTTGCCCTTAGCATCCACCGTAAGGTTCATCATGTCTCCGGCGTGATGTCCGTCGGGGTTGTCAAACCCGTGCTTCTTGCCCTCGGGATTGAAATGTCCCCCCGCCGACTTGAAATCCGGACCTTCACACTTCGGGTTTTGGTGAAAATGTATCCCGTGCACCCCGGGAGGCAGATCGTGGACGCGAACGTCGAGCACGACGCCCGCCCCTTTCGGCGATATCACCGCCGTACCGACGGACTTGCCTTGCGCATCTTTAATTTCGACTTTTGTCTTTGCGGCCATCTTGGCGGCGCCGGGAATCGCGAGCGCGGCGAGCGTGGTCAGAGCAATGAGGGAAAGTTTGATCTGATTCATACCAGGATTATAGCCATTCCCGACCCGCTTCGGCGTCCGACCGTTCCGGCGCCCGAAAGTGGGTTCCATTCCGAACTGCGTAACGGGATTGCGGGCCCGCCCTGAACTTGTAGTTCTGATCTATCCACAGGTTTCTGCGGTATACTGCGCTCAAGTTCCCCATCCCAACGGAAGTGGTGCACTCATGTCTGTGCGAATGGCTGACGAGGTATCGACCCAGGTTCCTGCCGACGATTTTCAAGCGCTGGAAGAAAAAGTTTATCGCACCATTGAGATGTACAAATCGGCGCGCGAGGCACGGACCGCGGCCGAACGCGACACGCAGCGTTTGCGCCAGCAACTGGAAGAGCGCGAGGAAGAGGTCGAAACCCTGCGCAAGGAAATGGTGCGCTTGCGCAAGGAACGCGAAGAGATCCGCGGACGCGTGGAAAAGATGCTGACGCAGATCGAATCGCTGACCACGGAGCAGGCGGCAAGCTAAGCGTTCTTCGCGCGCTCAGAGGGAGTGAAATGACTATGGCATCGGCGACGAAGCAGCAGCCGGTTCGGGACGCGGCGAACAGCAGCGTGCGC
>Ga0335080_10005170_pt1 | contig 13401 bp, 10 predicted proteins | sample Lox_Sample_34_FD_206720 | JGI IMG/M metagenome (GOLD analysis project Ga0335080, IMG submission 206720) | Soil microbial communities from Loxahatchee National Wildlife Refuge, Florida, United States - Lox_Sample_3.4 | ecosystem: Environmental > Terrestrial > Soil > Wetlands | place: USA... | reverse complement strand
ACCAGGCTGCCCGCTCCAGTGGAGGCGCGGTCGCCGTCCGGCGTCATGTACCGCTCCAGGGTCTCGCGCAGCGGTCCGAGTTCGGCGGGATAGGCGGCGCCCGCATGTGAGGATTCCCGCACCGGCAACTCCGCGAACTCGCGCATCCGCTCGTCCCGCATGTGGGCGAACGTTTCGTCTTCCAGGAATCCGGCACCGCGGAGCACCTCCGTCAGATGCTGCGCCACGTCGCCCACGTCCAGCCGGTTGGTGAGGCGCACCAGCGCGGCGCGCAGGTCGAGATCGGTCTGCCGCCCGTCGAAGCATTCCAGGCACTCCACCAGCACCGGCGGAATCACCAGCACCGTGTCGCTGAACCGGTACGGGTCGCGGACCAGCAAGCCGGGTTGATCCGGCGCCGGCGACGGCATGAAGTCCAGGGTATGGCGGAGTCGCGCTAGCGGGGTGGCCAAACCCTATCGTATCGCAGCCGCCTGCAGCGCTCGAAACTTGCGCAACAATTCGTATACCACCACGCCCCCGGCGGTGGCCACGTTCAGCGAATGCTTGGTTCCCAGCATGGGGATGCGCACGTGCGTATCGGCGCGCGCCGAAACCTCGGCGCGGATGCCTTCCACCTCGTGGCCGAAGATCACGCAGACCGGGAAGCGCGGAGCCCAGTCGTAGAGGTCCACGGCGTGCATCGTGGTTTCGATCGCCGCCAGCTCGTAGCCGCGCGCCCGCAGGGCATCGAGCACCGGGAGGGGGTTCCAGCTGTGTTCCCAGGGTACCGTTTCCTCGGCGCCCAGTGCGGTCTTGCGGATGGCGTTTTTCGGAGGGTGGCTGGTGATGCCCGCCAGGTACAGCTTCTCCACCGCGGCTGCGTCGGCGGTGCGGAAGAACGCGCCCACGTTGTACATGCTGCGCACGTTGTCCAGCAGCAGCGCCACCGGCAGCGTACCCACGCTCTCGTAGAGCGCGCCCGCGCGCGTGGCCTGAAACGGAATCCGTTCCATCGGGACACAGCCAGTCTAGCAAGCGGCTTTCCGCACCGGTGTTCTCGGGACCCCGGCCCGCGTTGTTATAGTGAATGGAGCTTGCCCTCTCGAAACCGCTCATGGGCCGCATCCGCGTACTTCCCGACCAGGTAGCCAACAAGATCGCCGCCGGAGAGGTCGTCGAGCGTCCCGCGTCGGTAGTGAAAGAGCTGCTGGAGAACTCGCTCGACGCCGGGGCGACCGACCTGCGCGTGGATGTGGAGAGCGGGGGCCGCCGGCTCATCCGCGTGGTGGACGACGGCAGCGGCATGCTGCGCGACGACGCGCTGCTGGCCTTCGAACGCCACGCTACCAGCAAGCTGCGCGACGTCAAGGACCTGCTCTCCATCGCCACCCTGGGCTTCCGCGGCGAGGCGCTGCCCTCCATCGCTTCGGTCTCGCGCCTGCTGCTGGAGACACGCTCGCCGGAGGAGCACACCGGCACCCGCATCGAGATCGCCGGCGGCAGGATGCTGCGCTGCGAGGAAACGGCGCTCGGGGGCGGCACCGCCGTCACCGTGCGCGACCTCTTCTACAACGTGCCCGCCCGGCGCAAGTTCCTGCGCACCGAGCAGACGGAACTGGCCCACATCGCCTCGCTGGTGACCCACTACAGCCTGGCGCACCCGGCGAAAACCTTCCGCCTCGCCGCGGGACCCAACGAACTGCTCCGCGTGACGCCGGTCGGGACGCTGCGCGAGCGCGTCTACCAGGTCTTCGGCAGCCAGATGCTGGACGATCTGGTGGAGATCGGGGAGCGCGAGAAACAACTGCTGACCGCGCCGCTCCCGGTGGAACCCTCGCAGGCCATCGCCGAGTACCGGAAGGGCGACGACGAGCCCTCCACCCGCACCTTCCGCCTCACCGGCTTCTTCTCCCGGCCGCAGGTGCAGAAGGCCAACCGCAACTCGATCTACATCTTCGTCAACGGGCGGCTGATCCGCGACCGCCTGCTGCTGCACGCCATTTCCTCGGCGTACTACAACCTCATCCCCGCCGCGGCATACCCGTTCGCGCTGCTGTTCCTGGACTGCGACCCGGAAGAGGTGGATGTCAACGTCCATCCTTCCAAGACCGAGGTGCGGTTCCGGCACCAGTCTTTCGTTCACGACTTCGTGCGCGACACCCTGCGCGAGCGGCTGATCGAGAGCCGGCCGGCGCCGGCATTCTCGCCGGGGGCGCAGTCGCCGGCAGCCCGTCCTCCGGCGGAAGCGCAGCCCGCCGCGCGGTTGCCGTACTCGGAGTTCTCGCAGATGGTCGAGAACCAGGCGCTGCCGCCCGAGAGCGTGCCGCCCGATACCGTGCCGCCGGAGTTCTCCGCCGCGCCGGCGCCGGCGACCGCGCCACGCGAGGAATCGCTGCCCGACTTCACGCTGCGCTCGCAGGCAGGCCCGGCGCCGCGGCTCGATTTCACGGGGCCGGCCCTCGAATTCTCGGCGACAGAACCGCCGCCGATGCCCTCGACCGCGCCGGCGCGGCTGCCGGTCCCCGACACCCACGGGCAATTTCCGCCCGAAGCAGTTCCCGCGGTGGAGCCTTCACTGAACGCCCTCTCGGACCTGCGCCCGCTGGGACAGATCCACGAGAGCTTTATCATCGCGGCCGGCCGCGACGGCCTCTGGATCATCGACCAGCACGTGGCGCACGAGCGCGTGCTCTTCGAGAAAGTGTTGAAGCAGCGCGCTGCCGGCCGCGTGGAGATGCAGCGGCTCCTGATGCCGGTGATCCTGCAACTGACACCCGGGCAGCAGATCGATTACGCCCGCATCGCCGACGAGTTGCACGCCAGCGGCTTCGAGACCGAGCCGTTCGGCCACCGCACCGTCGCGGTGAAGGCGGCCCCGGCGGGTATCGCCGCCGCCGACCTGGAGAAAGTGCTGTTCGAAGTCCTGGAGATCGCCGAAGGCGAGCTGCGCGGCGCCACCCTCGACGACCTCCGCCGCAGCATCTGCGCTTCCATAGCCTGCCGCGCGGCCATCAAGGTCAACATGCGGCTCGACACCGGCAAGATGCAATGGCTGCTCCAGGCGCTGGCGGCCACCGAGTGCCCAATGAGCTGTCCCCATGGACGCCCCATCGCGCTCCACTATCCGATGCGGGAGATCCTGAAGGCGTTCCACCGCATCTGAGTGCTGCCGCGGGAAACCGCCCCACCTTGGGCATCTATATACTTGACTCACCTCCACTCGGGGCAAGGCTCACGTTGCAATGGTGTACGCTCGGGGACGGATGAGAATCGGTTCCAAGATGATTGCGCCAACGTTCGGAATCGTTGCGGACTGCCGCAGGAAATACGATCCCGTTCATCGCAAAAGGTGGTTGGAAATGCGTATCACACGCTGGCTCTTGTCGAGGCACCCCAAGATGAACGGGCTAAAGCGACGCCAGTGGATACGACGGCTTGCGGGGCTGGACCATCCGGGTGAGTCAGCTATATAAATGCCCTACTTTGCGTCCGGATTGGGAAGCAGCAGGTTGCGGATGTGCCCGTCCAGGTCGTTGCAGGCGGCCGTGAACTGCCGCAGGGTGCGAACGGTCGGGCCGAAGCCGTCAAACTCGTGGGCGGCCAGGCCGTCCTCCGAGTACGCCCGGCGGAAATCGGGGAATTTCTTCAGCAACTCCTGCACGATTTTCGGGTCTACCGGCGTATCGATGCGGGGAATTACTTCCACGTCGCTCGCGTTGTAACGCAACTGCCAGACGTAGGGCGGCGAGATGACCACGTCTCCGCCGATGAACTCGCTCCAGTGCATGTGGTTGCGGAATGCCGCCGAAAGCAGCCGGATGCGGTAGCCGCGTTCCCGGAAGATGCGGTACGTTTTCTTGAATACCGCCACCCCGGCCCATTCCAGGTACCCCGGATCCAGCGTGATGGTTTCCTTGTCCGCCAGCACCTTCAGCCAGTCGTCGAGCCTGCCCACCATGATCGTGCAGACCGGCCCCATGGAGGCAATGTCCAGCCCTTCCCGTTCCCGTCTGGCCAGCCCGCGCTCCACCGCCTCGGCCACGGCGATCGACTGCGGCAGCGTGAAGCTCACGGTGGCGTTGATGCTGATCCCGCGGTAGGTGGCTTCTTCGATCGCCCGGATGCCCGCTTGCGTCACCGGGATCTTCACGATCATGTTGGGCGCAAGCTGGCTGAACCGCGCCGCCTGCTCCAGAATCGCCTCCGTGTTGCGATAGAACCGCGGATCGGTCTGGATGGACAGCCGGCCATTTTTTCCCTTGTGCTTGTCGAAGATCGGCTTCAGCAGCCGCGCTCCGCTCGCCGAGATGTCCTCGACCAGTTTCCACCCGATCTGCGTCTCGGTGGCGGCAGGCATGCTGCGGATGAGTTCCAGAATATGGTCCCGCCACAAGTGCAATTCTTTTTTCAGCACTTCCACCACGATCACCGGATTGCAGGTGGCCCCCACGGCGCCGTTTTCGATGGAGTACGTCAACTCGTGCGCCGAAGGCGAATCGTTCCACAGGCAGGTAGGGGTCGTCTGGGTCATCTTGTGCAAGGGGCTTTTGTAAGCGATCGCTTGCGCTAGTTCCACTGGTCCTCCTCGGTGCGTACGGAATCACCCCGCCTGTCCTGGCTGGCCAGGCCGCGGGGGGGCGACTCCATCTTGACATACCGCGGCCGCGAGTTGCGACCCCCCTCTTGACATGCCCCGCCGCTTCTGTAAAAGTAAAGTGCAGGGCGAACAAAAAGCGAAATGTCCTCCGTCCTCACCTCCCCCATCCCGATCCACCGCGGCGCCCTCACCGCCATCCTGGACGGGCAGCCGGACTGGCAGGTCCGGCCCGTCCCCGAGATGGTGCCGACGGGAATCGCCGGGATCGACGCATTCACCGGAGGGCTGCCGCGCGGGTGCCTTACCGAAATCGTCGGACCGGCTTCGTCCGGGCGGACCAGCCTGTTGCTCTCGCTGATGGCGGGGACCACCGCGCGGGAGGAAGTTTGCGCGCTCATTGACGCTGCCGACACCTTCGAGCCCGCCGGCGCGGCGGCAGCCGGGGTGCGGCTGGAAAAGCTGCTGTGGGTGCGCTCGTCGGGCGATGCCGAGCGAGCGCTCAAAGCCGCCGACCTGCTCGTTCAGGGCGGCGGGTTCGGACTGGTGGTGATGGACCTGGGCGATACCGTGCCCGAAACCGCGCGCCGCATTTCCCTGACCTCGTGGTTCCGGCTGCGGCGTGCCGTCGAGCACACCCCGACCGTTCTGGTGACGCTGGTCCGGCAACCGGTCGCCGGGACCAGCGCCTCGCTGGTGGTGGAGTGCGCTCGCGAACGCGTGGCGTGGTCGGGCGCGCGCGGCTGCTCGCACCTGCTGCGGGCGATCGAAGTGCGGCTGGCCGGCCGCAAGCCGGCCAGGAACGGGGCGGCGTATTTTCGCGCCCGCGCGCTGGTTTCCCCGGAGTAAGCTATGTACGCGGCACTGCACGGCGGCGGCAACCTGCGGGCTCCGGCTTTCGAATTGGACGCCGCGCACCTGCCGCGGGCGATCGAGGTGCGGCTGGCCGGCCGCAAGCCGGCAAGGAGCGGGGCGGCGCGTCACGCGGCACTGCACGGCGGCGGCAACCTGCGGACTTTGACCCTCGGGTTGGATGCCGGGCATCTGCTGCGGGCGATCGAGATGCGGCTGGCCGGCCGCAAGCCGGCAAGGAGCGGGGCGGCGCGTCACGCGGCACTGCACGGCGGCGGCAACCTGCGGACTCTGGCCTTCGAATTGGACGCCGCGCACCTGCTGCAGGCGATCGAGGTGCGGCTGGCCGGCCTCAAGCCGGCAAGGAGCGGGGCGGCGCGTTTTCGCGCCCGCGCGCTGGTTCCCCCGGAGTAGCCATGTACGCGGCACTGCACGGCGGCGGCAACCTGCGGGCTCTGGCTTTCGAGTTCTCCCCCGTGGTGGAAGCGGTGTCGGACGACACCGTGGTGTTGGACGCCGGCGGCCTCGACCGGCTGTTCGGCCTGCCGCAGGAGGTGGCCGCGGCCATGGCGAAACGCGCCGCGGAAACCGGCGTGAAAGCGAACCTGGCGCTGGCATCCACGCCGGATGCGGCAGTATACGCGGCGCGCGGGTTCGCCGGTGTCAGCGTCATCCCGCACGGCGACGAAGCGAAATATCTTGGCCCGCTGCCGCTGTCGCTGCTCGCACCCTCGCCCGAATTGCAGGAGACGCTGGAACGCTGGGGTATCCGCCGCTTCCAGGACCTGGCCGCGCTGCCGCCGCTCGGCATCGCCGAGAGGCTCGGTCCGGAAGGCCTGCGGCTGCACCAGCAGGCGCGCGGCGGCTGGAACCGCAAGCTGGTGCCTCTCGAAGAGCCGCCGCGGTTCGACGACGAGCTGGAGCTGGAGTATCCGGTGGAACTGCTGGAGCCGCTTGCCTTCCTGCTGGCGAGGCTCCTCAACGGGCTGTGCACGCGGCTGGCGACGCGCGGCCTGGCCACCGACGAGCTGCGCCTGCGGCTGAAGCTGGAAGATCGCACGGAATTCGCGCGCACGCTGCGGCTGCCCGTGCCCGCGCTCGATACCAAGGCGTTCCTGAAGCTGATGCAGCTCGACCTGGGAGCGCATCCGCCGCCGGCGCCGGTAGTGCACGTGCGGCTGGAGGTGAACCCGGTGAAGCCGCAGGCGGCGCAGCACGGGCTGTTCGTGCCGCGGGCGCCGGAGCCGGTGAAGCTGGAGCTGACCATCGCGCGCATCGAGGCGCTGGTGGGCGCCGGCCACATCGGCTCGCCGGAATTGATCGACACCCACCGGCCGGGCGCGTTCCGCATGACCAGGTTCGGCATGACAAAGTCCGGCGCGCCGAAACCGCCCGCCCGCGCGCCGGCGTCCCCGGCGGCGCCAGAGCGCATCCATGTGCCGTCCCGCATACCGCTTGACGACGCGCGCGGCTCCGCGTCATTGGTTCTGAGCCGCGATCGTGAGGGAGCGGCAGGCAGGTTTCGTGCGGGACAGCACACCCGGCTGGCGTTGCGCGTCTTCCGCCCGCCGCGCGCGGCGCGGGTGACGGTGGAGGACGGGCAGCCCAGCCACGTGCTGGCCGAGGGCGTGCGCGGCCGGATCCTCTCTCTGGCCGGTCCGTGGCGGACCTCCGGCGACTGGTGGACGGCGGAACCGTGGGCGCGCGACGAGTGGGACGTCGCCCTGAGCGACGGCGCGCTGTATCGCATCTGCTGCTCGCAGCGCGGCTGGTTCGTGGAGGGAAGCTATGACTGATTCCTCCCGGGAGCCGGCGGCGGCCCCCGCGGTGCCCGCGCCCCGGCCCGCACCCACGGGTTATGTCGAGCTGCACGCGCACTCCGGGTTCAGTTTCCTCGAGGGCGCGGCGGTGCCGGAGGAACTCGCCGGCGCCTGCGCCCACCTCGGCATGGGAGCGATGGCGATCACCGACCGCGATGGCGTCTACGGCGCGCCGCGCTTCCACATGGCGGCGAAGAAGGCCGGCGTGCGCGCGCACATCGGCGCCGAAATCACCTGCACCAACGGCCAGCGCTATCCGCTGCTGGCCGCCGGCCGCGCGGGATACCGCAACCTGTGCCGCCTGGTGACCCGCATGAAGATGCGGGCGAAGAAGGGCGAGGGCGCGGCGGCGCCGGAAGAGATCGCCGAGTTTGCCGGCGGACTGATCTGCCTGGCGCGGCGTCCCGAGGAATGGCTCGCCGAAGCCTTCGGGCGGCGCAATGTCTATGCCGAGTTGCAGCGCCATTTCCATCGCGGCGAGGAGGCGCGCAACCAGGCGGTGGTCGAACGGGCCCGACGCCTCGGTATCCCGCTGGTGGCGGCCAACGGCATCGCTTACTCCGCCCCGGAGCAGCGCGAACTGCTCGACGTCCTTACCTGCGTCCGCAATCACGTCACGCTGGCTGCCGCCGGGCGCCTGCTGGAGCGCAACGCCGAGCGCTATGTGAAGACGCCGGCGGAGATGGCGCGTCTGTTCGCCGACCTGCCGGAAGCCATCGCCAACACGCTCGAGATCTCGTCGCGGCTCGCATTCACCCTGGAGGACCTCGGCTACGAATTTCCCCGCTTTCCCGTGCCCGAAGGCGAGACCATGATGAGCTTCCTGCGCCAGCGCGTGGACGAGGGCGCGCGCCGCCGCTACCGCCCCTACCACGAGCGCGCGCGGCGGCAGATCGAGCGCGAACTGGCGCTGATCGAGAAACTGAAACTGCCCGGCTACTTCCTCATCGTCTGGGACATCGTTCGCTTCTGCCGGGAGAACGGCATCCTGGCGCAGGGGCGCGGGTCGGCGGCCAACAGCGCAGTCTGCTACGCGCTCGAGATCACCGCCGTCGATCCGGTGGGCATGGACCTGCTGTTCGAGCGCTTCCTCTCCGAGGAGCGCGGCGAGTGGCCCGACATCGATATCGACCTGCCCAGCGGCGAGAAGCGCGAGCGCGCCATCCAGTACGTTTACGGGAAGTTCGGCAAGCTGGGGGCGGCCATGACCGCCAACGTTATCAGCTACCGCGGGCGGTCGGCGGCGCGCGAAGTGGGCAAGGCGCTGGGCTTCGAGATCACCACGCTGGAAAAACTGGCCGGGCTGGTACGCGCGTGGGAGTGGAAGGACCCCAAAGACACCACCGAGCGGCAGTTCCGCGACGCCGGCTTCGACCTCAATCACCCGCGCGTGCGCAAGTTTTTCGAGCTGTACCGGATGGCGCAGGACCTGCCGCGCCACCTGGGACAGCACTCGGGCGGCATGGTGATCTGCCAGGGGCAACTGGATGCGATCGTGCCCCTCGAGCCCGCCACCATGCCGGGACGCGTGGTGGTGCAGTGGGACAAAGAGGACTGCGCCGACCTCGGTATCATCAAGGTGGACCTGCTTGGCCTGGGCATGATGGCGGTGCTCGAAGACTGTGTGCGCCAGATCCCGGAGGCGTACGGCGAAACGGTGGACCTGGCGCACCTGCCGCCCGACGACCCGGCCGTCTACCGCGCGCTCCAGACCGCCGACACCATCGGCATGTTCCAGGTGGAGAGCCGGGCGCAGCAGGCGTCGCTGCCGCGCATGCGCCCGCAGCGCTTTTACGACATCGTGGTGCAGGTGGCGATCATCCGTCCCGGGCCGATCGTGGGCAAGATGGTGCATCCCTACCTCAACCGGCGCCAGGGCCGGGAAAAGCCCGACTACCTGCATCCCTCGCTCGAACCGGTGCTCGAGCGGACGCTCGGCGTGCCGCTGTTCCAGGAGCAGTTGCTGCGCATGGCCATGATCGCGGCGGGGTTCACGGGAGGCGAGGCCGAGGAACTGCGGCGCGCCATGGGCTTCAAACGGTCGGAGAAGCGGATGCAGGAGATCGAGGTGAAGCTGCGGGCGGGCATGGACCGCAAGGGCATCACGGGCGCTGTGCAGGATGCGATCGTGCACTCGATCGCTTCGTTCGCGCTCTACGGCTTCCCCGAATCGCACGCGGCCAGTTTCGCGCTGATCGCGTACGCCAGCGCGTATCTCAAGTGCCGCTACCCGGCCGCCTTCACCTGCGCCATGCTGAACAACCAGCCGATGGGGTTTTACTCGCCCGCCATCCTGATCAAGGACGCGCAGCGGCATGGCCTGCGCGTGCTGCCGGTGGACGTGGCGGTGTCCGATTGGCCGTGCACGATGGAGCGGCGCGAGGGCGCGCTGTGCCTGCGGCTGGGGCTGCGCTACGCGCGGGGGTTGCGCGAGGAGGCGGGACAAGCCCTCTTGCGGGCGCGCGCCGAACGGCCGTTCTCGAGCATCGACGACCTGGCGCTGCGCGTGCCCGAACTGCGCCGGGACGAGATGAACCAGCTGGCGGAAATCGGCGCGCTCAACCCGCTGGACGACATCCACCGCCGCGACGCACTGTGGCGGGCCCAACGCGCGGTGCTGCCGGTGGGGCCGCTGCTCGAGCCGCTCGAAGAGAAGGGCGAGCCATCGCCCCTGGCGTGCATGAACATCGGGGAGCGCCTGCACGCCGACTACAGCGGCACCGGGCTGACCATCGGCCGCCACCCGATGGCCCTCCGCCGGGCGGAGATGAACGCCCTCGGGGTGACGCCGGCCAACCGCCTCGCCCGCCTGCGCGACGGCCGCCTGGTGCGCATCGCCGGCGCGGTCGTGGTGCGCCAGCGTCCGGGCACGGCCAACGGATTCGTTTTCCTGAGCCTGGAGGACGAGACCGGCATCAGCAACGCCATCATCACCCCGAACACCTTCGACCGGTACAAGTTCGAGGTGCTGGGCGAGCCGTTCGTGGTCATCCACGGCGTGCTGCAGAACTTCGACGGCGTGGTCTCGGTGAAGGCCTCACGGGTGGAAGGGCTGCGCCTGAGCGCGGAAGGCGCTCAGGCCGCGCCGCCGTCGCACGATTTTCACTGAGCATGTTAAACTAAACTTAGTTTAGTTTATGAAGACGATCAACATTCACGCTGCCAAGACCCATCTTTCCAGTCTGGTGGAGGAGGCGGCCGCAGGAGAGGAAATCATTATCGCGAAAGCCGGCAAACCGGTAGCGCGGCTCGGACCGCTCGAAAAACCAGCATTCGAAAAAGCCTTTGGGGCGCTGAAAGGTCGTATTCACATGAGCGACGACTTCGATGAACCTCTGCCGCCGGAGATTCTCACGGGATTCGGCATCGAGGAATGAACGCCCTCCTCGACACTCACGTGGTGATCTGGTGGCTGGAAGGAAGCGTCCGGATCGGCCCCAGAGCAGCGGCCTCCCTGAGGCAGGCGACGCAACTATGGCTCAGCGCCGCGTCCGTTTGGGAGGTCGCCATCAAGTACCGGCTGGGCCGCTTACCCCTCTCGGATTCGCCAGAGCGGTGGGTCAACACGCTGTTCGCAGAGTGGGGTGTCCGTCCGCTGCCCATCTCGGCCTCTCACGCGCTGGCTGCAGGTGCGCTTCCGCTGCACCACTCCGACCCTTTCGACCGCATGCTGATCGCGCAGGCGCAATGCGAGGGGCTCACGCTGGTGACGGCCGATCCGCGCCTCCGCGCCTATGACATCCGCACCGTCGACGCCACGGTTTAACGCCGTTCACGAACTCCGCTTCAACTGCCCGCAGGCGGCGTAGATGTCCAGTCCCCGCGGCTTGCGGACGAAGCATGGAAACGACCGCCGCAGAATCCGCTGGAAGCCGGCGACCCGCTCCTCCGACGGGGTCGCGAACGGAATCTCCGGCCCCGGGTTGAGGGCGATCAGGTTTACCTTGCAGTTGAGGCGGGCGAGCAGGCGGACGACGCGGCGCGCGTCCTGGTCGCTGTCGTTGACGTCCTTCAGCAGCACGTATTCGAAGGTGAGCTTCTCCCACGGGCGCAGCGGGTACGCCCGGCAGGCCTCCATCAGGTCCTTCAGGTGATACTTGCGGGTGATGGGCATCAGTTCCTGCCGCTGCTCCTCGGTGGAGGCGTTGAGGGAGACCGCCAGCTTGGGCCGCACGGGCTCGCGTCCCAGTTCCTCCATTTTGGGAACGATGCCGGCGGTGGAGACCGTGATGCGCCGCGGGGAGAGGCCGAATCCGCCGGGGTCGAGCAGAATGCGCGTTGCCTTGACCACGTTCGACAGGTTGAGCAGCGGCTCGCCCTGTCCCATCATGACGATGTTCAGCCGTCCCCCGTCGCGGCGAAGCTGGTTGTGTTGCGAGACCAGCAGCACCTGGCCGACGATTTCCCCCGCCGTCAGGCTGCGCTCCAGCCCGAGCAAAGCGGTCATGCAGAATTTGCAGTCCACCGGACAGCCGACCTGGCTGGAGATGCAGATGGTGTCGCGCTCGCCCTCCGGCATCAGCACCGTCTCGACGGTGCGCCCGTCGGCGAGGCGCAGCAGGTAGCGCCGTGTGCCGTCGGCGGATTCGTACAAGCGCTCGATCTGCGGCAGGCCCACGGGGTATTCCGCCGCCAGCTCTTCCCGCAGCTTGGCCGGCAGGGTGGAAATCTGGACCAGGTCGGCCACCTGCCCGCGGTACAGCGCTTCGTAGACCTGCCGGGCGCGGAAGGCCGGCCGACCCGGGCCCAAAGCTTCCTGGATTTCCGTAAGTTCCATTCCCAGAAGGGGTTGCGGCATCCATATCCATTTTACCAAATGGCCCCCTGGAACCCCGGCCGAACCGGGTACAATGGATACAGAAGCCCTCCTGAACTCATGACGGATACGCCCGTCCGCAACATAGCGATGACCACGCTCGCCAACGGCGTGCGTGTCATCACCGAAGCCATGCCGCACGTCCGCTCGGTCTCCGTCGGAATCTGGATCGGTACCGGATCGCGGCGGGAGTCCCCAGAGCAAAACGGAATCTCGCATTTCATCGAGCACGTGCTGTTCAAGGGGACGACGCGCCGCTCCGCCGAGGATATCGCGCGCTCGGTGGATTCCATCGGCGGCAACCTCGACGCCTTTACCGCCAAGGAGCTGGTCTGCTTCAACACCAAGGTGCTCGACGAACACCTGTCGCTGGCCTTCGACGTTCTCGCCGACCTGGTGCTGCACCCGCTCTTCCGTCCCGAAGACATCGAGAAGGAAAAGGGCGTGATCCTGGAAGAGATCAAGATGGAGGCGGACAGCCCGGATTACCTGGTCCACGAGATCTTCTCCTCAAACTTCTGGAAAGACCATCCGCTGGGCAAGCCGATCCTGGGCACGCGCGAGACCGTGAAGCGGTTCGACCAGCGCGCGATCTCCGAGTATTACCGCAGCGTGTATGCGCCCGAGAACCTGCTGGTGACCGCCGCCGGCAACCTCACCCACGAACGTCTCGTCGACCTGGTGCGGCAGCACTTCGAAGACCTTCCCCGCGCCTCCGCCGCCCCGCCGGACCTGGTGCCGAGCACTCATGCCCGCATCGCCCTGCGTAACAAAAAGTCGCTGGAACAGGTGCATCTTTGCCTCGGCGTGCCTTCCTATCCGCTGCCGCACCAGGAACGGTTCGCCTGCTACGTGCTCAACACGCTGCTCGGCGGCGGTATGAGTTCCCGCCTGTTCCAGAACATCCGCGAAAGGCAGGGGCTGGCGTACGCGGTGTTCTCGGAGTTGAGCCCTTATCGCGACACGGGTTGCCTCTCCATCTACGCCGGCACGTCGATCGAATCCGCGCGCCGGGTGGTGGAGTCCATCCTGAAGGAATTTCGCGAGCTGAAGCAGGACCCGGTGAACGAGGAAGAACTCCGCCGCGCCAAGGACCACCTCAAGGGTTCGCTCATGCTCAGCCTGGAGTCCACCTCCAGCCGCATGTCCAACCTGGCGCGCCAGGAGATGTACTTCGGCCGCTTCTTCACCCTGGATGAACTGGTGGAAAGTATCGAAGCCGTGACCGCGGGCGATGTGCAGAGGATTGCGCAGACGTTCTTCGAGCCGCGCCACATAGCCCTGACCGTGCTCGGTAACCTGGAAACATTCCGCATCGGCAGGGACGATCTGGCGTG
>Ga0335080_10005169_pt1 | contig 13403 bp, 9 predicted proteins | sample Lox_Sample_34_FD_206720 | JGI IMG/M metagenome (GOLD analysis project Ga0335080, IMG submission 206720) | Soil microbial communities from Loxahatchee National Wildlife Refuge, Florida, United States - Lox_Sample_3.4 | ecosystem: Environmental > Terrestrial > Soil > Wetlands | place: USA: Florida... | reverse complement strand
GAGCCGTCGAGGGACGCGCCATAGACCGGTGCAAACAGCTCCAGCGTGTAGCGAACCCTCTTGGTCTCGATCCGGAGCCGGTGGATTCTGTCGATCGAAGCCTTGGGGCCGAGAGCCCGCTTGCCGCGGCTGGCAAACTCGGCGAGCATCGGCTCGATCACGCGCGCGGCGGTGGCCGCGATTGGTTCGTGATTTGCGCCGGCCCGGTCGCGACTGCCCAGAGCGGCCCTCCATTTGGGGTACGTCCCGCGTTCCACCCAGTGTTTGAGCGCGGCCGTCAGGTCCCGCTCCGCTTCCTTGCGCTGTTTCCGAAACGACGCCAGGATCGCAGCCGGCGCGGACTTGAATCGCGACAGCGTTTCGATGGCGATGTCGTAGTCCCGAACATCCCCGGCGAGCTGCATGATCTTCCGCAGCCGGCGCTTGATCTTCTTCACTTCCTGGATGGAGAAGCAGGACTCGAAGGCGGCCAGTGCCTGCGTCAATCTCCGAATCGAAACCCTGAGGTCGTGCACTTCGCCCTCGTGCGGCGACTTCGCCGTTCGGCCGGCCTGATACGCCACCCGGCGCAACAGCCCGCCCACCTGTTCCGTGGCAAACGGACCGGTTTCGTTCGTGTTCTGCATCTCGGGAGCCCAGCTTCAGTCCGTACTCTTGAATTATATCCCGAGGAAACGCGGGCGGTCGTTACGGGCGGAGACTGAGATGAGCTTGCTCGCTTACGGTCCTGCGCGAGGGGTTTGCCAGGCTGAGGCGAAAGCCGACGTTCCCGAAAACGGGGTAGTACTGGAGACCTCCGGAACGCAGAGCCGCGAGGTTCAGCTCGACCTCTTCCGTTTCGGGGCCGTCCTCTATCGTCAGCGAAGCCCGCGTCGCGTCTCGAATCGCCGGCGCGCTGGCGTCCCAAGTGAGGACCAGGTGGTCCCGGCGCTGCTCGGCCTGGAATCGAAACGGCAGCGGATCGATGCGCGTTGGCGTCGCCACGACGCCGGTCGCCAGGAAGCCCGCGGCCAGGCAAACGGCTGCGAGCGGGGCAGCGAGCGCCCAGAGATAGCGGTTGCCAAAGCGTCTGCCCGGTGCCGCCACGGGCGAGACTTCCATGTCGATACCCAGTTGGTCGCCGCGGGGAATTTCGGCCACATCGATCGTCTCGAGTTCACAAACAGCCATTTGCTCCATGCCTCCGTCGCGAAGCGGGTCGACCAGCCCGCGACCGTCACCGCTGTCCGCGTGAAGGCGCATGCCATGAAATCTGACGGCGCGTTGGGTGCGGCTTGGGACAGCGGAGCCAGCCACGGTTCTTTCAACCGCCTCGTAGTGGTTCGGTTTCATTTTCTCCGGGCCAGGTTACATCCTCGTGACAACCCCGTTGTAAGTGCGTGAACCCGATTTGAAAAGATAATAGGGTCGATAATTTACCATTCCGCAACGAGGCCGTAACAGTTGGCTGATAAAACAGGTTCGTATGCCACAAATAAATGAGTCGAGTCGTTCCTCATCCGGACCGCTGGTGTTGGCGGCCGTCGTTCTGTTCCTGGTCGGCGCCGGGGTCGCATGGTGGCGGCTTCATCCCACAGGACTGGGCGGCAATGCCGGCGCTCCCCCACAACCCGAGACCATTCTGAGTATGCACGGCTCGAATACCATCGGTGCGCAATTGGCCGGAGCCCTGGCGGAGGCGTTTCTGAAGCGCCAAGGCGCCCAGTCGGTGCGGACGGTAGCGGGGCCGCACCCGGATGAATTCAACGTGCTGGCGACCCTGCCGGGCGATGCGCGCCCGAAGGCGATTGAAATTCAGGCCCACGGCTCGGCCACCGCGTTTCAGGATCTCGCGTCGGGCAAGTGCGACATCGGCACTGCCTCGCGGCGGATCAAAGCCGAGGAGGCGGCGGCGCTGGCCACGCTGGGCGACATGACCTCGCCCGCGTGCGAGCATGTGGTGGCGCTGGACGGGCTGGCCGTCATCGTCAACTCGGCCAACCCCGTCAACGCTCTCAGCCTCGACCAGATTGCCAAGATCTTCACCGGAGACATCGCGGATTGGCACGAGGCCGGCGGCGCGAGCGGCGCGATCAAAGTTCTGGCGCGCGACGATAAGTCGGGCACCTACGACACCTTCAAGGCCCTGGTGCTGGGCAAGCGCCCTCTGGTCGCCGGGGCGCTACGCCTGGAGGATAGCCGCGAACTCTCGGACCGCGTCTCCGGCGACCCCAGCGCGATCGGGTTCATCGGTCTGCCTTACGTGCGCAGCGCGAAGGCGATCGCGGTCTGGGAGCCGGGGACCAGTCCCCTGGTGCCCAACCGCCTGACCGTGGCCACCGAAGACTACCTGCTGTCCCGGCGTCTTTTCCTCTATACGGCGGCTTCGCCCAATCCACTGGTGCGCCGTTTCGTCGAGTTCGCCTTGGGGACCGACGGCCAGGACATCGTGGCGCAGATTGGTTTTGTGGAGTTGAACGTGAAGGCGGAATCCGCCGCGGCCGCCGCCGGCGCCGCTCCCGAATACATGAGCACCATCGCCGGCGCCGACCGGCTTTCGTTGAACTTCCGCTTCCAAACCGGAAGCATCGGCCTGGACAACCGGGCCCTGGCCGACCTCGATCGCGTGGCGGACTTCCTCGCCAAGCCGGGCCGCGCGCGCGGCGGCATTGTGCTGTGCGGGTTTGCGGACTCCGTCGGCAGCAGGGAAACGAACCAGGAGCTCTCCCTCAACCGCGCCAACATGGTGGCGGACGAGTTCCGGCGCAGGGGCATCGTTCCCGCGAAGGTGGCGGGCTTTGGAGCCGCCAGTCCGGTCGCATCGAACGAAACCGACGAGGGCCGCCAGAAGAACCGGCGCGTCGAAGTTTGGCTGCGGACAATGTAGCCGCTCGAACTCTTCGCCCCCACGCAACCTCCGTTTCACGTCTCTGCAACCTCGGCGTGACAAGAAGTATGAGGCGTACGAGCTCGTCCGTAGCCTCTGCGCCGGGGTGGTTGCGAGCGGCTACGAGCCCGAGCCCGGCCTTCTGTTGGGCGCCGCGCGCGTGCGGCCCACGGCGAGCCGCTCGACCAGGTCATGCCCGATGTCAAGGTCGCAGCCGGCGCGCCCAACCTCCGGCCCCGCTTCGTGGCTTCCGACCCGTGGGATCTCTGCGGGCGGCGCCGGTGACCTTGCTTGCGCGCCGTCGGCCCTCGATTGCCCGTTCCCCTGACTCGCCATCTTTTTACTCCTCCCTTCAATCACTTCCGAAGTTTGTGGCCTTCGCGGCAGGCCCCGCCGTGCTATCGTTCTCGCGGATGGTCGTTTCTTCACGTTGCCAAATCGAATCGCTTCGCGCAAGAAGATCGCGGAACCTTATCGGCCAAATGACAAAACGAAGCAAATAACCCCTTTGTTTTCAATACGGATTTGGGTTCGCCTCAGCGCAATCTGGCCTTCGGCACCCGGCACGACCCGGTATGACCCGGCGCGACAATGACACGCGAGGGGCGCATGCCGACTGGAATCATCGTCAACGCAGTCCGGCACGCGGTGGATGCACCGGCACCAAGTACGGCTGCGGCGAGGGACACTACGGCGCCTGCACCGTGCTCTTCGACGGCGCCCCCGCGCACTCCTGCATCACGCGGCTGTCTTCGGTCGCGGGCAAGCGCATCGCCACCATCGAAGGTCACGCCGCCGACGGCGCCACAGCCGCCTCGCGCGCTACCGTGTCCCGCGCCAGAGCGACGTCCCGCCCATCGAGGCCGTGCTCCTCATCCGCATCAGAAACAACGAACCGCGTCCGTGAAGGAGCGCGCCTCAATCCCAGGTCTTCACCTTCGGCCACAGATCTTTCAGGTTCCACTTCATCCCGCGGCAGTAGTACACATCGAAGTGCTCGTATGGCATCGAATACGGGTGCTCGACGCGGGCCACCTTCTCGACCGATGCGAACAACTGCTCGAGCCTCTCTCTTCTGTCGTCCATCACGATCACGCTCTCGCCCGTGTAGTCGCGCGGCCCCCACAGGAAGTAGCTCTGGTGCCCGCTGATGGCCGGCGGCAGGCCGTACTTCGGACCGAACAGATCGATCGCCCCGGCCTGCCCGTAGTTCTGAGCGAAGATCGCGGTCTTGGCTCGGACGTCCGCGGGCAGACCGTTGTACACGCGCGCCACCGTCGCGGCCATTTCCTCCCAGCCGAACTGGTCCGCGAAGAGTTGCGGCAAGGGACCGAGCCTGTGCCGTTCGATCCGCGGCTGCTCATAGTGGATCGCCTTGACGTACCGGATGTAGGTCTCCGGCGCCAGCACCGGGAGGAACAGCGGAGCCGCCAGGATCGCGAGCACCAGCATCAGCGCGCACCAGGCCGGCTTGATCCACCGCACGCCCGGACGCGCCAGCCAGCGTTCCCATTGAACGCCGCCTGCGGCCAGCAGGACCGGCAAGGCCGGCCACAGGTAGTAGACTCTCGGGCTCAGGATCATGATCAAAGCCGCCGTGATCAGCCAGGCCCATCCGAGCGCGCGGTAGGGCCTGCCCCGCGCAGCGAAGAGGTAATACCACAAACCGGCCAGCCAGATCGGCAGCGTTGGAGGCAGCATCGCGATGACCTGCTGGCCGAAGAACTCGAGCGGCGGCAACGGCACGTTGCGGCCCGAGCGGCGTATGTTGGCCTGAAGCTCCAGGAACGGGAAATGGTGCTGGATGTTCCACCACAGGTTGGGCAGGAAGAGCAGCAACGCAACAAGGCCCGCCAGCCAGATCCACCGCGAGCGAAACGCTTTGCGCTCGGGTGTCAGCAGAACGCCGGCGATGAGCGCGAATCCGAACGTGAGCATGGAGTGCTTGTTCTCCAGGCCCACGCCCGCCAGCACGCCGAACCACAGCCACAGACGCTGGTCGCCGGTGTTGACGATGCGGATGAGGACGTAGGCGCAGCCGGTCCAGAACAGCGGCTCGAAGGCATTCATCGAGAAGAAATTGTCGAAGGCAAGAAAGCCCGGCGCGACCAGTGCTGCGAGCGCCGCGAATCCCTGCGCGAAGCGCCCGCCTCCCAGTTCCCGCGCGACCAGGCCGGTCAGCAGGACCTGCGCCGCGCCGGCCAGCGCCGGGAGCAGCCGCAACGCGGGCAGGGAATCGCCCAGCACATGATGCAAGGCCCAGGCGACCCAGGCGACCAGCGGAGGCTGGTCCACGTAGCCCCAGGCCACGTGCCGCCCGCACGCCATGTAATAGAGCTCGTCGACGAAGTATCCGTAGTGCCGGCCGGCATAGAGATGCACCAGCAGCTTGACCACGGCGATCACGGCCACGAATACTCCAGAGCCCAACAGCCATGGCTTCGCGCTCTCAGCTCTCGACGAAGCGGGACGGCTATCCAGAGGCGCGCCGGACGTCCACGTCCGGCCTCGGTCTTCCATTCACCGCCCCCAACAAATCATTTCCGCTGCTCTCCCGAGCACTTGCGGTTCTCTGGCGAAGGCCGCGGAAACACGCCGCGATAGATTGGAAACAGTGAAAGGAAGCGCGCTACCCCGGGAACGTCTTGGCGATATCGTTGTAAATTACGAATGCCATGACCGCCATCAGGAACACGAACCCCAGCTTGAAAAGCGTCTCTTTGACGCGCAGGCTGAGGTCGCGGCGCATGATCATCTCCACCAGCAGCATCAGGATCACCCCGCCATCCAGGATGGGGATCGGCAGCAGGTTGATGACCGCCAGGTTGAGGCTGACCATCGCCATCAGAGCCAGGAACGGCAGCAGGCCTTCGCGCGCCGCGTCGCCGGCGTAATGCGCGATGCCGATCGGGCCGCTGATCGACTTGGGCGACATGCGGTGCTCGGCGATCCCCTTGAGGAACTGGAAAATGAGCGTCGCGCTCTTCACGTTCTGCCGGAGCGATTCGCTCAGCGCCTGCGGGAACTGCAGCTTGGTCATCACCACGCGGTAATCCGGATAGACTCCGATCATCCAGCGCCCCGGTCCGCCCTCTTTGCTGAAAATCGGCTGCACGGCCACGGAGTATGTGGCGCCGCTGCGGCGGTATTCCAGGGTCACCGGCTTGCCGTCGGCCGCTTCGACGATCCGGTGCAAGCCATCCGTCGAGCGCAGCGGCTGGCCGTTGGCGCGCAGCAGGATGTCGCCCTTGTGGAGGTTGGCCTTTTCGGCGGGCATGCCCGGAGAAAGCTCCGCGATCTCGATCTCGCCCTGCGGCTGCCAGCCCGCCGTGCCCAATCCCGAGCGCTCGTCGAGCTTGGGAACCACCGTGGTCCAGAACTCGTGTCCGCCGCGGTCGATTCGCACCGCCAGCGGATGGTTCGCGTTCGAGACTTCCTTGATGGTGATGTCTTCCCAAGACGGGTGCTGTTGGTCGTCGAGGGTGACGATGCGATCGCCTTCGTGGATTCCCGCCTTGGCGGCAGGCGTGCTCGGGGTCACGAAGCCGACGATCCCTTCCTGCGCCGAAGGCGGCGTCTTGGGGAACCGCACCATGTACATCCCGGTCAGCAGCGCCACCGCCAGCACCATGTTCATGGCGGGTCCGGCGAAGGCGATGATCAGCCGCTGCCAGCGCGGCTTGGCCAGGAAGGCGCGCGGGTCGTCGACGTTCTCGTCGGTCGGCTGCTCTCCGGCCATCTTCACATAGCCGCCGAACAGAATCGCCGAGAACCGGAAATCGGTTTCGCCCCGCTTGAATCCGAACAAGCGCGGGCCGAACCCGAAACTGAACACTTCGATCCGCACGTCGAAGGACCGCGCGGCCCAGTAGTGACCGGCCTCATGAACGAGAATCATGACTCCGATCAGCACCAGGAGCCAGGCGAAGTTTTCGAAACCAATCATAGTTCAGACCTTGACCAGCGGATGATGCGTCCGGGCCGCGACTTCCCGCGCCACCGAGCGCGATTCCTCATCGACTGCCAGCACCTCGGCGATGGAGCCGGCATGACGGCTCGGAACCTTGGCGAGCGTCTCTTCAACCACCTCTGCAATTCCGGGGAACGAGATGCGTCCATCGAGGAATGCGCTCACGGCAACCTCATCGGCAGCATTCAGTGTACACGTAGCCGAACCGCCGGTTTCCTGCGCCTGGTAAGACAGCTTGAGCAGGCGGAACTTGTCGAGGTCCGGCGGAAAGAAGTCCCAGTGACGTTCGACGCCCCAATCGAGGCGCGGCACCGGCCCCGGCTCGCGCGCGGGATAGGTGAGCGCGTATTGGATCGGCATGCGCATGTCGGTGGCCGAGACCTGGGCCACAACGCTGCCGTCCGTGTATTCGACCATGGCGTGAACGGAGGACTGCGGGTGGATGGCCACTTCAATCTCCGACGGGGCGAGGCCGAACAGCCAGCACGCCTCGATCACCTCGAATCCTTTATTCATCATGGTAGCGGAGTCGATGGTGATGCGTTTTCCCATCTTCCACGTCGGATGGTTGAGGGCCTGGGCGGGAGTGATCCGTGCGAACTCGGCGGCCGCCGTCTCGCGAAACGGCCCACCCGACGCCGTCAGGATGACCCGGGCCACCTCGCTCCGTTTGCCTGCCCTCAGACATTGATGCACGCCGTTGTGCTCGCTATCGACCGGAATCAATTCGGTGCCCGACGCCCGCGCCGCCTGGGTCACCAACTCTCCGCTTGCGACCAGGACTTCCTTGTTCGCCAGTCCCACGGTTTTGCCAAGCCGGACGGCCGCGTAGGTCGCCTCCAGGCCAGCCACTCCTACGATGGCCGACATCACGAAATCCACCTCGGGCGCCGACGCGGCCGCGACCCGTGCTGGCGGGCCAAACGCCAGTTCGGGCCACTCGGAGCGGGCTAGACCCGACTCCCGCAGCCTGTCTGTTAGATTCGCGCGGACCTGTTCCGTTTCAACAACCGCGAGACGGGGGCGGAATTCCCGAATCTGCTCCGCCAGGAGCGCGGCGTTCTGGCCCGCCACCAGGGCGAAGACGCAGCAGTCCTGCCGGCGCCTTACAACGTCCAGGGTGTTACAGCCGATCGAGCCTGTGGAACCGAGAATTGTGAGATTCTTCATGGCTGCCAGCGCAGCACAGTATTAAGGATCATAACATGCCATACGCGTGGGAGCCATCGGATGAAGTACTGTTTCGCTTGGGGAAGAATCCTCTTTTTTAGGGGTGCCGGGGAGGATTGCTTCAGGGGTCTTTTATTTAGAGGTTAGTCTCGCTTTGGTGGGAGTTGCCTCCCCGGCCTATTCCAATAATAGAATATCCTCTCCCGGATTGCAACAGAATTCTGTATTTTTAAGGAAGGCTCGCTACCGGCGCTTGACCTCGACTCCGGACTCTTCCTCTAACACTTTGATTGTAGAGCAGATATCTTCATCTCCCAAACCGGCGTCGAGAGCCGCACGAAACATCTGTTCGGTGACCGGGGTCAGCCGGAGGGGCACTTTGATGTCTTTTGCAGCGTCCAGCATGAGCTCAACATCCTTGTGCATCCATTTTACGGAGAAGTTGGTCTCAAAGTTACGGTCGAGGACAAAGGGGGCCTTAAAGGAGATCAGGCCGGAGCGGGCGGCGCTGTTGTTGAGGATCTCGAGCATGAGCGCGGGATCGACGCCGGCCTTCGTGCTCAGCACCATGCCCTCGTTGAATGCCTGCAAGAGATTGGAAAGAATGAGGTTCTGCGTCAGCTTGGCGGCGAGGCCCTGGCCCGGCCCGCCGCAATAGTAGAGCTGCTGGCCCATGGGCTCGAAATAGGGCCGGACGCGGTCGAAGACATCCTTGTCGCCGCCGATCATAAAGGTCAGGGTGCCCTTCTCGGCGCCGGGCTTCGATCCGGTGCAGGGGGCGTCCAGGAAGTGGATGCCTCGGCTGGCGAGCTCCGCGCCGATCGCCCGGCTGCGGGAAGGCGAGACGGTGCTGGCATCCGCAATGACCATTCCCGCGCGGCCGCCGGAGGCGAGGCCGTTTTCGCCCAGGAGCACCTCCTCGGACATGGCCGTGTTCCCCACGCACAGGAACACGCATTCGGCGAACTCGGCCACCTGGCGCGGGGTCTCACAGAACACGCCCTTCTCGCCGGCGGCGAGTTCCCGCGCCTTGGCGGCCGTGTGCGACCACAGCGCCACTTCGTGTCCGGCGCGGAGCAGGTTGCGCGCCATCGGATAACCCATGATTCCCAGACCGAGAAAGCCAAGCTTAGCCATAGTTTCAAGCTAGCAGAGACGCCCGTCGCTCGGCGCGCTTTGCGCGCTGCAAGGTGCGCTATCTCTGTGCTGGCATTGCCACCGTAAATCTAGCTTTCATCTCCTCGATGGTGAAGGGCGGCGTTCTTCGATAGAGCATCTCATGACAGTTTGGGCAGACCGGGCGAAGGCCCGTTCGGGGATTCACGCGGTCGCGCTGTCCCTTCGTCTCGGCAATGGGGTTCAGGTGGTGGACGTGGATAAATCCCGATCCGATGTCCCCATAGGATTTCTCGAACTCCAACCCACAGACAGAGCACTGCGCTCCAAACAATCGAATACAGCCCTCCCTCGCTTTGGGGTCGCGTTCAATCCGGTTCACCTGGACGATCTCGTAGTGACACCTAGAGAGCAACACTTCTGAGCTTCATGTCGATCCACATTGTTGATCTCCCGCTTAAGTTGAGAGAGTAACTGGTCGCAAAGGCTTCGACTGGCCTGAGAGCAAGTCTCGTGTCGTGTCATGGCGCTCAAGTTTATCAGTACGCGGCTTCCAACTCTTCCCCCGCTCATCCCACTCATCCGATGCGGTCAGCCAGCCACCATCGACCATCGGCCATCGACCATCCACCGTCGGCGCGCATACGCGCGCCGAAGTACGATTGATACAAATCCAGCCCCGATGGAAGCGCGGGGAAAAATCAAACGCGAGCCGGGGTTGTGGCTCGAGGAGATTCCGATCCCCGAGATCGGCATCAACGACGTCCTCATTCATGTCGACCGCACCGCGATCTGCGGCACCGACGTTCACATCTACGATTGGGACGAATGGGCGCAGAAGACCATTCCCGTGCCCATGGCGATCGGTCACGAGTTCGTGGGCGAAGTCGCACAGACCGGGTCCAACGTGGCCGACTTCTTCCCCGGCGACCTGGTGAGCGGCGAGGGCCACGTGGTCTGCGGCCGCTGCCGCAACTGCCTGGCGGGCCGGCGCCACCTTTGCGCGCGCGCCATGGGCGTGGGAGTGAACCGCCCCGGCGCCTTTGCCGAATACGTCGCCATCCCCATGGCCAACGTGTGGCACCACCATGCGGGCATCAGCCGCGACATCGCCTGCATCTTCGATCCGTTCGGCAACGCCGTGCACACCGCGCTCTCGTTCCCGGTGCTGGGAGAGGACGTGCTCATCACCGGCGCCGGCCCCATCGGAATGATGGCCGCGGCCGTGGTGCGTCACGCCGGCGCGCGATTCGTGGTGATCACCGACGTGAATCCGAAACGGCTGGAGCTGGCCATGGAATTCGGAGTGTCGCGGGCCGTGGACACGCGGACCACGCCGCTGGCCGAGGTGCAGAAGGACCTGGGCATGCAGGAAGGCTTCGACGTGGGCCTGGAGATGTCGGGCAACGAGTCCGCATTGCGCGAGATGATCGCCAACATGTCGCATGGCGGGAAGATCGCGGTGCTGGGCATTCCGCCGCGGCAGATGTGCGTGGACTGGAACAAGATCATCTTCAACATGCTCACCATCAAAGGCATCTACGGCCGGGAGATGTACGAGACCTGGTACAAGATGACCGTGATGCTGCAATCGGGGCTCGATCTGAGCCCCGTCATTACGCACCGCTTCCCCTACACCGAATTTCAAATGGGTTTCGAGGCGATGCGGTCCGGCAATGCGGCCAAGGTGATTCTGGAGTGGCACTAGCGATGCGCGCGATCCCGTGCTCGATCCTGCTGTGCGCTTCCTTGTGGGGAGCGGCGCCCTATGACTCGGTGAATCCGTTCATCGGCACCGCGGCCGACGGGAATACGTTCCCCGCGGCGACGCTGCCCTTCGGCATGGTGCAGTGGGGACCGGACACGCGGGCGGACGGCTGGTATCGCTACGATGACAAGTCGATCCGCGGCTTCAGCCTTACTCACATCAGCGGCGCGGGCTGCCCGATCTACGCCGATGTGCCCATCCTGCCGGGGAACGGCGAGCCGCTGCCGCTCGATCACGCCCGGGAGGAGGCGCATCCGGGCTACTATGCCATCGGGTTTGCCGACGGCATGCGCGTGGAACTCGCCACCACCCCTCGCGCCGGCATTGGGCGATTCACGTTTCCGCCGAGTGCGACTCCCACGCTCTACCTGGATCCCGCGGGCAGCGCCACTCAGCGGAAGGAAGACTCGGCAACGCTCGAGGTGCGGGCCAGGGACTCCGTGTCCGGCGTCGTGCGCAGCGGCGGCTTTTGCGGGATGGAAGACAAATACACTTTGTACTTCGTGGTCCGCTTCAGCCGGCCCGTCAAGGCTTACGGCCCTTGGAAAGGTCACGCCGCCGGCGCTTCGATTTCGTTCGAGCCCGGCTCGGGCCCGCTGCTGGTTAAGGTGGGGCTCTCCTTCGTCGGCATCGCCAACGCGGAAGTGAACTTGAACACGGAGATTCCCGGCTGGGATTTCGATGCCATCCACGCCCACGCGAAGGCCGTCTGGAGCGAGGCCCTGGACCGGGTCCCGGTGGAGGGCGGCACGGCGGATGAGCGCACCATCTTCTACACCGCCGTGTACCACACGCTGCTTTCGCCAAACCTGTTCAGCGATTCTAACGGCGAATATCGCGGGTTCGACGCAGTCGCGCGCCGGCTGGGACCGGGTCACGCCCAATACGCGAACTTTTCGGACTGGGACATTTACCGCAACACCGTGCAATGGCATGCGCTGCTCTATCCGGACCAGACCGGCGGCATGATGCAGTCTCTGGTGAACGACGCCGAGCAGAGCGGCTGGCTGCCGCGCTGGCCCGTGGCCAACGACGTCTCGTACGTGATGGGCGGAGACTCGTCGGCGATCCTGCTGGCGAGCGCGCATGCCTTCGGGGCTCGTTCGTTCGACACGGTGTCCGCGCTGAAGTTCATGGTCAAGGGCGCCACGCAGCCGGGCGTGGGACGGTACGAGAAGGCGGAGCGGCCGGGGCTGGCCGAGTACCTGAAGCTCGGCTATGTGCCGCTCGATGGCGAGGTCGGGGAGTCCGCGGCGTCGGTGACCCTGGAGTACGCGAGTGCCGATTTCGCCGTGTCGCGTTTCGCCGACGCGCTAGGCGACAAGCCAACCGCCGCGCGCCTGCTTCACTCGGCCGAGAACTGGCGAAACCTGTTCGATCCGGAAACCCGCATGATCCGCCCGCGCACGAGCGACGGCAAGTGGCTGGAGGGTTTCGACCCCGACCACTTGGCGCCGCACCACACCACCTGGGACAAGACGAACCAGATCGGTTTCGAGGAGGGCTCGACCTGGCAGTACACGTTTATGATTCCGCATAACTACGCGGGGCTGTTCCGCCAGATGGGCGGCAACGAAGCGGTGATTCCGAAACTGGACAAGTTTTTCGAGAAGGTGGTGGGCTGGGGTACTCCGAACTTCACCGTGGCCAACGAGCCCGATTTCGTCGCGCCCTTCGCTTACCTTTGGGCCGGCGCGCCGTGGAAGACGCAGGAGGTCATCGACCGCATTCGCCGCGAGGCGTTCAACACGTCCCCCGGCGGCCTGCCGGGAAACGACGATCTCGGCGCCACCTCGGGCGTCTACGTGTGGGGCGCGCTCGGGTTGTATCCGGTCATTCCGGGAGTGGGCGGGCTGGCGCTGGGGACGCCGCTGTTCCGGCACGCGGTGATGCCGATGGGCGAAGGCCGCAGCCTCGAGATCGTTTCGAGCGGCGAGGGGATTTACGTTCAGTCCGTGAAGCTCAACGGCAAGCCGTTTGCGAGCGCGTGGCTGCCGCTCAGCGCCCTGACGGCGCGGCGCAACCGGCTGGAGTTCGTTCTGGGGAAGCAGCCGAACAAGGAGTGGGCGAGCGGCGCGGCCGATCTTCCGCCTTCGTTCGAGTAGAGCTCGACGGGTGCTACCATGATCTGTTAACCCCCGATGGCGGAAACTCCTTTTGTCCATTTGCATCTTCACTCGGACTTCTCGCTGCTGGACGGCGCTTGCGAGATCACCAAGCTGATCGAGACCGTGGCCGAGCAGAAGATGCCCGCGGTGGCGCTGACCGACCACGGCAATCTGTTCGGCGCGGTGCAGTTCTATAACGCCGCGAAATCGAAAGGCGTGGAGCCGATCCTGGGCTGCGAAGTCTACGTCTCGCAGCAGGGGCGGCAGACGCGCTCGGACACCGACCGGTACAACCACCTCATCCTTCTGTGCGAGAACCAGGAGGGCTACCGCAACCTCATCGACCTGGTTTCGACGGCGTATCTGGAGGGGTTCTACTACAAGCCGCGGATCGACAAAGACCTG
>Ga0335080_10005168_pt1 | contig 13404 bp, 10 predicted proteins | sample Lox_Sample_34_FD_206720 | JGI IMG/M metagenome (GOLD analysis project Ga0335080, IMG submission 206720) | Soil microbial communities from Loxahatchee National Wildlife Refuge, Florida, United States - Lox_Sample_3.4 | ecosystem: Environmental > Terrestrial > Soil > Wetlands | place: USA... | reverse complement strand
AAATCGGAAATCGGAAATCGGAAATTGAAGATTCCCGGCCTGTCCATCATGGACGTCTGCGCGCTGTCGGTGGAAAAGGCCGACACATTTTTCACCGGTCTCAAGCTCACGGAATTCGAGCAGAAGATCGCGCATGAGGTCATCAAAGAAATCCGCGCGCGGCTGGGGTTCCTGAAAAACGTCGGACTGGGCTATCTGACGCTCGACCGCGAGAGCGGCACCCTTTCCGGCGGCGAAGCGCAACGCATCCGGCTGGCCACGCAAATCGGCGCCGGCCTCGTCGGCGTGCTCTATATCCTGGACGAGCCGAGCATCGGCCTGCACCAGCGGGACAACGACCGCCTGCTGGCCACGCTCAAAAGCTTGCGCGACCTCGGCAATACCGTCCTGGTGGTCGAGCACGACGCCGAAACCATCCGGCAGGCGGATTTCATTGTTGACCTCGGCCCGGGTGCCGGCGTCCACGGCGGCGAACTGGTGGCCGCGGGCGCGTTGCCGGAAATTTTGAGAAATGCAAATTCGCTCACCGGCAAATATCTCACCGGCGAACTGACGATTCCCATCCCGAAAAAGCGCCTGAAGCCGTCGGTGGACCGCGGCTGGCTGGAGGTGCTCGGCGCGCGGGAAAACAATCTGCGCAACCTTGACGCGCGCATCCCGCTGGGCACGTTCACCTGCGTCACCGGCGTGAGCGGCTCGGGCAAAAGCACGCTGGTGGACGACATCCTGCGCCGCGCGCTGTTCCGCAAGTTCTACGGTTCCAAAGAAACCCCCGGCGCGCACCGCGCGTTGAAGGGGTTCGAAACCGTGGACAAAGTCATTGTGATTGATCAAACGCCGATTGGCCGCACGCCGCGCAGCAACCCGGCTACCTACACCGGCATGTTCAATGCCATCCGCGATTTGTTCGCGAAACTGCCGGCCGCCAAAATCCGTGGCTATGCCCCGGGCCGGTTCAGCTTCAACGTCAAGGGCGGCCGTTGCGAGAAATGCGAAGGCGACGGCGTCCTCAAGATTGAAATGAATTTCCTGCCGCCGGTTTATGTCACCTGCGAAACATGCGGCGGCAAACGCTACAACCGCGAGACGCTTGAAATCACCTACAAAGGCAAGAACATCGCTGATGTGCTGGCGATGACAGTGGACGAGGCGGTGACATTTTTCCGCGCCGTGCCGCAGATTTACGAGCCGTTGTTGACGCTGGCCGAGGTCGGCCTCGGCTACATCGGCCTGGGGCAGGCGGCAACGACGTTGAGCGGCGGTGAAGCGCAGCGCGTGAAACTGGCCGCCGAATTGAGCCGCAAGGCGACCGGCCGGACGTTTTACATCCTGGACGAACCGACGACCGGCCTGCATTTTCACGACGTGGCCAAGTTGCTCGAAGTGTTGTTCAAATTGCGCAACGCCGGCAACACCCTCGTCGTCATTGAACACAACCTCGATGTCATCAAAACGGCGGACTGGATCATTGACCTGGGCCCGGAAGGCGGGGACGCCGGCGGCCGGATTATCGCGCAAGGCCCGCCGGAAACCGTGGCCCGCTGCGCCGAAAGTTTTACGGGCCAATATTTGAACCGCGTCCTGCAGCCGTCGTGAACCCCCCTTTATGAAAATAGCGTTATTCGGCCTGGCCGGGATAAAGACCGGCAAACACAATCTCAAAGATCCGCGCCTGGACGAGGCCCACAACCTGGTCGAGGCGGACAAGAAAACGCACGCGCAGGTGGATGTCGTGGGCGACGACCAGCTTCTCGATGCCGATGCCATCCTCGTGTCACCGGAAGGCCGGGCCGACATAATTTTGAAGGACCTGGAATTCGTGGAGACGCGTTTGGGGCGCGACCCGCAACCGTCCGAGCAGGCGGCATTGGAAAAAATCAAGGCGCTCCTGGAACAGGAACGATTCGTGTGCAATTCCGGCCTGACGCCGGCGGACCTGGAAGCCGTTGCCGCGCACAATTTTTTTACCGCCAAACCGATTGTAACGGCCGAACCGCCGGACCTGGAAAATCCGGACGCGTTGCTGTTGCGGACGTTTCGCGAAGCCGGCTACATCTGTTTCCTGACGGTCGGCGGCAAGGAAAACCGCGCCTGGCCGATTCGCCGGGGCATCACGGCCTGGGAAGCCGGCGGCACGATTCACACGGATATCCAGAAGGGATTCATCCGCGCCGAGATCATCGGCTACGCGGACTTTGTCGCGGCAGGCGGCGAAACGCAGGCCAAGCGCGCCGGCAAAATGCGGTTGGAGACGAAGCAATACGTCATGCAGGACTATGACCTGACCAATTTCCGGTTCAATAAGTAGGCGGCCGGCCTGGTTTTCACTCGACAGGCATTCGGGCGGGGCACAGATTTTTTGCTGTGAAAGATACCACGCTATTCGAGACGCATCCGGTGGTGGCGGTTTTGATCATCGTCGGTTTTATTGCGGTCCTTTTCCTTTCTATCTTCGGGTCCAGATGGTATTTCGCAAAATCAACCGGCTGGAATAGACTGGTCGAAGCTTTTCCCCCGACGGAAATCGAGAGACCGGGCGATACGTTCAAAAAAATGAGCGGCTGGATCGGGAGCATGGAACTCCGGCAGGGATTTCAAGTGCAGTTGATCCAGGAAGGCCTGCGCATTTGTGCATTCTTCGCCGCTCATTCTCCCATTTTGATTCCGTGGTCCAAAATCAGCGAGGTCCAGGTATCTGAAGGCCGGTTTCTCGGTTACGAGCAGAATCTTCTGTTGACGGTGGAATGGGAAAAGCAGTTGCAATTCTCCCTGCCGCCCGCCGTTCTGCCGACCGTCCAGAAAAACGTGCCCGCCGACCGATTCCGCAAAATCAAGACCCCGGCTTCTATCGGTGAACTGGTCAGGGACCGCTGGAACCAGCGGCGACGTTAAACAGGTTTCGCTTTCCGCAAGTGCGGCTGGTTGTTTACAATCCCCCGCATGGTGCATTGGCGACAATCACTCCTGATATTTTCCGCGCTCATTTTAAGCGGCGGACAATTGATCGCCGCCAGCACGAAGGAGCAACGCGCCTATGCCGTCGCCGTGGCCGATTTTCAGAACGAGATGTGGAGCCCCGCGGAGACCAATTTCATCCAGTTCCTCCAGAAATTTCCCAAATCCACCAACGCGCCGGCGGCCGTCCTGTTGCTGGCGCAGGCGGAATTCAAGCAGGGAAAACTGTCCGAGGCCATCGCGCTGCTGCAGACCCGCAAAGCCGGCGCCGGGCATCTCGCCGACCAATACGTTTACTGGATTGGCGAGGCGCAATTTCAAAGAGTGGACCTGGCGGCCGCGGGGGAAACGTTCCTTGGATTGGCACGTGATTTCCCGCAGTCTCCCCTCCGACTCCGCGCGGTGGTGGAAGCGGCGGCGGCGTGGGCGGAGCTGGGCCGCTGGCCGGAGGTGAGCGCGCTGTTGCAGGAAACCAACGGCGTGTTCCAGCGCGCGGCGCAATCGGAGCCCGCGAACGAACTGGTCGCCCGCGGGCGCCTGTTGCTGGCCCAGGCGGCGCTCGCGCAAGACGATTTTGACGGCGCCGCGGCCACGCTCGCGTCCGTAGATCCACAGGCGCTCGAACCGGAGTTGGGCTGGCAACTGGCGTATTTGCTTTACCAGGTCAAACTGGCGACGGGTGACACCAACGCGGCGCTGGCGGCCACGACCAACCTGCTTCAGATTGCGCGCCAGGAAAATGAGGAATCCCTGCGCGGTGAAAGTGTGGCCTTGCACGCGGACCTGCTGGAACAGATCGGGTCAAATGCCGAAGCCCAGATCGCCTACCAGGAGAATCTGACGAACGCGCCGGTGGAACGGCAGCGGCAGGCGGTGCTGAAAATAGCGGCGCTGGCCGCCGCTCAGGGTCAGTTTGCAACCGCCGAGGATTCGCTTCGGGATTTTGTCGCCCGATTTCCCGATTCGCCGGCGGCGGACATTGCCTTATTGTCGCTCGGCGAATTACTATTGACGAATTATGTCACGTCGGGCCCGGCCGGAGCGGCGACGAATCAACTGCAGCTGGCGGCGGCGGCCTTTGACCAGCTTCTGGGCACCTACACAAACAGTCCGCTGGCAGGCAAGGCGTATCTGGGCCGCGGCTGGTGCGAGTGGCTTCGGTATTTGGATTCCGGCGCGGCAGCCAGCACGACCAATTGCCTGGCCGATTTCGAAGCCGCCGCGCAGAAACCGCTGTCGCCCGAAGATCTCGCGGTCGCGCGATTCAAAATTGGCGACGCCCTGTTTGCCCAGAACCGTTTTGCCGAGGCGCTGGAAAATTACCGCTCGGTAATTGATGACTTCACAAGTTATCCGTCCGTCATGCAATCGCTGGGCGACCTCGCGCTCTGTCAGAGCCTGCGTGCGTGCATGGCGATGACGAACACGGCGGGGGCGGAAGACACGATGGCCCGGATCCTGAAGCTGTACCCGACCAGCCAGGAAACCGGCAACAACCTGCTGCTCATGGGCGAATATCTCGTGGACCTGAACCAGCCGACAAATGCGCTCGCCTTGTTTCGAAGATTTGAGGCGTTTGCTCCCAGCTCGCCGTTGCGACCACAGGTAGAACTGGCCATCGCCTATGCCCGCGAACAGGCGCAGGACTGGGCGGCGGCCATCAAACAATATGAAACCTGGTTGACGGATTTCCCGACCAATGGGCTGCGGCCACAGGCAGAGTATGCGCTGGCCCAGGCGAATTACCAGGCGGGTAATGAGACGAACGCCTTCCTCCGTTTCACCAATTTTGTGGCCCAATACCCGACGAACGACCTCACGCCACTGGCGCAGTGGTGGGTGGCCGGACATTTTTTCAACGCGGGCGATTACCCGAAGGCGGAGAAGAATTACAAATTCATCTTTCAAAACTTTGCGGCCAACGACCTCGCGTACCCGGCACAGATGATGGCCGGGCGCGCCGCCGCGGCGCGGCAGGATTATCCGGGGGCCATCAATTATTTCTCGAAACTGGAGGTGGACACCAATTGCCCCATGGCCTTGAGGGTGGAGGCCGCCTTCGCCCATGGCAATGCGCTTATGCAGATGGATTCGACGGACACCAACAACCCGCTGGCCAACTTTCAACAGGCCATCCCGGTCTTCAGCCAGATTTGCCAGTTGTATCCGACCAACGAGCCCGGCGCGCGGGCGTGGATCAAAATCGGCGACTGCGACTTGCAGCTCACCAATTACGACGCGGCCACGAATGCCTACGCGCAGGTTTTGGATTCGAATGTGCAGGCGAACGTCTCGTTGCGCAGTCAGGCGCAAATCGGCATCGGCATCGTCCTGGGGAAAAAAGCGGCTCTGGCGGCCGGCGATGACCAAAAGGCCCTGTTGCAGCTCGCGCTGGACAACTATCTTGAGGTGTTCGACACCTGGACCGGAAAAAACCTGCGGGACGGCGAAACGGCGGACCCGTTCTGGGTGAAAGAAGCCGGTCAGCAAGCGCTCCCGCTCATCGAGACGCTCGGGGCCGCCAATCCGGACAAATTCATTGACCAGATGGAGCAATTGCTCCCGCAGTTAAAAGATTCGCTGGAAAAAACCCGCGCCGCTCTGCCGCCAAAAAATTGAACGGCCATTTGACACGCCCGTCCGCTGCGGTTAGCTTCCAGCAGAAATGGAAATAACAGAGCAAACTGCACTTGAACCGGTTATCCGCGTTACCGAAAACGCCGCGGCAGAAGTCAAATCGCTGCGCGCCTCCCCGGAGAATGCGGGCAAGACGCTGCGGATTTTTGTGGAGCAAGGCGGCTGTTCCGGGATGCAATACGGCATGGTCTTCGACGAAAAACGCGACGGTGACCTGGTTTCCGAACAGAACGGCGTGGCCGTGCTGGTGGACCCGATCAGCGCCCCATATCTGCGGGGCACCGTGGTGGACTTCAGCGACGCCTTGACCGGCGGCGGTTTCAAGATTTCCAATCCGAACGCCAGACAGAGTTGCGGCTGCGGAAAATCCTTTGAGGCTTGAGCGGACTCGATCAACCTGCGCAAGCCTGATAACGCCGCCCCGTGCGATGCGGGGCGGCTTGTTGTCGGGATTCAAATCCAGTTCTTGCGCACCAGCCACATTTTGATCAGTTGGGTCAGGCCGACGTAACACAGCAGGGTCACCGCCAGGATCGGCCAGAATTGCCACGGCAAGGGGACAAATCCCAGCGGCGCCGCCAGGGGCGAATATGGCAGCGCCGCGGCGATGACCATGATGAGGATCGTTGTCATCGTCAATTGCCAGCTGGCGCGCGATTGGATGAACGGCAACAGGCTCGTCCGGATGACGTGAATGATAAGCGTCTGGGTCATCAGTGATTCGACAAACCACCCGGTGTTGAACAACGCGGCGGCGTAGGTACGGTTCGGGTCATCGGGCACATGGGCGAAACGGGCCAGCAGTTCCGGCGGCGGCACGAGGCCCAGGCTGTTGCACCTGAAATAAAACCACATCACACAGAAAGTGGTATAATCGAAGATGGAGCTGATCGGCCCGATGAACAGGATGAATTTGCTGATTTCACCCATGTGCCACGGCCTGGGTTTGGAGGTGTATTGCGACCCCACGTTGTCGGTGGGAATTGGCACCTGCGAAAAATCGTAGAGCAGATTATTGGTCAGCAATTGGATCGGTTGCATCGGCAGAAAAGGAAACCAGGCGCTGGCACCGATCACGCTGAACATGTTGCCGAAGTTGGAACTGGCGCCCATCCGGATGTATTTCAAAATATTTGCGAATACCTTCCGGCCTTCCAGCACACCTTCTTCCAGCACCATCAGGTTTTTTTCCAGCAAAATCATGTCGGCGGATTCCTTGGCAATGTCCACCGCGTTGTCCACGGAAATGCCGACATCGGCGGCCCGCAAGGCCGGAGCGTCATTGATGCCGTCGCCCATGAAACCGACCACGTGCCGCTTTTTTTGCAGGGCCTGCACGACGCGCTTCTTATGTGCCGGTGAAAGCCGCGCATAGACATCCGTAGTGTCAATCGCCTCCGCCAATTGCTCGTCCGTCATTTTTTCGACGTCATTGCCCAGCAGGATCCTCTCCGCGTGGATGCCCACCTCCGTGCAGACCTTGCGCGTCACCAGATCGTTGTCCCCGGTCAATACCTTCACCGCCACGCCGTTTTGCCGCAAGGCCTCGATGGCCTTGGCGGCGGTGTCCTTGGGTGGATCAAGGAAGGCCAGATAGCCGGTCAGGCACAAATCGTTTTCGTCCGCCTTGGTGAACGTGGTCTGGTCACCGAGCTTTTTCGTGGCCACCGCCAGCACCCGAAAACCATCTTCGCTCAGGGAGTTGACCTGTTCGATCAGGTTGCCGACCAGAATCGGTTCCATCGGGAAAATTTCGCCCTCGCTTTCGAACTGCGTGCATTTGGCAAACACCGCTTCCGGCGCGCCTTTCGTCAACAGCTGGCGTTCGCCGTTGGGAATTTGTACGGCCACGGACATCATGCGCCGGGAAAAATCGAAGGGAATTTCATCCACCTTGCTGTATTTTTCGACACCCAGCTCCCGGTGCAGTTCCGTGTATCGCAACACCGCACGATCGAGGACGTTTTTCAAACCGGTTTGAAAGTGGCTGATGAGAAAGGCGTCGCGCAGGACTTCTTCACTTTCATTTTTGAACACGTCGCAATGAATTTCCAGGATAACGTGATCAATCGTCAGCGTGCCGGTTTTGTCCGTGCAGAGCACGTCCATGGCGCCGAAGTTCTGGATGGAATTCAGGCGTTTGACGATGACCTTTTTCTTCGACATGGCAATGGCGCCCTTGGAAAGGCAGACCGAGACAATCATCGGCAACATTTCGGGCGTCAGGCCCACGGCAATGGCCAGGGCAAATAAAAATGCCTCCTTGCCCCAGACATGTTTGGTAAATCCATTGATCAGAAAAACCATCGGCGACATCACCGCCAGAAATCCAATCATCAACCAGGTGAATTTTTTAACGCCTTTGTCGAAGGCGGTCTCAATTTGTTGCCCGGCGAGGCTGCTCGCCATTTTCCCGAAGTAAGTCTGCGCGCCGGTGGCAACAATCACGGCGTTGGCCGACCCGCTTTCCACGCTGGTACCCAGAAAACAAAGGTTCGTGTGCTCGATGGCGGAAACATCCGCCCGCAGATCGCGGGCGTCCGTCTTTTCCACCGGCAATGACTCACCGGTCAATGTGGCCTGAATGACGAACAAATCCTTGGCGATAATCAGTCGGACATCACCGGGAATCATGTCGCCGGCCGACAATTTGACAATGTCCCCGGGCACGAGTTGCTGGAGTGGGATCTCCTTCGGCTGCCCGTCGCGCAGGGCGGTCGCGGTGACTTTGATCATGGCTTTGAGCTTGGCGGCGGCATTGTCGGCCCGCGTTTCCTGGACAAAACGCAAAGACAAGCCCAGGGCAACCATCGCCAGCATCACTACGCCGGTGTAAAGGTTGGAAACGTCCCGGTCTTCCGGTTTGGGATGGAAATAAGTGAACAGGGAAAAAATGGCGAGAACAGTCAGTAAAATCACCAGGGGATTGCGCGCTGCCACGTACAACCTCCAAAGCCAGTTATGCTTCTTTTCCTGCGCCACTTCGTTCGGGCCAAACACCTCCAACCGCTCGGTGGCTTCCCCCTCGTTCAACCCGGTCGGCGCAGTGTTGAGGCGTTGCAGGACCTCGGCGATTTCACTGGTCGCCGCGTCCCGCAGCAAGTCAGACTTGCGCTGGCCATTGGGATTTTTTATTGCGGCCATATAATCGGGTCAGGCGGCGTATCGTTCCAGGACCGTGAGCAGGGAACGCAAACTGTGGCGGCTTTCGGCCCGGTTTCCCGCGCTTTCGATGCAGGCGCGCATTTCCGATTCGATGACCCTTTCGCTGAAAGATTTCAGCGCCTGGCGGGCCGAGACGACCTGCATCAGCACGTCCGAACTGTTGGTGTCGGCTTCCACCATTTTTTCGATGGCCTCGATCTGGCCTTTGATTTTCCGCAGGCGAACCGTCAGGTCGCGCTTTTCCAGCCCCGGACGCCGCGATTTGGTTTTCATGGCAAAAGGTTCAGCTTTTCCGCCCCCCGGCGCCACCCCGCAAGTGGTGCCGGAAGCGATATGGGGGGTAGGGGTATGGCGAAATACGCGGATTGTCAACCCTTTTTCTCAAAGCTCGGGCGCCGATATTTGCAGGCCGGATGGCATTTCCCGGCTGACGTTGTTGGACCGGTCTCAACTGTGAAGGCCCCTACGAGGCACAAAAAAAGCCGCAGTCGGGAATGACCGGGCGATCAAAAGAGCAGTTTGGATAATTCAGCTACTCGGCGATGGTGTCACCCACAAAAATTTCCGTCCAACCGGCAAACACCTTTGGCCGGTCTTCCACGAAGCGGCGGTGATGTTCGGCCATCTTTACCAGGCGGGCGGCATTTTGCGGCAGACAGAGCGTCGTGAAAGGTCGTCCTGATTTCAACCGCTGGCGGAACATTTGCCATTCCACGCCAAGAATAAAGGCGAGTTGGGGTGAGATATCCGTCAACGTGGGGTCATCCATGTCGAATGACTCCACCAGTTCAGAATGGCCCATTTCCTTCATCTTGAGGGGGTAAACAGCAAGTCGCGGGCCATGTTTGCTTTGAGTTCTCACCACCGTTGTCTCCCCTCATTTTGCCAAGCCTGGCTTGAGGCAACTCGAACCTGAAGACCGGAAGCCGCGCAAATTTCCAGAGTGACAACCATCAATTCAGGACACCGCCAATCCTGATTTCAAGGATGCAGGGGAGCAGGGTCTGCCGGGTGTTGTCATTCATTGCAACCTGGCCTTTAATGTCTCGCCGGGCGCATGGCTATGAAACCTCTAATTCCCAAATGTGGCGTAAAGCTGGCTTTCGTAGCATTGGGTTTGTTAGTGCCGATTCAGGTGGGTGCACAAGCGCGGCTGGACGTCATCGAGTTTTCAAGCCGTGTGCTTGAAGATAATCCGCTCCACGATCCGGTTGTCCGCCGGCTCGCGGTATTTGTTCCGGACCAATACACTAATCACACTGCATTGCCCGTCGTTTATTATCTGCCGGGTTATGACAGTTCCTCGGACGATTTTATCAGGCAGGCGGAAAGCTGGCGCGCGTTCAGCCAAAAACTGGCCGACGAGGTCACGCCGGTTCTGCTCGTTGTGGTGGACGGACGCAACCGCTGGGGTGGCAGCCAGTATCTTAATTCGCCGGCGCAGGGTGATTATGCGGATTACGTCTGCGATGAAATCGTTTCCCGGGTGGAAACCCGTTACGGTATCACCACCAACCGGCCGCAACGCATTATTGCCGGGCATTCCAGCGGCGGGTTCGGGGCATTGCGGCTGGGCATGTTGCGGCCCGACCTTTTCGACGGCGTCATCGCGCTCAGTCCGGATTCGGATTTTCCGTTCACGCATTTGCCGCTGGTGAAATTGCCCGGGGTCACGAACGCGAGCCTCGCCCTAATCAAATCCTATATGGCCCCCCGCCTGGCCGTCCCTTTTCCCAATGATGGAGACCTGACCTACGCGCTCGGTCTGTCCGCCGCTTATGCTCCGGTCGGTCCCCGAGAGCCGGGAAAATTTCAATGGCTTTACGACGCGAACGGCCGGTTACGTGAAGAGGTCTGGCAACGTTGGCTGGACAACGACCCGCTGACCATCGTCCAGCGCGAGCCGAACGCCTTCCACGCGAATCAGTCGGTTTACCTCGATGGGGCGGCCCATGACCAGTTCGGCGCGAACGTCGGTGGGCGGAAAATCTACGAAGTCCTCCGCGACCACGCGGCGCGCTGCACCTTTTACGAACCGCCGGGTGGGCACATGGACCATCTCCAGGAACGATTGCAGCGTGGAATCGCCTGGGTCTTTCATCGTCCCACGCAGGAAATTAAGTGAACCTGCGTGCTTGACGCTTTCGCCCAGGCGGCCTAATTTCAACGACATGGGGAGCCAACCGGCCTGTGGTAGCGGCGGTCTAAAGCCGTCGGCGGCAGACGAAGGCTGAGAGTTCGACGCGGAACGTCGAAGACCCGTGGAACCTGATCCGGATAATGCCGGCGAAGGGATGTTTAGACTCCTTTCCTCGCTGTTTCGGATCTTGTCACCTGACACGTGTCACCTGTCACAAGTGTATGATTGCAACCAAAGAGTCGTTTGAACCGCACAGCAGCGAGCAATTGCCCGCCAGCAAAAAGATTTACGTCCCAGGCGCCTTGCACAAAGACGTTCGCGTGCCCATGCGTGAAATCGAATTGACGCCTACCAAACTCGTGGCGGCGACGCCCTCGTCGCCGAACGCGATGGAGGCATCGCGTCCACTCGTCGAAGTCAACGAACCGGTGCGCGTTTATGATTGTTCCGGTCCGTGGGGCGATCCGAATTTCGATGGTTCGGTGGAGGCGGGTTTGCCCGCGCTGCGGGCAAACTGGATTCGCAATCGCGGCGACGTCGAGGAGTACGACGGTCGTCCCGTGCAGCCGATTGATGATGGCTACCTCTCTGAACAGCATCGCGGACTTTCCCGCGCCAAACGGCAGGATGAAATTGCGTTCCACCTCGAAGGCCTGACCGCACCGCGTCGGAAAACGCTCCGAGCGAAGCCAGGTAAAGTAGTGACCCAACTCGCCTATGCCCGTGCCGGCGTCATCACGCCGGAAATGGAATTTATCGCCATCCGGGAGCAAATGGGGAAACAGAAGATGGAAGATGGAAGATGGAAGATAGCGGATTTGGCGAACGACATCGTCCGCAATGATCTAAACAAGCAGCACGAAGGCAGTTCCCAAATCGGAAATCGGAAATCGGAAATCGGAAATCCGCCCCCGCCGTCCGTATTTCAGAGATTTGCCCAAAGAATTCCAAGCGAGATAACACCAGAGTTTGTTCGGAACGAAGTGGCGGCGGGGCGGGCCATCATCCCATCCAACATCAATCATCCGGAACTCGAGCCAATGATTATCGGGCGCAATTTCCTCGTAAAAATCAACGCGAACATCGGTAATTCCGCCGTCGCGTCCAGCATCGAGGAGGAAGTCGAGAAGATGCGGTGGGCCACCAAATGGGGCGCGGACACCGTCATGGACCTCTCCACCGGCAAGAACATCCACGCCACGCGCGAATGGATTCTGCGCAACTCGCCCGTGCCCATCGGCACCGTGCCGATTTATCAGGCGCTCGAAAAAGTCGGCGGCAAGGCCGAGGACCTCACTTGGGAAATTTACCGCGACACGCTCATCGAGCAGGCCGAGCAGGGCGTGGATTATTTCACCGTCCACGCCGGCGTGCTGCTGCGGTTCGTCCCGCTTACCGCGCGCCGCATGACCGGCATCGTGTCGCGCGGCGGCAGCATCATGGCCAAATGGTGCCTCGCGCATCACCAGGAAAGCTTCCTCTACACGCACTGGGACGACATCTGCGACATTATGGCCGCTTACGACGTAAGCTTCAGCATCGGCGACGGCCTCCGACCCGGCTCGATTGCGGACGCCAACGACGAGGCGCAATTTGCCGAGCTCAAAGTGCAGGGCGAGCTGACCGAACGCGCCTGGGCCAAGGGCGTGCAGGTGATGAACGAAGGTCCCGGCCACGTCCCGATGCATCTCATCGAGGAAAACATGCACAAGCAACTCGAGTGGTGTCACGAAGCGCCGTTCTACACGCTCGGTCCGCTCACCACCGATATCGCGCCCGGCTACGACCACATCACCAGCGGCATCGGCGCGGCGATGATTGGCTGGTACGGCTGCGCCATGCTCTGTTACGTCACGCCCAAGGAACACCTCGGCCTGCCGAACAAGAAAGACGTGAAAGACGGCGTCATCGCCTACAAAATCGCCGCGCACGCCGCCGATTTGGCGAAGGGCCATCCCGGTGCGCAATACCGCGACAACGCATTGAGCAAGGCGCGCTTTGAATTCCGCTGGGAAGATCAATTCAACCTCAGCCTCGACCCCGTCACCGCGCGCGAATTCCACGACGAAACCCTGCCGCAGGACGGCGCCAAGACTGCGCACTTCTGTTCCATGTGCGGCCCGCACTTCTGTTCCATGAAGATTACCGAGGACGTACGCAAATACGCCGCCGAACAAGGCGTGAGCGAGGAAGAAGCTCTCAAGAAGGGGATGGAGGAGAAGTCAAAGGAGTTCGTGGAAAAAGGCGCGGAGGTTTACGCGAAGGCGTAACAGGAGGAAGCGTATTTGCAGAAAGTCCAGATGAAGACCATCAAGCCTCCGAAGCATGCCAGTTTTGAAGTGGAGTTGGATGGAACTGTTTACGACACGCACAAAGTTCGTGACGACCATATTCGGTATCGGGCGTATGGATTTGTAGAAAAGCTGCCGTAGCAGCATCCTGGCCTTTGAGAATCCTAACGGGATTCTATCACTCAGCCCAGGGTTGGTGCGCAGCACCTACCCTGG
>Ga0335080_10005162_pt1 | contig 13410 bp, 10 predicted proteins | sample Lox_Sample_34_FD_206720 | JGI IMG/M metagenome (GOLD analysis project Ga0335080, IMG submission 206720) | Soil microbial communities from Loxahatchee National Wildlife Refuge, Florida, United States - Lox_Sample_3.4 | ecosystem: Environmental > Terrestrial > Soil > Wetlands | place: USA... | reverse complement strand
TAGCGCGCTTTTTCCCGCCGTACAATTGCGATAGGAGTTAACAGGCGGCCGGACCCGAAGATTTTTCCCCCGGATACAACAATCAGCTGCGGGTAGACATCACAAAGTTCATAACCAGACTGATTCCTGTTGCCCAAGCTCAGCTTCTTGTCCCAATCGATCCCCGGATCAACGCCGGTTTCGCGAATCCAATCCGGCAGATGGAGGAAACTGATGCATCGGTCGCTCTGCATTCTCTTCGGAGTGTGCTTTGTGTGCAGCAATGGCCAGTGCCAGATCCTCACTCGCCGTCCGGCGGAAAACCACGTGAAACAGGCCATTCCCACGCCTCAACCCGAAGCCGTTGTTCCCCTCGCCGTGCCCGCGGGTACGCCCGTAAAGGTCGTGCTCAACCAGGAAGTCCGCCTGAGCAAAGCAGGCCAGCCGATTCGCGCCCGCACCGCCGAACCCCTGTACGCATTCGACAAGCTGGTAGTCCCTGCCGGCGCCCAGGTGCTCGGTAAAATTTCGGCAATCGATCCCGTCGGAAAGAAGCGCCGCATCCTCGCCGCCATGAACGCAAATTTCACCCCGCCTCACAAAATCCACGTTGCCTTCGATGAGCTGGTTCTCAGCGACGGCCGCCATATCCCGATCAACACCCAGGTTTCGCCCGCTTCCCGCGGCGTGCTGCAGTTCGTGCCCGCGAACCAGAAGAACGCAACTCCCGCCGGCAGCCGGCCGCGCAACTATGTCTCGCAGAAAATCCACCAGGCAAAAGACCAAATCCGCCAGGAATTGAAATCTGCCAAAGACCTGCTGCACCAGCCCGGCAAAACACACCAGCTGAAGCGTTACGCGATTGCCCGCCTTCCCGTTCACCCTCAATATCTCGACGCCGGAACCGCCTTCAACGCTGACCTCCTCGAGCCTCTCGAATTCGGCAGGGAGTCGCTGAAGCCTGACGCCATGGCCGCCATCGGCACTCAACCGCCGAACGGCAGCGTAGTCCACGCCCTCCTGGTCACGCCGTTAAGCTCTGCCTCCAACCGCAAAGACGATCCCGTAGAAGCCGTCATCAACCAGCCCCTGGTGATCTCCAACCGTCTGTTCCTGCCGCAGGGCAGCCTGCTGCGAGGCTCGGTGCTGCAATCCAAGCCGGCGCGCCGCCTCGGCCGCAACGGGCACCTGCGAATCGTCTTTCACCAGGTGGTTCCGCCCGCCGGCACTGAGCAACGCGTCGAAGCCAGCCTCGAAGGCGTGGAAGCCGCCAAAGGCGAGCACCTGACTCTGGACTCCGAAGGCGGAGCGCAGGTCACTTCGCCGCGCAGCCGCTACTTCACGACTGCGGTCTCGGTCCTGCTGGCCACATCTGCTGTCTCGCCCGACCACGATCGCGACGCCCAGGCCGGCTCCGATGGCGGCAACATGGGCGGAGGAGCTGCCAACGGCGCGTCCGGATTCGGCTTGGTAGGCACGGTAGTCGGCGCCTTCGCCCGCTCCCGCGTCGTCAGCTCCGGATTCGGCGTTTACGGCGCCAGCATGTCCGTCTATTCCCATTTCCTGGCCCGCGGACACGACGTGATTTATCCCAAAGATATGTCCATGCTCATCGGCCTCTCCGCTCCCGACAGCAACCAACCTCTGCCTACACCCGCGGCCCCAAAAAGCCGCTAGCAATGGAGTGTCGCGCGGGTGCGTCGCTTGTCGAAACAGCACGCGCCCAAGAACAGCCCAAGGCCAAAAAGCACCGTTGTCATCCCGAGCGAAGCGAGGGATCTCGGTTCTTCTCTCCACCGCTATCGGACGCGAGCCCCAAGCAAGGCAAACTCGCGCCCGCTGTCCCCCCAAGTTACAATCTCGCATCATGCTGGGCCCTTTGATCGGCGCAACCGCGGGCGCTGCAACCTTCTGCGCCCTGGGCTACCAGTCCATGGCTCCAACCGGCCAATGGTACGGACGAACCTTCACCGGCCTTCCCCGCGGCGCCAAAAAAATCGCCCTCACCTACGACGACGGCCCCAATGACCCTCACACCCTGCGCCTGCTGGAAGTCCTGGCCAAACACAATGTCAAAGGCACATTCTTTCTGATCGGCCGCTACGTCCAGCAACGCCCCGATATCGTTCGCGACCTTGTAGCCTCCGGCCACGTCGTAGGCAATCACACCTTCACCCACCCGCTGCTGACGTTCCAACCCGCCGCCGAAATCACAAGCCAACTCGAAAACTGCCGCCGCGCCCTAACCGAGGCCATCGGCCTGCACTCCAACCTCTTCCGCCCACCCTTCGGTGGACGCCGCCCCGCGGTGCTTCGCATCGCCCGCAGCCTCGGCCTGGATCCGATCATGTGGAACATCACCGGCTACGACTGGAACGCGCCTTCAGCCGAACACATCGAGCGCAAGGTCGCGAAACAGGTTCGCGGCGGCGACGTGGTCCTCCTGCACGACGGCGGCCACCTCCAGTTCGGCGCCGACCGCTCCCGCACGGTAACTGCAACCGACCGCTTGATCGCCCAATACAAATCCAAAGGCTACGAATTTCTAACCATCCCGGAAATGCTCACATAGCTTTTTTCGCGCTCTCCGGCGGCGGTTCTCTGCGCCCTCGGCGATTTAAGATTTTGGAGGTGCGTAACCAGATCAGCCCGAACAAAGCGCGCCTAAGCCGCCACTTCCACAAACGCCTGCCGAGCCGCCGCAACAGTCTCAGCGACGTCTTCCTCAGAATGCGCCGCGCTCAGGAACGCCGCCTCGAACTGTGAAGGCGGCAGATAGATTCCCGCGTCGAGCATGCCGCGGAAGAATCGTCCGAAGGCCTCGGTATCGCACTTCGCCGCCGAACTCCAATCCGTCACCGGCCCAACGGCAAAGAACCAGGTGAACATGGAGCCCACCCGGTTGTGTGTAATCGCCACTCCCGCTTCCTGCGCCGCCGCCGCAATCCCGGCAACCAGGTCCGCGCTCGACCGCTCCAGCCGCGGATAAATTTCGTCCTTCCCATCCCGCAGGCAATACAAGGTCGCCAGTCCCGCAGCCATCGCCAGAGGATTCCCCGAAAGCGTTCCCGCCTGGTACATCGGCCCCAGCGGCGCCACCAGATCCATAATCTCGCTTGGTCCCGCGTAAGCCCCCACCGGCAATCCGCCACCGATAATCTTGCCCAACGTCGTAAGATCAGGCTGAATTCCAAACAACTCCTGCGCCCCGCCAAACGCCACCCGAAAGCCAGTCATCACTTCATCAAAGATCAGCACCGAGCCATCGCGCCGCGTAATCTCCCGCAGCGCTTCCAGATATCCCCGCGCCGGCGGCACGCAACCCATGTTGCCTACCACCGGCTCCACGATCACGCACGCGATCTGGCCTTTGAACTTCGCAAACGCCTGCTCAATCGCATCCACGCTGTTGAAGGGTAGCGCCAGCGTGAACTGGATGAACTCCTCCGGCACGCCCGCCGATCCGGGAATTCCCAGCGTCGCAACCCCCGATCCCGCCTTCACCAGGAGCGCGTCCGCATGCCCGTGGTAGCAGCCTTCAAACTTCACAATGTACTTGCGCTTCGTATAAGCCCGCGCCAGCCGGATGGCCGACATCGTCGCCTCAGTCCCCGAACTCACAAACCGCACCTTCTGCATGTGCGGAAACGCCGAAAGCACAATCTCCGCCAGATCAGCCTCCGCAGGCGTCGAAGCCCCGAAGCTCATCCCCTTGCGCGCCGCCGCCGTAACCGCCTCCACCACCTCCGGCGCGGCGTGTCCCAAAATCAAAGGCCCCCAAGAACCCACGTAGTCGATGTATTCATTGCTGTCCGCGTCCCACATGCGCGCGCCCTCGCCGCGCACGATAAATGGCGCCTCGCCCCCCACCGCGCGAAACGCCCGTACCGGCGAGTTCACCCCGCCAGGGATCAGCCGTTCCGCCCGCCTCTGCAACTCCCGCGATTTCTCAACCTTCCGTGCCATAACGTGCTAACTATACCAAGTGCGCCCACGCGGGAGATCCCGGTCCTCAACTCAGATCGACCGCGCTCTCGGCGGCCGTTCTCCGCGAACTCGGCGATTTAAGATTTTCTCTTAGGTGGGATTTTCTGGCGTGCAGGAGAAGAACGGCGGCGGCCGGGCTGCACAACAAGGGCAAGCGACGGCAGAGCAGGGTGTTCTTCTGAGGCGCGCGAAAGACTTGCGCCGAATTCACTCGAAATTTACTAATCTGCAATCATTCTGCAACATTTTCCGGCTAACCTGACCCCATTAACATGCCCTTCTAACCGGGAGGGAACGAGGACAGCTTCGGGGGGCTCCGGGCTGTCCTTCTTGCTTTCTGAGAACTGAGATCTAACAACTGAGAACTGGTCTTCAACCAAAAGCGCAATCCCAAGCCTTGTCCCGACTGCCTCGATGATCACGCCAACGCCAAGGCTCGAACGCATCTCACAACCTCTGTCCCGTCAAATTCAGGGCAAAATAGGTTTTCGCATGCAGACAGCTGTTCTCGTCCCCGATCATCACTCGCTCTTCCCACCCCTGCGACGTAAGCAGCAGCCTCAGCTTCATTGCATCAACTCGACCGGGCAACTCAAAGGCGAGCGTCGTCAGGTATGACTCCCCAGGCTTCAAAGCCGCAGAAAATGGCGTTCCCGAACTGCCGGTTGCGCCGTATTCCCTTCCATCCGCATCCACGAGGCGCGCCCAGCGCCCGTTCGGTATCAAGGGCAAATCTCTTGGACGCTGTGGTGAGATCGTGCTCTGGTCAAACCATGTTCTCACCGTGATCGCCAGATGCGTCTTATCTCCAACTTCGCTGCTCCGCACATCCGCGATGGAATACGCCAGGTGGCAGTCAATTTCGCAGAAATATTTCTCCTGCCCCCGCGCCAGCACGGTCTTATGACTGGCCAGGGAGAACCCCAGGAGCAAGGCCGCGTAAACAAACGCGCCAGCCCCGGTCAACCGCAGCAGGGTCAGCAGCGCATTTTTCTTGTGCATCGCCAGCAGGACTACCATCGCCACTGCCACCAGAAACAATCCTCCGGCCGCCGCCAGCATCCCCAGCACCGAGGCCGGTGCCGGAAAATTCATGTTGCTGTACATGCCCGCGTTCCACATGCCCTCTCCTGTAATGTACTTTGCACGGTAAAGCATGCAAGCCAAAAAAATACCTGGCTCAGTCTTCCCGCGTCATACGGATCAACTCTTCCATCTGCTCCACGTACTGCTCAATCGCCTTCCGCCCCGCCGCCGTGAGCTTGTACTCGGTATGCGGCAGGCGCCCGCGAAAAAACTTGCTGCACGCGATGTAGCCGCCCTCTTCCAGTTTGCGCGCGTGCACGCTCAGGTTGCCGTCGCTGGTTTTGAGCAGCCGCTTCAGGTCGTTGAAGCTGAGCGAATCGTTAATCGCCAATGCGCTCACAATCCCCAGCCGGATGCGCTCATGGATCAGCCGGTCAAACTCCGGCAGCTCCGCCATGCCCGCGCGGCGCGGCTCCCGCACTCGCTCCGCCGCCAACTCCCGATGCTTCTTCGCCGCCGCCCTACCCACCATACCTCCGAAGAATCAGAAACCCGAATATCACGTGCAACCCGCCAAACCCCGCGGCCATAAAGCCATTCCCCCAGGCCGCCGGAGACATAAACGCCGTCACTCCCAGCGTCATGAAGCAAATCCCCATCACCGGCACGATCGCCACCGAAAATGCTCCGCCGGTTACCACCCCGGCGCCGTACAGCATGAGCCACATTCCCGGCAGATCGCGCACCAACCCGCCGCGCACCATCACCACGGTCATCACCAGTCCAGCCAACACCGGCGGCAATAGGCTCAATGCGAACTTCCGCCCCGGACCGCTGGTCAACGGCGACCCAGCCCGCGCCGCTTTGTGCTGCGTCGTTCCCAGCGCCAGTGCTACCGCGATCCCCGCCTCCACCAGCCACACCCGCAACCAAGGTAAGGGCGCGCGCTGCGCCGCGACCCAGGCCGCCACCAGCGCGCTCACTCCAACTGCAATCTGCCCCCACCCCGAAACCGCGGTGAACGCCGCCGAGCGCTCCATGGTCTGCCGGATGAAGCGCAGATCATCCACTGCTCCCGCGGGCAGCAACCGAGGCTGCGCCCGCCGGCGAATCCGATGCGGCCGAAAGTCCAGCACCCCAGCACTGTAGACTCGGAAGACAATCGATGTCAAGTACTTTGCAGTGCAAAGTTTCTGCGCGCGCAAGCCAACCATTCCCGCCAACAAATCCCTGTAAAATTGCTCGTTCACCGCATGTCCGGTTCATCGCATGTCTGACCTCGGCAAATTCCTCGCCATCGCCGGCGGCCTGCTTCTGGCCGCCGGCCTCCTCCTGATTCTCCTGGGCAAGACCAATCTCCCCCTCGGCCGACTCCCCGGCGACATCACTTATCGCGGCAAGCACACCACCATCTATTTCCCCCTCGCCACCTGCATCCTCATCAGCGTAGTTCTGACCCTGGTCCTCTACATCGTCGGCCGCTTCAAGCGCTAGCACTCAGCAATCAGAAGAACTCGCATGGAAATCGCCAAACAAGCGCCCGAGTGCTGAATGCTGAATGCCGACTGCCGACTGTCGATTGCTGACCACTGACAGCTGCCGTAAACTCCCCCCATGGCCACCGACCAACTGGGCCTCACCTTTCAGCCCCCCGGCCGCCGCATCTGGCGCGTTCGCGACTTGGTCGCCGCCGTCCGCACTCACATCGAGCGCGAGTACACCGACACCTGGGTGGAAGGCGAAATCTCCAACTTCCGCGCCCACGACTCTGGCCACCTCTACTTCACCCTCAAAGACGAAAACTCCCAGCTCAACGCCGTCATGTTCCGCTCGCAAGCCCGCCTGCTCCGCTTCCGCCCCGATAACGGCATGCAGGTCATCGCCCGCGGACGCGTCACCATCTACGAAGACCGCGGCCAGCTGCAAATTTCCGTCGAATACCTCGAGCCCAAAGGCGCCGGTGCCCTGCAGATCGCCTTCGAACAGCTCAAAGCTAAACTCGAAGCCGAAGGCCTCTTCGATTCCGCCCGCAAGAAACCCATCCCCACGCTTCCCCAGCGCATCGGCGTCATCACCTCCCCGCAGGCCGCTGCCCTGCGCGACATTCTCAACATCCTGCAACGCCGCCACCACTCCGCCAGCGTGCTCATCTTCCCCGCGCAGGTGCAGGGCGACGTCGCCGCCTCCGAAGTCACCGCCGGCCTGCGTTACTTCAACAAGGCCCGCAATGTGGACGTCGTCATCATCGCCCGCGGCGGAGGCTCCGCCGAAGATCTCGCCGCCTTCAACCATGAAGGCCTCGCCCGCGCCGTAGCCGTCTCCGAAATCCCGGTCATCTCCGCCGTAGGCCACGAAACCGATTTCACCATCATCGACTTCGTCGCCGACCTCCGTGCTCCCACGCCCTCCGCTGCCGCCGAACTCGTAATCGCAAGTCTCCAGGAAATCGAAAAGCAATCCGACGACCTTTACCGTCGTCTGGAACGCGCCATGCGCTACCGCCTGCTCATGGGACGCCAGGCCCTCACCGAACTCGCCCAGCACGGCGCCTTCGCCCGCATGATCGAGGGCATCAACCGCCGCCAGCAAAAGCGCGACGACCTCCTCTACCGCCTCGATCGCGCCCAGCGCCAGATCCTCGAGCGCCACCGCCGCCGCTGGGAACTCGCCTCTGCCTCAGTCCGACACTACGACATGCGCCGCATCCTCGCCGCCATCCGCAAAGAACTCGCCATGCAGACCGGCGGCATGGCCGCAGCCATGACCACGCTGTTCGTGCGCCAAAACGCCCGCTTCGACCAACTCTCCGGCCGCCTGCAAGCCCTGTCACCCGTAGCGATCCTTGACCGCGGCTATGCTCTGGTATTCAATTCAGAAGGGAAACTGCTGAAGGACGCCGCCAATGCAACTGCAGGGGAAGAAATCACCGCCCGCTTAGCAAAAGGAACCCTGATCGCAACCATAAAGAAAACAACCTAGCAACCCTTCGTGCTCCTTCGTGGCCCTTGGTGTCCTTGGTGGTTAGCTTTTGCTTTTGACTTTGATTTTGACTTTGTTTCCGACTCCGACTCAACTTTTGATTCCGCCCTTAACTCTCCCACACCCGACCCCAAAACCTTCCCGATGGTTGCTACCCAATCTGCACCAACCCAGCCCCGGCCACCGGATGCTGCGCTCCCCGCCACGAATCCACGACCGAAACCTGGTGCACACAAGAAACCGTGCAGTGTGGTGCGCAACCCTTCTCGGTCAAATACTCCCGCCGAATATCAGCCAGCGAATAATTCTCCAGCGGCACTCCCGGAAACCCCCGCTGCTGCGAACAGTAGTGCACCAACCCGTTCTCGCAGATGTACAAATATCGTGCCCCCGCCCGGCACCGCCACTGATTGGGCCGGCCCTGTGCAATGTTGTCCTGGAAAGCGTTGATGCGCGTAAAGCTCCGCTTCTCCATCGCTTTCATCTCGTGGTAAATCCGCCGCTCTTCTTCCCCCAAGGGCTGCAGTTGCCCGCTGCCATCGTGAATGATCCCAATGGTCGAGCTGAATCCCAGTTCCAGCGCCCGCTTGCCGATCACCAGCGCATCCTGCGGATTGCTCACTCCCCCGCCCACCACGGAATTAATGTTCACGTGAAAATCTGCGAACTCCGCCAGAAACTGCAGTTTCTTGTCCAGCACCTTCAGGCTCTTCTTTGAGACCTCATCCGGCGTCACGTTATCGATCGAGATCTGCAGCCACTCCAGCCCCGCCCGGTTCAGCCGTTCAATGCGGTCCGGCATCAGGAAGTAGCCGTTGGTGATCAGCCCCGCGATCATCCCACTCCTGCGAATGCGCCCGATAATCTCATCCAGTTCGGGATGCATCAGCGGCTCGCCGCCGGAAATCGTAATCACCGAAGTGCCCAACTCGCCCAGCTTGTCCACCCGCCGGAACATCTCCTCCTTGGCCACCGGCTTCGAAAAATCGTCAAACTCATTGCAGTAAGTGCAGGATAGATTGCAGCGCCGCATCGGAATGATGTGCGCCAGCAGCGGATGGTCGGTCGAAGCCAGCGCCCGCAAACCCTCGCGAATTCCGCGATAGTTGCGGGCCATCGCCTTGACCCGGCGGCGCAATCTCACTCGTGTGGATGGCATTATTCTTATTAAAACACAAGGCCCGCGAGACCTGTCATTCCGCGCACCGTGCGGCAATTTTCGCGGGTCGAACGGCGTCCAGGCGCGGTAATCCACCGCCCACGAAAACCGAATCCGTGTGCGGAAACTGAGAACTGAGAACCGGCAACTGCAAACTGGTTTTCACAAGTGAAGGTCATGGATAAGAATTGAAGGTTTATGGATAAGAAACGGTGGTGAGGCATCTTCGCGGGACAGAAACAAAAAATCTGTCGCGAGGTTGCGGTGAAACGCCCACCCACTCCGCCGTTTTGCATTTCCTGTGGCCGCGTTGTGGAAATTGCGGCGCCTGCGAAGCGCTTCGCATCCGTCGCACTCCCGTGATCGAAAAAATGCTTCCTCCCGAAGCCGCATCCGGCGCGCCATCTCAAACTTTCGTTCCCTCGCCGCAGAAAGAAAATCAGGCGCCGCAATTTTTTCTGACTGCACCAACTTTGTGGGATTGACCTGCGCCCTTCACGCGAGTAAATTCGGTTTCACCAACGCCACAATAAAATCTGTCCAGCCGGAAACACAGAGTTTCGCAAAACAGCACAAATTGAAAACCAGGATCTCCCTCCCCAGGGGTAAGCGTGCGTGAAAAAGACGGCCAAAAGTTGGAATGTTTATTGCACCCGGTTTCTGATCAAGGCGAAACAACTCAATTCTCCACTCACCTTCGTGGACATGCAGGGCCACGAACACTACGGCGTGAAAGGAGACTATTTCGTCGAGTCTGTCGACGGCAAACAAACCATTCTCAGCCGTCAACTGTTCGAAGACGTGTACATCACCATGGGTCCAGCCAAAAAGCGGTGGCAAGCCCTCTGCGAAAGAAAAATGCCGCCGGCCTCAACCGTTCAGGCAATCAAGGCGCAACGCCGAGTCCGTGACGCCAGCATCTCGCCGCGCCAGGTTCACCGTTTGCCCCTGGTCGTCTAGTCAAACGCAACGCCCTTTCGGGCGCTCTATCGTCGCATGCAGACTTGAGGGCAAATCTGAGAACTGCGATCTGGCAACTGAGAACTGATTTTTCACCAAAAAAACCGGCGCTTCTGCTGGCAGAAAACGGGCACGCTTTGCACCGGCACGCACGGGGATGTCAAGTACCACCCGAGGTGATGCCAGTGAGCTACAATATATAGCGATACCCTCTTGACAGCCACAATCCGCTGGCGTACTGTTGCCATCCTACTGCAAAATCCGCCGCTGGTTTGGCGGCGGTTTTAAGGGTAAATAGTAGAGCGGGCTGCCCGGGTGAGGTGCCCGGAAACAGCCCGGGGTCTCCCGCCCTCCCTCGAGGCGGGCGGGGCTGCTTGTGCGGTGGCCGTTTCCAGTCCCACGCCACGGACGTCTCAGGAAACGACAACAGTTTTGACAATCAAAAAGTGCCTGCGCAGGAACTGAAGATATAGGGACTTCTTTTCTTCGCAGAGTTCAAGTCTTCGCAGAACTTAAGGGTGAGTTCAATTCGCGGAGCGAATTGTCATCCTGAGCGGAAGCGGAGTTCGCGGAGCGAACTCCACTGGAGTCGAAGGACTTCGCCGCCGCGTGCAGCTGCAGGAAAGCCGCAGGGAATTCGCCTCGTGCATCCGCCGGGGCGAACCGGGACTTCCTAGGGATGGCCGGACGCAAAAGGAACAAGGAACAAGAGCCCAACTGCATCGAACCCGGATTCAGCACATCGGTAAAGAGTAGATACTTAAGAAACGGTAGGTAACGAAATGCCCGAAGCAATCCACAGAGCCCCCATCGCCACCGAGACCCCGACCCCCGCGGCCCCGGAGAACGCCTTCACCCCCAAAGCCCCCGGCCTCACCTTCCGTCGCCTCTTCACCAAACCCGGCATTTCGCCCTATGACGAAATCGAGTGGGAGTTCCGCACCGCCCAGATCACCGACGCCCAGGGCGGTGTGATCTTCGAGCAAAAAGACGTAGAAGTCCCCAAGGACTGGTCCGTTACCGCCACCAACATCGTGGCCAGTAAATATCTGCATGGCAAGGTCGGCACGCCCGAGCGGGAAACCGGCGTGCGCCAGCTCGTAAGCCGCGTCGCTGAAACCATCAGCCACTGGGGCATGACCCAAGGCTACTTCCGCACCGCTGAAGACGGCGCTACTTTCCACGACGAACTGGCTCACATCCTGCTGCGCCAGTACGCCGCCTTCAACTCGCCGGTCTGGTTCAACGTGGGCTGCGACCGCATCGAGCCCAACTCCGATGCCCGCAACTGGTACTGGAATCCGCAAGCCCAGACGGTAGAATTCGGCGTTACCGGCTATTCCAAGCCGCAGTGCTCCGCGTGCTTCATTAACTCGGTCAAGGACTCGCTCGATTCCATCCTCACTCTGGCCAAGACCGAAGGCATGCTCTTCAAGTGGGGCAGCGGCACCGGCACCAATCTCTCCCCGCTGCGTTCCCAGACCGAAGGCCTCAGTGGCGGCGGCACCGCCAGCGGCCCGCTCAGCTTCATGAAAGGCTTCGATGCCTTCGCTGGCGTCATCAAGTCCGGCGGCAAGACTCGCCGTGCTGCCAAAATGGTGATCCTCAACGTCGATCATCCCGACATCATCGACTTTATCGAGTGCAAGCAGAAGGAAGAAGCCAAGGCGCACGCCCTCGTCAGTCTCGGATATGACGGCTCGCATCCCGACTCCGACGCCTACAGCTCCATCTTCTTCCAGAACGCCAACAACTCCGTCCGCGTGAATGACGACTTTATGTACGCCGTGGTTCGCGACACCGATTTCCAGACCCGCGCCGTCCTCGACGGCCGCCCCATGCAGACCTACAAAGCCAAAGACATCCTGCGCAAGATCTCCGACGCCACCTGGCACTGCGGCGATCCCGGCATGCAATACGACACCACGGTCAACCGCTGGCACACTTCGAAGAACACCTCGCGCATCAATGCCAGCAATCCCTGCAGCGAGTACATGTTCCTCGACGACTCGGCCTGCAACCTGGCCAGCCTCAACCTGCTGAAGTTCGCACCCAACGGCACTTTTGACGTGGAAGCCTATCGCCACGCCGTGGACATCCTGATCACCGCGCAGGAAATCATCGTGGACAATGCCGGCTATCCCACGGAGATGATCATGCGCAACTCGCATGACTATCGCCCGCTCGGCCTGGGCTACGCCAACCTCGGCGCCCTGCTCATGGCCTGTGGCCTGCCCTACGACTCCGACGCCGGCCGCGACTATGCCGCCTGCGTCACCGCCATCATGTGCGGCCAGGCCTATTTGCAGTCGAGCCGCATCGCCGAACTCTGCCAACCCCTTTCCCCAGCCACCGAAGCCACAAAAAAAGGCCTCGCCGAAACCAACCTGGGTACGAATGTAGGCGCGGGCATCCCCGCCCGTGCCGGCAGCGCCCCCAAAGCAGCCCAACTCCCCGGCGCCGCCTGCCCCGGCTGGTACATCAACCGCGAGCCGTTCCTGGACGTAATCCGCATGCACCGTGCCAGCGTAAACAACATCAACAAGAGCAACGTCCCAAACACTCTCTACGAAGCCAGCAAGCAAGCCTGGGACGAAGCTCTCTCCCACGGCGAAAAACACGGCTACCGCAACTCCCAGGTCACGGTCCTCGCCCCCACCGGCACGATCGGCTTCATGATGGATTGCGATACTACCGGGATTGAGCCGGACTTGGCTTTGGTTAAGTACAAGAAGCTGGTGGGCGGAGGCATGATCAAGATCGTCAACAACACCGTGCCTACCGCGCTGTTCAAGCTGGGGTACTCGCACGATCAGGTGGATGCGATCGTCAGCTACATTGACGCTACCGGCACCATTGAGGGGGCGCCGCAGGTTAAGGATGAGCATCTGGCGGTCTTCGATTGCTCGTTCAAGCCGGCCAAAGGCACGCGCTCCATTCATTACCTCGGCCATCTGCGCATGATGGCTGCGGCGCAGCCCTTCATCTCCGGCGCGATTTCGAAGACGGTCAATCTGCCCGAGAGCGCCAGCGTGGAAGACATCATGGAAGCCTACCTGCAGGCCTGGAAGCTCGGCCTGAAGGCGGTCGCGGTGTATCGCGATGGCTGCAAGAAGTCGCAGCCGCTTTCGGCGGCTGGGACCAAGACGGCGGAGTCGCGCGCCGGAGCGCCCGCGGCACAAGCGCAGCAAGAAGAGGAGCAGGACCTCAACGCTCCGCCCCGCGCCGTGCGCCATCGCCTGCCTGACGAGCGCATGTCGGTGACGCACAAGTTCGACGTCGGCGGCCACGAAGGCTACATCATCGTGGGCCTCTATCCC
>Ga0335080_10005161_pt1 | contig 13410 bp, 12 predicted proteins | sample Lox_Sample_34_FD_206720 | JGI IMG/M metagenome (GOLD analysis project Ga0335080, IMG submission 206720) | Soil microbial communities from Loxahatchee National Wildlife Refuge, Florida, United States - Lox_Sample_3.4 | ecosystem: Environmental > Terrestrial > Soil > Wetlands | place: USA... | reverse complement strand
CGGCGAGGTCGTCGCGGGTTACGGCCTGAAGGCCTTTCACCGTGCCGGTGGTCAAATGATCGAGATTGGAGTCGGGGAAGAGCCAGTTGTCCAATGTGGCCAGGCCAAGTGACTCCTCGTCCTCGAACCGCAATCGCGATTGAATCTCGGTGAGCGCCTCGCGCCGCAGGCGATCAATTTCTGCCTGAGTCCACAGCGGCTGGCTGAACATGGGCTTGAGCACTCGGCCGAGGAATTGTGGAAGTACGTCGCGGGGAACCGTCGCCGAAAATGTGGTGGCTTCCTTATCGACGCGGACGCTGGGTAGAGCGGCGTCGCCCCAAGGCCGCGTAATCTCCGCCAACTTCTCCTTGGTGACCGGATCCTTGGCGTTGCCGAAACCTCCCTCAATCAGCGCCCGGGCGACCAGATTGGCGGTGCCTTCTTTGCCCTGGGGATCATCCGTCGATCCCGTTCGGACCATGATCTGGATCTGGCACAGCGCTGAAGACGAGGGAAGCGTCACCAGGTTCTGGCTGAAGACGCGCATGTCCTCTGGCTTCGCGCCCCTTTTTGCAGTCTGAGCATTGGCGAAAGAGAAAGCTAAGAGAACGATTGCCGCCAGAACCAATGGCCAACGGCCGGCGACAAACGAACAAGCTGAAGTCCGAGGTCCGAAGTCCGATGTCCGCTTCATCACTTTGCCTCCTGCGCGCTGGCGGCGCCGTTCGGGTCATGCCACAGCGTGGTTACGATTCTCCGCTGCGGCGTGAAGTACTTGGTCGCATAGGCGTCGACGTCTTGTGGCGTCAGCGAATCGATGGTGGCCATTAGCGTGTCCAGGACGTGCAGGTCATGATTGAAGCGGTAGTACCAGGCATAGGCTTGGGCAATGCTGCCGGTAGAATCGAGTCCTCCCAGAAAGTCGTTGCGAACCTTGCTCTTTATAACTCGAAGCGTTTGCGCGGCCTTTGGTTGCTTGGAGAACTGCTTCAGCTCGTCCACGCCGCTGATTACGTCGCTTTGCACGTCATTGACGTACTTGTCGCCATCCACGCGGAAGCGGTCGAGAATGAGTTCGGAATCGAGTAGCAGCAGGTGTGGATCGGTGGCTTCGAGCACCTCTCCACCGCCGGCAATGCTGAAATCTGTGACCGTCTGCTTCTGATAGCGGAGTTTCTGGAACAGCGGCGCCGAGCGCGAAGTCAACAGCTCCGGGAGAATCTGGGTGACCGCCGTCTCTTTGCTGCCGGGCTGCATGGACGGCGTGTGATATCCCACCATCAGGCGCGGGGAAACGTCGGCTTCCCACTTTACGTGCAGTGACTTCGGCCCGTCCGGCTCCTGCTCTGCGGGAATCTGCGGCGGGTGCGATGGCTTCCAGTCGGCATAACGCTTCTCCGCCTCGGCAAAAATCATTGCCGGATCGACGTCACCCACCGCGATGATGGCAACGCCGTTGGGCGCGTAGTAATTGTGGTAGAACTCCCAGGCCGAATCCCAGGCATTGGGCATGTTCTCGACGTCGTCGGCATAGCCAATCACCGTATGCCCATAGGGATGATGCGGGAAGGCCACGGGGGACAACTGCTCCAGCATTTTCTCGCCCGGATCGGAGAAGATGCGGCGATACTCGCCCAGCACGGCGCCAGCTTCGACCTCGAACGTCTTTCGATCCATCGTCAGATGCTTGAAGCGCGAAGCTTCAAGCTCGATCAGGCCCGGCACCGGGCCTCCCGGACGGTTCAGCGGGCCAATCAGATTCTGGGAGAAGGTGGTCGGGTGGTAGAAAGTCAGATCGTAGTCGGTCCAGGCATTGTTGTGCGCGCCCATGCGGCGGATGTCTTCTTCGTATCCGCCCGCCTTACCACCAATTTCGTGACGAAACATGATGTGCTCGAACAGGTGCGCAAGACCGGTCTTGCCCTTCTCCGTCTCATTGCGCGAGCCGGCAAAGACGGCGGTCGAGTAGGTGACCATGTCTTTGAACTCGGGCGTCGGGATCACGATGATGGTGAGGCCGTTATCCAGCGTCTTGCTCTGGACCTGATAGGGGAAAACCTTCGCGGGTTCGGTTGTCTTGGACGCTTGGGCGGCTGCCCCGATTGAAAAGAGACCTGCAATAACGCATGCGGCGAGAAGCCGCCGCCTGAGAAAGAGCATAAGTGCACCTCACACAGAATTGAACGCGAACCAGAAATTCTACTCTTCCGATGTTGATGAGGGCAGGTCTTTTGCCCGCCCAGGCCAAGCGAATCGAGCCGGTTTCAGTGTTCGCGCCTGACTTGAGCCAACATTGCCGGCTCAATATTTCCGCCGCTGACAACCGCGACGTGCACGGTGGCTCCGGGCAACTGGTCGTGGCGATGCAGGAACCCCGCCACTGCCACCGCCCCACTTGGTTCCGCCACAGTCTTTGGGTTTTGCGCCAACCTGCCCATGGCCTCACGGATTTCCGCCTCGGAGACGGTCACAATATCGTCCACATACTTCTTCATATGCTCGAAGTTGATGGGGCCGATGCTCTGAGTGCGTAGGCCATCGGCCAGCGTGCTGGTCACCTGTTCCGCGGAAAATTGGACAATTTCGCCGGCTCGCAGGCTGGCCTGCGCGTCCGCTGCCAGTTCCGGCTCGACACCAATCACCTTGACGAACGGCTTACTCAGTTTGATGGCAGTCGCGATTCCGCTAATCATGCCGCCGCCGCCGACCGGCACCAATACCGTTTCCACATTCGGCAAGTCTTCCAGAATTTCCAGTCCCATCGTGCCTTGGCCGGCAATGATCTGCTCGTCGTTGTAGGGAGGCACGATAGCGTAGCCGTGCTGCGCGGCCAGTTCTTCCGCTTTTGCCTTACGCTCGTCGCTTGCTGGGCCGACTACCACGATTTCCGCGCCCAGGGCGGCGGTGGCGCTTCGTTTGATCGCTGGCGCGTTGCTGGGCATGACGATGACTGCCTTCACCCCCAGCGCCCGCGCCGCGTACGCCACGCCCTGCGCATGATTGCCGCTGGAGTACGAGATCACTCCCCGCCGGCGTTCCTCGTCAGAGAGTGAAGCCACCTTGTTGTATGCCCCGCGCAGCTTGAACGCGCCGATTGGCTGCAAGTTCTCAGCTTTGAGAAATAGCTTGCGAGAGTCATTTCCGGACAGCGAAAAAGGCACAAGCGGCGTATGCGCCGCCACGTCGCGCAACCGTGCCCGGGCCTGTTGAATGTCAGCGAGGGTTACGATGGGCTTCTTCCTTCTGCCAACTTAGCAGTGAGTGTTGAGAAGCAGTGCAATCAACAGTCAGATTTCCAGTATTACCGGCATAATCAGCGGTCGCCGCTGGGTTTGCTTCGAAATGTAGCGCTTCAAGTCTGCACGGATCTTTTCCTTGATCACGCCATAGTCCGCTTTCTCCTCATTGCTGGAGACTTCGAGCGTCTGCATCACGACCTGCCTCGCGCCGTCCATGAAGCCGTCTTCTCCAGCCGCGAACCCCCGGCTCACAATCTCCGGCGAAGTCTCCACTCGCCCGGTCAGCTTGTTGATAGCGATGATGGGCAGTACGATGCCGTCTTCGCTGAGATGACGGCGATCTTTGATGACCAGGTCTTCCACCACGTCGGTGCGCGATCCCGAATCGATGCACACCCGGCCAACACTCACCTTGCCTGCCTTGCGCGCGCCCAGCTCGTCGAACTCGAGGATGTCTCCGCTCTCGATGAGCATGACATGCCCCACTGAGCTGCGCATCGCAGCCGCCAGCTCCGCATGCAGCTTTAGCTGGCGGTACTCCCCGTGAATGGGAATAAAGTATTTCGGTTTCACCAGGTTGATGATGAGCTTCAGCTCTTCCTGGCTTGCGTGGCCGCTGACGTGCACCGGTGGCGAGGTTCCATCGTCGTAGATCACGTGCGCCTCACGGCGGAAGAGGTGATCGATCATGCGGTAGATGGTCTTCTCGTTCCCGGGAATGATGCGCGACGAGAGCACCACGGTGTCACCCTTTTCGATCTTGGCGTGCTTGTGATTGTCGACCGCCGCCCGCGACAACGCCGACATGGGCTCGCCCTGCGTCCCGCTGATCAGCACGCAAACTTTTTCCGGCGGATAGTTCTTCATCTCGCCGGGATGCACCAGCAGGCCCTGGGGAATCTCGATATAGCCGAGGTCCTCCGCGATCTCCGCCGAACTGTTCATCGAGCGGCCGATAAAAGCCACCTTCCGGCCATGCTCCGCGGCCAGCTCAACCGCCAGTTTGATACGGTGAATAGAGGAAGAGAAACAAGAGATGAACAGGCGCCGCTGCGTCCGCGCAAAAACCTCATCGAACTTCCGCCGCACCGCCCGCTCGCTTGGTGTGTAGCCCTTGCGCTCGACATTGGTGGAGTCCTGAAACAGCGCCAGCACGCCTTCCTTGCCGTATTCGGCGAAGGAGTGCAGATCGAACAGTTTGTTGTCGGTGGGCGTGGGATCGACTTTGAAATCGCCGGTATGCAGAATTACGCCGAGCGGCGTGTGAATCGCCAGGGCCACACAATCGACCAGGCTGTGAGTTACATGAATGGGATGAATGGTAAATGGGCCGACCTTGAATCGCTCGTCGGCCCGCATCTCGCGCAGGTCGGCGTCTTCGAGCAGTTCGTGCTCTTCCAATTTGTCTTCCACATAGGCGAGCGTGAACTCCGTGCCCCAGACCGGAACGTTCAGTTCGGAAAGTATCCAGGGAAGCGCGCCGATGTGATCTTCGTGGCCGTGAGTGAGAATGATGCCCTTGACACGGTGCCGATTTTCGATGAGATACGAGATCTCGGGGACAACGATGTCCACCCCCAGCAGCTCGGCTTCCGGAAACATCAGGCCGGCATCGATGACGATAATGTCGTCACCCCAGCGGACGGCCATGCAGTTCATGCCGAACTCGCCCAGCCCGCCCAGCGGGACGATATGTAGCTTTCCAGATGCCATAGGGAACCCCTGATGCTAGCACAGAAGAGCAGTGGCCAGTGGCCAGGGGCTGGCGGTGAAAACCATTCTGGCTGCGCAGGGAATTCTGCCCGTGCCGCGTGCGGAGCATCGGGAGAACGCCTTTCGAGGTTCGTCGTCACTCTGTAAGGAGTCCTTTGACTCCGAAGCTGCTTCGCTTCGCCAAGCAGCTTCTCCGCTCAGGATGACAGGTCTCAAATGAGGAGCAGCTAATCTCTGTCCACTAGCCACTGCCCACTAGCCACTACCCGCTGCCCTGCGTTAAGGTCATAGTAGATGACGGAACAGATCCGGAAATCGTGGGTAAGACGACGAGTCGAAGGCACGCTGCGTAACGCGTTTCAGCATGCCTACGAAACCGTGAAAGTGGAACCGGGGAATTTTCTGATTCAGCTCCGGGCCGCCTACGGGTTGCCCATCGCCAGCTTTCAGGGGGTCTATTCAGTGGAACTCGACGCTCTGGATGACCTGGCGCAGCACATCATTCGCAGCGGCATGAAGATGGCAGCGGCCGAAGGCGCGGGGCTGGGACTGGGCGGCGTGCTGACCATCGTTCCCGATCTCAGCATCCTCGCCGGCATCACCATGCGCACCGTCCAAAAGCTCAGCTTGCTCTACGGCTTCGAATACAACACGGACGAAGAGGTGGCGGAACTCTGGATCGCAGCTGCCAGCGCCGCCGGCGTCGACATCAGCCGCGAACTATTGGAAAAGGAAGTAGTGAATAAGTTCGTACCGAAGGTCATTCAACGAATTGCCGTGCAAGCCAGTGGGGAAGTGGTGGAAAAGTGGTCGGGACGCCTAATTCCGCTTGCCAGTTCCGTGATTGGAGCGGGCTTGAATTATTATTTCGTGCGCGCCTGGGGCGAGCGCGCCCTGTTCCACTTCCGGCAAAAGCATCTGGAGATTCGCCAGCGGATAACCGCCGCAGCGCTCAAGAAAGGATCGCCGCTAACCATCTCGTCGCCGGGAGCGCCTGAGCGTTAAGGACATCACCGTAGAAACGCGGCTCACCGCGTGTTCCGTCCAGCGGCAGAGATTCAAGCGATCACTTTCGGCGGCTGGCTGGCTCCATACACCACGCCTTAGGACGCCGCCGGAGCCGTGGCGAGGCTCGTCTCTACCGCGGTTCATCGCAGCCACTCCTCCAACTCAATCCCGCGGTCCGTCTTCTGGTCGCGATATTTCACGATGACCGGCGTGTACAACGACAAATTCCAATCCGCAGCGGGACCTTTTTTCACCGCCCGCGAACCCGGGACGACCACGGCGTTTTCAGGAACCTCCAGCGAAGACTCATCGCTGGCGCGATACACCTCGCCGCGCACGATGTCATAGAGTGGCGTCGAGCGCGTCAAAATTGTGCCGGCGCCGAGCACCGCGCGAGCGCGGACCAGCGTGCCTTCGTATATGCCACAATTGCCGCCCACCAGGACATCGTCTTCAATCACGACTGGCACTGCATTTACAGGTTCGAGAACTCCGCCGACCTGGGCCCCGGCGCTCAGATGCACCCGCTTCCCAATTTGCGCGCAGGAGCCTACCAGGGCGTGCGAATCCACCATCGTGCCCTCGTCCACATAAGCACCCACATTGATAAACATCGGAGGCATACAGATCACCGAGGGGGCGACGTAGGCTCCCGTACGGATGGAAGATCCACCCGGCACGACCCGCACGCGATCATTCACTGTGAAACGCCGGGCAGGAAAGGTGTCCTTGTCCACGAACGAGAGTGCGGAATCACTCACCTCTTGCAACACACCCAGCCGAAACCCCAGCAGAATGCCGAGTTTCACCCAGGGGTTGGCTACCCAGCGGCCATCCTGTTTTTCTGCGGCACGAATTGTTCCCTGGGTCAACGCGTCGCGGAATTCGACAAAGGTGCGGCGCGCCTCGGGATTGCCCTCGATTTCTCCGAGGGATGCGAGGCGTTCAATGGCGGCCTGGAGAGATTGCATGAGATGGTTGATTGAAGATGGTTGATTGTTGAATGTCAAGAGAATCAATAATCAACAATCGCGCAATCAACAATCCCTAAATGCACTTGCACTCGCTGCGGATCAAAATGTTCTGCATATTCAGCGAGGCCTCGCGGGCCTCCGCCAGCGTGGTGTAAGGTCCGTGCCAGCGGGCGTGGTTGGCATCGTGTCCGGAGGGGCGGCCTTTGCCATGATTGCACTGTCCGCAGGTGCTGCGGTGCAGCACGATCTTGTGCGGCCCCGCCAGCCAGTTCTCGTATACGAAGAATTCGACCGCTTCGGCCGCGGGCGCTGCAGGCTTCATGACCAGCCCCGCCTCGGTCGCGATCTTCTGCAAGCGAGACCGCGTATCGCGCCGCATCGGCAACAGCGGCAGTCGGTAGTTTTCTTCGATCCTGCCCATCATGGCTAAGACTGCCTTGACCGGCAGGGGATTTGATTCGATGAAGTTTGCCTGCATCAATGCCAAATATTTGCGATGGAGACTGCGGGCAGCAACCCAATCGTTGTTCAGAGCCGTGCGCGTCATCTCCGCCATTTCATGGGGAATTTCATTCGACGCGACCGAGATGATGCCTACGCCGCCCAGAGCGATTACCGGCAAGGTGATGGCATCGTCGCCGGAGAAAACCAGGAAGGTCTCCGGTACCGCGTTGCACACCTCGGCAATCTGGGACATGTTGCCGCTGGCCTCTTTCACGCCGGCAATGTTCGGCACCTCCGCCAGCCGCGCCAGAGTGCCCGGCTCGATATTTGCGCCGGTGCGGCCCGGAACGTTGTACAGGATCAACGGCTTCTCAACGGCCTCAGCGATGGCGCGAAAATGCCGGTATTGCCCTTCCTGGGTTGGTTTGTTGTAGTAGGGCGACGCGGTCAGAATCGCATCTACGCCCGGCCGCGCCGCGACTTCTTTGGCTTTGGCCACCGCATCGTTGGTGGAATTCGACGTTGCTCCCGCAAGAATCGGCACACGTCCCGCCACCACTTCTACGGTCACATCTATGACGTGCAGCCACTCATCATGCGAAAGGGTAGGAGTTTCCCCGGTGGTGCCGCAGGGAACCAAGAAATCGATACCCGATTCCACCTGCCAGGCAACCAGGTTGCGCAGGGCAGCTTCATCAACCGAGCCGTCCTGATGAAACGGAGTGACCAGTGCAGTACCGCATCCGCGCAGTTGCATAGGATAAAGATACGCCTAATGGAAGTTGAGTGAAAATTCTTGCATAGTAGAAGATGGGCCTGCCGTCCCGCCCGAAATGATCTTTACAATTCCCGCCAAATATCCTTGAAATCGAAGAAGCCGGTTTTTCCTGCGACCCATTCCGCCGCGCGAACCGCGCCTTCGGCGAATCCGCGCCGCGACTTGGCGTCGTGGCAGAGATAGATCGTGTCGTTAGGCGAATCGAGCATGACTTCGTGCATACCCACTACTTCACCCTCGCGGAAGGAAATGATCTCCAAGTCGTGCCCGCAGGCCTCCTTCACGATTCTCTGAATTGCCACCGCGGTGCCCGAAGGCGCGTCTTTCTTATGCACGTGATGCCGCTCGAAGATCTGTCCGAGATAATGCTGGCGCATGGCCGCTGCGCCTGCCCGGACAACATCGAAGAACAGATTTACGCCTACGGAGAAATTCGCTGCGAAGACACAGCCGGTGCCGGCCCGCTCAACAACGCCACGCACACGCTCCATTTCCCCATGCCAGCCGGTCGTTCCCACCACCATGTTCTTGCCAGCCCTTGCGCAGGCCTCGATGTTCTCCAGCACGGCGTGGGGAGTCGTGAAATCGATAACTACATCAATGCCACCCAGCCGTTTGGGAGTCAGGGCCGAGCCCTGGGGATTCTCTGCCGCGCCCATCACCTCGAAGTGGTGTTTGCGCTGGCGAGCTACTTCCGCCACCAGTCCCCCGGTTTTTCCGCGACCTAGCAAAAGGATGTTCATGGCAGCACATCTTAAATCGCAAAGTCCACTGAGAAAACCCGCCGAGAGCCCCGAGATTTCCGGCGATCTCTGGGTCCCTTCTCAACGATCTCTGCGATTTGGGTTTTTCTCTCCTAAGCAAACACCGCCGGATCCACTTCTGCGAAGAAAGTCCGGTGCAACCGGCGAATGACCTCCGGCACATCATCCTCCTCAATCACGAAGGTAAGGTTAATCTCCGAGGCTCCCTGAGAAATCATGCGAATCTTTACATCCGACAATTCTCCAAATACCCGCGCCGCAATCCCTGGAGTCTCCCGCAGATTCTCTCCCACCAGGCAGACAATCGCCTTGCGGCCTTCGTATTTCACGTCCGCCAGTTTGGCCAAATCCGACGCCAGGGCCGGGATGGACTCGTTCGAGTCCACGGTGAGCGACACGCTAACCTCCGACGTCGAAACCACGTCCACCGGCACGCGGTGCCGGTCAAAAGCCTCGAAAATGGCGCGCAGAAACCCATGGGCCAGCAGCATCCGCGGCGCAGCCACGTCTACGATTGTGATGCGCTTTTTAGCCGCGATCGCCTTGAAAAAGTTCCGGCAGTGTGGCGCGCGAGCCTGTATGCGGGTACCTTCGCAATCCGCATTTCGGGAATTCAGAATGTATACCGGGATGTTCTTCTGGATAGCGGGCAGCACCGTCGCCGGATGCAGGACCTTGGCGCCGAAGTATGCCAGTTCGGCAGCTTCGTCGAAGCTGATGACGCGAATTCTCCTGGCATCGGGACAGATGTTCGGATCCGTGGTCATCATGCCGTCCACATCGGTCCATATCTCGATCCGTTCTGCGTCCAGGCCGGCGCCCACAATAGACGCCGAGAAATCCGATCCGCCACGGCCGATGGTGGTGGTAACTCCCGCCCGGGTCGCTCCCATAAATCCACCCATCACCGGTACCCGGCCAGTGTCCAGAAGCGGTTTCACTCGACTCTTCAACTGCTGGTTGGTTTCTTCCACCAGCGGAGCCGCGCGGGTATGATTGTTGTCGGTGACGATGCACTCCCGCGAATCGACCAGGCTGGCATCCATCCCCCGCCCGGAGAAAGCCGCTGCGATGATCCGGCTGGATAACAACTCGCCGTAAGCGGCGACCACATCCATGGTGCGAGGCGTCAACTCCCCGACCGCCGCGATGCCGCGCAAGAGTTCATCCAGCGCATCAAATTCTGCTTCCAGCTCGCTGTGAAATTGGGTAAAGACGCCGGTGCCCAGCAACTCGCCGGCGGTGTTGTAATGTCTCTCGCGCAGCGCGCGGGAGAGCTTCAACGCGGATTCCCGATCGCCGGATCCTGCGGCGCGTCCCATGGCCAGCAGCTGGTCGGTGACCTTGGCCATGGCACTGACCACCACCACCGGCTGGTCTTGCAGGCGGTTTTTGACGATGTTGGCGGAGCGCTCGATGGCCCGCGCATCCTCCACCGAGGTGCCGCCAAATTTCATCACGATCATGGGCGGCGGCTCCGACCAGCTTTTTCACCACGGAGACACGGAGGCACGGAGAAAGGAGATGAGAAATCTCCGTGCCTCCGTGTCTTCGTGGTGAGCCAACTCATCCGAGGTATCCCTGCGCCTTGAGCAATTCAGCGTTCAACAAAGCCGCTCCAGCCGCGCCGCGGATGGTGTTATGCGATAGCACGGTAAACTTCCAATCGAGCACGCCACAGGGACGCAAACGCCCTACCGTAGCGGTCATGCCAGCTCCAAAGTCCGCGTCCAGCCGGGGTTGCGGTCGATCCGCACCGCTCAGGTAGACGAGCGGCTCTTTCGGAGCGCTGGGCAGCTGTAATTGCTGGGGCACACCGCGGAACTCATTCCATGCCGCAATCATCTCCTCCGGCCTGGCTTTCTTTTTCAGTTTCACGGACACCGATTCGGTATGTCCATCTTCCACCGCCACGCGGTTGCACTGGGCGCTCATGCCAAAGTCACCCGGCTCGATGCGCGAGCCGTTCAGTCGTCCCAGCAGCTTGCGGGCCTCCTCCTCCATTTTTTCTTCTTCTTTGGCGATGTAGGGGATGACGTTTCCCAGGATATCCAGCGACGCCACCCCGGGGTAACCAGCACCACTGACCGCTTGCATTGTGACGGCCATCACCGTTTCAATGCCAAAGCGCTGTTTCAATGGAGCCAGAGCCATCACCAGGCCAATTGCGGAGCAGTTGGGATTGGTCACTACGAAGCCGCCCGACTCCCGTCGCCATGCCTGGCATTCGAGCAGCTTGATGTGCTCGGGATTGACTTCAGGAATGACTAAGGGCACGTCGGCTTGCATGCGCAGAGCGCTCGAGTTGGTGATCACCGCACAGCCCGCGGCTGCGAAGCGCGGTTCGAGTTCGGCGGCGATGCTGGCATCGAGCGCGGCAAAAATGACCTTCGGAGCGCCATCGGGCTTGGCCGGAGAGACCTGCAGCGCGGCCACCGGTGCGGGAATCGGGGTCTTTAGCTTCCAGCGAGCGGCTTCGCTGTACGGCCGGCCCTCAGAGCGGTCTGAGGCCGCCAGCCAGGCCACTTCGAACCAGGGATGGCGTTCCAGCATCTGGACAAAGCGTTGTCCCACGATACCGGTGGCGCCGAGGATGCCAATGGGGATCTTGGTCTGCATGAGTATTGATTCGGATTTTACAACAGCGAGGAACGGACGGTTTCCCCGGGTCGGATGGAAGGACACATCATCCGCGACCGAGACCGTAGCCGGGAGCCGTGGTTGATCACATTGTGTGTTTTCATTCCATAACGAACCAGAGGAGTAATCATGCCGGAATTACGCCAGAATTTTTTTACCAAGGAATGGGTCATCATCGCCACCGAACGAGCCAAGCGGCCGGAAGACCTGGTGGTTCATCAGGAGCCCAAGACCGTCCCATCCTTCGTGCCGTCCTGCCCATTTTGTCCGGGGAATGAGAACCTGACTCCACCCGAAGTGCTGCGAGTTCCGGCAAACGCCAACGGCCCATGGCAAGTGCGCATGGTGCCGAACCGATTTGCGGCCCTGGCCCGCGACATCGAACCCACTCGTACCATTCATCGTTCCCGCCGCAGCATTAACGGGTTTGGCATACACGACGTCATCATTGAGACGCCCGATCACTCGCAATTCATGCCTTTGATGAGCGACGCTCACGTGTCTCAGGTGTTGCGTGTGTACAAGACGAGGTATGACGAACTCAGTCACGATCACCGCATCGCGCACGTCACCATCTTCAAGAATCACGGTCGTGATGCCGGCACCAGCCTGGAGCATCCGCACTCCCAACTGGTGGCGACCCCGGTCATCTCCCATCAGGTCCGCGAGCGCTTCCAGCAGGCGCTCAGTCACTACGATGAATACGGCGAGTGCATGTTCTGTCAGATGGTGGGCGAAGAGTTAGGCGAAGAAAAGCGTGTAGTCATGGCCACCGAGCACTTTGTAGCGCTGGAGTTGTTTGCCTCGGCCACGCCGTTCTGTACGCACATTTATCCGCGCCGGCACATGGCCAGCTTTGGCGATATCAGTTCGGCAGAGATCACGGATCTGGGCCGCGTGCTGCGCAGCCTGCTTGGCAAGCTTTACCATGGACTCAACAATCCCGACTTCAACTACACCATCCGCAGCGCTCCGGCCGAATGCGTGGGCGTGAAGTACTTCCACTGGTACCTGAGCGTGATTCCGCGTCTGACGCGGGTTGCGGGATTTGAGCTGGGCTCAGGGATGTTCATCAACACCGTTCTGCCCGAGGCCGCGGCAGAGTTCCTGAGAAACACCAAGCCCGAGGCGACGGTCGCGGCGGGGGTTTGAGAGACAGCTGGGTTGCCCTAGGGTTGAATTTATCAATGGCGGATCTGGCATCATAGTCCGTCAGGGCGTATATGTTCCCGTCACTGTCACATTGCGGATATCCCACGATGTTGTGGGCCAGGTCTTCTGCCTTGGCGTGTGTCACGACAGTCAACTTCCGAGCAGGCGGAGCATTATGTGAATCTCGCACGTCGACGTGCTGGGCCCAGCCTGCGGCCGAACACAAGCAAATGCTAACTATGAGGCCTCTAGTTTGCTTCAGCATCGTGATCACCTCCATATCTATTTGCGGGAACGCACCCAGAGTCTTTATCTTGCGATTCAATTTGTGCGTCCCCGCTTGTCGCTTAGATACCGCCGACCTTGACTCGGGTATTGTTACTGGGGGGATCGACTTCACACCGGCGAATAGAGATATCGTCTTAAGCATAAGCTTCATTAACCTCCTGGCAATCAGATTTGTGGCCGACATCGCCGCATGGGCGGTGGCCCAGGTGGAGGCAGGTGTGCGAGACGGTCGTGACTGTTATTTAAGGCAATTCGGGGGGGGCAACAAAGGGCACGATAGGTGAGTACTCCTGACACATCGGAGATGAGATGGAACCCCGTTGCGGGCTAAATGTGTTGCAGCGGGCGAGGTGAGTAACTGATCTCTCTGACTGCGGTCCCGACTACTTTCGAGGCGCAAAATCCGTAGGGAAGGAATACTCGTTGAG
>Ga0335080_10005157_pt1 | contig 13415 bp, 13 predicted proteins | sample Lox_Sample_34_FD_206720 | JGI IMG/M metagenome (GOLD analysis project Ga0335080, IMG submission 206720) | Soil microbial communities from Loxahatchee National Wildlife Refuge, Florida, United States - Lox_Sample_3.4 | ecosystem: Environmental > Terrestrial > Soil > Wetlands | place: USA... | reverse complement strand
CGATCGTCGACGAGCAGGATTTCGTCGCAAGCGAGCGCCAGCTCGTAGCCGCCGCCCGCGCACGCGCCGTTGACGGCGGCGAGGAAGCGCATACCGTCGTATGCGCTTGAATCCTCCATCCCGTTGCGTGTTTCATTCGTGAATTTGCAGAAATTCACCTTCCAGGCGTGTGACGACAGCCCGAGCATGTAGATGTTGGCACCGGAGCAGAAGAGGCGCTCGCGGCCCCCCGTGATCACGACACAGCGGACCTCGGGATGCTCGAAGCGCACCCGGTTCAACGCATCGGCCAGTTCGATGTCGACGCCGAGATCGTAGGAGTTCAGCTTGAGCTTGTAGCCGGGTCGCAAACCGCCGTCTTCGGTTACCGCGAGCGCAAGCGTGGCGATGGACCCGGCGGCGGCAAGCTGCCAATGTCGGTAGCTGTCCGGATGCGCGTCGAAGAGGACCCTGCCCTCGGCCCGCTCGGTCGTCAGATCGGCGGTCTGGCGCTGTTGCATGCTCAGCCCGGACAGCTCTGGTCGGGTAGGGATCCGCAGATATCCACTATCGTAGACTTAAGTACAAAATAGACTATTATAATATTCACTCTATGCGGCCTTGGCCGGGATAACGAACGCCTTTAGCTGTGCCAGGCTGTCGTTGATGCTGAACGCGGACGTGTCGATGATCGCGTCCGCCCGTCGATACATTGCGTCGCGTTCGGCGAGCACGCGCCGAATGTTATCCATTGCCTCGTCGTACAGGTAGTCGGCGGTGACGCGGTCGTCGCGCTGCTCGAGCACGCGCTTCATGTGATCGTCCGGTCGCGCCTGCAACCACACGGTGAAGCAGGTGGCGAGCAGCAGCTCGTAGCTCCCCGGCTCGGATACGATGCCGCCTCCGGTGGCGATGACTGCTTCGGGCTCCTGACCGACCACGCGTTCGAGCGTCGCGCGCTCGAGCTGGCGGAAGCGGGCCGGGCCGTAGAGCATGAATATCTCGCTTGCCGAGAGCCCCGTGTCCTTCTCGATCTCGCGGTCGAGCTCGATGAAGGGGCGCGCGAGCTCGCGCGCGAGGAGCGCGCCGAGCGTCGACTTGCCTGCCCCGCGCAGTCCGACCAGAGCCACGCGGCGCGTGCGATCGTCGCGCGCAGCCGCGTAGGTCGAAGCGAGATGGGCTCGCACGGACGGCAAGACGTCGGGCGGCAGCCGACGCAGCATCTGCGCGATCAGTGCAAGCTCGACCTCGCCGCTCCCGCTGTCGCGCACGAGCTCCACGAAGGGCACGGCGAGCGCATCGGCCACCTGCTGCAGCAGCTGCAGCGAAATATTGCAGCTGCCTTCCTCGAGGCGGGCGAGATAACTCAGCGAGACGTCCGCATCCTGGGCGAGCGTCTTGCGCGTCAGGCCACGGCGCGAGCGGGCGGCGCGGACCCGCTCGCCGACGCGCCGCATCAGGGCTGCCCCGCGCTCGGCCCGCTGCGAGCGGGGTCGCGCGGGCCGCGGGTGCACCACCGGTTTGATACTCACCGGGTCGCCTCCGCCGCGGCCCGACAGATCGGAAGTGAGCGCGCCCTACGCTGCAGGGAGAAATTCACACTATTTTCAGCTTGGCCTCGCTATATCCATTATAGTGTAATATCGCCTGGCCGCCATGTCGACTGCTACCGCGATTGGGCCCGACGGGAGCAGAATAGGGCGCTGCAGAGGCCCAGAAAAGGATCGCTTGGAGGAGTCGATGGAACTGAGCCGGGCCGACCATGACGTCGCGCCTCCCCGGATCCACATTCCGCGCCGTTACAACGCCGCGCACGATCTTCTGGAGCGCAACCTCCAGGCGGGACGCGGCGCGAAGGTCGCCTACATCGACGATCGTGCGCGCTATACCTACGCCGAGCTTGCGCGGCGCGTCGACCGTGCCGCCAATGCCCTGCTCGGTCTGGGACTGGTTCCCGAGCAGCGCGTGCTCCTCGCGCTGCACGACACGATCGATTTTCCGTCTGTGTTCCTCGGCGCGATCAAGGCGGGCATCGTGCCGATCGCCGCCAATACGCTGCTGACCGCGGCCGACTATCGCTACATCCTCGACGACAGCCGCGCCACCGCGCTCGTCGTCTCGCCACCCCTGCTCCCCACTTTCGAAGAGGCGTTCCGCGAGGGCGGGCGGGTGTACCTTCGCGAGGTCGTCGTCGCCGGAGACGCGGCAGCGCCCTACCACCCGCTGAGCGACTTGCTCGCGCGCGCGGGAACGTCTGCCAGCGCAGCGGCGACGACTTGCGACGACCCCTGCTTCTGGCTTTATTCCTCGGGCTCGACCGGCGCTCCGAAGGGCACGGTCCACGTGCAGGCGAGCATGCTCCAGACGGCGGAGCTCTACGGCCGGCCCGTCCTCGGCATTCGCGAGGACGATATCGTTTTCTCGGCGGCCAAGCTCTTCTTCGCCTACGGACTTGGCAACGCGCTCTCCTTTCCGCTCTCCGTCGGCGCCACGACGGTTCTGATGGCCGAACGGCCGACGCCAGCCGCGGTGTTCAAGCGCCTGACGGAGCATCGCCCGACGATCTTCTACGGCGTGCCCACGCTCTACGCAGCGATGCTCGCCTCGCCGGAGTTCCCCTCCCGCGAATCGCTCAATCTCCGCCGTTGTGTATCCGCGGGCGAGCCGCTTCCCGCCGAGATCGGCCGCCGGTTCCACGAGCGCGCGGGCGTCGACATTCTCGACGGCATCGGCTCGACCGAGATGCTGCACATCTTCCTGTCGAACCGTCCGGAGGACGTGCACTACGGGACTACGGGCGTGCCGGTGCCCGGATACGAGCTGCGCATCGTCGACGAGCAGGGCAGCGACGTCGCCGACGGCCAGCCCGGCGAACTCCTGATCCGCGGCCCGACGGCCGCGATGGCGTACTGGAACAACCGCAGTCGCTCGCGCACGACCTTCATGGGCGAGTGGACGCGCAGCGGCGACAAGTACCAACGCGACGCATCGGGCTACTACGTTTACTGCGGGCGCAACGACGACATGCTGAAGGTCGGCGGCATCTGGGTTTCGCCGGCCGAGGTCGAAGGTGCGATCGTCAGCCATCCCGCGGTCCTCGAGGCGGCGGTCGTCGCCTGGCAGGACGAGGATCGGCTGGTGAAGCCCAAGGCATTCATCGTGCTGCGCCAGGGCCAGCGGCCACGCCCGGAGCTCGCGAATGAAATCCAGGAGCACGTGAAGCAGCGGCTCGCGCACTACAAGTATCCGCGCCGCGTGGAATTCATCGCCGAGCTGCCGAAGACGGCGACGGGAAAGATCCAACGCTACAAGCTGCGCGGCGCGCAGTAATACGTGTACGATGTTGGCCTCGCGCGCGAGCCGAGGCCAAAAACTCGGGAGGAGAAGAGCATGGCAAGCTGGGAAGACGGACAACAGCGCGGACAACAGCGGCGGCGCATCGTCACCGCGCTCGGCGCGACGGGCCTCCTTGGCGCGCTCGGCGCGGCGGCGCCGGTGCTCGCCCAATCGAGCAAGCTCAAGGTCGGCTTCATGCTGCCCTACACGGGCACCTATGCGGCGCTCGGTCGCGCGATCGAGAACGGCTTCAAGCTCTACGTGAAGGAACAGGGCGGCAAGCTCGGCGGCCGCGAGCTCGAGTACTTCACGGTAGATGACGAGTCTGAGCCCGCCAAGGCGGCGGACAACGTCAACAAGCTCATCAAGCGGGACAACGTCGACGTCATCGTCGGAACCGTTCACTCCGGCGTGCAGATGGCGATCGTCAAGGCCGCGCGCGACAACAACACTTTGCTCATCATCCCCAACGCGGGCGTGGACGAGGCGACGGGTCCGCTGTGCGCCCCCAACATCTTCCGCGTGTCCTTCTCCAATTCACAGCCGGGCCTGGCGATGGGCATCGTTGCGGCGCTGAAGGGCTACAAGACCGCGGTGACCATCACCTGGAAGTACGCCGCCGGCGAGCAGTCGATCGGCGGCTTCAAGGAATCCTTCGAGAAGGGCGGCGGCAAGGTGATCAAGGAGCTGTTCGTCCCCTTCCCGACCGTCGAGTTCCAGGCGCTGCTGACCGAGATCGCGGCGCTCAAGCCCTCCTGCGTCTACACGTTCTTCGCCGGCGGCGGCGCGGTCAAGTTCGTGAAGGACTACGCGGCGGCCGGCCTCAAGGAGAAGATTCCGCTGCTCGGCGCAGGGTTCCTGACCGACGGCACGCTCGAAGCCCAGGGTGCGGCGGCCGAGGGTGTGCTCACGACGCTGCACTACGCCGACAACCTGAAGACGCCGCGCAACACCGCATTCCGCCTCGCTTATGCCAAGAGCTACGACAGCAAGGCGGATGTCTACGCGGTGCAGGGCTACGATTCGGCGCAGCTGCTCGGGATCGGGTTGCGCGCAGTCAACGGCGACATGAGCCAGCGCGCGCTGCTTTTCCGGGCAATGGCGGCGGCGGAGATCGACAGCCCGCGCGGCAAGATCACGCTCTCACCCTCGCACAACGTGGTGCAGGACTTCTACCTGCGGCAGGTCCAGAACGGCGAGAACAACTCGATCGGGCTCGCAGCCAAGGCGCTCTCGGATCCTGCGCGTGGCTGCACCATGGGTTGATCTACCGCCACGGAAGGCGTGCGATAGCATTTCCTCGCGTTCCGCCCGGCGCCGCCTCGCCGGCCGGTGCCGCTAGATCCTTGCTCGCTCCTCTGTCGCCGTGGACATCCAGGTATTTCTCATTCAGGTTCTGAACAGCGTGCAGTACGGGCTGCTGCTGTTCCTCGTCGCAAGCGGCCTCACGCTCATCTTCGGGATCATGGGGGTGATCAATCTCGCCCACGGCAGCTTCTACATGCTCGGCGCGTACGCGGCCTTCGTGCTCTCCAGCCTCACCGGCAGCCTCTTCTGGGCGCTCGTGCTCGGAACCGTGCTGGCGGTAGCTTTCGGCTACCTGCTCGAGTGGGCGTTCTTCAGCTTCCTCTATCGGCGCGATCACTTGCAGCAGGTGCTGCTCACCTACGGCCTGATCCTGGTCTTCGAGGAGCTCCGCAGCATCGCCGTCGGCGACGACGTGCACGGCGTCCCCGTCCCGGCAGCGCTCTCGGCATCGATTCCGCTCGGCTCGACGATGAGCTACCCGATCTACAACCTCTTCATCTCCGCAGCGTGCCTGGTGGTCGGGGCGCTGCTCTTCCTGCTGCTGCGGCGCACCCGCCTCGGCATGATGATCCGCGCTGGTGCATCGAACCGCGAGGTGACCCGCTCGCTCGGAATCGATATCAACTTCGTCTTCCGCGTCGTGTTCGCCTTGGGTGTCGCCCTCGCCGCGTTTGCCGGAATGGTCAACGCCCCGGCGTCGTCGGTCTACCCGGGCATGGGCAACCAGGTGCTGATCGTCTGCTTCGTGGTGGTGGTGATCGGGGGGATCGGCTCGGTCTCCGGCGCCCTCGTCGCGGCTCTTCTGATCGGGTTCATCGATACTTTCGGCAAGGTCTTCCTGCCGGACTATTCGGGGATGCTCGTGTATCTTCTGATGGCCGTCATTCTCGTCTGGCGGCCAGAAGGCTTGTTCCGGCAGAGGGCCGCTTGAGCAAGGCGCGGCCCGGTCTGCTCCTGCTTGCGCTCTTCGCGCTCGTTGCGCTGCCGGCGCTCACCGGCAAGTTCTATGTCGAGCTGGTCGCGAAAATCATGATCATGGCCGTGTTCGCGATGAGCCTCGACCTGCTGGTCGGCGTGACGGGGCTCGTGAGCCTCGGGCACGCCGCCTTTTTCGGCCTGTCCGGCTACATGCTCGTGCTCGCAGCACCCGACAAGTACGCCGCGGTGAGCCTGTGGACGTCGTTGCCGCTGGCCGTGGCCGCGAGCGCCCTGCTCGCATTGGTCATCGGGGCGCTTGCACTGCGCACCCGCGGCGTGTACTTCATCATGGTGACGCTTGCCTTCTCCCAGATGGTGTACTTCGTCTTCCACGACACCCGCGTGGCAGGCGGAAGCGACGGCACGTATCTGTACACAAAACCGCAGACGAATATCGGCTCGTGGGCGACGTTCGACCTCGCCAACAGCACGCACTTCTACTATGCGATGCTCGTCCTGCTGATCCTGAGCTTGGCCTTCCTGCGGATCCTTCTCGCTTCGCGCTTCGGGCACGCGCTGCGCGGCATCCGCAGTAACGAGCAACGCATGCGCGCACTGGGCTTCAACACCTACGCCTACAAGCTCGCGGCGTTCACCATCGCCGGCGCTATCGCCGGGTTGGCGGGGTATTTCTCGGCCGTGCAGTTCGGCTTCGTCAACCCGGAAATGCTCTCGTGGCACCAGTCGGCGAACGTGCTGCTGATGGTGATTCTCGGCGGCATGGGCAACCTCATCGGAGCCATCGTCGGTGCGTTCGCTCTCGTGCTCACCCAGGACCTGTTCTCTTCGCTCACGAAGCACTGGCTCCTGCTCATGGGCGGCTTCGTCATCGCCGCGGTGATGCTCCTGCCGCACGGTCTAACCGGCGGTGGCCTCGCGTGGAGGAACCGGCTCCGAGGCGCGCGCGGTGGCTGAAGCGTTGCTCGCCGCAAAGGAGCTCACCCGCCGTTTCGGGGGCCTCGTCGCCGTGGACCGCGTCTCCCTCGATCTGCACCGTGGCGAAATCCACGCGCTCATCGGCACCAACGGCGCCGGCAAGTCGACGCTGATCAACCTGCTCGCAGGGGAACTCGCTGCAAGCTCCGGGACGATCTCCTTCCGCGGCGAGGCGCTGGCGCGGCTGCGGCCCGAAAGGATGGCGCGGCTGGGCGTCGGCAGGACGTTCCAGCGCAGCAACGTCTTCGCCGAGCTCAGCGCTTTCGAGAACTGCCGTCTCGCTGCGCAGGCGCGCCTGCCCAGGGCGTGGGCCGTGCATGAAAGCGCGCAGCGCTGCGAGACGAGCAACACGGCGGCGGCGCGAGCACTCGACACCGTCGGACTCTCGCCGCGCGGCCGCGCCGCGGCAAGCGAGCTGTCGCACGGAGAACGACGCGGGCTCGAGATCGCCATGTGCCTCGCTACCGATCCGCATGTGCTGCTCCTCGACGAGCCTCTGGCGGGCATGGGCACCGAAGAATCGCGGCAGGTCCTCGGCCTGCTGCGATCGCTCCGGGACGGGCGCGCCATTCTCCTCGTCGAGCACGACATGGATGCGGTGTTTGCGGTCGCGGACGTGATCACGGTGATGGCCGACGGGAGCGTGCTCGCCTCCGGCCCGCCGGAGCGCGTGCGCAACGACCAGGCGGTTCGCGCTGCCTATCTCGGAGAGACGATCTGAGGCACGCCATGGCTGCGCTGATCGAGGCCCGCGGCATCCATAGCTACTACGGCTCAAGCCATGTCGTTCGTGGCGTCGACCTCGACATCTCGCCGGGGGAGACTATTGGCCTTTTCGGGCGCAACGGCATGGGCAAGACAACGCTGCTGCGCAGCCTGCTCGGCCACGTCGTGCCGCGCCGTGGCACGGTCCGCCTGCGCGGCATCGACGTCACGGGCGAGCCGCCGGAGCGCATCGCACGGCGAGGCGTCGCCTACGTTCCCGAAGGCCGGGCCGTGTTTCCCAATCTCTCGGTGCGCGAGAATCTCGTCATGGCAGCGCGCGCCGGGACGAGCGGAGCCCGAAACTGGACGCTCGAGCGCGTGCTCGCCACTTTCCCGCGCCTGGGCGAAAGGATGTCGCACCGCGGGGATCAGCTCTCCGGCGGCGAGCAGCAGATGCTCGCGATCGGACGAGCGCTTCTCACCAACCCCGATGCACTGCTGCTCGACGAAGCCACCGAAGGCCTCGCGCCTCTGATCGCGCAGGAGATCTGGCGCGTCATCGGCGCGATCCGCGAAGCCGGGGTCGCGACGGTGATCGTCGACCGCAACGTCGGCGCAGTCCTCGCGCACGCGGACCGCGGGATGATCCTGGTCAAGGGTGAGATAGTCGCCGATCTGCCGAGCGCGGAGCTGCGCGGGCGCGCGGATCTGCTGCACCGCCATCTGGGCGTCTGATGCCGTTCGCTAGCGCGGGCGGGCATCGGCTCGAGTACCGGTGGTTCGGCGCCGCTGCGCGGGCCGAGGCGCCGCCTATCGTCATGCTGCACGAAGGGCTCGGGTCGGTATCGCTGTGGAAGGATTTCCCGGGGCGCTTGGCCAAGGCGACCGGACGGCGCGTGCTCGCGTACTCGCGCTACGGTTACGGCCGGTCGGAACCGCTCGCCGAACCGCGCACGGTCGACTACATGCACGTCGAGGCACTGCAGACACTGGCCGAGTTTCTCGACGCGCTCCGCGTGCACGAGCCGGTGCTATTCGGCCATAGCGACGGCGCTTCGATCGCGCTCATCCACGCGGCGCGCGGTCGACGTCCCGTGAGCGCGGTCGTCGCGCTCGCGCCTCACGTTTTCGTCGAGCCCTACGGGGTGGAGAGTATCGCGAAGGCGCGCCTCGCATATCTGGAAGACGATCTGCGCGAGCGGCTCGCTCGGCGCCACGCCGACGTGGAGAGCGCATTCTGGGGCTGGAACGACATCTGGCTGAGCCCCGATTTCCTGGCCTGGAACATCGAGGCACTGCTCCCCGAGATCGTCTGTCCTATGTTCACGATTCAGGGGCTCGACGACGAGTACGGCACGCTCGAGCAGATCGAGCGCATCGCGCGAGCGGTGCGCCTGCTGCGGCGGCTCGAGCTCGCGGACTGCCGGCACTCTCCACACCGCGATCAGCCCGACGCCGTACTGGCGGCGACTGTAGCCTTCCTGCGCGCTCTGTGAGCAGCGACGCTCGCCTGCGGCCGGCCTGCTAGAATGCTGACAAGAGTCCTTTCATACTCGCTCAGAACCATGAAGCGGCAGGCTTGGCACTCCCGCTGGAGCCTCGCGCTCCGGATGCTTTGTGTGTCGTTGCTCACGGCGATGCTCGTGCCGCAGCAATCGTTCGCACAGGCCGAGCAACGCGTGCTCGTCACGGACGCGAAGCTCGCGCTCGCGACTTTCATCAACGACCCGGACATGAACTGGCTGCAACGGAACCTCGGCGACGCCAAGGCGGTGCTGATTGCGCCGAGAATAACCAAGGCAGGGTTCATCGTCGGCGGCTCGGGCGGTCGAGCCGTGGCTTTTGCCCGCGACCCCGACACCGGCCGCTGGGCGGGCCCGGCCTTCTATACGCTCGCCACGGCCAGCGTGGGGTTCCAGGCGGGCATCGCAGTATCCGAGGTCGTCACGCTGGTGATGACTGACCGGGGCTTGAACTCCCTGCTCTCGAGCTCGTTCAGAATCGGTGCCGACGCGAGCGTCGCGGCCGGGCCCGTCGGGGCCGGCGCGCAATCGACCCTCACGGCCGACCTCATTTCCTTCAGTCGGGCGAAGGGCGTGTACGGCGGGTTGAACCTGCACGGGACCATCGTGTCCGTCGCGGACCATTGGAACGACCTCTACTACGCGCGCTCCGTCGACACGACCGGCATCCTGATCCGCAGGAGCGTGCACAACCGCCAGGCGAACGAACTGCTCAACATGCTCGCCTCGGCCGCGAAAAAATAGCAACGTGGCGCGGGTCGTAACGAGATGACAAGCAGAGACGTGGGCACTGGCAACAGCGAAAGCACGAGCGCGGTCGCAGTGGCCACGCCGCTCTCTGCGCGCGCCCGATCCTTTCAGCTGCCGACGACGTGTACCGCGACCTCGCGCCGATGCGGCTTCAGCCGGTGCTCCCAGAGATAGATGCCCTGCCAGGTGCCGAGCGCGAGGCGCTGCGCCACGAGCGGAATCGAGAGTTGAGTGACGCTCAGCGCCGCCCGGACATGGGCGGGCATGTCATCGGGACCCTCGTCGCGATGGCGGAAGAGTGCATCGCCATCGCGTACGAGACGGGCCATGAAACGTTCCAGATCCTCGCGGACGAGCGGATCGGCATTCTCCTGAACGAGCAGGCTCGCCGACGTGTGCCGAACAAACAGCGTCAACAGCCCGCTTTCGAACCCGGTCGACGCCGCAAACTCGGCGACGGGACGGGTGATCTCGACCAACCCACGACCCGGGGTGTCGAAGACCAGCGTAGTGCTTGCCTGCTGCAACATCCGTCGAAGGATAGATCAAGGCAGCCCGCGGTGCATACGAAACCCGCGTCCCGGTAAATACCTAGGGCTCCTTGGAATGAATGGCAATGCGCGGCGATCGCTATTCGCCGGCGGCTGGCGCCGCCGAAGCGCCCTTGGGGCGATGCGCCAGCCATACCACGGGGATCAGGAGCACCAGCAGCGCCGCGGAGAGGTTGAACACGTCGAGCGCCCCCATCGTGAAAGCCTGCTGATTGACGAGCTGATTGGCGAAGGCGTAGGCCTGGTCGGTCGACAGGCCCGCGGAGTGCAGCGTGGTGAATGCCCCTGTTGCGTTGCGGTCGAAGCCGGTCAGGTGCTCCACGAGTTGGGCATGATGCAGGCTCGCTCGATGGTCCCAGAACGTAGTGACGATCGAGGTGGCGAACGAGCCTGCCGTAATGCGCACGAAGTTGCTCAGTCCTGTGCCGGCCGCGATCTGCTCGGGCTTGAGATCCGCCAGCGCGATGCCGATGAGCGGGACGAAGAAGCACGCCACGGCCGCACCCTGCACGATCGTCGGCAGCGCGATGGCGGCGAGATCCGCCTGCGGCGTGAAGCGGCCGCGCATCGCGGCGACGACGGCGAAGATCACGAGCGAAGTTGTCGCCACGAGGCGCGGATCGACGCGCTGCGCGTTCCTGCCCACGAGTGGCGTCAGCATGATGGCCAGGATTCCCACCGGAGCGAGCGCGAGGCCGGCTAACGTTGCGGTGTATCCCATGTACTGTTGCAGCCAAAGGGGCAGCAGCACGATGCTGGCGAAATAGGCGCCGTAGGCAAGCGCGAGGGCCAGCGTGCCGGTCCAGAAGTTCCGCTGCGCGAAAAGGCGCAGGTCGACTACCGGGTGCGTCTCGGTCAATTCCCAGACGCAGAACAGTGCGAAGCCGAGCGCAGCCACGATGGCGAGCGCGACGATGAGCTTCGAGCCGAACCAGTCGAGATCCTTGCCCCTGTCGAGCATGATCTGCAGCGACGCGACCCAGGCAACGAGCAGGAAGAGTCCGACGCCGTCGATCGGCAGCCTGCGCCGCGGCGACTCGCGCTTCGCGTAGATCATCCAGGTAACGGCGACGGCAACGATGCCGATCGGCACGTTGATGTAGAAGATCCATGGCCACGACACGTTGTCGGTGATCCAGCCGCCGAGCACGGGACCGACGACGGGGGCGACGAGCGTGGTCACGCCCCACAAGCCGAGCGCGGTGCCTGCCTTCTCCTTGGGATAGCTCGACAGGAGCAATGTCTGCGAGAGTGGAATCATCGGACCCGCAACCGCGCCCTGGATTACGCGGAACGCGATCAGCATGCCCATCGAGGGCGCGAGGCCGCACAGCAGCGATGCGAGCACGAAGAGCAGCGTCGAGACGGTGAATAGCCTGACCTGTCCGTAGCGTTGGGTGAGCCAGCCCGTGAGCGGCAGTGCCACGCCGTTCGCGGCGGCGAACGAGGTAATGACCCACGTACCCTGATCCGGAGAGACGCCGAGGTCGCCTGACATCGCCGGAATCGACACGTTGGCGATCGAGGTGTCGAGCACGTTCATGAACGTGGCGAGCGCCACGGCGATGGTGCCGAGCACGCGCGTGCTGCCGCTGAGCGGTGCGAGAGCCACGCTGGCCCCGTCGCGCAGAGGCGCGGCGGCGTTGGCGGACGTTGGGCCGGCCATGTTTCTGTTGTGCCTGGACGACAGTCAGCGAGCCGCGGCGTACGCGGAACGGTCCCGCGTCCGCGCCGCGGGCCCGAACGCCGCGAGGCGGTCGGGCGTCACATCGCGCGCCACCGGTTTGTCGCCGGCCGGCACGGTGGTGCCTGCGTTGGCTGCGATGATCGACTTCACGCGCTCGCTCGCCCTGTCGTCGAGCGGACCAAACACGCCGGTCGTGTAGTCGTGCGGCGGCTGCGCGGCCTGCGGCAGACGCTCGCCGTCGCGCCTGCGCGTGTCGACCTTCACCTGCATCGACAACCCGATCTGCAGCGGATGCGCGGCGAGCTCCTCCGGCTCGAGCGCGATGCGAACCGGGACGCGCTGGACGATCTTGATCCAGTTCCCGGTGGCATTCTGCGCCGGAAGCACCGCGAAGGCGGAGCCCGTGCCGGCGCCGAAACCGGCGATCCGGCCGCGATAGTCGACCTTGCCTCCGTACAGATCCGCGGTCAGCGTCACCGGCTGGCCGACGCGCATCCCCGCGAGCTGCGCCTCCTTGAAATTGGCGTCGACCCACACCGCGTCGAGCGGCACGACGGCCATCAGCGGCGCGCCGGGTCCGACGCGCTGACCGAGCTGAACGCTGCGCTTCGCCACGAATCCCGACACGGGCGCCGGCAGCGTGGTCCGCGCGTACGTCAGGTACGCGTCGCGCACGCGCGCGGCTGCGGCCCTGACCTCGGGGTGATCTTCGATCGTCGTGCGATCGGTGCGCGCGCGATTCGCCTCGAGCTGCTGCTGTGCGGCGGCGAGCGCAGCCTGCGCGCTGCGCACCGCGTCACGCGCGTGCTGCAGCTCCTCGCCCGAGACGGCGCCGGACGCACCGAGGCGCTCGCGCCGCGCGAGATCGTCCTCGGCGCGCTTCAGATCCGATTGCTGCAGCTCGGCCGCGGCGCGCAGCTGGCCGGTGGTCGCGAAGAGGTTGCGCACCTCGCGCACCGTCTTCGCGAGCTCGGCCTCCGCGCGATCCAACGCCACTCTCGCATCCGCCTGATCGAGCTCCACCAGCGTCTGCCCCTCCTGGACGAACTGCGTGTCGTCCGCGTGAATGGCGACGACGGTGCCCGCGATCTGCGGCGTGATCTGCACGACGTTGCCGCTGACGTAGGCGTCGTCGGTAGTCTGCACGTATCGCGACACGAGCATCCAGTACGCACCGTACACCGCACCCGCGAGCAGAAATGATCCGAGCACCACCGCGATGAGCGTGCGCCGCCTCGCCGTCATCTTGCCATTGGCCGGCGCGGGGTTCGTATTCACTGCTGCTTTCGATGTGTCTTCTGCCATGATGCTCTCCTGCCGTATTCAACGCGCCCGCCGGTCAGCGACCCGCGCGAGCCCTGCACCGACGCCGTCGAGCGCGCGCGAGATGTCGCTCATCTGCGCGACTCCGCTAGCGACCGCGGTGGCCGGCACGCGCTTGATGAGCCAGGCTTCGCCAGCCATGATCCCGACAGCGCCGAGCGCAATCGCAAGCGCGAGCAGGCGACGCCGCCTGAGCAAGCTCGCGCATTGCCGCTCCTTTGCCGTGCATCGAGCCTCTTGCCTTGTCATGTCGTTCTTCCTCGGTCCGGTCAACCTCACGGTGAGCCAGCGCTTGCGAGCGGAAGGCTTGCCGCTTCGTAGCCTCCGCCGAGCGCGCGC